>Ga0105240_10005294_pt1 | contig 19262 bp, 15 predicted proteins | sample KBSC54metaG_FD_80426 | JGI IMG/M metagenome (GOLD analysis project Ga0105240, IMG submission 80426) | Corn rhizosphere microbial communities from Kellogg Biological Station, Michigan, USA - KBS C5-4 metaG | ecosystem: Host-associated > Plants > Roots > Rhizosphere > Soil | place: Michigan, USA... | reverse complement strand
TATTAAGATGTACCTTGCTGACATTATGACGGTGCCGGCATCACTAGCTGGTATTCCAGCTATCAGCGTACCAGCTGGTAAAACGACTGCGGGTCTTCCGGTTGGTATTCAGATAATGGGCCCGAGGCGAAGCGATGCGGAACTTTTGGCACTTGCGCGTAGTATGGAGGCTACCTAATGGATATTACTGTTATATTTTTCCTTGCGGCCATTATTATTGTTGGCGGCGGATTGTTTGCGCTGATCGGACTGAGCAAAAAAGGTTCAAAATATCTGAATGTTGACCAGTACCGAGTTAAATGGCTTCAGATTGAGCAGCAACTGAAACGAGATGACCAAGGTAGCTATAGCCTGAGTGTATTAAACGGCGACAAGCTGCTTGATCAGGCGCTTCGAGAACGGGGTCTCAAGGGCGAAACCATGGGCGAGCGCATGAAGGCCGGAGCGCAATTATTTACAAATCGTAATAACATATGGTCGGCACACAAACTACGCAATCGTATTGCTCATGAGTCTGACGTACGAGTAACCTATGATGATGCCAGACGTGCCCTTGCGGATATTAAACAGGCGCTAAAAGACGTGGGGGCAATCTAATGTTAACCGAAGAACAACTCGCAAAGTATGACATTACAATCGGTATTGAGTGCCACGTACAGCTGGCGACAATAACCAAACTTTTCAGTGGTGCTGATAATGATGCGCGCGACAAAGCGCCGAATAGCGTCGTTAGTCCAATTGATTTTGGCCTACCTGGCATGCTACCGGTACTGAACCGCAAGGCGGTGAATCTTGCGATTAAAGCTGGCAAGGCGCTGAACAGCGAGATTGCTCGAGTGAGTCGTTTTGATCGGAAACATTATTTTTATCCTGACCTTCCGAAAGGCTACCAGACTACCCAGATGTACAATCCGATTATTCTTGCAGGCTACGTTGACGCGCCGCTCGAGGATGGAACGAGCGTGAAAGTCCGCATCCACCATGCACACATGGAAGAAGACGCCGGCAAGTTAACACATTTTGGTGATTATAGCCTAGTCGATCTTAACCGCGCAGGAACGCCATTAATTGAAATTGTCTCAGAACCCGACATTCACAGCCCTGCAGAGGCAAAGGCCTATGCGACGGAACTGTATCGACTGATGACATATGCAGGCGTCACTCATGGAGATTTGTATCATGGCAATATGCGTTTTGATGTCAATGTTTCAATTGCCCCTAAGGGCGCGACTGAACTCGGTATACGTGCAGAAGTAAAAAATCTCAACTCGTTTAAGAGCGTAGAGCGGGCAGCCGAATACGAATTCCGTCGTCAGGTGGAACTGCTTGAAAAAGGTGAGCGAGTTGTTCAGGAAACTCGTGGCTGGGACGAAACCAAGCAGCGGACAAGCAGTCAGCGTAGCAAAGAGGATGCTCAGGATTATCGCTACATGCCGGATGCCGATATTCCACCAATTGTTTTGACCGACCAGGAAATTGAAGAGATTCAGTCAACGGTGCCGAATCTTCCTTCTTTTTATCGTGAAGCCTGGAAGGAATTGGATTTTGACTCGACAGTCGTTAATGCATTACTACTTTCATCAGAAACGGCGCAGTTTGTCCAGGGAGTTTTAGAGTCTACTAACAAATCTATTGCACGCCGTGTTGCCTTATGGCTACTTATGACTATCGACGAAGAGTTGGATGGGGATAACTCTACTCAAAAAAATAAAATTTCTATATCTCAGGAACAATTTATTGCACTCGCAACAATGGTCGAGGCAAATGAACTGAGTTCAACCGCAGCAAAAGACGTTCTGGCCGAAATGTTGAAAAATTCCAACGATCCTCGTAAAATTGCCGAAGCTAAAAACCTCATTCAAGTTAGTGATGAAGGAGCAATCGCGAGCATTGTCGACGAAGTTCTCGCTGATTCTGGTTCGGCCAAAGCTGTCGAAGATCTTAAAAAAGGTAACGACAAGGTTATTGGATTCTTGGTCGGGCAAGTGATGAAAAAGTCAGCCGGAAAAGCTAACCCCGAACTCGCACAAAAATTGATTCGTGAAAGGATTAAATAAACAATGAAACTGCCAACCAAAGCAATTATCGCAGCAGCAGGGTTCGGTACGCGATTTTTACCTCAAACGAAGGCAATGCCGAAAGAAATGATGCCGATTATTGACAAGCCCATTATTCAAATAGTGGTCGAAGAGCTTGTCGCAGCCGGTATAAAAGATATTATCATTGTCGGAAGTAGCAATAAGAGGTCAATTGAAGATCATTTCGATGATCCGAATGAGGATCTACTAGTAAACCTGCGCGCCGGAGGCGAAAAGAAACAACCGTTAATCGATATGCTAGGGGAGCTTTCAAGCCTCGCAAACTTTATATACATCCGTCAAAAGGGCCCCTACGGCAACGCAACGCCGGTTCTCTCTGCCGCTCATTTAATGACTCCGGATGAGCCCTTTATTTATACCTGGGCCGACGACTTTTTTGTTGCTACGCCGAGTAGGACGACTCAACTTATCGAAACATCTCAGCAGTATAAGGGATCTGTCTATGCATGCAAGACAGTTACAAGTGACCTTGAGTATACAAAATACGGTATCATAGCGGGCGAGACGGTCGGGGATTCTACTATGAGGGTGACAAAAATCGTTGAAAAGCCCGGTGTAGAAAATGCTCCCTCGCAACTTGCCAGCGTCAGCAGTTATTTGCTTGATCCAGCTATCCTTAACTATATTGAAGATGCTGCTGAAGCTTTCGATGGTAAGGGAGAATTTACGATTCAGCCCATAATGCAAAAGATGATTGACGATGGCCATCCTTTCTTTGCTCGTGAAATTACAGACGGTAGGTATTACGACACGGGTGATAAATTGGAATACCTCAAGACGGTAATCGACTTTGGACTTCGACACGAGGAGCTAGGTCCTGAGCTACGCAAGTATATAGAGAGCCAGCTGAAATAGTTATTATAAACCACTGGGCTGGTATAGCTAGAGTATATTAATAGTGATATAGTAATAAGGTAACGTTCATACATCCTAAAATTATAAAGGAGCTTCCACATGAACATCGCTACGGAAATTCTCGTTATCATCCTCTCAGTATTTTTGGCCGTCTTTTTGGTCGTAGGCATAATTCTTGCAATCTATCTCATCAAGCTTACTCGTGATATTCGCCGTGTCACCGAATCTGCCGAGCGTACTGTTGGTCATATAGAATCGGTTGTTGCTGGTGCCTCAAAGATTGCTTCGCCACTCTTTGTGGTTGAATTGATCAACCGGTATATGAAGAAATTTAAGAAATCAAAGGAGGAGAAATAATATGTCAAAAGGAAAAGTAGCACTAGGAGCAGTCGTTGGAGCAGCCGTTGGAGTAGCAGCAGGAATTCTTACTGCACCAAAGAGTGGTAAGGAAACACGAGCTGATATCAAAGCGAAGGCAAAGCAAGTAAAAGGACAAGCGCTAAAAAAAGCTGACGATGTCAAAGGCAAAGCTGAAGACTTAAAGGAACGAACAGAACGTGCAGTCGAAGGTGCAAAAAAAGGCTTTAACAGCAAAAAATAATCCGTATGCCACGGCTTATAAACAAAATAAAAACTGATAATGAAAACGGCGCCAGGCGAGGTTTATTAGAGGACCTGTTTAATGACTTTCATAAGAGTCGTCATCAGGTATATTGGATGAACTTTACGAGGGGCATATTTTTTGGGGTCGGGAGCGTTCTAGGCGGTACGATCGTCATTGCCCTGCTTATTTGGCTGCTGAGTCTTCTCGTTGATTTACCAGGTGGAATAGGCAATTTTATTCAGTACGTCGTAGACACGGTCCAAAAACGCTAACGCCTGATCGGCTCATTTTACTACAGACAAGTACCCCTTATAGAGCTATACTAGATAGTAGTTATGGGGGTAGATTTAAAGAAATCAGATTATGTACATTTGCATAATCACACGCATCACAGCCTGTTAGATGGCTTAACAAAGATACCCGAACTAGTCGACGCGGTGAAAGCCATGGGCATGGATGCAGTCGCTGTTACTGACCATGGAACAATGTCGGGTATTATTGAGTTTTATAAGACCGCAAAAGCTGGTGAGGTCAAGCCGATTTTAGGGATGGAAGCATATATGGCGGCGAGGTCCAGGCATGACCGCGACCCACAAAAAGATAAAGCGCGTTATCACATTATTCTGCTTGCCATGAATGATACTGGCTACCAAAATCTAATGCAGTTGAGTACCATCGCAAACCTCGAAGGTATGTATTATAAGCCGCGTATTGATCACGAGGTGTTAGAAAAGTATAACGAGGGACTCATAGTTCTATCCGGTTGTGCGGGTGGAGAGTTGGGTGAAAATTTACGCGCGGACAACTATGAGGAGGCAAAAAGCATAGCTAGTTGGTATAAATCCGTATTTGGCGACAGGTATTATTTAGAAATGCAAGACCATGGCCACCCGGAGTATAACGGCCCATGGGATGTACAGGCGAAAATCAACGGATATCTGGAGACGCTTTCAAAAGAACTCGATATTCCACTTGTTATAACCAGTGATGGCCACTACCTGACACACGAAGACCAAGATGCCCACGAAATACTACTCTGCGTTGGCACCGGGACCTTTCTCAGTGATGAAAAGCGAATGAGCCTCAAGGATATCGAGCTCCATGTTACAGATCCAAAAGAAGTTATTAGTCGTTGGGGCGCAACACACCCAGACGCAATTTTAAATACGCGTCGTATCGCTGAACGTTGCAATGTTGATATAAAACTTGGTGGTATTTTGATTCCAACTTTCCCGACGCCCAAGGGCGAAACAGAAAAAACGTACTTAGATAAATTAGTGTACCGTGGCTTGGCATGGCGGTACGGCGACCTGGATCAACCTGATACGAGCGAACTGACAATCGAAGAAGCCAAATCGCATATCCCCGAAGAAGTACTAGATCGAGCTATTTATGAACTTGAAGTCATCGATCGTATGGGCTTTAACGGCTACTTCTTGATTGTGCAGGACTTTATAAACTGGGGTAAAAACAAAGGTATTATCTTTGGGCCTGGACGTGGAAGCGCAGCTGGCTCGATTGTGTCGTATGCTCTTCGTATTACCGAACTTGACCCGCTTGACTACGACCTGCTGTTTGAGAGGTTTCTTAACCCCGACCGTATCAGCATGCCCGATGTCGATATCGATATTCAGGATACCAGACGCGACGAAGTGATTGCCTATTGTACAGAAAAATATGGAGTCGATAGGGTAGCAAACATCGTTACCTTTGGTAAAATGGCGGCGCGTGCGGCCGTACGTGATGTCGCGCGTGTCCTTGAAGTTCCCTATGCCGAAGCCGATCGTTTTTCTAAAATGATTCCTCCGCCTGTTCAGGGGCGACATATTCCTTTGAAGGTAAGCGTCGAAAAAGATGCTGATCTTAAACATGAATATGAGACAAATCCGGTTGCTAAAAAGGTGTTTGATTATGCGATTCGACTTGAGGGAACAATTCGTTCTCACGGAGTTCACGCAGCGGGTGTCGTGATTGCACCAGATTCAATCGTGAAGTTTGTGCCCCTTGAGATGGCGCAAAAGGGAGTTATTTCAACTCAATATTCGATGGGTCCAGTTGAAGAACTCGGACTTCTTAAAATGGACTTTTTAGGTCTATCGAACCTTACGACGATTAATAATGCACTGCGTATCATCAAGAAAGTGTATGGTGATGATATCGATATTGATGCGCTCCCGCTTGATGACAAGGCGACGTATGAACTATTCCAACGTGGTGACACGACTGGTGTGTTCCAGCTTGAGTCTGCTGGTATGAAGCGCTATTTACGTGATCTTAAACCGACATCGTTCGAGGATATTATCGCTATGGTGGCCTTATATCGACCGGGTCCTATGCAGTTCATCGATAGCTTTATCAAACGTAAACATCACGAAGAAGTTATATCTTACCTCCACCCCAAATTTGAAGATGCACTTAAGGAAACGTATGGAATCTTGGTCTATCAAGAGCAGTTTATGCAAATCTCAAAAGATTTCGCTGGCTTTACAGGTGGACAAGCCGACACCCTTCGTAAAGCAGTTGGTAAGAAAAATATCGACATGATGAGAAAAGTCCGGGTTGATTTCGTCAAAGGTGCCGTTGAGTATAGTGGCGCTGAAGTCGCGCTAGCTGAAAGATTTTGGGACCAACTCGAAGAATTTGCAAATTACTGTTTCAATAAATCTCACGCCGCATGTTACGGATTGATCTCGTACTGGACGGCATACCTCAAAGCGCACTACCCCGATGCGTTTATGGCGGCGCTTATGACGAGCGACCAGGATGACATCGATCGGCTTGCCATTGAAATTAATGAGTGTAAACATATGGGTATTACCGTATTATCTCCTGATGTTAATGAAAGTTTCGTCGAATTTGCAGTCGTACCTGGTAAGCACCAAATTCGTTTTGGCATGGCAGCGGTTAAGGGCGTTGGCGTCGGCGCGGTTGAAGAAATTCTGCGTGCGCGCGAAGACGGTAAGTTTACGAGTATTGAGGATTTTGCGCGTCGAGTTGGCACAAGTAAATTTAACAAAAAAGCTTGGGACTCACTGATTCGGTCTGGCGGTTTTGATACACTTGGTGATCGCTCAGATTTACTTTTCAATCTAGAGACAATTCAAGGGTTCGCGTCAAAGTTACAAAAAGAGGCTCTTAGTGGACAGACCGATCTTTTCGGCGGACTAGGCGGTGCATCTGTGCAGCCGTCTATGACGCTTCAGGTAGCACCAGTAAAACATACGGAAAAAGAGCGCTTGGCGTGGGAACGAGAGCTCCTGGGACTATACATTAGTGCTCATCCGCTTGATAATTACGACGCTTATTTTGAAGAGCAGACAATCCCCCTTATGCAAATGAGTCCAGAAGTTGATGGCAAAAAGGCCATTATTGGTGGTATTGTGTCGTCAGTTCGCACTATTATTACAAAGAGCGGGACCAAAATGGCATTCGTCGGACTTGAAGATAAAACCGGAGAGACCGAAGTAATCGTTTTTCCTGGGCTATATGAACAACTAGGCGCGCGACTGGTGCAAGACGCTGTTATTCGAGCAACTGGTAAAATCAGTGCACGCGATAGAGACGGCAACCTGGGCAAAGATGCAAAGATGATTGCTGATGAAATTCAGATTGTAACCGATGAGGAACTTCATGGCTATGAGTCGACTGGACGCAAGATGAAGAAGCCAACACCGCGCGCGACTGGAGTTAAAGCCACGCGAGTAGCAGGTGGCTCGCCGCGTAAGTCAGCCGAAGCTAAGGTAAGTAATAATATAGACCTGCGGGTGGAGATTGACGAACCAAAACTCATTAAAAAACTATTCGTTCATGTCAAAAACCCTGATGATCATGACTCGCTTTTACTTCTTAAACAAATCTGCAGCAAGTATCTCGGGACCGTTGATATAGTATTAGTACTCGGCGAAGGCAAAAAATCTGCCATAAAGTTGCCTTTTAGAGTTGAGCCGACTGATGAGCTGATCGGCGAGTTGGTTAAAGTTCTTGGCGAGGATGCGGTCGTCGTTAAATAGTAAGCGCGTATAAGGCGATGCCGGCGGCAACGCTCACATTAAAAGATTCTTTGTGACCCACCATCGGGATTTCTATAATATCGTCGACTTGAGCAAGCAGGTCATCGGTGACGCCGTGAACTTCTTCACCGAGCAGGAGGGCGATTTTTTCTGCGGGTTGATATTCAGATAACATAATACTTGTAGCGTCTTGTTCAAGTGCAACTAATCGATATCCTTCGTTTTTTAGTTGCTGCAAATCAGGCACTTCAATGTACTCGAAGGGGACTAATGCTTCGGCGCCGAGGGCGGTTTTATGAATTTGCGCAGTTAGCTTAGATGATAGATGAGGCAGTCTTGAGTCGTTTTTGCTTTCAGGGTAGGGTGTATAACCGCTCAGAATTATTTTATGAACGCCAAAGCCTTCAGCAGTGCGAAAGAGGGAGCCCACATTGTGTGTAGAACGAATATTCTGCGCAATCACGACGATTTCTCTCATAGAACCAATTGTACCACTATAAAATGCTTGTGCTTTCTGCTAGACTAGAGCGTAATGGACGAAGATAAAATTCAGCAAAACCGACGCGAGCAGGATGAGAAGTCCACTCAAGAGCGAGCAGCGATCTTAGGGATTCAGTATTTTGATGCGCGCGACGTCGAAGAATCACTTCCGCTCGTGAAGGATGTACTTGACAATGCGACAATGCACAATAGTCGGATTGTGCCTTTAGTTGCAGGAAGCGAATCTGAAGCGTGGCGATTTGGGGTGACAACACAGACCCCTCAATCGCTTATTCGTGACCTAACCCGCGAATATAACGATCAGGGCAAAAATATACAATTTTTCCTCATTAGTACCAGCGCCTACAAAACGCTGATGAATCGGTACGATCCTCCTGTAAAAGTAGTCTATGATGACATTAAGATTGCTAAAGAAGGCGATAGTGACACGATCAACCAAGTGAGTCAAACGCTTAATTCCGTTGGGAGCGACGAAGTTTTTGACTACCTCATCGACCAGGCCGACAGACTAGGTGCAAGCGATATTCATATTGAAAATGAGCGGACTCACATTCGAATTCGTATGCGTATCGACGGCACGCTCCATCCTGTTGCTGATCTTGATTCTGATCGTTATCGTATTATTCTAGGTGCGCTTGCCTCTCGAGCAAACATTTCAACAGCCGCGACTGAACCTCAATCTGGTCACATGCAAAAAGAAATTACTCGCGATGGTGTAACCCATCTTCTCAATTTGCGCGTTGAAACAATCCCGACGCTTTATGGTCAGGATTCGGTGCTGCGTCTGTTTAACTTTGACGAGTCTATGCTGAACCTTGATTTTTTGAATATCGGCGCAGATGAGCGCAAGGAAATTGATGAAGTCATTAGCCATCCACGCGGTATGGTACTGATGGTAGGTCCAACAGGTAGTGGTAAATCAACAACTCTCTACAGTATTATTAATGCGCTGAATACGACAGACCGTAAGATTATCACCCTCGAAGATCCAATCGAATACGGCATCAGTGGGGTCTCGCAAATTCCAATCGATACCACGAATGGTCAGAGCTTTGCCGATGGCCTCCGTTCGGTCCTTCGTCAGGACCCAGATGTTGTGATGATCGGCGAAATTCGTGACGCAGATACGGCTAAAACGGCTATTCAGGCTTCTATCACGGGGCATTTGGTACTCTCGAGCTTTCACGCTAATACTACGTCAGCTGCCTTTAGTCGTATGATTGATATGATTGGTGTTAACCCTATTTTCAGTTCGGCGATTCGGCTCGTTATTGCGCAGCGCTTGGTACGTAAATTAGATGATGAAAGTAAAGAAGAATACGAGCCTGATGAGGCGACAAAACGCTGGGTCCAGAACGCCCTTAAGGATTTGCCTGAACATATTGAAAAACCAGATCTCGAGAACTTTAAACTATGGAAGCCAGTCGTCACCGAAAGCTCGCCGTTCGGCTATAAGGGCCGTATGGTCATTATGGAACAGCTCATTGTTAACGACGAGGTCCAGAAATTCCTTCGGGGAGATATTGCCGAAATACATTCGGAAATCATTGAAAAGACCGCCAGGGCCGGCGGTATGGTGACACTTCTTGAGCGCGGAGTTTTAGCAGCTCTAGCGGGTCAAACGACGTTAGATGAAATTAATCGTGTTATTTAGATAATAACCCTTTTAAAAGAGCCAGGGCTATGGTATAGTAAATAGCTGATTGTATTTATAAACGTAGAAGTGAGACGAAAATGAGTTTTGAACTAATTAAGACTGTAAATGATGCGCAGAAAAAGGCAAATGTTGTCGATGTGCGCAGTGGTGACACCGTACGCGTTCACCAGAAAATTAAAGAAGGTGCCAAAGAACGTATTCAGATTTTTGAAGGCGTCGTTATTCGTACTGACCGCAAGGCGTCTCACACGTCACGAATCACTGTTCGTAAAATTGCCAGCGGTGTTGGGGTCGAAAAGAGCTTTTTGATTCACAGCCCACTGGTTGAAAAGATTGAAGTTGTTCGTCGCTCTAAAGTTCGCCGTAACTATCTTTCATTCCTCCGTAACCGTAGTGGTAAAAGCGCTCGCCTCACTGGTGTTAACTTTGATCGTGAAGGAGTCAACGACGTTCGTGACCTAGCCGCTGAAGCGGAAGAAGCACGACTCAAAGAGGAAGCTAAACGTGCAGCCGAAGCTAAGCAAGCCGAGAAAGCTGCCGAAGAAGCAGAGCTTGCTGCTAAGCAAGCTGAAGTCGAAGCTCGACACGAAGAAGCTGCCTAAATATTTTTTCGTTTATAAAAACGCCCTCAAAGGGCGTTTTTTGTTTATAGTAGTTGGTATGATACTTGGCATTGATGAAGTAGGCAGGGGACCATGGGCAGGACCACTGGTGGTCGGTGCTGTCGTACTCGGTGGTAAAACAATCGAAGGACTGACAGATAGCAAAAAACTCTCAAAAAAACGTCGAGAAGAGCTTGATAGTCTTATTCGTGAACAAGCCTCAGGATTCGGCCTCGGATGGGTAAGTCCAGAAGAGATTGACACTATAGGGCTATCAGAAGCACTCAAACGTGCGACTATTAGAGCAGTAAGCGAAGTAAAGGCGTCATATAACGAAATTATTATTGATGGAACAGTGAATTTTTTGCACGAAACGGGCAAGGGCAAATATGTTACGACGATGAAGAAAGCCGACCTCCTCGTACCTAGTGTTTCGGCTGCATCTATTATTGCAAAAGTAGCGAGAGATGCGTACATGAGTAACCAGGATGCGTATTACCCAGAATATGGATTTGCTTCGCATGTCGGCTACGGCACGGCGGCGCACATTGCTGCGATTGAAAAGTTCGGCGTGACGCCCCTTCATCGACTGTCTATTGAGCCACTTAAAAAGTACGCAGAAACCCCTCGAGAACATCACCGAATGGAGACCGTAAGAGGCAGTAAAACGAGCAAGCAAAAAGGCGATAACGCCGAAGACGAAGTGGCAAGCTATCTACGAAAACAAGGACATACTATACTTGATCGCAACTGGAAAACAAAGTACTGTGAGATTGATATCGTCTCGCAGTGTAAAGATACGATATATTTTACGGAAGTAAAACATCGTAAAACGGATACTCAAGGTGGTGGTATTGCAGCTATTACCTCTAAGAAACTTCGTCAGATGACATTTGCAGCCAAGTACTATGAGCTTATTAATCACGTAGATACCCATAACCTACAGCTGGCGGTGGCGACAACTCACGGTAGTGACTTTATAGTAGAACAATGGATGCCGGTGTTATAACTTGAGTAGACTTTCGCGTACAGCTGGCCCATCACGCTCGATTAAATCGACTCGACCTTCTATTTCGCTGATCCCCATTTCGATTGACCGGGTCAAGGCGACCACGTCTTTTTTGGGTGTAAAGAAATCAATATATTCAGCAAGTTGAGCCCTCATAGTTAGGGCGCTGGCACTATAACGAGGGTAGGCGTCATAACTTTTATCACTGCTAAATGTATCCTCAACCCATTGCCAATTATCACGAATCCATTGCCACGCTGCATCCCTGCTTTCGCGGCCACGAATTAAGTAAACAAACCAGCGGGCTGCATCCTGTGGGCGAACGACGTCACTTACCTTAATCAGCTCTAGTAGCTCAGTAATCTTTTCGGGGGAACGCGTACTAGTCACGCCGTAAGTAATATCATCACGCAGCTCGCCTGATTGAGATTTCTTATAACGCTTAATTAAATCGTCGACAACAGTTGCATCCCCATACCTCGCCGCTGTACTGAGGATAAGAGGGCGTAGATCCGCATCAAGATTTTCAATATCACCCTTCGCAAAAAGCGTCTGAGCTTTTTTGATCGCGTCAGCGTCCTCGCCGTACAAAATCATATTCAGAATAATTACCCTTAGCTTAGCATCCTCTTCGCTTTCATTATCCTTTGCTTCCCATCCGAGCCGAGCATATTGAGACGCTGCGATAGATGCTGACAAGCCACGTAGCTTTTTCTCGGCCGTCTTGTCATCTTCGACAAACTTTTTAAGCTCCGAAAGAGCAAGGCTCATAATAGTCCATACTTGCTCGCTTGTTTCGTCCTTGTACGCGTTTAGGAGTGCTATCAGTTGAGCGCTAGGTAGTATCCCGCCGCGTGCCAGAAGCGTCGTTTCATTAAGGATCTGAACACGGTCAATAATAGAAAGAGACCCTGCTCGAACTTCTCCGATAATTCGTGCAAATAAATCTTCGTCGTAGTGCGTAATAAAATGCGCGGTGTCTCCAACATTGAAACGAAGTGGCGTTTCGTCGTTACACGTAACTGTCATTTCTTTTTCAGTCATCAGTTCTGGCATTTCGCTAGATGATGAATTAAGAGGAATTGGCCATTTCTGGGTTGATGGGCGATGTGGTCCAACAAAGAATTGTTCCTGACGAAGATTGACTTTATCGCCGGTTTGAGAGGCGTGAAGCACAGGGTATCCGGGTGATGAAATCCATATATTCATTAATCCCACAATACTTTTGCCGTCACTCGCTGCCTGGATAGCATTCCACAGGTCATTACCTTCGGTATTTTTATACGCAAAATCTTGAAAGTACTGTTTAAGACCGGCTTGAAAGGCCGCGTCGCCCACATAATGTTGGAGCATGCGAAGAAGCCGTGCACCCTTCGCGTATACGATGGCGCCATCAAATAATGTACTTATCTCGTCGGGGTGATTGACGTCCGTCTGAACTGGTTGTACGCCATCAATACTATCTCGGCGAAGCGCCATGATACTTTCTTCCTGAGTAAAATCTAACCAGATATTCCAGGTAGGCTCAATCGCGTCGATCACAATATAGACCATCAGAGTTGCAAAACTTTCATTAAGCCACAGGTTGTTCCACCACTTCATTGTGACAAGATTTCCAAACCATTGATGGGCAAGTTCATGAGCAACGACGCCCGCTATATACTGACGGCTGCTGATCGCGGAATTCGTAAGGTCAGCTAAGAGCGCCGTCTCGCGGTAGGTAATAAGCCCCCAGTTTTCCATAGCGCCCGATGAAAAATCAGGTAGGGCGACATGATCAGACTTTGGTAAAGGATAGTCAGTTCCAAAATACTGTTCATAAAATTCGATGGAACGGACCGCAATATCAAGCGCAAATCCTAGGCTCGACTCTGGCTGTGCGAGCGTTGCCCACACGCTAACTTCTACGCCTCTTTGCGTCGTAGCAGTTGCCTTATGAAGTTCACCAGTAACCCAAGCGAGTAGGTAGGTACTCATTCGGGGAGTTGTTTCAAACGTCGTGACGAGCTGGTTATTCTCGACTTGTTGCAGCTTCACGGGCATATTACCAAGTACTGTAATGTCTTGTTCGGTCGTCAAGCTGACATCAAAGGTTGCTTTTGCTTCAGGTTCGTCGATACATGGAAATACTTCACGAGCGTGATGACTTTCAAACTGTGTAGCAAGAAGTTCTTTCTTTTTACCTTCATGCTGATAATAGCAAGGATACATGCCATGCATGGCGTCTGTGATAGTCCCGCTATATGAAATGACGACAACATGGGTGTCACTCGCGACGTTAGTTCTAGTGATGTGAAGCTCATCAGAATCTGCCAGTCTAAACTCGGCCACAGTACCGTCTAATGTCACGGATTCGATCACGAGTTCTTTTACATGCAGAATAATCTCATCGTTACCTGATACCGAAGAACCGTTTATTGTTACCGTACCATTCAAGGCTCGACCTACCCGGTCGAGAGTCAATGAAAGTGTGTAATGGTCTGGTACAAATTGCTCGATAAGTCTAGGTACTGTTTGCATACATCTATTGTATCAGAGCGAGACTGTTCAAGCGGGTATGTATAATACGTATTATGGAAGCCAGTTATCGTCGACGCCGATTGATTATGATGTCTGTGGTTCTTGTCGGAGTCATTGTAGCAATGATTTTAAGTGGGACATTACATTTTAATTCCGCATCAAATGATTTGCCACCTCAAATGGGTTCCACGGGCTCTTCCCCGGCTCTTGCTGCGCTAGGTTCGCTTCTTATTAAAGGCAGGGTGCCAAAAACTGACTACAGTCGCGCGCAATTCGGGGATGGCTGGACAACGACTGCGGGGTGCGATACGCGCGAAATAATCCTTCATCGTGACCTTACAAACACAATTCTAGACCCGGCATGTAACGTAACGAGAGGCACGCTCGACGACCCCTATACTGGCAAAATTATTCAATTTGTACGTGGTACTGACACGAGTTCGGCTATACAGATAGATCATGTTGTGGCACTGTCGGACGCATGGCAAACTGGGGCGCAACTACTTTCTAAAACGACCCGCATAGCGCTTGCTAACGATCCGCTTGAGCTGCTAGCAGTCGATGGACCCGCTAACCAACAAAAGTCCGATGGAGATGCCGCCACATGGTTGCCGCCAAATAAACCGTTTCGCTGTCAGTACGTTGCACGCCAGATTGCCGTGAAGCAAAAGTATACGTTGTGGGTGACTCGAGCTGAGCATGACGCTATGCAAAGCGTTCTTGGCAGCTGTAAAGATCAGCCACTACCCACTAAGTAATTTTTTTGGCTTGTTCCTCCATTTCTTTATCATTCACTTTCAGGGTACTCTCTATGGGGTACTTCGTACGCCCATGGCGTTCGGCTCGCCCTGCCGGGGACAGCCCCTTCAAGTGAAGATAAAGAACTGTCGTCTAGCTGCCATATGCTTGCATAGTTTCTTAAAGTTTGGTATATTACGGGTAGTACATTTCCGGCCAGCAGGTCGGATTTTTTCATAGAAAAGGAGAAAATAATATGGACGAACTAAATTTAAAACAATTGACACTCGCAGTTCGCACGATTGCGGAAGAAAAGAATCTTCCTGAAGAGACAGTCTTATCTGTTATTGAGCAGGCAATTGCTGCGGCGTGGCGACGTGACAACGGCGAACGCGACCAAGAAGTGCGCAGTGAATTAAATGTTATTGATGGTACCGCAACGGTATATGTTGCTCGTGAAGTTGTTGAAGAAGTTGGTAGCGACGCAGTTGAGATTAGCCTCAAAGACGCTAAGAAAATCAAAAAAGACGCCGAAATTGGTGACATAATCGAAGACAAATACGAAGTAACAAGCTTTGGTCGCGTTGCGGCACAGACTGCGAAACAAGTGGTTCTACAGCGTTTACGTGAAGCTGAGCGTGAAGTCGTCCTTGAAGAGTACGAAGACAAAATCGGTACGGTTGTAAATGGTACCGTTCAGCGCGTGGAACCTCGTGTGATTCGCGTGGAGCTTGGTAAGGCAACTGGAATTATTCCACAGAGTGAGCAAATCCAAGGTGAATTCTATAATGTTGGTAGCCGCATCAAGGTGTTTATTAAGGATATTGAACGCGATAATCGCGGTCCGCAGCTCATTTTAAGCCGTGGTAATGAGCAATTCGTCGAGTATCTTTTCCGCCAAGAAGTACCAGAACTTGAGTCTGGTGCCGTTGAAATTAAAGCCATCGCACGTGAAGCTGGACGCCGGACCAAACTTGCGGTCGCTAGTACCGTTCCTGGTGTCGATCCAGTCGGAACCTTCGTCGGTGGTCACGGAACTCGCGTTCAGGCAGTGATGAACGAAATTGGTGATCAGGAAAAAATTGACATCATAACGTTTGACGCTAATAACGAGCAGTTCATTAAAAACGCGCTGAGCCCAGCTGAAGTTAGCAAGGTCGTTATTAACGAAAAAGACAAGCGAGCTACGGTCTATGTTAATGAAGATCAGCAATCAATCGCAATTGGACGTGCTGGCCAAAATGTTCGCCTGGCAAGCCGTCTGACTGGATATGAGCTCGACATAGAACAGGCAGCTACCACGAAAGCTGCACCTGCTCCAAAAAAGAACATCGAAGACGAACTTCTTAGCGCCGTAGAAGAATCAGCCGAAGAATAAATATAACGTATTTTATGAATTAGCACTCGCTTGACCCGAGTGCTAATTTTGCTATACTAGATATAGAAAGAGCGCGCTGGAGTAATAATATACTTGCACTCTCAGTATAGGAGGATAGATAATAGAATTATGGCTGATGACTTTGCAGAATTTGTATCGCATCTCACCGACAACGCTCGGACGAGTTTGCATCACGCCAATGTGATAGCTCAGGGCTACGGTAGTCCTTATATAGGCACTGAACACCTTCTTCTTGGCGTGCTTGCCCAAGGATCATCTGTGGGAGCTAAATTGCTTGCTGACGCTGGCGTAACACTAGAACGCGCTCAAACGGCGCTTAATATGGTTCCCTTAACTACCGTTATTACGGTTGGTGCCAAAGGCCTCAGTGAAACGGCCAAGCTGACACTTAAAATGGCGTGGGAAATCGCGCAGGAGTTTCACCAAGAATTCCTCGGGACTGAGCATATTCTCTATAGCATATTAAGCCAAAAGAACGCGCGCGCAACGGTACTGCTCCGCGATATGGATGTTGATCTTCCAGAACTGACGGCTGACCTGGAAGAGTTTTTTGATCGTCAAAATGACATGTATCTTGAGGTTGACTCTAACGCAAATACAACCAAGAAACAGGCACCACGTAAGGGCGCACTTGAAACATTTGGAACTGATCTTACGGCGCGTGCGCGAGCGGGTCAACTTGATCCTGTGATCGGCCGCGACGAACAGCAAGAGCGTATGATTACTATTCTGAGTCGACGTACCAAGAATAACCCAGTTCTTATTGGTGAGCCCGGAGTAGGCAAGACGGCAATTGTTGAGGGGCTTGCACAACGGATCGCGCACGAAGACGTGCCTGATCACCTCCTAGATAAGCGAGTGATTCAACTTGATCTAGCTGGTATGATTGCCGGTACGAAATATCGTGGCGAATTTGAAGAGCGTTTGAAGCGTGTAATGAGCGAACTTCACGAACAGAAAAACGTGATTGTATTTATTGACGAACTACATCTGTTAGTTGGGGCAGGCGCGGCTGAAGGTGCGCTTGATGCTGCGAATATGCTTAAACCAGCGCTTGCTCGCGGTGAACTGCATCTTATTGGTGCAACAACACTTGATGAATACCGCAAGCATATAGAAAAGGACACTGCTCTCGAAAGGCGTTTGCAGACTATTGTGGTACCTGAGCCAAAGCTCAAGGACGTCATCGCAATTCTAAAAGGCCTTCGCAGTCACTACGAAGCTCACCATGGTGTGAGTATGAGCGACGAGGTGCTAGAGGATGCTGTCTACATGGCCGACCGCTATGTGAGCGAACGATTTATGCCCGACAAAGCAATTGATGTGATTGATGAAGCCGCTGCTTTGGTTCGTGTAAAGTCAGGTCGAAAGCCAAGTAAATTACGTGATTACGTGAAACAACTCAAGAACTTGAACGAAAAAATGGAAGAAGCTGTTGCGAGTGAAGATTATGAGCGAGCGGCCCTCTATAAGACTCGCATCAGTCAAATTAGCGCCCGACTCGAAGAAACCAAGCAGGCATTTGAGAGTAAGACGCCGATTGTGCTAAGTGACGATGATGTAGCACATGCAATTGCGATGATGACCGGAATTCCAGTAAAACGTGTCCAAAAATCAGAAGCTAAGCTTCTTCGAAATCTTGAAAAACACCTTGGACAATACATTATCGGTCAAAATGAAGCAGTCACAAGCGTCGCACGGGCAATCCGCCGCAGCCGTTCGGGAGTCGCTAGTAACAAGCGACCGATCGGTTCATTTGTTTTCATGGGACCTACCGGTGTTGGCAAGACAGAGCTTGCGAAAGTACTTGCTAGGGAAGTGTTTGGTAGTTCAGACGCGCTTATTAAAATCGATATGAGTGAATTTAGTGAGCGTCATAATACCAGTCGATTGCTGGGTGCGCCTGCAGGTTATGTCGGCTACGAAGACGGCGGACAGCTTACGGACAAGATCAAGCGACAGCCATATAGCGTCGTGCTGTTTGATGAGATCGAAAAGGCTCACTCCGAGGTATTTAACTTACTCCTCCAAATCCTAGAGGATGGATCGCTGACTGATGCCAAGGGTCACAAAGTCGACTTTAGTAACACGATTATTATCCTTACTAGCAACATTGGCGCCGATCGCCTGATGAAAGAATCGAGTCTTGGATTCCACGCCGTCAGTAAGTCTGATCAAAAGCAACTTGATACTGTTCACGAAGAAAATGATGCGGCAGTGAAAAACGCGTTATCGAAACTGATGCGCCCAGAGCTTATTAACAGGTTCGACGCAACAATTACCTTCAGGGCCTTGACTCGCCGAGAAGTTGCAAAGATTTTCGATAATCTTGTTGATGAGCTTCAAGATAGGCTCATTCGTAAAGGAATTCATCTGGTCATATCGCCATCCGCAAAGCGCTTCCTGATTGATAAAGGGTATGACGAGAAATTTGGGGCTCGACCCCTTCGACGCGCGCTTCAGGATCATCTTGAACATGCAATTGCTGATGGTATATTATCCGGTGAATACGAAAAAGGTAGTGTCCTCATGGCCAGTGCCTTAAAAGGTGAGATAGTCTTACATGCCGCACAAGAAGCTTAGAGTAGGTTCGATCGTCAAGTTTCTGATTATTGTTACGGCGCTTGTTTTAGCTGGGCTAATCTTTCTTAATCGTCAACGAATTATCGATCAAATTAATTATTGGAACTACACGCCGAGCAGCGAGATCGCTTCGTTTGCAGCTCGTAGTAGCATGAATGACGAAGGCAAGTTTCTGTTTTATTCTGCTCATCCTAGCCTAGAAGACAGGGATGCGTTTAATGCGTCGTGTCCAACGTACAGCTCGGACACGGCGATTTTGGGTTGCTACGATGGACAGAATATCTATATTTATAATGTGACGAACACTGATCTTGACGGTATTCGTGAGGAAACATCTGCATATGAAATGCTTCATGCGGCATATAAACGATTGTCTGATAGCGACCGAAAGAACCTTGATACGCTCATAGAAGCCGAGTACGCAAAACAAGCGACGAGCGATACAGACAAGGCAGTTGCGTACTTTGCAAAATTTGAACCGGGTGAGCGCGACGACGAACTTTTTTCAGTTATCGCAACGCACTTTGCTACGATTAGTCCAGCCCTTGAAACGTACTATGCCCGTTATTTTATAAATCGTCAGGATTTGGTCGCTCTCTTTAATAAATATCAAGGTGTCTTTGACTCATTAAAACAGCAGTCGACCGACCTATATAACACCCTCAGTAGTCTTTCGGCCGAAATC
>Ga0105240_10005291_pt1 | contig 19267 bp, 22 predicted proteins | sample KBSC54metaG_FD_80426 | JGI IMG/M metagenome (GOLD analysis project Ga0105240, IMG submission 80426) | Corn rhizosphere microbial communities from Kellogg Biological Station, Michigan, USA - KBS C5-4 metaG | ecosystem: Host-associated > Plants > Roots > Rhizosphere > Soil | place: Michigan, USA... | reverse complement strand
TCCGCCTCGGCGCGCCAGTCGGTGGCGAACCGGATCACCGTGCGGCCGCTGGCGGGCGCCTGCGGCTGGCTGCCGCTGCAGGCGGCGAGCGCGGTCAGCAGGATGACTAGCAGAGCCTTGAGTCTCATGGTCGCGCTCCCCGATCGCGGGGCGACCCTAAGCAGGATTTTTTGACTGGGCCAACGATTCCCGCCAACGCTCCTACTGAACCTGGGGGATAGGTTAGTCCACGGACCACGCGGATGACACAGACCTGTCGTTCGCAGAAGACTAGCCGACCAGCCGCTCGATCCGAGCCGGCGCGGAGCCGAAATTGACGAGCAGGCCCACCTTCAAGCCGGAGGCCTTCAAGTAGTTCAACACCTGGGCTCGATGCTCCGTCGCAACTTCACGGAGAGCCTTGAGTTCGACGATGATCCGATCGAAACAAACGAAGTCAGGTACATACGTCTGGCGCAGGTCGCGGCCCTTGTAGCTTAGTTTCAAGGGGCGCGAAGCTGCGAATGGAATCTGGCGCGCTGCGAACTCGAGACCGAGGCATTCTTGATACACTGCCTCAAGAAAGCCCGCGCCCATGACTCTGTTGACTTCGAAGACCGCGGCTCGAATCTGGAACGTCTCTTCTCCGAAGATGAGCCCACCAGCAGGTCCGCGTGGTTGGTGTGGTCCGTGGACCATTCCATTCCCCCCAATTGACCGGCAGGAATATAGAACAGATAGAGAACTTTGTCAGCGCAAAGGCGCCTATCAGAACGCGCCAATCTCGCCGCTCAAGCCGAGCGGACGCGGCGCTCCCGCAGGTCCTGCGGGACCTCGTGCAGACCGACGCCGGCCAGGCGCTCGGCGTCCCGCGCCCGCACCCGGGCGGCCCTCGCCGCCCGGTCGCGTCCCAGCGCCAGCCGGCGCAGCCGCGCCTGGTCGGCCAGGGCGCCGGCGGTGGCGAGGCCGGTGAACAGCACCGCGGTCACGAACACCTGCGTCAGGTGCAGACGGCCCACCATGTCCATCCCGGTCGCCAGCATCGCCGGACCATGCCGCAGCAGGGTCATCGGCAGGGCGATGATCGCCACCATGAAACCAGCCACCGCGGCGCCCGGGGGGCCGAGGCGGAAGGCGATCAGGGTCAGGGCCGGGAAGACGACAAAATAGAGCGGCAGGTCGTCCTGGATGAACACGGCCCCGGTCACGGCCGCGAGCCCAGCCAGCAGGCCCAGAACCTCGGCTGCCGAGCGCCGGAATTCGCGGTACTGCCGGGCGCGAGGCACCAGAAGCAGCGCGGGCAGGACACTGGCGGTGCCCAGCGCCTGAGGAATGGACCAGTCGCGCCAGCGGTCCAGAAAATCCGCCCCCTCGACGGCGGCGGTGACCGCGGCGCCCACGCCGCCCCCTAGCACCGCGGCCGGTACGATCGCGCCCAGCAGGATCAGGATCAGGGCGCGCAGATTGAGCCGGCGCGATCGGACGCCGCAGAACCTGATTGCCAGATAGCCCGTGAGGATGGCCTCGCCGAGGTTGATCAGCGGGCCCAGGAAGGTTTGCAGCCCCAAGTCGCCGGAGAAGGCCCGAAATGAGATGTGCGCCAGCACGCAGGCGGCGGCCGCGCCGATCCGCCACGGCCCCTGCACCAGTATGATGATGCCCGCGAGGAAGCCGGCCGAGGTCCACAGCCCGGCGCCCGTACCGAACGGGCGAGAAAGGTAGATGCTGATTCCGGCGCTGCAGGCGTAGGCCGCGACCAGCGCGGCGGCCACGATTCCCCGGCTGAAGCTGCTGGCTCCCGCGCGCGCCATCGTCCTCGCCTGCCCCCAACCGACCGAAGTCATTGTCGCTTGCTTTGGCGAGGTGGCCTAAAGGCGAATCGTCTCACCCGCAATTTGGGGCCGATCGCGGGGGCTGGACGAGCGAAAGGGCGACGCCCAGGTTGCCCCGAACCTCGCCCTTTCACCCAAGTCCTGGTCGGACTTGCGTCCGAGGTGACGCCCTTTCAGCGGTCCGGCTCCGGGTCGCCCCTTCGCCTTGCGCCTCGGGCCAAGAGGCCTGGCCCAAATTCCCGAGTCGCCCCGGGAGTTGCACGGGCTCTGCCTCTCCGGCGCCCCGGTGGCCCTTGGGTTTCCCCTCCGGCTCCGTCGTCGCCGCCTCTGACAATTCGAGATTGGCGCCGCCCCGGGCATGTGACAAGGACGGGTTTTGACGGGGGTGTGCAAAGACCGTCACACACCGGTGCACAACTTGTGGAAAAGTGTCACATGGCCGATTTTTCGCGGGGAAAATCAGTCATTTGAGCCGTCAACAGAAAACCTTCGCGAGCGCTGGCGACGGTGCTGGCAGACGCGATGCGCCCGATCTGCTACGGCCTTGTGACATGTCCAATCGGCCCTTCTGGGAGACCAAGACGCTTGCGCAGATGGATCGGCGCGAGTGGGAGAGCCTGTGTGACGGCTGCGGCCTGTGCTGCCTGGTGCGCTTCGAGGACGAGGACACCGGCGAGGTCATCCCCACCAAGGTCCACTGCCGCCTTTTCGACCCCGACACCTGTCGCTGCAGCGACTATAAGGACCGCAAGAAGTGGGTGCCGGACTGTATCAAGCTGACGCCCGGCAACATCGAAGCCCTGGAGTGGATGCCGAAGAGCTGCGCCTACAGGCGGCTGCACGAGGGCAAGCCCCTGCCCCGCTGGCATCCGCTGCTGACCGGCGATCCGGACAGCGTGCATGCGGCCGGGGTATCGGTGCGCGGCAAGACGATTTCGGAACTGGCGTTGGAGAATCCGGAAGACGCCCTAGATTTCGAGGCGCCGGAGTTTCTGCGCGATTGCAGCGACGATTGAGCCGGCTGCGCGGTTAGGCGTAAAGGGCTGGCGCGGACGGAGAAGCTTTGGCGCAGGATCCCTATCAGGAACTGGGTGTGTCGCGCACGGCGAGTGCGGACGAGATTCGTCGCGCCTTCCGCAAGCTCGCCAAGCAGTTCCATCCGGACGCGAACCCGGGGAACAAGGACGCCGAGGAGCGCTTCAAGCGCGTCTCCGGCGCCTTCGACATCGTCGGCGATCCGGACAAGCGCAAGAAGTTCGACGCCGGTGAGATCGACGCCGACGGGCGCGAGACCATGCGCGGCTTCTCCGGCGCCGGGCCATACGGCCAGGGCGGCAATCCTTTCGGCCAGGGTGCGGGTGGCGGCTTTCGCCAGGCCGATTTCGAGAACATCGACCTGTCCGAAATCCTTGGCGAGATGTTTGGCGGCGGCGGCGGCCGCGGGGGACGAGCCGGCGGCTTCGGCGGCCCGCCGCCGCGCGGCGCGGATGTCCGCGCCCGCCTCGAGATCGACCTGGAGGAGGCGATCCGGGGCGGCAAGAAGCGGATTTCGTTCAGCGACGGGCGCACCCTCGACGTCAGCATCCCCAAGGGCGCCGCGGACGGCCAGGTGCTGCGGCTGAAGGGACAGGGCTCGCCAGGGCGGGCCGGCGCCGGCGACGCGCTGATCGAGCTGGCGATCAAACCCCACCCGGTGTTCAAGCGCGAAGGCGACCACCTGGTCATGGACCTGCCCGTCTCGGCGCCAGACGCGATCCTGGGCGGCAAGGTCGAGGCCCCGACGCCGGACGGGCCGGTCACCCTGACGGTCCCCGCCGGGGCCAACTCCGGCTCGACGCTGCGGCTGAAGGGCAAGGGCCTGTCCGAGCCGAACGGACGGCGCGGCGACCTGCTGGCGCGCCTGGTGGTCACCCTGCCCGACGTCCCCGATCCGGAACTCAAGGCGTTCGCCGAGACCTGGCGCGCCGAGCGGCCCTACAGCCCGAAAAAGCGGAGCTGAAGCGGCGCCGAATTGTGCCAAACAGCGTTCAGGCGGTATTCACAGCGGATCGCCTAGAAGACGCGGCATGAGGATCGGTCCCATCACAGCTGGCGCATTGCTGGCCGCCCTGCTCGCAGGGCAGGCGGTCGCCCAGCCGCATGAGCCGAATTCCCTGGGCGCCGGCTGGGGCCAGCAGCAGGACGAAGCCCGCGAAGGCGTGCGCGAACATCGGCTGATGCCGCTAGGCGAGGTCATCGCCCGGCTGCGCCGGATGAACCCGGGGCCGTCCAGCCACAGCCTGGATTCCGGACTCGAACGCATGGGCGACAAGCCGGTCTATCGGGTTCGTTGGATGACCAACGACGGACGGGTGATCGACTACATCGTCGACGCCGTGAGCGGCCAGGTGCTGAGCGGAGGCTAGAGGGCATGCGCGTACTGATCGTCGAGGACGACCCCGACCTGGCGCGCCAGCTGAAGGCGGCGCTCGGCGACGCGGGCTATGCCGTGGACCACGCGCCCGACGGCGAGGAAGCGCACTTCCTGGGCGACACCGAGCCCTACGACGCGATCGTGCTGGACCTTGGCCTGCCCAAGATCGACGGCGTCACGGTGCTGGAGCGCTGGCGCCGCGCCCACGTCAACACGCCGGTGCTGATCCTGACCGCCCGCGGCGCCTGGAGCGACAAGGTGGCGGGGTTCGACGCCGGCGCCGACGACTACCTGGCCAAGCCGTTCCACACCGAGGAGCTGCTGGCGCGACTCAGGGCCCTGCTGCGCCGCTCGGCCGGCCACGCGGCGCCCAGCCTGTCCTCCGGGGCCCTGCGGCTCGACCCCAAGGCGGCCCGCGCCACGGTCAACGGCGAGCCGCTGCGGCTGACGTCGCTGGAATACCGGCTGCTGCACTACCTGATGATGCACCAGGGCCGGGTGATCAATCGCACCGAGCTGGTCGAGCACCTGTACGACCAGGACTTCGACCGCGACTCCAACACCATCGAGGTGTTCATCGGCCGCCTGCGCAAGAAGATCGGCCCCGACCGGATCGAGACCGTCCGTGGCCTTGGTTACCGGCTGATCCCGCTGGAAGGCGAGGCGACCGACGCGTGAGCGGGCAGCCGGCGGCGCGCCGCCCTTCCCTCGTTCGAAGGCTGGTGGTCCTGCATGCGGTGTTGAGCGTGATCGTGCTCGCCGCCGGCGGACTGGCGCTGTCGGCCTTCTTCGCCCAGGAGGCCACCACCCGGTTCGACGAGGACCTGTCGCAGGACATCCTGGACCTGGTGGCCGGCGCCTCGGTGGGCGACGACGGCATCGTGGACGCGCCGGCCCTCACCGACGAACGGGCGACTCGCGCCTATTCCGGCAAGTACTGGGAGATCGTCGCCCCCCTGCCGGCCGGCGGCGTGAAGGCGCACGCCCGGTCGCGCTCGCTGTGGGACTCGCCCGATATCGCCCTGCCGGCCGGCGGCGCGGCCGCGCTGGCCCGCACCCCCGGCCAGCCGATCTTCTATGACAGCGTCGGGCCGGTGAAGGAGCCGCTGCGGGTGGCGGCCCGGCAGGTGCTGATGCCTGGCGCCAAGGCGCCGGTGATCTTCATGGAGGCCGCCGACCGCTCGCCGATCGACGCCGACATCCGCACCTTCGAGACCTCCACGGGGCTGGCCCTGCTGGTGCTGGCAGGGATGCTGATCGGCGGGGTGATGCTGCAGGTGCGGGTCGGCCTGCGCCCGCTGTTCCGCCTGCGCACGGAAGTGGCCTCGGTGCGGACCGGCAAGACCGACAAGGTCGCCGGCGACTACCCGGCCGAACTGGAGCCGCTGGCGAGCGAGCTCAACGCCCTGCTGGCGCATAACCAGGAGGTGATCGAGCGCCAGCGCACCCATGTCGGCAACCTGGCGCATGCGCTGAAGACCCCCCTGTCGGTGATCGCCGCCGAGGCCCAGGCCCAGCCGGGCGAACTGGCCGAAGTGGTGCGCCGTCAGTCCGACCTGATTCGCCAGCAGGTCGACCACCACCTGCGCCGCGCCCGGGCGGCGGCCAGGCCCCAGGGCGGCGGCGAGCGCACCGAGGTCGCCCCGGTGCTGGAGGAGCTGAGCCTGACCCTGGAGCGGATCTTCCAGGACAAGGGCGTCGAGGTGGACTGGCGCGCGCCGGACGACCTGTTCTTCCATGGCGAGCGGCAGGACTTCCAGGAGCTGGCCGGCAACGTGATGGAGAACGCCTGCAAGTGGTGCCGGCGGCGGGTGCGGGCGCGGGCCGAGGCGCGCGGGGCCCAGCAGATGGCGCTGATCGTCGAGGACGACGGGCCGGGCCTCGCCCCCGAGGACCGCCAGGCGGTGCTCAAGCGGGGCGAGCGGCTGGACGAGAATGCGCCGGGCTCGGGGCTGGGCCTGTCCATCGTCGATGAGCTCGCACGCGCCTACGGCGGTTCGCTCGCCTTGCGGGATTCGCCGACGGGCGGGCTGGCCGTCGAGCTGGTGCTGCCGCGCGTGGAGGCCTGAGCGGGGTTGCATTTCTGGAACGTTTAGGGAACAATCGGCGGCATGCCCTCGCCGCTCGCCGTCTCGGACATCTCGAGCCAAGCCGAGTTCGGCTTCGGCCGGACGGCGACGCAACGCCCGCATCACCACGGGCACCGCGAGCGATTGCGCGAACGGGCGGCGGCCGGTTTGGCCGCCCTGCCGGACTACGAGTTGCTGGAGCTGTTCCTGTTCCGCAGCCTGCCGCAGGGCGACGTCAAACCCCTGGCCAAGGCGCTGATCGACCGGTTCGGCGGCCTGGGCGGTGTGCTGGCGGCCCGGACCGAGGAACTGACCACCGTCAAGGGCATTGGGGCCGCCACAGCTCTGGACCTGCGGCTGCTGCAGGAGGCGGCGGTGCGGCTGGGCCGCGGCGAAGCGACGAAGCGGCCGGTGATCTCGTCCTGGAGCGCTTTGCTGGCCTATGTGCGCACCGCCATGGCGCACGAGGCGCGCGAGCAGTTCCGCGTGCTGTTCCTGGACAAGAAGAACCAGCTGATCGCCGACGAGGTGATGAACCACGGCACGGTCGACCACGCGCCGGTCTATCCCCGCGAGGTGGCCCGGCGGGCGCTGGAACTGGCCGCCAGCGCGGTGATCCTGGTCCACAACCATCCGAGCGGCGATCCCACGCCCTCGTCCGCTGACATCGAGATGACCCGCCAGGTCGTGGCCGCGGCGCGGGCGCTGGGGCTGGCGGTCCACGACCATCTGGTGGTCGGGCGCGAGGGCGTGGCCAGCCTGAAGGCGCTGGGACTGTTCTAGACCAGGGCCGGCCCCGCCTGGCTCGAACCGTGGTGCGAGGGACGCATGGGCGGAGGCCACGTGCGGGCGGCCCCGCAGAGCGTGCACCGAGGGCGCCGCCGGCGCTGGCACAGGCCACAATGCATCGAAAACGCCCGATGCGCTCTTCTGCACCCTGAGACCGAGCTTCGTGGGAGTCTGGACAATGGCGCACCTGTCAATGGCGCGCGGCGAGCGGAACGGCCCGCTCGCAGCGCTCATCTCCATTGCCGCGGTGGCGGCCGTCGGCGTGATCGGGGGGCTCGCCACAGCCTCCAGCGTCACGACCTGGTACGCGGGCCTGAACAAGCCGGCCTTCAACCCTCCGAACGCCGTGTTCGGACCTGTCTGGACGACGCTCTACCTGCTGATGGCGCTGGCGGCTTGGCGGATCTGGCGCGCCGCGCGCACAAGTGAGCGTCGCCCGGCCCTCATCCTCTACGCTGTCCAGCTCGTCCTGAACCTCACCTGGTCGCTGATCTTCTTCGGTCTGCGGCAACCCGCGCTTGCTCTTGCCGACATTGGCCTGCTGCTGGGCGCGGTCGTCGCAACCGCCATCGCCTTCTGGCGCATCGACCGGCCGGCGGGCCTGATGATGCTCCCCTACGCAGGCTGGGCAGCCTTCGCCGCACTGCTCAATTTCGAGATTTGGCGCCTGAACTGAAGAGACGCGCCGTCGGCCGACCCGGTCGCCCCAGCGTCAGGCTGGCGGCGCCGCATCGGCCAGCGCCTGGGCTTCCCAATCCTTGAACTCGGGAGTCTCCAGCAGCCGCTCGGCGTAGGCGCCTGCCGCGCCGGTGTCGCCGAAGTCGGAGAGCAGCACCCCGTAGCTGCGGAACCGCGTCGCCACCGGCGTGAAGAAGGCGTCGGCGATCGACCACTGGCCGACGAGGAACGGTCCGCCGAACCGGCCCAGCAGGTCGGTCCACAGGGCGACGATGCGGCGAATGTCCACGTGGGTGGCTTCCGACAGGTCCGCGTCACGCCGCAGCGACAGGTCCATCGGGCACTCCCCGCGCAGGGACGTGAAGCCGGAATGCATCTCCGCGGACGCCGCGCGGCCCAAGGCGCGGGCGGTGGGGTCCCGTGGCCATAGCCCGGCCTGTGGGAACTTGTCGGCGAGGTATTCGCAGATCGCCAGGCTGTCCCAGATCGCCACGTCGCCGTCCTTCAGCACCGGCGCCTTGCCGCTGGGCGAGCCCGCCGCGATCAGACTTGCGGTGGTGTCCTCGCGCCGCAGCCGGATCAGCGTCTCGGTAAAAGGGGCGCCGGCACGCTTCAGCACCAGCCAGGGGCGCATGGACCAGGTGGACCAGAGCTTGTCGCCGATCAGGAGCTCGAGAGCCATCGATGTTCCTCTATGGGCCAGGGGCGGAACGCGTACCTGTCACGAACTGCCGATCGAGGGAAACGCCAAACCGCCCAATCCGTGCCGCTGGCGCCCGGCGTCCGCGGGGGTTATTTAGCGCCCATGATCCCCCGCTACACCCGCCGCGAAGCCGCGGAGATCTGGTCGCCCCAGACCCGCTTCCGGATCATGTTCGAGATCGAGGCGCACGCCGCCGACGCCATGGCCGAGTTGGGGGTGATCCCCAAGCTGGCGGCCCAGGCGATCTGGGAGCGTGGCCGCGACGTGATCTGGAACGTGGACCGCATCGACGAGATCGAGCGCGAGACGCGCCACGACGTGATCGCCTTCCTGACCCACGTCACCGAGATCGTCGGCCCCGAGGCGCGCTTCCTGCACCAGGGGATGACCTCGTCGGACGTAAACGACACGGCGCTGGCCGTGCAGCTGAGCCGGGCCACCGACCTCTTGCTGGAGGACGTCGACCTGGTGCTGGCGGCGCTGAAGCGGCGGGCGATGGAGTTCAGGCACACCCCGACCGTCGGCCGCAGCCACGGCATCCACGCCGAGCCCACCACCTTCGGCCTGAAGCTCGCCGGCCACTACGCCGAGTTCGTCCGCGCCCGCGAGCGGCTGGCCATGGCCCGCTTCGAGATCGCCACCTGCGCCATCTCCGGGCCGGTCGGCACCTTCGCCAGCGTCGACCCTCGGGTCGAGGCGCACGTGGCGGCCAAGCTCGGGCTGGTTCCCGAGCCGGTGTCCACCCAGGTGATCCCGCGCGACCGGCACGCGGCCTATTTCGCGGCGCTGGCCGTGGTGGCCTCGTCGATCGAGCGCCTGGCTGTGGAGATTCGCCACCTGCAGCGCACCGAGGTGCTGGAGGCGGAGGAGGCGTTCGAGCAGGGCCAGAAAGGCTCGTCGGCGATGCCGCACAAACGCAATCCGATCCTGACCGAAAACCTGACCGGCCTGGCGCGCCTGGTGCGCTCGGCGGTGATCCCGGCGCTGGAGAACGTCGCCCTCTGGCACGAGCGCGACATCAGCCACTCGTCGGTGGAGCGCGCCATCGCGCCGGACGCCACGGTGCACCTGGACTTCGCCCTGCGGCGCTTGGCCACGGTGGTCGAGCGGCTGGTGGTCTACCCCGAGAACATGGCCAGGAACCTGGGCCGGCTGGGCGGGCTGGTGCACTCTCAGCGCGTGCTGCTGGCCCTGACCCAGAAGGGCGTGTCGCGCGAGGACGCCTATGCGGCCGTGCAGCGCAACGCCATGAAGGTCTGGCGCGGCGAAGGCGCCTTCATCGACTTCCTGAAGGCCGACCCGGAGGTGCGCCCGCGCCTGACCGACGCCGAACTGGCGGAGGTATTCGATCCCGCATGGCACTTCAGCCACGTGGACACGATCTTCGCGCGGGTGTTCGGGGAACAGACCGCCGCAAAGGCCGCGGCGGCCGAATAGCCGGGGCGTCAGCCCCCGGCGCGGATCTGTTCGCGGGCCTGGGCGAGGAATTCGTCGAGCTTGGCGCGCACTTCGCTCTCGCGCACGTCCAGGCCCGCGCCCACGAGGTCCTGCATCACCTTGCGAATCACGTCGTCCTCGCCGGGCTGCTCCATGTCGGCCCGCACCACCGCCTTGATGTAGTCCTCGACGTTCTCGAGTCCCATCTTCGCCGCGGCCCATTGGGCGAGCAGCCGGTTGCAACGTCCGTGCGCCCGGAATTCCAAGTCCTGGTCGTTGGCGAACTTCTTCTCGAAGCCCCTCTCACGATCTTCGAACGAGGACATGTCTACTCCGGTGACGCGGCAGATCAGGGGCTAATATCCCGGTCAAGCCGAGCCGGCAATCGGAGTCGGCGCCAGGATCACTCGACGTCGTGAAAGTGCGTGTAATCGATGACGCGCCGCCCGTCGGGCGCCTCGGAAAATATGTCGACAAGGCGACGTCCCCAGAGAATCTCCTCGGCGGCGTAGGACGTGCGCGCATGCACCATCTGGGCGAAGGTCTCGTCGAGTCCGCGCATTACCACCACCACCTCCGTCGGCTGGCGCCGCAGGCTCTCGGCGGTGCAGCCGTAGAGCGGACTTGTCTCGTCGATCCGGTGCATCACCTGCCATGTCAGATAGAAGATCGGGGTGCGGGCGCGCACCGTGGGCAGGTCGACGAACCGGCGCACCTTGTGCCCCTCCGGCGTCGTGATGTCGCGCATCAGCGAGACCGTCACCTCGGCCTCGACGATCCGGTTGCGGCGCTGGTTGGCGGCGCGGAAGATCAGGGTCGGGACGCCTTCGAAGTGGCAGATCACCGCCACCCGCGAAAACATGACGCGGGCCGTGGGCCGCGAGATGCGCGCGAACAGCAGCCCGGTGGCGATCGCCAGGTTGAAGAGGCCGATGAAGGTCTCCACCGTCACGATCAGGTTCGCCGCCAGGCTGTGCGGCGACATGGCGCCGTAGCCGATCGTGCCCAGCGTCTGGACCGAGAAGAAGAAGGCGTCGCCGAAATTGCCCGGACGCGCGCCGGCGATGCCGCCCACCACGTCGTAGACCGCGCCGAAGAGGGCGTTCAGGCACAGGAAGCCTGCGGCCATGATCGCCAGGAACTGCCACAGCGGGATGGTGAGCAGATGATGGTAGGCGTCGCGCCAGCCGTCCCTTGCCCGGCCGCGGAACTCCACGTCCCCCTGGTCGCTGCCGCCGACGCGCGGGTAGTTGTGGACGACAGGCTGAGAGACGTCCTCCGACATGCCCAAGTCATGGCTCAATCCGGCGGCGTTGGCGAGCCGACGCCCCCCACGGTCATGCGCCGTTTGCGGCGCCGCCGCATTTCAGCTAGTTTCCGGCCAGCCTTGAAGAGCGAGACGAGACCGAGTCGGACCCCGCGCGCTGGATCGCCATCCGCGCGCGCTTTCATTTCCGGCAAGGCCCGGGCGCTGGAGGGGGCTGCACCATGACCCGCCGCAAGAAGATCTACGAGGGCAAGGCCAAGATCCTTTACGAAGGACCCGAGCCTGGCACCCTGATCCAGTACTTCAAGGACGACACCACCGCCTTCGACGCCCAGAAGAAGGCGGTGCTGGAAGGCAAGGGCGTCATCAACAACCGTATCAGCGAATATGTGATGACGCGGCTGAACACGATCGGGGTTCAGAACCACTTCATCAAGCGGCTGAACCTGCGCGAGCAGCTGATCAAGGAAGTGGAGATCATCCCGCTGGAGGTGGTCTGCCGCAACATCGCCGCCGGCTCGCTCTCCACCCGGCTGGGCCTCGCCGAGGGCGACCTGTTGCCGCGCTCGATCATCGAATTCTACTACAAGAACGACAAGCTCCACGACCCGATGGTGGCCGAGGAGCACATCACCGCCTTCAACTGGGCCACCACCCAGGAGATCGACGACATCATGGCCCTGACCCTCAGGGTCAACGACTACCTCTGCGGCCTGTTCGCGGCGGTGGGCATCACCCTGGTGGACTTCAAGGTGGAGTACGGGCGCATCTGGGAGGGCGACTTCTCGCGCATCATCCTGGCCGACGAGATCAGCCCGGACTCCTGCCGGCTATGGGACTCGACCACCAACGAGAAGCTCGACAAGGACCGGTTCCGCCGCGACCTGGGCAATGTGATCGAGAGCTACACCGAGGTGGCGCGGCGCCTGGGGATCATGAAGGAGATGCCGACGGTGATTCAGGGCGGTATCCATTGAGGCTAGGCGCGTGAAGGCTACGGTGCATGTGTTCCTGAAGCCCGGCGTGCTCGACGTGCAGGGCAAGGCGGTGGAGAGCGCCCTGCACGGGCTGGGCTGGCCCGACGTGGCCCACGTCCGTGTGGGGCGGGTGATCGAGTTCGAGGTCGACGCGGCGAGCCCCGCGGCGGCCGAGGCCGAGGTCAAGGCGATGTGCGAGAAGCTGCTCGCCAACACCGTGATCGAGGCCTACCGGGTGGAGATCGGGTGAGGCCGTGAAAGCCGCCGTCATCGTCTTTCCCGGCTCCAACTGCGACCGCGACTGCAAGGTGGCGCTGGAGCGGTCCGCGGGCGCCCAGGTGCACATGGTCTGGCACGGCGACACGGAGCTGCCGGCCGGCCTCGACCTGATCGTGCTGCCGGGCGGCTTCTCCTACGGCGACTACCTGCGCTGCGGCGCGATGGCGTCCCTGTCGCCGGTGATGGCCGAGGTGAAGGCCGCCGCCGAGCGCGGCGTGGCGGTGGCCGGCATCTGCAACGGCTTCCAGATCCTCTGCGAGGCGCGGATGCTGCCGGGCGCGCTGCTGCGCAACGCCGGCCTGAAGTACGTTTGCAAGCCGGTGGACCTTGAGGTGGTCAACAGCCAGACCCGCTTCACCGCCGGCTACCGGGGCCGCCGCTCGGTGACCATGACCGTGGGCAACGGCGAGGGGAACTACTTCGCCGACGAGGCCACGCTCGACCGGCTCGAGGGCGAGGGCCAGGTGGTGTTCCGCTACCGCGACAACCCAAACGGCTCGGCCCGCGACATCGCCGGCATCATCAACGAGCGCGGCAACGTACTGGGGATGATGCCCCACCCCGACCGCGCCTTCGAGGACGACCTCGGGCGCGCCGACGGAGCCCTGCTGTTCCAGAGCGTGCTGGCGAGCGCCTAGGGCGCAGCAGCCGGGGCTACTGGACGGTTGCGAACAACCTGTCCCCACGATTGCGGCAATGACCGAGGTCAGAACTGCAAGCTAAGTTCTCATACAATCAAGTCGAATTTTCGAGCTTGCTCGGAGATGACCCCTGGCTCGCCCGAATTCGCTCTAGTTCACACTCCAGCGCGTGATGGATCGCGTCCGTCAGGCTCACGCCGATTATACGCGCCAATTCTCGCGCGAGGGCGACGGGCTCGGGACGCTTGATGCTGATCGCCACGGCGCTGCGTCTTCCAGAAGCCTCAAGGTCAATTCCAGAAATAGCGGAATCCCCCGCCGCCCGCTAGAACGCGCCCATGAGCGCGCCTGCCAAGACCATGGCCGAGACGGCCGTCGAGTACGGCCTGAAGCCCGAGGAATACCAGCTGATCGTCCGCCGCCTGAACCGCGAGCCGAACGGGGTGGAGTTGGGCGTGTTCTCGGTGATGTGGTCCGAGCACTGCTCCTACAAGTCCTCGCGCAAGCACCTCGCCAAGTTCCCCACCACCGGGCCGCGGGTGATCCAGGGGCCGGGCGAGAACGCCGGGGTGGTCGACATCGGCGACGGCCAGGCCTGCGTCTTCAAGATGGAGAGCCACAACCACCCCTCGTTCATCGAGCCCTACCAAGGGGCGGCGACGGGCGTGGGCGGGATCATGCGCGACGTCTTCACCATGGGCGCACGGCCGATCGCGCTGCTGAACGCGCTCCGGTTCGGCGATCCGTCGCACCCTAAGACCCGGCGGCTGGTGGGCGGCGTGGTGGCGGGCATCGCCGGCTACGGCAACTGCGTGGGCGTGCCGACCCTGGGCGGGGAGACCAACTTCCACCGCGGCTATAACGGCAACATCCTGGTCAACGCCATGTGCGTCGGCCTGGCGGACGCGGACAAGATCTTCTACTCGGCCGCCCCGGGCGCCGGCCTGCCGGTGGTCTATTTCGGCTCCAAGACCGGGCGGGACGGCATCCATGGCGCGACCATGGCCTCGGCGGAGTTCGGCGAGGACTCCGACGAGAAGCGCCCCACCGTGCAGGTGGGAGACCCGTTCGCCGAGAAGCTGCTGATCGAGGCGACGCTGGAGCTGATGGCCTCGGGGGCGGTGGCCGCCATCCAGGACATGGGCGCGGCGGGACTGACCTCCTCCTCGGTGGAGATGGCCGGCAAGGGCGGGGTCGGCATCGAGCTCGACCTCGACCTGGTGCCCCAGCGCGAGGAGGGCATGAGCGCCTATGAGATGATGCTCTCGGAGAGCCAGGAGCGGATGCTGGCGATCCTGAAGCCCGGCCGCGAGGACGACGGGCGGCGCATCTTCGAGAAATGGGGCCTGGACGCCGCCGTGATCGGGCGCACCACCGACACCGGCAAGCTGGTGCTGACTCACGGCGGCCAGGTGGTGTGCGACATTCCGCTGGCGCCGCTGACCGAGGACGCCCCGCTGCTGGACCGCCCCTGGGTGGAGCCCAAGGTCGCGCCACGGCTCGACCCGGCCGACGTGCCGCCTCCGACCGATTGGGAGGCCGCGGTGCTGACCCTGATGGCCTGCCCGGACGTCGCCTCCAAGCGCTGGGTCTGGGAGCAGTACGACCGGCACGTGATGGCCGACACCCTGGAAGACCCGGACACCGGCGCGGACGCCGGGATCGTTCGGGTGCACGGCACGCGCAAGGCGCTGGCGGTGACGTCAGACTGCACGCCGCGCTATGTGGCGGCCGACCCGTTCGAGGGCGGCAAGCAGGCGGTGGCCGAAGCCTGGCGCAACCTGACCGCCGTGGGCGCCGACCCGATTGCGATCACCGACAACCTCAACTTCGGCAACCCCGAGCGGCCCGAGATCATGGGCCAGATCGCCCGCGCCATCGACGGCATGGCCGAGGCCTGCCGGGCGCTGGACTTCCCGGTCGTGAGCGGCAACGTCTCGCTCTACAACGAGACCGAGGGCGCGGCGATCCCGCCCACGCCGACGGTGGGCGCGGTGGGACTGATCCCCGACTATGCCCAGCGCGCGGGCTTCGCGAGCATGAAGGCGGGCGAGGCGCTGTTGGTGATCGGGGCCAGCCACGGCGAGCTGGGGGCCAGCCTCTATCTGCGCGAACTGTTCGGCCGCGAGGACGGGGCGCCGCCGCCGGTGGACCTGGACCTGGAGCGGCGCGCCGGCGACTTCGTCCGGGGCCTGATCCGCAAGGGCCAGGTCTCGGCCGTGCACGACCTGTCGGACGGCGGCCTGGTGGTCGCGGCGGCGGAAATGGCGCTGGCGTCGAAGGTCGGGGTCGAGCTGTCGCCGACCAGCCAGGCCCATGCCCACGGCTTCCTGTTCGGCGAGGACCAGGGCCGATACCTGATCGCCGTGCCCGACGCCGAGCCGATCGTGGCGGCAGCGCACCTGGCGGGACTGAACGTGGCGCTGGCCGGCCAGGCGGGCGGGACGGACTTCGCCTGCCACACCCTGTTCCGGATCCCGCTGGAGCGGCTGCGCACGGCGCACGAGGACTGGCTGCCGGGGTATATGGGCGGGTAGGCCTTGACGCTTGCAGCGCCGGCCTGCGTCCTTCGGGACGGCCGCTGCGCGGCCTCCTCAGGATGACGAGGATATTGAATCGCAAACCCTTCGTCAGGGTGAGGAGGGGCCCGAAGGGACGCGTCTCGAACCACGCATGATCGCGCCGCCATGCTCCCGCCGGGTCACCGCCCTTGCGCTGTGACGCGCCGCTTCATCCGGTATCGCTTGGGTCGCGTCCGCGCCTACCGGTTCCCGTCCCTCAGCCAGTGGGCTTCCATCGGGTGTTCCCGGTAGCGCTCGCTGGCGCGGGCGGCGGCGCGCAGGGCGGCCGGGGACTGGGGCTCGCAGGCCGCGTCGCCCGGCTTCATCTTCATGCCTGCGAAGGGGTGCAACGTGCCGAAGGCCGTGTCGGCGCCGTTGCGGTTCCTGGGGGGCGGCGGGCCGCACAGCACCAGCCAGTAGGTCACCGCGGTGACCTGCCCCTGCGCGTCGGTCTTGGTGGGCCGCCCGGCGGCATAGCCGTAGAGCCAGATCTCGTTGGTCGGTGTGCTGCTGTGCTGGTCACCGGCGTCCATCGAGACGGCGCCCTCGGTCTTGAACTTCACCTGGATGATCCGCGGGTCGCCGGCGGCGAAGATGAAGGGCGTGGTCTCGAGTTCGTCCTTCGGCTTCTTGGCGTCGTGGCCGACGATCTGGCCAGGGCTGACAACGCCGGCGCCCGCGCACTCCGGCCATTCGTTGAACGGTTTGGACGGGTCGAGCTGGCATCCCTCCTCCTGGCCGAGCTGCCAGACACCGGGGCGCAGACGCGGGGCCCCCGCCTCGTCGGCGGCGTTGAACAGCGGTGTCTTGGTCACCGGCGCATTGCAGGCGGCGAGCAGGACCATGCCGGCCATGGCGGCGAGGATGCTGAGAAAACGCACGCGCTGGCTCCTCAGGGGGCTCCGGGGGCGATCCACGCCACCTGGGTCAGTGCCGAGCGGTCCTGCAGCGTCTCGGCGGCGGCTTTGCGCACCGTTTCGAGCGACTCTGTCTCGCAGCCGTTCATGCTCGGCCGGGTGCTGAGCGCGCCGGGCGCCGGCTTCGGACAGGCCACAGCCGCTCCGGTGGCGCCGATCAGCCGGCCCTGGCCGTCCTGGGACAGATTGGTCAGGGCCAGGAACATGTAGCCATCCTTCTCGGTCCCGACCTGGGCGATCACCGGGTCGCCCGCGGCCAGGCTGTAGTCGGCGGCGAAGCTGGCGTCGGTGGCGGCGCGGCTGCTGCGATGCATCGCCGAGCGAACCACCAGCGCCTTGTCACCGCTGATCCAGAACGGCGAAGCGCAGGTCGGCCAGCTGCGGAAGTTGGTGGCGGCTGGCTTCGGGCAGCCGGGATCGAGGATCGCCCACAGCCCTTCGGCTGGCTTCGGGGGCGGCGCGGGCGGCGCCACCTCGGCGACGGCGGGCGCGGCGTGGCGATGGGGACCGAACAGGGCAAATTTGGCGCGCATCGCGCCACACCCGCTCAAACCGATCGCCAAGGATATGATCAGGATACGACGCAACACGCGGCGGCCCCTCCAGCTGCCATAATATATCCCGCTGAATGGCCGAATGCAGCCACAAATGAAGGTAAGGCGACAGTTAACCACAGTTAGCCCCCGATAGGGCCGCGACGCTTCGCCGGCGCCTCGATTCGTCGCTGCGCCGACCGCAAGTTGCAGGGCTTGTTAAGGGTTTTCATTCACTCATCGTCCTGTAGGAGCAATCTCATGCCCATGGCCGCCTCGGAGCTGGAGGCTGAACTTCGTCAAGCTTTTCCCGATGCGGACATCGCCATCGAGGACCTGGCCGGAGACGGCGACCACTATCGTGCACGAATTGTTTCCGCGGCGTTCGCCGGCGTGTCACGCGTGCGCCAGCACCAGCTGGTCTATGCGGCCTTGAAGGGCAAGGTCGGCGGCGAACTCCACGCGCTGGCGCTTGAAACCAGCGTCCCCAGGCCGGGTTGAAGGCGTATGCGCTATCGTCCCTTTCCACGAAGCTCGATGGCGTTGTCGGCGCTGTCGCTGTCGCTCGACGGCGCCTCGGGCGAACGCTCGGCCGCCGACTGGCGCGACCTGCTGCACGCAGCGTTCGAAGAAGGCGTCAACACCTTCGAGATCGTCCGTCCGACTCCGGAGCTGTTGCACGGCGTATCGGAAGGCGCCGCCTCAGTGCAGCGCCGGCTGCTGTTCTTCGCGCTGCGGATCGACGCCGCCCATGACCACGACCGGCTGACCCGTCTCGTCGAGGACCTGCTGCGCCTGTCCGGACTGGGCAAGCTCGACCTGATCAGCCTCGACGCCGCCGCCGGCATGCCGGCCGGGCCGCCAGCGGCGCTGTGCGCGATGCGCGACTGCGGCCTCGCCGCCCGCATCGGGGTGGCGGGCGAGTACGACGTGCTGGCCCCGCAGTTCGAGGCGGGCGGCTATGACGCGGTGATCACGTCCTTCAACCTCCTGTCGGGCTGGCGCGAGCGCCATTTGGTGCGCCGCGCCATGGAACTGCAGGTGGCGGTGATCGGCCACGACCCGTGGCCCGCGCGGGCGGCGAGTCTGGTCAAGACAGACGTCGAGCAGACCAAGGGCGGCTGGTTCGCCAAGGCGCCGCCCCTGGCCGGCGCCGGGTCCTACGCCTTCCTGTCGCAGACCTATGGATGGAGCGCCGAGCAGATCTGCCTGGGCTATGCGCTGACGGAGCCGTCGCTGGCGACGGTGCAGATGAAGACCACCGACCGCACGCACCTGACCGACCTTGCCGGAGTGACCGAGCGCGACCTGCCGCCAGCGGTCAGCGCCCAGATCGAGATGGCCCGTTTCTCGGCCGAGCGCGACACCGGGACCGAGCGCCGCCAGGTCCGCCGCAGCGCCTGACGCGGCCCCGCGCCGCTTGACCCGCCGGTCGGCGCTCCCTAGCTGTTGGACAACCTATATCCGTCTCCAGAAGAGGCCTGCGCCGTGAGCGACATCGCCGAGTCCCCCGTGATCCACGACTTCCTCGCCAAGACCATCGCCGACCATCCGGTGGTGCTGTTCATGAAAGGCGTGCCGGACCAGCCCCAGTGCGGCTTCTCGGCCACGACCGTGCAGATCCTCGACCACCTCGGCGTCGAGTTCGTTGGGGTCAACGTGCTGCAGAGCGACGACCTGCGCCAGGGCATCAAATCGTTTTCGGACTGGCCGACCATTCCGCAGCTCTACGTCAAGGGCGAGTTCGTCGGCGGCTGCGACATCGTCCGCGAGATGTTCCAGTCCGGCGAACTGAAGACGCTGCTCAGCGAGAACGGCCTGCTGCCGGCGTAGTACGGAGTTCCCTCTCCCCTCGCGGGAGAAGGAAAGGGTTCAGCACCCGCGGCCTCCGTCCGGGCGCCAGCCCAAGTTCCGCGTAGGTCCAGGACAGCGACGCGATAGCCGCCGCGCCCCTGCAGGCGTCCACGCGCCTGCGACCGAAGGCGAGCGTACGGGCGCCGTCGCGGGAGAGGTAAAAGACGAAATCGGCCTTCGCCGTGCAGCCGGAGGCGCGGACCTGGATGGTCACGCCCGCCGCATCCCAGCGGATGCCGAAGATCGGCTCCAGCAGCTCCAGGCCCACCTCGTTCGGCGGTGCGCGCGGCGGCAGGCTGGCGCAGGCCGCCAGGGCGGAGAGTCCCGCGAGGAGCCAG
>Ga0105240_10005289_pt1 | contig 19270 bp, 15 predicted proteins | sample KBSC54metaG_FD_80426 | JGI IMG/M metagenome (GOLD analysis project Ga0105240, IMG submission 80426) | Corn rhizosphere microbial communities from Kellogg Biological Station, Michigan, USA - KBS C5-4 metaG | ecosystem: Host-associated > Plants > Roots > Rhizosphere > Soil | place: Michigan, USA... | reverse complement strand
CGGTAGCGCCCGCCGCCGGGGACGTTCCAGAAGCACAGCGGCATCGAGGGCATCGGCTCGGTGATGACGAGCTCGCCCACCTCGCCGATCAGCGGCCTGCCGTCGGGGTCGAACGACTCGACCTTGGCGCCCAGCGCGCGGCACTGCAGCTCGCCCTCGTAGACGGGGAGCAGCGGGCAGCCGCCGACGAAGGCCGTGCAGACGTCGGTGCCGCCGCTGGTCGAAAACAGCCAGGTATCGGCCCCGACGTGCTCGTAGACCCAGCGAAACCCCTCGGGGGGCAGCGGTGAACCGGTCGAGCCGATCGCGCGCAGGCGGCTCAGGTCGTATTCGCGCTGGGGCTCGATCCCGGCCTTCTCGCAGCTGGTCAGAAGCCCCGCGCTGACTCCCATGCAGGTGACGCCGGTCTGCTCGGCCAGCTGCCACAGCCGGCCGAGATCGGGATGGCCTGGGCTGCCGTCGTAGAGCACGATCGCGGCCTCGCCGAACAGGCAGCCGATCAGGAAGTTCCACATCATCCAGCCGGTCGTGGTGAACCAGAACATCCGCTCGCCACGGTGCAGGTCAAGGTGCAACATGCTCTTCTTCAACTGCTCGAGCAGGATGCCGCCGTGCCCGTGCACGATCGCCTTCGGCAGCCCGGTGGTACCCGAGGAATAAAGCACCCACAGGGGATGGTCGAACGGCACCTGCTCGAATGCGAGCTCGGGCACGACGCCGTTCGGAGCGCCCGCGGCGAGTAGCTCGCCCCAGCCGAGCCCGCCGATCGAGGATTCCCCGTCGGCCAGCAGGCCGCTCACCTGCGCGGACGCGTCCAGGTAGGGCAGCAGTACGACGTGCTCGACGCTCGGCAGCCCGCCCAGGATCGTTTTCAGGGCCTCGCGGCGGTCGAAGTCCTTGCCGCTGTGCCGGTAGCCGTCGACGACGAGCAGCACCTTCGGGGCGATCTGAGCGAAGCGGTCGATCACGCTGCGCGCACCGAACTCCGGCGCCGCGCACGACCAGATCGCGCCGATGCTGGCCGTGGCCAGGAAGGCGACGAGCGTCTCGGGGATGTTCGGCATGTAAGCCGCGACACGATCGCCGCGCTGCACGCCAAGCGCGCGCAGCCCGGCGGCCGCGGCAGCGACTTGTTCGGCGAGCTCACCCCAGCTCAGCTCGCCGAGCGAGCGCAGCTCGGACGCGTGCAGGACGGCGGTGCGGCCAGCGCGCGCATCGCGCTCGTCGTCGTCTCTCAGCCCCGGCGCGTCGAGCCTGCGCCGCAGCAGATTCTCGGCGTAGTTGAGCCTCGCTCCCTCAAACCAGTTGGCGCCCGGCATCTCCAGACGGGCAAGCACCCGCTCATACGGCGTCGAGGCGCGCACGCCGCAGTACTCCCAGACATCGCCCCAGAACTCCTCCAGCTCGTCGACCGACCATTGCCACAGCTCTTTGTAGTCGGCGAACTCGCGTCCGTGGCGGGCGTTTGCCCAGGCCATGAAATGCGTCATCCGCGCCGCCGCCATCTGCTCGGCGGAGGGCTCCCACAGCGGGACCTGCTCGTCTGTGTCGGCCATACCTTCCCCTTTTCTTGCGTGCCCGCTTGCAAGTGTCCCATGTTGACGCTGTCCGCCTTATCCTCCCGGCCCGTGACCAACGAGGATCTGCGCCGGCGATTCCCAGTGCTTGAACGGCTCGCCTACCTGAACGCCGGCACCGACGGCCCGCTCGCGGCCGAGGCGGCGCGGGCCGGCGCTGAGGAGCTGCTCGGCGAGGCGGCGCGTGGCCGTGCGCGCGATCATTTCGAGCGCCGCACGGAGCTGGCGAGCGCCCTGCGCGAGTCCTATGCGCGCGCGCTGCGCTGCGAACCGGCTGACGTCGCGCTGACCACCTGTACCAGCGAGGGCTTGTCGATCGCGATCGACGGCCTGGACCTGCAGCCCGGCGATGAGATCCTCACCAGCGACGAGGAGCACCCGGGCCTGCTCGGCGCGTTGGCGGCCTCGCGCGACCTGTACGGAGTGAGCGTGCGGATGGCTCCGCTCGATCGAATCGACGAGGCGGTCGGCCCTGACACGCGCCTGGTGACCTGCTGCCACGTCGGCTGGATGAGCGGCCTGTCGGCGCCCTCACGCCTGGCTGAGCTGGACGTGCCGGTCGTGCTCGATGGCGCTCAAGGCGTGGGCGCGGTCGACGTGGACGTGCGCGCGCTGGGCTGTGACGCTTACGCGGGCGCCGGGCAGAAGTGGTTGTGCGGCCCGGATGGGATCGGGATGCTGTACGTGAGCCCGTCCGTGCGCGAGCGCTTGTCATCGCGCCGGCGCGGCTACGGCAACCTTGCCGACCCCGAACGGGGCATCGACGCCCATCTGCACGAGGACGCACGCCGCTTCGACACGCCGGCGCTGTCCGCCGAGGCGCTGGCCACCGCGCTTGCGGCGATCGGCGTGTTCGAGCGCTTTGGCTGGGAGCGTGCGTATGAGCGCTCGAGCTCTCTTGCCGGTGTGCTGGCCGATCGTCTGCGCGAGCGTGGCCGCGAGGTGGCGCCGCGCGATCGGCGGAGCACGCTCGTCTCCTTCACCAGCGCCGACCCCGAAGCCGAGCGCGACGCGCTTGCGAGGGCGGGCGTCGTCCTGCGCAACATCCCCGGCCGCCCGTGGCTGCGAGCGTCCGTAGGCGCCTGGAACGACGAGAGCGACCTCGATCGCCTGCTGGCCGGCTTGACGCGATGAGCCAGCCCGCCACCCCTTCCGCGACGGACGGCTCCGCTCCCGCCGCCGGCCCACCGCGTGGCGGCGGCTCGCGCGGGTCAAGCCGGCTGCGCGGACATGGCCCTGCGCTGGTGGGCGCGCTCGCCGCCGCGGTCGTGAGCGTCTTCGTCGCGGCTCTCGTTCTGAACGTCGGCGAAGGCCATCTGTCGCTGCCTTGGAACTACGCCAGTCAGGGGGACACCAAGTTCTACCTGCTGCTGATCAAGGGCATCCTCACTCACGGCTCCTACCAGGCGAACCCGTCGCTGGGCGCCCCGTTCGGACTGCAGCTGTACGACTTCCCCCAGGGCGGCGACAACCTCAGCCTGCTGATCGTGCGCGCACTCGGCCTGTTCTCTGAAAACCCGGCGTGGGTGCTGAACGTCTTCTTCATGTTGACGTTCGCGCTGGTCGCGATCAGCGCTTTCGCCGCTCTGCGCCTGCTCGGCGTTTCGATCGGCGCGGCTATCGTCGGCGCCTGCATTTTCGCCTTGCTGCCCTACCACTTCTATCGCGGCGAGTCCCAAGTGCTGCTGTCGGCCTACTACGGCGTGCCGCTCGGCGCGTTGCTGTTCATGCGCCTATGGGTGGCGCCAGGCCTGTTCGCGCGTCGCGGGGAAGCCAGCGCGGAGGACAACGCGACCCCAAAGGCGTGGCCCGCGCGGGTGCGCTCGTGGCTGTCCGACGCCACCCTTCTGACGGTCGTCTGCTGCCTGATCGTCGGCTCAACCGGCCTCTACTACGCGGTGTTCGCGATCCTGCTGCTGCTGAGTGGCGGTGCGCTGGCGCTGCTCGTGGGCCGTGGACGATTCGCGTTCTTCTCGGGCGTGCTCGCCGCCGCACTGGTTGCACTGACGCTGGCGGCGAACATCTCGCCGACGCTGTCCTATCGCGCTCAGCACGGCGCCAACACGACAATCAAGCGCACCACGATCGAAGCCGATCAGTTCGGCCTGCGCCTCAGCGACCTGCTGCTGCCCGTAGAGGCGCATCGATTCGGCGCTTTCTCCAAAGTCAACCAGCGCTACATAGAAGCGACCTCGACCGGCTACTGCGAGGCCTGTTACGAGAACCTCGGCGCCGTCGGCGCCGTCGGCTTTCTGTGGCTGTGGCTGGTGGCGCTGGTGGCGATCGCGGGCATCGTCGGCGTCGGCGGCGTGGCGGGGGCGCTGAGACGGCGAATGGGACCAGGCTCGATCTACCGCCCGGCGGCTCTGGGCGTGTCGCTGTCGTTCGTGCTGGCGACGATCGGTGGCCTCTCCAGTCTGATCGCCTTCTTCGTCACACGCGACATCCGCGGCTGGAACCGGATTTCGCTGTTCATCGCCTTCTTTTCACTGCTGGCGGCGATGCTCGGACTCGATGCGGCTCTGCGCAGGTTGGTCGCCCTTGTCTCCTCGCGCGCCGCCGCGATCGGCGCCGGCGCCGCAATGTGCGCCGCGGTGCTGGCGCTGGGGGTCGTCGATGAGACCTCGAGCTTCTTCGTGCCCAAGTACGAAAAGGACGCCAAGCGGTGGATCAGCGACGCGACTTTCGTGCGCGAGATCGAAGCGCGCATGCCCTCAGGCGCGGCGATCTTTCAACTGCCTTACGTTCCCTTCCCCGAGGGCTACGGCGCTACCGGGACGAGCGTCTCGGCGCCCAACCCCAACTACGGCACCACCTACGAACTGGCGCGCGGCCCGATCCACTCCTCCAACAAGCTGCGATGGAGTTACGGCGCGATGAAGGGGAGGCCAGCCGACTGGCAGGCGCCGCTGGCCACACAGCCGCTGTACCTGTCGTTGGTCGCGGCGGCCGCCAACGGCTTTGACGGCCTATGGGCGGACCCGCACGGCTACGGCGCGACCGCGCGGCCGGGACTGGCGCCGATGCTCGAGCGGGTGCTCGGTGTCTATCCCCTGTTCAGCCCGGCCCACGATCTGATGTTCTTCGACCTGCGCCCGTTCGCGGCTCGGCTTGCTCGCCAGCATCCCGCTTCGCAGCTGGCCAGCCTGCGCGCGAGCACGCTCCATCCGCTGCGCACGGCCTGCGCGACCGAAGGGATCGAACTGTCCAACCCCTCGCCCATCCCTCGCGAAGCGACGCTGCAGATGCGCCTCTACATGCACGCGGCGCACCCCGTCACGCTGCTGATCCATTACCCGGATGCGGTCAACGAACGGCGCCTGCTCACGACCACGCCGGTCGAGATCCGCCGCCCGTTGAGCGTGCCCGCCGGCACGAGCACGATCGGCTTCTCGCTGGTCGGGTCGCCGGCGCCGCTGCAGCCACGCGTCTCGGGCCCGGTGGTCGAACGGCCAACGCTCACAGAGTCCGCGCTCACTCCGTTCTTGGCGCCACGATCCGGACAGCCCGGGCTGAGCGCCGCGCGCCTGCAGGCCGGCTTCATCCCACCGCCCTGCCTACAGTCCGTCGAAGCCGTCGGTACGAGCTCCTCCGGCGGATAGCGCAATGTCATCGCAAGTGCAGAGAAGCCCAGCCGCGCCGGCGCGCTCGACGCCGATCGCTTGGCGCCAGGCGCTCACGCCGCCGCACCTGGCGCTGGTGGCGATCCTCGCCCTCTCCGCCGTCCTGAACACGGTCAAGCTCAGCCAGAACGCGTGGAGCAACACGTTCTATTCGGCCAGTGTCAAGTCGATGCTCGGCTCGCTGCACAACTTCGTGTTCGCCTCGTTTGACCCCGGCGGTCTGGTCACGATCGACAAGCCGCCGCTGGGGGTGTGGGTGCAGGTGGCAAGCGCCAAGCTGTTCGGCTTTGAGCCGCTGAGCCTGCTGTTGCCCGAGGCGATCATCGGCACGCTGACGGTGCTGGCGCTGTACTTGATCCTGGCGCGCCGGCTGGGGGCGCTGGCGGCGCTCGCGGCGGCGCTGACGCTCGCCGTCTTCCCGGTGTTCGTCGCCGTCTCGCGCGCCAACGGAGTAGATCCGCTGCTGGTGCTGCTGCTGGTGCTCGCCTGCGGCGCGGCTCTGCGTTCGATCGACGGCGGGCGTGTGGCCTGGCTGCTGGCCGCCGGTGCTTTGATCGGGTTGGCGTTCAACACGAAGACGCTCGCCGCGTACCTGGCGGTGCCGTCGATCGCGCTCGGCTATCTGGTGTGTGCTCCGGGCGGTTGGCGCCGGCGCCTGCTCGCGCTGGTGGCGGCCGGGCTGGTGATGGGCGCCGTCTCGTTCTCCTGGATCGCGCTGGTCGAACTGACTCCAGCTCACCAGCGCCCGTTCGTGGGCAGCTCGACCGACAACACGGAGATCGGGCTGACGTTCGAATACAACGGCTTCGGCCGTGTCGAAGGCGAGGTCGGGGGCCCGGGCAACGTGTCGATCCGGCCCGGAGGGACGGTTCCCGCCGCGCCACACCGCGCGGCCGCGCGGCCGTCCACGCGTACAGGCGCGCGCAGGCCGCCGGAAAAGCCGTCAGCCGGCGCCACCGGCTCGAAGCTGCTGCACAATGGGCGCTACGTCAACCCGATCGCCTTCGGCGGCAAAGTCGGCCCGCTCCGCCTGTTCAAGTCAAAGCTCAACGGTCAGGGCGCGTGGCTGTTGCCCTTCGCGATCTTCGGTCTATTGGCGCTGGCGTGGCAGGTGCTTGCGCCCTTGCCACGCCAGCGAACCCTCGGCCGCGGGCTGGACGATCGGCGATCCCATCGATCGTCGATCGGTCGCCGCGACTCGCGGCTGGCGACGCTGATCGTGCTCGGCGGCTGGTTCGCGGTCGAGCTGGTCGTGCTCAGCTACTCCAAAGGCATCGTCCACCCGTACTACATCTCCGCCCTGGCGCCGGGCGCCGCCGCGATGGTCGGCGCGGGCCTCTCGGCGTTCCTGGACTTTGCCCGACCGATCGAGGATCGAAGGGATCCTCGATCGGCCAGCGACCCGCGCCTGCTGCTGATCGTGCCGGCCGTGGTCGGGACGGTGGCGGCTCAGATCGCGATTCTCGAACAACAGGACTACCTGCAGTGGTTCGTCCCGTTCCTGATCGTGGGCGCGGCCGTCGGCCTGCTCGCCCTCGCGGTGCGGCGGCTGGCGCTGCCGGCGGTGACGTTCCTGTTGGCGGTGCTGCTGGTGGCGCCGACCGCGTATGCGACGACGACGTGGCTGGCCCCCGCCGAGGGCACATTTCCCGCCGCCGGGCCGCACGAAGCGATCGGCTTCGGGCTGTACGGCGTCGAAGAAAAGGCGATGCGCGAAAACCGCAAACTGGTCGCCTACGTGGACAGTCACCGGCCCGCGAGCCGTTGGAGCGTGCTCGCCGACGCCTCCCCCACCGCCGCCCCGCTGATCCTGCTCGGCTCTCGGGCTGGGGCTTTGGGCGGCTACGGCGCCAGCGATCCCGTGCTTGACGGGCGCAGCCTGGCGCGGCTGATCGCCCGTGGCGAGGCCCGCTATGTCGTGCTCGGCGGCGCCTACGCCGACCGCGGCGGCAACGCGGCGACCGCGGCGGTTCTGCACGACTGCCCGCAGGTCCCTCATGACGCCTGGCACGGTCCGGCGCCGGGCCCGCGGGTGTTGGTGTTGTTCGACTGCCTTGGGCGCGAGCGCGCGCTGGAAGCGCATCCGCGCGGCTGAGCGCCGCCTCAGGCGGCGCTCAGCCGCCTGCAGCGCCGGGGTCTGGCTCGTGAGCAGGCGCCGCTCGAACAGGATGCCCTCGCGCAGGCCGGCGCCGGTCACCTCCAGCGCTCCGAACTCGCCCTGGCGCATCACCTGCTGGATCGCCAGCGCGCCCGCCAGGACGATGTCGGCGCGCGCCGGTTTGATGCCCGCCACGGTGCTGCGCTTGGCGGCGGGGAGCGCCGCGAGGCGCTCGACCAGTTCGTCAAGGGCAGCGTCTGTGAGCACGAACCCCTGCACCTCATCGGCCGGCAGACCCGCCGCCCGCTCCGCGGCATTGGCCAGGTTGCGAACCGTGCCACCCAGCCCGACCAGACGCTCGCCGCTGTCGGCAAGCCACGGCGCCCCGCGCTCGAGCTTGCGGGCGACATGCGCTTGCAGCGCCTTGCACCGCCCGCGCTTGGCGGGGCGGGTGGGCCCTTCATCTGTGAGGAAGCGCTCGGTCATCCTGACGGTGCCCAGCCGCCACGAGCCAGACTCGCGCGCGATCCGGCCGGCGACGCGCACCAATTGCAGCGAGCCGCCGCCGAGATCGAGCACGCAGCCGTCGCTGAGCGTCGTGGAGTGCACCGCCGCCAAATAGCCGTAGCGGGCCTCCTGCTCGCGGCTGAGAACGCGCACGTCAAAGCCGGTGCGCTCGCGCACGAGGTCGAGAAACTCCCCTCCGTTCTCGGCGTCGCGGATCGCGCTGGTGGCCACGGCGTCGATCTCGCCCGGCCCGAGACGTGCCTGCTCGCAAGCGGTCGCGAATTCGGCGAGGGCCTGCAGCCCGCGCTGAATACCAGCATCGCCCAGCCGGCCGCTGGCGAGCAGCCCCTCGCCGATGCGCACCGCGCTCGAGAGCTCCTGCTCTCGCTCCCAACTGTCCGCGTGCATGCCGAAGAGAACCATGCGAAACGAGTTGGACCCAAGGTCTATGACCGCGACGCGCTCTCCCGCCGTCGACTCCACGACTAGAAAGCGTAGTGAGCCGGTCGGAGGGGTCGGTACGCAGGCAGACGCGGATGGTCCTGGACAAGTGCGGGTACATACTGAGATAGCGCTCGGCCCATCGCCAACTCGATACCGGCGCCGCAGCCGCTACGGGCTCCGAGCCCGCTGAAACAAGCGGGCTCGTCCTGCTGCCATGCCACCTCCAAGAAAGGGCCATCACATGAGCTCTCAAGAGAACAAGCAGACCGCGCAGGCCGCCTACGCCGCCTTCAGCAACGGCGACGCCGAGGGCGCGATGAAGGACATCGACGACTCGATCGTCTGGACCGTGGGCGGCGAGAACGCCCTGACCGGCCAGTACAAGGGCAAGCAGACGGTGGGCGAGCTGTGGGGCCAGTTCCTCGGCGGTGGGTTCCGCACCGCGCCGCACGACTTCATCGCGGACGGGGACAAGGTCGTCGTGCTCACGACGGTCACTCTCAACGACCAGGCGGTGGAGAGCGCCGACGTGCTCACGTATGGCCCTGCCGGCAAGCTCGTGGCGTTCGAAACCATCGGCGACCCGTCGCTGGCCAATCAGGTGTTCGCGCGCTAGTCGCTTCCGCCGGCGTCCGATATGTTGAGCTGGCTGCGGGCGGTGGGAGGTATGACATCTCTCACCGGCCGCTCAGCTTTCTCTAAGCAAGGCCAACCAACCTCATCGCGATGCCAGGACCGAAGAGAAGGCGATCAGCCGCGCGCTGGGTGGCCGGCGCGTTCCTCGCCGCGGGCCTGGTCGGCGGAGCTGTAGCGCTGGCCGACCCCGATGAGTCCGAGCACGCCAACAGCGCGCTCGCACAGGTTGGCGCCACTGGCGCGTGCGGCCCCGCCACCGCCAGGACGATCGGCGCAGTGGACGCGGCTGTCGCGCACAAGATCTACGTGGGCGAGCTGAGCGGCCGCGAGGTCGGCGAAGACGTCGCCCACGTCGCCGGCTCGGCCGAACTGGCAAGGGCCGTCGCCAGCGGCGGTAGCGCCGCGGCCTACGCGCTCGTGCACCAGATCGTCTACACCCCGCACTGGCACATCGTGCGTCTGCGGGTGGTCAGAAATGGCAAGGTGTTGGCGGACGTCGGCGGTCCGTACATCATCGCCCCGATTTCGGGTGCGCTGCGTCAGAACGGGGTGAAGGTCGGCAGCTTTGTGATGTCGGTGCAGGATGACGTCGGCTACGTGAAGCTGGTCACGCGCTTCACGGGCGTGCCAATAGATCTCTACGGAGGCCCGCCTCCCCGACCCGCCGGCAAGTTCCTGATGGGGACGCTGCAGCCGGCGCCGCCGTTGCCGAGCGATGGTGCGATGGTCAAAGCGCACGGCTCGTCCTACCTTGCGCGTGTCGCGCGGGTCAATGCCATGCCGAACGGCAAGCTGCATGTGGCGCTGCTGGTGCCGACGCCTGCGAAGGCCCTGGCGGCGCGGAGTTGCGCGGCGGTGCGCAATGAGGCGTGGGGCAGCATCGTCATGCACGTCGCCGCGCGGTTCACGCCGCTGGCTTCGCAGTACCAGGATTTCGTCGGGACGCTTGAGGGGTCGACGGGTGGGCTTGCGTACGTGCGCGAAGGTTCGCTGCAGATCGCGGGGTTGAATGCCGGGCCCAGCCATCTGCCGACGCACGGGAAGGTCATGTACCACGGGCGTCCGTGGCAGGTGTTCTCGTGGGAGCCGCACCCGCCGGCGCGGGTTTACTTTTTGGCGCCTGGTTGACGGCCCTAAAGGCCGCCGTCAACGAATGGCCAGCGTGCCCTGACATCCGAGGGATTGCTGAGGCGACGATCGATCCCGCGCCCGCTCGGGAGTCGAGAACGGCTACCAGGTGGCGTGCGCCTGCCGCGCGAAGGCGAGGGCAGCACTGCGAACCAGGTTCGGTCCATCCAAGGTGGGCAGCGCTTCCAGGGGCGTCATGCCGCGCAGCTCGGGATGGCGTTCGCGCAAGAACCAGGCCTGGCCCATGCCCCCACCATGGGAGAGAAACACGTCGTCGAAAGCCACCGCGAGTTCGCGCCAATTGACATTCGAATGCGCCTGCTCGGTCGCGTCAAGCACCGACTCGGGCACGCCGACGCTGCCCACGATTCGCCGAGCGGCGCTCTGAACAGCAAAATCCTTAAGCATGACAACCATCTCGGATATCTAGAAGATACATCGAATTTCAAGCGAGACCTGTTTTGAGGCCAGCTTGCAATTGCTCTACCGATCGTCCTCCACGTCCGCCACCGCCATCGATCCAGGATTCGCTGGACCCATTTCCGATCCTGCGCGTGGTGGTCCGAGCACGAGGCGCAGACCGTAGACGCTACCGTCACTGCGGTAGTCGACGGCGTGCTCGCGCTCCTCGGCGCTGACGCGAATCACCTGAACCGCTCCCGGGTGCAGCGCGGCGACGATCAGCACGCATGTGGCGAAGATCTTCGGGCCGAGTGGCACGAGCGCCACACGGTGCCGCTCGGCGATCCCGTGGACCCGCGACTCGAGCGTGCGAAAGCAGGTGAAAGGATCCGCCACCTCGTAGTGAGTGACGTGCTTCAGATCCTGGGTATCGAAGAGTTCCTGGTTCGCCCTTTCCAACGCGGTCAGATAGGCCCCATCCGTGCCCACCGGGATGAAGGCCTCGAGGATCTCCGGCTCGAGCTGGTCGATCGCCGACGAGGCCCGCTCCAGCTCGTAGCCAAGGCCGATGATCGCGTGCAGGGGAGCGTCCAGATCGTGCCACCAGCCCGCGAAGTATCCGCTGACCGGCCGCACGCTTAGCACGGGCGGATCGTTGTTCTCCGCCGGGGCACGAAACGACGAGGGCGTGTAGAGAAAGTCGATCTCGAGCTCGCACGCAGTCAGGTGCTCGATGACGGCCTCGACCACGGCGGCGATCCGTGTGCGCTTCATCGAGGACACGTCCACGGCGAGCCGCCTGACACCCTCTTCGGGGCCACGTTCCCTCAACCATTGCGAGATCCAGGCGGGCACCTGGGACTCGTTCTCGATCGCGGCGAGCTCCCAGCCTGATTTGCGGAAGAAGCGCTCGTTTTCTCTATAGGAACCTTCGCGTCGGTCGAAGAAGGGCACCGCCGCACGCTTGACCACTTCGCCCAATGCTGCGGGTATCTCCGTGCAGCGCCGCTCGAACCCCAGGCTGGCCAAGACCGCGTCGTAGGTCTCATCGCCGGGCAATTCCTCCAGCTTGCTCGCGGCCAGTGGTGCGACTCGCGGTGGCAGGATCATGCGCTCTCCTCCTCGGTGGCGTCGATGCTCAACTGGCGCGAATCTCCACTCGGTCCGAGAATGCTCCGCAGCGCGTGGGGGCGTCCCCTGCGCAGCGGCAGATGGAAGTTCGGCGCGAACATGTGCGCGAGGCGGAAACGCTGATCGCTGATCGGCACGAACGCGCCGTAGTGGACCAATTGCATGAGTACGTCCTTGAGTCCTAAACGCGTCAGGTCCTCTCTGTCCACTTCGAAAGACAGAGCCGGCTCGGGGTCGAACTCCGCTGCCAGGACCTGCTCTTCGAAGTGTTTGCCGATCCGGTCCACGAGGTTGCGTGGAAGCAGGCCAAGCGGCAGCGACGCGGGAATCGCGAGCGCGCGCAGATGGCGTTCGTACTCGCGTGCGGCCGAGTCGATCGAGTCGGCACGATGGGCGTCGTCGAGTTCTTTGGAGAGGTGCAGTCGCACCAGCCGCTCCACCAGTGCGATCAGTAGTCGCGGGTTGCCCTCGCAGATGGCGTAGGCGGACAGCGCACCCACGTAGGTGCGCGGCTGCTTGCGGCTGCGACGGCGCAGAACACCGTCTTCCACGCGCAGGAACTCGTCGCGCAACCGTATGATCGGCATCGCCTTGCGCAAAGTGGCGGCGCGCTCGGTCTCGCTCGACACCCCTGGCGCGCCGGCGTCCAGCCCGTGCTCGCACAACCATTCGCGGAAGCTCCGGTCCTTCTCGGCCAAGCTCTGGATGTGAGCGGCATTGGTCGTGCCCGGTGCATATGCCTCTGTCCTGTCCGACTCGAACTCGCCGCGTCCTCCGAGCAGGTCTTCGGGAGTCAGATCGATGCACTTGCGCGCAAGCACTCCGCGCACGAGCTCTTCGTTGAAGTCGTAGCCCTTCTCCTTGTCGGGGAACGTTAGGTCTACCGGTTGATAGTCGTGACCTACCCACGCGCCCAAGGATTCATCCTCGCTCGATATGGACGTGTAGGGCGCGAGCGAGCACTTCTGCATGATGCGAGGGTCGTGGGCACGCATCAGCCCAAGGATGTCGCTGCGGATCACCGGTGGCAGGAACTCGATCTCATCGACCAGGAACATCCACACATGCGCTTCCTGTCCGACGGCGTGGTTGAACCTTTCGATGAAGGGGATCATCGCTTCAACCGGTTTGAGGTCGAGCGCTGCATGGCACTTGAGTTGCGCAACCGCCTCCGGTTCGCGCCGGGCGCGTAGCGAGCACTTGCCGAGATCGAGCAGCAGATCGCTGAGGGCGAAGCGCAGACCCGTGAACGTGCCGACGGGCTCGTTCAGGCCCCAATTTTCCCAGGTTTCACGCACGATGCGCTCCTCGAGGTCGCGCTCCATGCTGACGCGATCGTGCGGATGTTCGGCCTTAGAGGGAACGATTCTCATGGCGGCACAGGCGGTCAGCCCGCGCAGCATGTGCAGCGAGAAGCAGGCGAGTCCGAGCGCCGTACGCAACTCCGGGTCGAAGCGCTCGTAGACCGAGTCCACCTGGCCAGCCCAGGAGCGGTCGGCCGGCACGAACACGCCCGAATAGGTCACCGCCTCCCTCGCCCGTGGCGCCTGTAGGTTCTCCCAACGCTCGAGCGCGGTTGCCTCGAGCATCTTCAACAGGGTCGTCTTGCCGCTGCCACGCGGACCGCTTAGCACGGTGTTGCTCTCGGGCACTATTTCCCAGAATTGAGGTGGCGCGACGAAGTGCTCGGCTACCACGCGCGGGTCGACGCTGCGGGCGTTGTAGTGACCGTATGTGGTCGTGATGGGATCGCTCGTCATGGCAACGTCATCTCGAACTCCTCGTCCCGTCCCGTCACGCCGCCACCGGCGACACGCACGGCCTCGAGGAAGACGCGCCGATCGTTTGGGGTCAGGAAGTGCCAGCGAGGATCCTCGCGCACCAGCTCCGCCCAGCGGATGCTCGTGCGTTTCACTCGTGCCAGACACGCGCGCAGTTCGTTGACCAGTTCGAGGCTGTCGCGCCGGTAGCCGAAGCCGCACCGGGCCGGCAGACCAGAGCTCGCGAGCGCATCGGTCCAGCCGAAGCCGGGCTGCCAGTCGAAGCTCCTTATCTCGCCAGCCGTCGTCAGGCCTACGCTCGTCGCGGCGTCGAGAACGACATCGACCACGTGCATTTGATTGCGCACACGGATACTCGTATCGCGCAACAGGTCCGCGCCAATACTGCCTGCGGCGATCCAGACCGGACCGTTGGTGCCGTGACCGAGATAGCCGAGCTCCGGGTAGTGCTTGTGGCCGCTCACCACGATCCATCGCTCGGGACGCCTGTCGAGCAGGTCGATCAAGAGATCTCCGCTCTGCAGGTGCGAGGCGGGTCGATCGCCTCCATGCGTCCATTCGACGGGATGGTGGTGGATCATGCAGATGTTGACCGCCGCAACCGTTTCCTGAGTGTTCTCGAGCGACCTGCTCAATTCCTTCAAGCAGCTCTCGCGGAATCGACCAACCTCGGTCTCCTCCTCGTTGAACCCACCGTGTAGAGCACAGCTGTTCATCGTCACCAACTGCCAGTTATTGCCACGTTCCACGCCGAAGTCGTTGGCCCAGTAGCTGTTGAGCTGAGTTTCGTTTCCGATCGGAAACGGCGGCTCAAGCGCGCGCAGGGGATCGAAAGGCGACTTGCCGAGGGTAGGCTTTCGTAACAGGTCGTGATTGCCCGTGGCGCCGATCAGCATCGCACCCAGGTCGCTCGCCAAGTCCAGCAACCGCTCCCATACCCATCCGATCGGCTCCGGCTTGCCACCGTGGATGAGATCGCCGGGACAGAGCACCAGATCAACCCCAGCCCCATCCAGCACCTGTAAGAGCTTCTCACTCGCGCCATCGAGCGCGTTCTTCTCGGCCCCCGTGGCCGAGGCGTTGACGTTGGTCTCGGGCTTGCCATCGGCGGTGGCGTGGATGTCCGACAGGATCACGGCGCGGACGACCGGCGCCCGCTTCGCAAGCGGCACGGTCAGGTCGATCGAATGGGCCACCGTCATTACACTCGCGCGGCGTTCGACAGCAGGATCTCGTGACGCGTGACGCGCGCGGCCGTGTGGGCGGCCACGCTGCTCGGTGTACGCACCTCGCACGCGCTCCAGCTCGGCCGGACGCGTTCGCTCAGGCCAGGCAATTGCGCGTAGGAGAACAGGAACGACACGCCGCGATCGTCGAGGTCCTCCAGGCAACGCAACATCCGCTCAAGCTCGGAAACGTCGAAGCTGCCGTAGCCGTAAACGCCATAGGAACGCTCGGGTCGCTGCGTGTAGGGCGGGTCGAGGTAGACCGTGTCGCCACTCTCGGCGTCGGCGACCGTCGCCTCGAAATCGCCGGCGCGCAGCTCCGCCGCGCGCAGTGTCGAGGCGCAGCGCACGAGCTGCTCAGTGGAGGGCAGCGCGCCCGTCCGACGTCCGTAGGGCACGTTGAAGCGGCCGCGGCGGTCGGTGCGGTAGACGCCGTTGAAGCACAGACGGTTGAGGTAGAGAAAGCGCGCAGCCCGCTCGCTCGCACCCAGCTCAAGCGGATTGAGTGCGCGCACCCGATAGTAGGTGGCCGAGTCGACCTGCCACCCGTATAGCCGCCGGGCGACAGCGTGCGGACTGTGACGCAGCGTGCGGTAGAAACCGATCAGCTCCGAGTTCAAGTCACCCAACACCGCTCGCCGCGGTCGCGTGGCGAAGTACAGGCAGGCCGAGCCGGCAAAGGGCTCGTAGTAGCGCGTGCCGTCCGGCAGCGCGTGCGCGAGCTGAGACAGCAGCCTCCGCTTGCTTCCCGCCCAGCGCAGCACGGGAGTGATCTGCTTGCAGCTCATCGTGTGACCCCCAGGCCCCACGCATCTCGCGGCGAGAGGCAAGGCACCAACCAGGCTTCGTAATGACAGGACAGTTCCGAGGGCGCGATAACCTACCCTTGGCCGCTGGCACTGTCAAGCGTCTCGCGCGGCGCGGTGCTCGTGGGCGGTCTTCCGAGTCGTGCGCTCAAGCTCGTGACCGAGTGGGCCAGCCTGCACCGAGAGGAGCTGGAGGCAGACTGGGGAAGCGCGCGTGGCGGGCCGTACTCCCGATCCGATCGACCCTTGCCGTAAGATAAGGGGATGGAGTTCGTAACCGTCACATCGGTTGAGGTGCCTGGCCACTTTCGGCTGCGGCTCGGCTTCAGCGACGACAATTCTCGGGATGTCGATCTCACCGGAAAGCTGCGAGGCCCGGTGTTCGAGCCGCTGGTCGATCCCGACTTCTTCACTCAGGTGCGCGTGGACGACGAGCTGGGAACAGTCGTGTGGCCCAACGGAGCCGACCTCGATCCCCTCGTGCTGCACGGGGACTTCGAGCCAGCCTCTCACCCCGTGCCCACTGATCGGCGGAACCACAAGTTTGACTGCGTGATCGCAAGGGGTGAGTGATGGGCCCGCCTGGACTCGAACCAGGGACCAATCGATTATGAGTCGACGGCTCTAACCAACTGAGCTACGGGCCCTTGCCGCACACACGCGCACGGCCGCATAGAAGCTACCAGCGGCTTGCGACCAACGCGAGCCGTCCGTTCCGCCCAAAACGCGCCCAGCGGAGGGCGGCGAAGGTCTACCCCGTGGTTTGATACGGCCCTACAACCAACGGAGGGAGCGACATGGCGGAGCGGGCAGCGATCGTTACCGGGGCATCTAGCGGAATTGGACTGGCAATCGCACGCGTGCTGGGCGAGGAAGGCTTCGGCGTGACAATGGCCGCACGCCGCCCAGAGAAGCTCCAGGCCGCCGTAGACGGCCTTGCTGCCGACGGCTTCGACGTCCATGCCGTTCCGGCTTCGCTGGCCGAGGAGACCGAGGTGCAGAAGGTCGTCGCCGCGCACAAGGAACGCTACGGGCGCCTTGACGTGCTCGTCAACAACGCGGGCGTTGGGATCGGGGCCGCCGTGGGCGAGATCCAGACGAAGTTTCTAGACATGCAACTGTCGGTCAACCTGCGCCAGATCGTCCTGTTCTATCGCGAGGCGCTGGAGATGCTGAAGGCAGCGGGCGCCGAGCACTCCAACGCGCTGGTCGTCAACACCGCTTCGATCTCCGGCAAGCGCGCGGAGGCGTGGCTGTCGGTCTACTCAGCCACCAAGCATGGCGTCGTCGGCTGGACCGAAGCGATGAACAAGGAGCTTGGCGCGCAGGGGATCAAGTCGCTTGCCCTCTGCCCCGCCTTCGTGGACACGCCGATGACCGATTTCGTCAAGGGCCAGGTCAAAGCCGAGGAGATGATCCGGCCGCAGGACATCGCCGAGGCCGTGCGCTTCATGTTGCGCGTCTCGCCCGCCTGCGTGGTTCCTGAGATGATGTTCGTCCGCCCGGGCGACGCGCTCTAGGCGCGATCGACTGAGAAAGGATCGATAGATGCAGCTAGGCGTGCACATCGGCTACTGGGGCCTGGGTCTCAGCTCGCAGGATCAGCTTGAAATCGTGCAGGAGGCCGAGCGACTCGGCTATGACTCGGTGTGGACCGCCGAGGCATACGGCTCGGATTCAGCCACGGTGCTCGGCTGGCTGGCGGGGCAGACATCAAAGATCCGGCTCGGGTCTGGCATCTTCCAGATGCCTGGGCGCTCGGCGGCGATGACGGCGATGACCGCCGCTACGATCGACCAGCTCTCGGGCGGGCGGATGATCCTCGGCATCGGCTCGTCGGGTCCGCAGGTCGCCGAGGGCTGGCATGGGCAGCGCTTTGGCAAGCAGCTGCAGCGCACGCGCGAGTACGTGGCGGTGGTACGGATGGCGCTTGCACGGGAGCGCGTCGAGTTCAAGGGCGAGACGCTCGAACTGCCGCTGCCGGATGGTCCCGGCAAGGCGTTGAAGTTGACGATCTCGCCTGTGCAGGAGCGCATCCCGATCTACCTGGCGGCGATCGGACCGAAGAACACGGCTCTGGCTGGCGAGATCGCCGACGGCTGGATCCCGACGCTGTTCAGCCCCGAGCACGTCTCCGAGCTGCGGCCGCTGCTGCAGGAGGGAGCAGATCGCGTCGGTCGCAGCCTCGACGGGTTCGACATCGCGCCGACGGTGAACGTGTTCATCACCGACGACTTGGAGGGCGCGCGCAACGCGATGCGGCCGTTCATCGCTCTGTACGTCGGCGGAATGGGCTCGCGCAAGCAGAACTTCTACAACAACCTCGTCTGCCGCTATGGCTTCGAGGAGCAGGCCAAAGTCATCCAGGACTTCTACCTGGAAGGCAAGCGCGAGGAGGCGATGGCGGCGATTCCCGATGCCTTGATCGACACGGTGTCGTTGTGCGGGCCGAAGGATGTCGTGCGCGAGCGTCTTGCCGTGTACCGGGAGGCCGGAGTCGGCACGCTTGGGATCACCCCGATCGCGTTCAGCAAGGACGATCGTCTGGAGCAGTTGCGGCTGCTGGCCGAGCTCGCCGCCTAACTCCACCGTCGGTCTCGCGTGATTCAGGCCCCGCCAGCGACCACCTCCGGTCGGCCTCTGCGGATACTGCTCGGCGCATTCGGCGATCCTGGTCACGCCTTCCCGATGATCGCGCTCGGCCGCGCCCTGCGCGCGCGCGGCCACGAGGTCACGCTGCAAACGTGGGAGCGTTGGCGAGCCGCCATCGAGAGCGAGGGTCTTCAGTTCGCTGCCGCGCCCGAGTACAGCGCCTTTCCCGTACCGGTCGAGCACGACGGCCGGCCCCCACAGCCCTTGGGCTTCTACGAGGCCGTGGTCTACGCCACCAGCGACACCCTGCCGCTGGTGGAGGAACTCGCCCCTGATGTGGTCGTCCATGACATCCTCACGCTGGCTCCTTCGCTGTGCGCCGAGCTGCACGGCATCCCCTATGCGACGCTGATCCCCCACGTCTTCCCGGAGGCTGCTTCCGGCTTCCCGATCTACTCCTTCGGCGCGCTTCAGCCGCGAACCGCGCTCGGCCGCGCTTTCTGGCGGCGTGCCCAAGCGCCGATCGATCGTGGCATCGAGAGCGGTCGGCTCTCGCTCAACCACGCGCGTGAAAGCGTCGGCCTGCCACCGCAATCGCGCCCCCATGGTGGCACCAGCGCGCAGCTGGCGCTCGTGGCCACCTTCCCCCAGTTGGAGTACGCCCGCTCTTGGCCGGAGCACGTCCACGTCGTCGGTCCACTCACGTGGGAGCCGCCGGCCGATGAGGTTCCGCTGCCGCCCGGCGATGAGCCGCTGGTGCTGGTAGCCCCTTCGACCGTGCAGGACCCCGACCACCGGCTCCTTCACGCCAGCCTGGAGGGCTTGGCCGAGGCACCGGTGCGGGTAATCGCCACTTACAACCGTCGTCTCCCCTCCCGTCCGCTGGCGGTCCCGCCCAATGCTCGCGTCTGCGACTGGCTTTCCTACGCGCGCACCCTTCCCCACTGTGAGGCGATCGTCTGCCACGCCGGCCACGGCACGGTCGTGCGCGCGCTGACCCTAGGTGTGCCCGTCGTGGCGTGCCCGGTCGCCGGCGACATGAACGAGAACGCCGCCCGGCTGGCTTGGGCCGGCGCCGGGTTGCGTGTTCCCCGCCGCTTCATCTCCGCCCGCCCGATTCGTCGCGCCGTCGAAGGCATCATCGGCGACGAGTCGATCCGTGAGCGAGTCCGCTCGCTGGCTGCTTGGTCCTCAACACATGAGGCGGGCGCCCGCGCCGCTGAGCTGATCGAGGGGCTGCCGTCCTCCCCACGCTTGTTGGACCCATCCATTCTGCGGGCCGAAAGCGTGTCCTCGTGAAGCTCCGGGGGTGGGACTCG
>Ga0105240_10005288_pt1 | contig 19270 bp, 16 predicted proteins | sample KBSC54metaG_FD_80426 | JGI IMG/M metagenome (GOLD analysis project Ga0105240, IMG submission 80426) | Corn rhizosphere microbial communities from Kellogg Biological Station, Michigan, USA - KBS C5-4 metaG | ecosystem: Host-associated > Plants > Roots > Rhizosphere > Soil | place: Michigan, USA... | reverse complement strand
TATGCGCATCACGGCGGCGAATGAAGAACGCCGACGCCATCAGTGTCGTCGCGGTGATGTTCAGGAGGCCGTGAAGCAACCCTGTCCGTCGCGCGCGGCCGTCCGTCTCGCTCCAATCCGTCAGTCCGGTGACCGCCGCCCCGAGCGCGCCCAGCAGACCGACTCCCACAGCGAACGTTGCGGCCCGGCGCATCTCAGGTTCGCCGTCGGCGGCGGCATCGAGCGCCAGAGCGGTGGTCCATGCCCCCAGCGGAAGGTCGGTGAACACCGGATGCAGAGGATGACCGAGCCACACCCCGTGCAGGGCGTTTTTCGCTTCGTGACCGGCGGCGCCGGCGGCGTCGAACGCCCCGCGAACGGCTTCGCTCAGCGGCTTCGCCACTCGATCCAATGCGGGAAAGTCGATCGCCGTTGTTAGCTCTTCCATGTGAATCCTCCTCGATCGAAGTGGGTGAGACGGTTCTTCTCAGCTCGTATTTAGCAAGAGCCGGTCCGCAGAGAGGCAGGATCAAGCCTTCCCTCCAGCACCACCGCGGCCGCGCCGGAGAACGCGATTGTCGGCGGAGCAGTGTCCGCGATCGCCGGCGTGTGCCCGCCAGGGACGAATTCGGCGTCTTCGGTGGTCATGATCACTCGCCAATCGCGGTAGCGGCCATCGTGCAGCGATTCGTCCAGCGTCACGTTGCCCGTGCCGGCGATCCGAACGACGAGGAGCACAACGCGATCTTCCGCTCGGCTGAGCGTCATCGCGAGCGTCGAGCCGTCCACCGCGGCGATGGTGGGCCTTCCGCGCATCCGTGGACGGAACTCGCCCCTGAGGCCGAGAAGCGCCTTGTAGAGCCGCAGTGTTCCTGCGTGCCGCGGCTCGTCGCGTTCGGCCCAGCGGAGCTGGCTGGCGCGGAAGGTCTGCGGATCTTGAGGGTCGGGAATCCGATCGCGGACCGCTGGATCGGCGAACGCGGAGAAGGCGGCGAATTACGCCCGCCGCCCTTCGGTGACGGCCTGGCCGAGCGTCGATTCGTGATCGGTGAAGAACAGAAAAGGCGTCGACGCGGCCCACTCCTGTCCCATGAAGAGGAGCGGCGTTTCCGGCGCCAGCAGCAGCAGCGCCGAGAGCGCGCGGTAGACCGAATCTTCGATCTGATGATGCAATCGTTCGCCGAGTGCGCGGTTGCCAACCTGATCGTGATTCTGCAGACAGATGATGAATCGTTCGACCGGCACGCCTTTCGGCTCCGATCCACGCGGCGCGTTGAGATGCTCGCAGTGCTGGCCGACGTAGAACCACCCGCGGCGAAGGGTCTCCGCGATGTCCTCGATGGCCCCTGAATAGCTGCGGTAATAGCCTTCGCTGTCGCCCGCAACGGCGCGGCGGACCTGATGGTGAAAGTCGTCGGCCCACACGCCATCGAAACCGTAACCGCCGTCGCTGACGTTGGTAATCAACTCGGCGCAGTTGCGATCGTCTTCGGCGATGAAGATGAGCGTGCGGTGTTCCACCGTACGGCGAGCCGCGGCGATCAGCTCCGCAAGAAAGTGCCGCGGCCGCGCGTCGCGCAGCTCGTGGCAGGCGTCCAGACGCAACCCGTCGGCGTGGTATTCGTGGATCCAGTGCAGCGCGTTTTCGATGAAGAAGGCGCGGACCACGTCGCTGTGCTCGCCGTCGAGGTTCACGCCGGCGCCCCAGGGCGTTTGGTACCGATCTGTCGTGAAGTACGGGCTGAACGCGTGCACATAAGCGCCGTCGGGACCGAAATGGTTGTAGACGACGTCGAGAATGACGGCGAGGCCGTGAGCGTGCGCGGCGTTGACGAAGCGCCGAAGGTCGTCGGGCGTTCCGTAGTTGTGCGAGGGAGCGAACAGGTCGACGCCGTCATATCCCCAATTCCATCTGCCGGCGCACTCGGCGAGGGGCATCAGCTCGATCGCGGTGACGCCGAGATCGGCGATGGCTCCAAGGCGCGCCTCGGCCGCCGCGAAGGTGCCCTCGTCCGTGAAGGTGCCGACATGCAGCTCGTAGATCGCGAGCTGCCTGCCCGGCACCCCGCGCCAGTCGGCGTCGGTCCACACGAAGGCCGCCGGATCCACAACGGCGGAAGGACCGTGCGGGCCGTCCGGTTGATGACGCGACGCAGGATCGGCCAGAACGCGATCACCGTCGAGTCGGTACCGATAGCGCGAGCCTGCGGAGATGTTCGCAAGCGACGTCTCGAAAAAATGATCGCCTGACTGCGACATCTGATACGTGCCGCGGCCGCCGCCGTCCTCGACCACCAGCTCCACCGCGTGCGCGCTCGGCGCCCACACGCGGAACGTCACCGCGCTGCCGCGGCGTACGGCTCCAAACCTGGCGTCGTACATGTGCGCCCGATCGGGCGTGAAGACTGCGAATTTGCGGCGCTCCATGCGCGAAAATGGTGCAGGGTCGGTGCCGGACGTCGCGCCGGCCCGCGGCGCGGGCACCCGCTGTGGCCGCCAGCGCCCGGCCATGCGTCTCGTGCCCGTCGACGCGGCGCCCGCGCCGTCCAGATCGAGTACGTTCGCTGACGTCATCGCGGCGCGGCTGAGCCGCGGAGCCCGCGCCGACGCTTCAGTCAGTCCACACCCAGTCGCGGATGTCGGGCGGATCTTCGAAGTGCGTGTGCGCATACGCCGTGGCCGCCTCGATCGCCGATCGGCAGTTTGCGGTGAGCGCCTCGGCCGGTACATCGCGCCGCGGCGCGCGGCGGAGCGCCGCCATCGCCAGGTGATAGCGGCTCATCTCGTTGAGCACGACCATGTCGAACGGCGTCGTCGTCGTCCCCTGTTCGTTGAACCCGCGCACGTGGAACCGTTCGGCCCGCGGCCGTCCGTGCACGATCGCGTGCAGCGCGCGCTGGTAACCGTGGAACGCGAAAATCACCGGTTTGTCCGCCGTGAACAGCTCCACGAAACGCGCCTCGCTCATCCCGTGCGGGTGGACGTCCGGTGGAAACAGCGCCATCAGGTCCACGACGTTGACGACGCGGACGCGGAGCGTGGGTGCGTGGCGGCGAAGCCACCAGGCGGCGGCCACCGTTTCGAGCGTGGGCACGTCGCCCGCCGACGCCAGGATGACATCGGGTTCCGAGTCGCCGCTCGTGCTCGCCCAGTCCCAGGCCGATGCGCCGCGCGCGCAGTGCGCTTGCGCGGACGGCAGATCGAGCCACTGCAGCTGCGGCTGCTTGTCGATCACGATCAGGTTGACGTAGTTGCGGCTGCGAAGGCAGTGGTCCGCGATCGACAACAGGCAGTTCGCGTCCGGTGGCAGATAGATTCGCGAGATCGCACCGCGCTTCGAGAGGACCACGTCAATCAACCCTGGACCCTGATGGCTGAAGCCGTTGTGATCGTTGCGCCAGCAGGTCGACGTCAGCAGGATGTTGAGGGACGCAATCGGCGCGCGCCACGACAGACGGCCGGCGCCTTCGAGCCATTTCGTGTGCTGCACCGTCATCGACGCCGAGATCATCGCGAACGCCTCGTAGGTGACGTACAGCCCGTGCCGTCCTGTCAGCAGATAGCCTTCGAGCCATCCCTCGCACAGATGCTCGCTGAGCACCTCGAGAACGCGGCCGTCGGCGCTCACGCGGTCGTCGATGTCGATCGTCGGCCCGGTGAAGCAGCGCGTCTCCACGTCGAACACGTCTCCGAGGCGGTTCGAGTTGGTTTCATCGGGACACATGAGGCGGAAGTTCGCGGCTGATTTGTTCAACGTGAACACGTCGCGGAGCATCTTGCCCAACTGTCGCGTCGATTCACGACGCAGGGTGGCGGGGCGGGTAACCGGAAGCGCGTAATGGGCGAGGTCGGGCAGCACGAGCGGCTTCAACAGCGTGCCGCCGTTCGCATGGCGGTTCGCGCCCATCCGCCGATCGCCGACCGGCGCGAGCGCCGCGAGTTCAGCGCGCAGCGTGCCTTTTTCGTCGAAGAGCGTTTCAGGATGATAGCTGCGCATCCACTGCTCGAGGAGCGCGAGATGCTCCGGGTTCTCGCGCACTGTGGCAAGCGGCACCTGGTGCGCGCGAAACGTGCCTTCGACCGGTACGCCGTCCACCACGCGGGGGCCGGTCCATCCTTTCGGCGTGCGGAGGACGATCGCCGGCCAGCGCGCGTCCACGCGCGAGCCATACGATCGCGCTTCTGCCTGGAGGCTGCGGATCGCCGCGTACGAGTGGTCGAGCGCCGCGGCAAACGATTGGTGTACGGCCATCGGCTCCGCGCCCTCGACAAAAATTGCCTCGTACCCGTTCGCCTCGAGCAGCCGCCGCACGTCGGCATCCGACGATCGGCCCAGCACGGTCGGGCCCGCAATCTTGTACCCGTTCAAATGCAGGATCGGCAGCACGGCGCCGTCCCGCGCGGCGTTCAGGTAACGAACGCTTTTCCACGACCCCGACAGAGGTCCGGTTTCCGCTTCGCCATCGCCGACGACGGCAGCGACAATCAGATCTGGATTATCGAAAGCTGCGCCGAACGCATGCGCGAGCACATAGCCGAGCTCGCCGCCCTCGTGAATCGACCCGGGCGTCGGCACGCTGACGTGGCTCGGCACGCCGCCGGGCGTCGAGAAACGGCGGAACAGGCGCCGAAGTCCATCGGCATCGCGCGTCACCTCGCGGTACACCTCGGAGTAGGTGCCTTCGAGGTACACGTTGGCCAACACCGCCGGGCCGCCGTGCCCTGGACCCGCGAGAAAAATTGCGTTCACGTCGTGCTGCTTGATCAGCCGATTGAAGTGAACGTAGACGAGGTTCAGCCCGGGCGATGTACCCCAGTGCCCGAGCAGGCGCGGCTTGATGTGTTCGGCCCTAAGCGGCTCGGTTAGAAGGGCATTGTCCTGCAGGTAAATCTGGCCGACAGTGATGTAGTTCGCGGCCTGCCAGTAGCGGTGCGTGAGCGCAAGTTGATCGGCGGCGAGCGGACCCCTCGCCGCTTCGTGGCCCGCGGCGGCAGGCCTGTCGAGCGTTTTCACCGCGCTGGAGATTGCCGTGTCGAAGGTGAACATCATGAGCTCCGTTCAACCAATCATGCGCCGGACGTGCCGGGCAATCATCAGATCCTCGTCTGTCACGATGACGCGAACCGTCACGCGGCTTCCAGCGCTCGAGATGACGTCCTCGTTCGCGTCATTGCGTCGGGCATCGAGCTGAACGCCAAGATGCCGCAGGCCGCGGCAGATCCGGTCGCGAACCGTCGGCGCGTGCTCGCCGATGCCGCCTGTGAAGACGAGAGTGTCGATCCCGTCGAGCACCGCGGCGAGCGCGCCGATATGCTTGCGCGCCGTGTAACAGAACAGCTCGATCGCCTCTTCAGCCGCCGGCGAGTTGAGGGCCGTGAGCAGATCGCGCATATCCGCGCTCAGCTCCGACACTCCGAGTAAACCGGATTCGCTGTTGACGAGTCGCCGCAGCGCATCCACATCGTCATGCCGTGCCTCGGCGATGTACGTGAGCACCGTGGGATCCAGATCGCCGCAGCGCGTTCCCATCATCAGTCCACCCGTCGGCGAGAATCCCATCGTCGTGTCGGCGCTCGTGCCCCGATGGACGGCCGTGATGCTCGCGCCGTTGCCAAGATGCGCGATCAGCATTCGACTTCGCATCGTCGCCGGATCGAGCCGCTCGAGCGCGTGGAGGACGAATTCGCACGAGAGACCATGAAACCCGTACCGCCTGACGCCGGCCTCCACGGTCCATCGCGGCAGCGCGTACCGCTGCGCGACCGCTGGCATCGTTCGATGAAAGGCCGTATCGAAGCAGGCCACCTGCGCAACGGCCGGGTACTCGCGCGCCATCGTCTGAATCGTCTCAATGGCCTGGGGCATGTGGGTCGGATCGATCGCCGCGAGCCGGCGAAGGTCGGCCAGCAGCGCTTGCGTGATGAGCTCAGGTGCTGCATGAGTCGCGCCGCCGTGAACCACGCGATGGCCAATCGCCTCGACGGTAAAGTCGAACGACCGACGAGCGTAGTCCACGGCCGCGACGAGCGCGGTTCGATGATCCGTCGCATCGAGAGATGCGGTCTTGCTTACGGCGTCCTGGGGCGATGCCGCGGTGAGCCGGCTGCCGGGTTGCCCGATGCGCTCGACGGAAATGCGGAAGCGTGGCGTGAGCTCGTCGTCGTTGCTGTAAACGGCGAGCTTCAGGCTGGACGAGCCGCTATTGACGGTGAGGATTCCACCCGCCGGGAGCATGCCTCCATTGTGGCCCTATGTGGGTCTTCTCGCGGTGAGCACGACGTCAGGGTCATGAACTGTGACGGTCATGCCGCCCGTAGATTCAGCGAATCTGATTCGGACCGCTTCGGCGCCCATCGGACAGAACTCGTAACTGCCCAGGTGGAACAGCCCGCGGGCGTAGTGACCCGGCCGCCCGAACTGCAGTTGCATCTTGATCGCGCTGATTTCGATGCGGTCCGCTGGTGTCACGCCAAACGTGTAGCTGCCCGTCAGCCTCGCGACGTCGGCTTCAGCGAGCGGCTGCACGGGCGCCTTGTCGTCTGCACCGGGGATCGTCTTCAGGTACTCGACCACGGCCTGTGCGCGAGGGCCGCCCGCGATCGCGTGCGACAGCAGCGAAATGCTGTGCGGGCCTCTCGTGCGCTGGACACCAGGTGACGCCGTGATGAACGCCTTCACTGTGTCCAGCTGGCCGAGCATCGCGGCGGAGAAGATCGTCGGATGAGCGCCGTTTGCGAGCAGCAGCTCGGCGATGCCGCGATGGCCGACGTGCGAGGCCGCGCCGAGCGATGTCTCCCAGTCGCCGAAGCCCCAATCCCAGGTCGCCTTTGCGAGCGACGGCTGGCGGCTCACCAACTCCTTCACCCGCGCCTCGTTCCCATGCGCGACGACGACCATTTCCTGTACGAGCTCGGGCGCCTGAGTGGGAAAGAGCGCAGGAGTGTGTGGCGGTGGCAAGTCCGGTCCTATCGCGGTCGAGACCGGGCTGCGACGGGACGTCAGCGGTCCTCCCGTCGCCAATGGCATGGCGAGCGACAAGGTCTGCAGAAACGTGCGGCGTGACGGCGCTGAGCGCATACGGTGCCTCCTCGTGTCCATGGACGACGAATCGTTACAGGAGGGTGCCGATAGCGGAAGCGAATTCGCGGCCGCGGCGAGCCAGGAAGATATGAGCCGACACTCCGCTGGTGTTCAACGACTTGCGGGCACACGTGAGACGGCCGTCACGCGCGGTGCGAGCACCTGCGTGATGCGGGTCGCAACGTCCGACGTTTCAGCGAGCGTCTGCAGGCCGGCGTCGTCGATGCGCGCCACCTTGACGTGCGTCTGGTCCGGCAGGCGGATCAGATGACCGAGCACGCGCACGCGGCCCGAGTCTCGCTGCACCTGGCCGAGCACGACGTAATTCGCGTGCAACGTCGCGGCTATCGCACTCAGGTCGCGCTGGTTGCGCGAGGTCCGCAGAATCGCCGCGTTGCCGACCACTTCGAAGCGCGCGCCGGCCGTTGCGGTCAACTGTTCGACCACGGTGTCGGTGAGGTAGTCGCTGAATCGTGTGAATCCAGGGTCGCCTGTTTCGTTGTCGAAGCGTGCGACCGCGACAATGAGTGGAGCGGACTGCGCCTTCCTCGCGTTCATCACGCCCCCGGCGACGGCAAGCACCGTGAGGGCGGCCGCCGCGAGCGCTGCCGTACGATTCGGCCGCAGCCGCGACAGCCAGTCACGCGCAACTCCCCGCGGCGTCGATGGCTCCTCTTGCGCCGTTGCGACAGATGGCAACAGCTCGGCGGGACAGATGAACTCGTAGCCTCGCTTGGGAATCGTTCGCAGGTACCGCGCGTTCGCGGCATCGTCGCCAAGCGCCGCCCGGATCTGCGCGACGCAGAAATTGAGACCGCGGTCGAAGTCGACGAACGTGTCCTCACCCCAGACCGCGCGCCGCAGCTCGTCTCGGGTGACGACCTGGCCCGCGCGCGCGAGGAGCAGCGCGAGAACCTGTGCTGGCTGTCGCTGCAACCGAATCGACCGGCCGTCGCGGCGGAGGTCGAGTTGATCGGTGTTGAACAGGAACACGCCGAATCGGAATGTGCGTCCCTGCCGATCCGTCATGCTGCACCGTAACATAGTTGCGCAACCACGCGGGACGTGTCGGAAAACAATGGATAATATCGGGCGCGCCATCCTCGAGAGGCACCTGCTTGCTCCGCTTGATTCCGCCAATTCATCGCGCGACTCACAGAATCGGACTGTATCTGGCCACCCTCGGCGACCGCTCGCTGTCGCAGGGCGAAGCCCACATCCTCGCGATGCTGGCGCCGACAGGAACCGCGACGATGGCGGATCTGCACAAGGGGCTGGCGCACAAACGATCCACGCTGACGAGCATCGTCGATCGGCTCGTCGACCGGCGCTTCGTGACTCGGCACGTCGGCGAAGTCGACCGCCGAACCTTCGTCGTCACGTTGACAGCGGAAGGTCGAAAGGTCGCTCGCGAAGTCTTGCATCGGCTCACCGACCTCGAACGTGCGGTCAACGCGCATGTTTCCACCGACGACGTGCGTGGATTTCTGGCGGTGATCGCGGCAGTGGAGAAGGAGGCGCACGAACGAGGCGCCCGCAGATCGAAAGACCGCGGCCGCATCACGCCACGCGCTTAACGGCGTCGCCGGCGGGCGCGCGCTGGGACTTTTTTGGGTGGCCGGTGTTGCTCGAGTTCGGCGAGCGTCTTGAGCCTCTTCAGATGCGTGCTCCACATCGCATGGAGCATTTCGCCGACGGGCCCAAGGGCCTCCACATCGGCCTGGTAGTACCGGAACTTGCCCTCTCGGCGGACGCGGACGGCTCCCGCGCTGCGCAACAGGCCAAGGTGCTGTGACACGGCGCCGAAGGTAATCGGGAGCGTCCGGGCGATGTCACCAGCGCTCAGCTCCTGTTCCCAAATCATTTCGAGGATGCGCTGGCGCGTCGGGTCGCTGACGAGCTGCAGAAGGGACGTCATGCGGTATAGACATTTTAGTATACACTACAATGTGTGCAACGCCTCGGTCCACTCGGCTGAAGCCTCGCGCTACATCAGGGCTACGCGTCGCGCAGCACGATCATCGGATCCACTTTGCCGGCAGCCCGCGCCGGGAGATAGCACGCGAGCAGCGTGACCGCCACGACGCTCGCCGCGGTCGCACCGAACACGACTGGATCCGTTGGACGGACGTCGTTCAACACGACGCGGAGCACGCCGGTGAGGAGCCACGCGCCGAGCGCGCCGAGCGCCACACCGGCGCCAGCCAGCGTAAGACCCCGGCCGACGACCAGATTGCGGATGCGCGCCTCGTCGGCGCCGAGCGCCAGCCGGATGCCGAAATCGCGGCGCTGCCGGCGCACGTTGTACGCCATGACGCCGTAGACGCCGACCATCGCGAGGAGGCCGGCCAGGGCGGCGAACAGGCCGCTCAGCGCCGACATCAGGCGCGGCTGCCCCACCGACTCGCTCACGACGTGCTCCATTGTCTGCACTTCGTTGATCGGCAAGTTCGGATCGAGCGACGACACGATCTGCCGGGCGGTCGGGACGACCGCCATCGGGTCCTCGCCGCGCGTGCGAATCACCACCGTCATCGCCTGAAAGGCGGACTCCTCGATCGTGCGATAGAACTCGTACGGCAGCTTGCTCGCGAGACCATACGAGCGCACATCGCTGAGGATGCCGACGACGTCGTACCACTTGCTTCGATCGTTGCCCTGGCCGAAGCGTTTGCCGATGGCATTCTGGCCGGGCCAGAACTTGTTTGCCATCGCCTGATTGATGAGCACGGCGGTCGAGTTGCCGCGGTCCCTGTCGTCGAGCATGCGTCCGGAGAGCAGGCGGATGCCCATCGTCTTCATGTAGTCGCCGTAAAACCAGCGGTACTCCACGAGCGGCGCCTCGTTTGGCCCCCACGGCGCCTGGCCCTCGATCTGAAACTCGCCGTTCCAGCCGTAGTTGAACATCGGCAGGTGACTCGTCATGCCGACGCTTTCGACGTCGGGAGCCGCGCGAAGGCGCGCGTACAGATCGCGATAGAACCCGACCGTCGCCGCGTCGGCTTTGTACCGGGGCCCCGTCGGCGCGACATCGAAGGCGACGATGCGCTCGGTGGTGACGCCGGCGTCGCGGCTGCGGAGCAGCACGAGATTCTTCACGAGAAGGCCCGCTCCCACGAGCAGCGTGAACGCCACCGCGATTTCTGCGACGACGAGGGTGTTGCCGAACCGTTGACCGGCGCCGCTCGCCGTGCGCGTGTCGCCTTCGCGGACCGCGGCCGCCAACTGCGACATCCGCAGTGAAACGAGTGGCCACACTCCGCAGAAGATCCCAACGGCCACCGACACTGCCGCGGCGAATGCGACGACGCGGCCATCGACTGTGATCGTTGCCGCGCGCGGCAATTGCGTACCCGCGAGCGCGATGAAGGTCTGCAGCACCCACCGCGCGAGGAGCAGTCCGATGGCGCCGCCGGCCGCCGCCAGCACGAGACTCTCGAGCGTGAGCTGCCGGGCGAGGTCGCGCGCGCTCGCTCCGAGCGCCAGGCGGATCGCGAGCTCCCGTCGCCGCGCGAGCCCCGACGCGAGCAGCAGGTTGGCGACGTTCGCGCACGCGATCAAAAGCACGCAGAACACGGCGCCGAGCAGCACCCGCAGCGGCGTTCGAACGTTGCCGACCGTCGCTTCGAGGTAAGAGCGAACGTCAATCCCATGGTTGTTGCCGAACTCGCGCGCGAGCGTCTGGCCGAGGGTGCGCATCTCCGCCTCGGCCCGCTCCAGCGTGACGCCCGGCGCAAGCCGCGCGAACGTCTGCAGGAAATGATTCCCGCGCGTCGTCGGATCGAGCTTGCGCTGGAGTGGGACGAACAGATCGGCGCGCTGAAATGCGAAATCGGGCGGCATGACGCCGATCACCTGATACGGCTCGCCGTCGAGTGCGATCGTCCGGCCGACGATCGACCGATCGCCGCCGAACTGCCGCACCCAGAATCCGTTCGTGAGCACGACGACCTTCGTGCCGCCGGGCCGATCTTCGTCGTCGGTGTACCAGCGGCCGATCGCCGGCCGTACGCCGAGGACGTCGCCAAGCGACGCGGTCGTCGATCGGGCCCGAACGCGAATCGGATCACCGCTGCCGGTCAGCACGAAGCTGGCGCCGGTCGCGCCGCCGATCGCCGAAAACACATGATTACGCTCGCGCCAGTCGTGGTATTTCGGAAACGAGGCCGGGCAGGTATTGCAGGCCGGCTGCGTGTCGTAGACGACGACCAGTCGGTCGGCTTGCGGATAGGGAAGCGGCGCGAGCAGCACGCCGTCGAAAATGCTGAAAACAGCCGTCGTGACGCCGATGCCGAGCGCCAGCGCGACGACGGCGACGCTCGATACCCAGCGGTTGCGCAGGACCGTTCGAAGGGCCACGCGCAAATCGAACAGCAGCCGCCCCATGGGCAAGCCTCCTTGGGGCGTTAGACGGCAATCGTCGGCCGATCGTTGGGTCTTCTCTTACCGGCCCCCGCACGCCGCATGGCCGACGATGTACCACAGAACGATCACGCTGAACGGGACGCCGAGTATCCACGCGGCAATGTAGCGCACACTATCCTCCTCGCCGGCCATGCGCCGGCTACTGCGACGTGGGCGGAGCAGTTTTCATGCCGCTGTGCCGCGAAGACCAGCTCGTCCGATCTCGGTGATTGCGCGTGACGAACGCGGAGATGCGTCAGCCGGCAAGCTGACGGACGGCGCCGATTACCTCGGTCACATCCACCGGCTTTTGAAATGTGGCGGCGGCGTGCAGTTCGGAAGCGGATGCGCCGGCGCACGCCGACATGACGATGACCGGGATGTCGGCGATCGTCGGATCGGCCAATTGCGCACGCCGAAACGTCCAACCATCTACACGCGGCATCATCAGATCGAGGACGACGACGTTTGCGCGGCCGCCATCTTTCAGGTACGCCAGCGCGTCCCCGCCATCGACCATCGGGCTCACGACGAAGCCGGCCGATTCGAGCAGGAGCGCCATCATGTCCCGTACGGCGGCGTCGTCTTCGACGAGGAGCACGTGCGCGCGGCGTCGGCGCAGCGGAGGGCTGGCGTCGGCGGCCGCGACGCTGCTGGCCGCGTCGGGTGTGATGAAGGAGTGTCGGCGACCCATGTCCGTGTTCAGCGCGGCAAGCTGCCCGGTACGCCAGTTCCACGGCAGACGGCGTCCGCGGCGGCGGAGCGTCAGCGCGTTGAGAATCGTTTCCACCAGATCCTGCGGCGTCGTGGGCTGGATCAGATAGGCGTCGGCGCCTGAGCGGCGCGCTCCCTCACGGTCTTCCTCGCGTGCGTACCCCGATACCACGATGATCGACGTGAGAGGGTCGATCCGCTGCCGCAGCGTGCGGATGAACGCCTTTCCGTCAATCGCGCTGTCGGGAAAAACAATATCGGTGACGACGACCCCGGGCGCGAAGCCGTCAATGAGCGCCAGCGCCTGCTCGGGCCGCGTCGCGTCGGTCACGACGAGACCCTGGCCGCGGCAGTACTGCGCGTACACGTGGCGGGCGTCGTGTCCGCTCACGAGCAAGATGGAGCGTGACGGCATATGTGTGAGCTGGACATGCGAAACCGACGCCAGCCGGAGCGCAAGTCGGAGAGCGGGCGAGGACGTCGCACCGACTGTGCTCGGCAGTAACGCCGACGATCAACCCGCTTCACATTGCTCGCGCGACGACGACGCCGACCCAGAGTGCGATGTAACCGACGACGACGCTTGCGACGACGTTCACACCGCCGACGAGCCATGCGCCATCGTTCACAGCACGGAAGGTTTCGAACTCGAACGTCGAAAACGTCGTGTACGCGCCGATGAACCCGATTGGTACGGCGAACCTCCAGTTCGGACTGAGGGAGAGCCGATCGGCAAGCAGCGTCGACACGATGCCCATCGCAAGGCATCCGCTGACGTTCACGAGGAATGTCCCCAATGGAAATCCGAGGGGTAGTCGCGACTGAATGGCCGTCGCCAACTGGTATCTGGCGAGCGCGCCGACGGCGCCGCCGATTGCAATCCACGCATAGCGGTTCATCGCCGCCATTCTAGCTGACCTTGCGGCGCGCTCTTTGCACGTCAATCGTAAGACCGTCATGAACACAAAGCATTCCCACGCTACGCGCCGCGCGCTGTTGTCTTCCATATCCGTTCTTGCCTGGATCGCGTGGGGTTGCGGCTCCAGCTCGACGGCGCCATCGGCTGGTCCCACCGTTGCCGGAGTGACACTCAACGCTGCCACGACACGCGCCGGGACCACCGTTCAAGGAACCGTGGCGCTCACGGCGGCGCCGACCGCCGCAGCCAGCGTCGCGCTGACGAGCAGCAACACCGGCGTCGCGACCGTGCAGTCGCCGGTAACCGTGCAGGCCGGCGCGACGAGCGCGACGATCACCGTAACCGCGGTCGCTGCGGGGACGGCGACGATAACCGCATCGCTCAACGGCGCGAGCAGTCAGTCGCCGGTGTTGACGGTCACAGGTGCGTCGCTGTCCGCGATTTCATTGAGCACGCAAAGCGTGGTCGGCGGCACGGCACTCACCGGGACGGCGACGCTCACTGAAGCGGCGCCGTCGGGTGGTGCCGTTGTCGCCTTGTCGGCAAATGATCCGGGAAGCGTGGCGGCAAACGTCACCGTGCCGGCCGGCCAGTCGAGCGCCACGTTTGCCGTCACCACGAAGGTCGTGAGCGCGGCAGCGAACGTCACGGTCACTGGGTCGTACGGCGGGGCGACGCGCACTGCGTCGCTCTCGGTTACGCCGCCGACGGTGGCGACCGCGAATTTCGGCGTCACCGGGCCGACCGAGACCGAAACCTGCACGTTGACCAATGGCGGCAACACCATCAACTGCACGTTCAACGGCAGCACGTCGTCCGCGCCGGGAACGATCACCGCGTGGGATTGGACCTACACGGTCGCGAAGACGTTTTCGCAGACGACGACTGGCCCGATCTTGACGAACCCCTCGGTCGACTGCAGCTTCGTTCCGCCGCCGCCGCTGCCAGCAGAAACGCCGTGGCTGAACATGACGGTGACGCTGACGATTCACGATAGCCTCGGCAATGTGAGCGCGCAGGCGGTCGACCGTGGGGTGCGGCTGATACCGCAGAGCGGAGTGTGCGGGTTCTGAGCGACCGTTCTGTCCTTGCCGGGCCGACTCGTTCGAGTCTCGTCAGCGCGGTCTAACGTCCGTCATCCGATCGGCGTGTAGCCGCGAGCGGATGGGTCGCCTCGCCATCGCGTGCCATCGGCTGTTCCATCGTGCCCACGCGAATCAGCATCACGTTCAGACGGTAGTACAGAGTCGCGTCGAACAGCCCGCGCTCAACGACGAGAAAAACCGGACTGCTGGCTGTTGAGATGATCCGTATCGACGCAGCATCGTCGATCGATCGTTTCAACCTCGTCTGTTCGTCGCGGTCCAGCCCGATGACGTCTTCGAGAATGAGAGTGCAGTGGCTGCCTTGGCTCACCTGGCAGCGAGTGAAATCAAGTGGCTCCTCGGCGCGTCTCCTCACGACGATGCCCGTCAAGTCTCTTTCCAGCAGGCCGACCGCCGATTCGATCGCCAGCCGGGGACCTTCGATCAAGACGTTGAAGCGCGCCGCCGCCAGCTTCGCCCAATCGACGGACGCGTTGGCTACCGGTATTCCTTGCGTGTGGAAGCGCGTGGCCACGATTCCTCTCTTCGCAACGCGTGATGCGCCCGCCGCGGGATCGATCGCCATCAACAGCATGCCGCGATCCAACTGCGTTGCCTGAGGAAGAGAGAATGTCGCCGTCGTCGTTCCGGCGGAGAGAGTACAGATATCCTGCATATGGTTAACCGACGCGATCGCGGCCCAAAACCGCACAGCTGTCCAGCGCGACCGTGCGACACTTCCAACGACCGTGACGCGAAACACTTTGATTGCAAGCCACCGATGGCTCGGCGTCGCGCTCTGCTCGATGTTCCTGCTGTGGTTTTCGTCGGGCGTCGGGATGATGTACTGGCAGTTCCCGGCAGTGACGGCCGAAGATCGCCTTGCGCGATCGCCGGCGCTCGACGCGTCCACGATCCGGGTGTCACCGTTGGAGGCGTTTGGAAGCACAGGTCTGTCGCAGAGGCCTCTTGAAGCGCGGATCACGATGCTGGACAGCCGTCCGGTTTACCGCTTCCGGACCAGCAGGGAGCGGGCAACTGTTTATGCCGACACCGGCGAACGGCAGCTCGCGGTCTCGAGCACAACGATGGCGCGCGTCGCGTCCGCCTGGAGCGGACAGCCGGGCAGCACCGCGAATGCCGCCGAGATCGATATCGATCAGTGGACTGTCGAGGGATCGTTCCGGGCGCTCCGGCCTCTTTGGAAATACTCATGGCCCGACGGAGAAGACGTCTACGTTTCACAGCTTACCGGAGAGGTCGTGCAGTACACGACAACGGCGTCGCGCCTCGGCGCCTATCTCGGCCCGATTCCTCATTGGTTGTATTTCACGTCACTCCGTCGCCATGCCGCTGTGTGGAGCGGGGTGATCGTCGGCCTGTCCGGTGCCGCGACTATCGCGGCGCTGCTCGGGCTCGTCGTCGCTGCGTTGGTCTATTCGCCGCGCCGGCGGTACAGGCGAGCCGGTGCGCCTGCCGCGAACCCATACAGTGGACCGAAACGATGGCATCTCGGACTGGGATTGATTTTCGGCTGGTCGGCGGTCACGTGGGCGTTCAGCGGGATGCTCTCGATGTATCCGTTCGCACGTTCCGGCGATTCACCGTCCCCTGAGTTGCTCCGCGCGCCCCTCGATCTTTCGGCGTTCGCAGCCAAGCCGCCGCCCATCGCGCTCGCGCAACTCGCCGGGCTCGTGGTGAAAGAGCTCGAGTGCACGTCGCTCGGGACGGAGTCGATGTACATCGCCAGCGTCACCGGCGGACTTCGGATCGTGCCACTCGCCGGCAGCCCGCGCGCCGAATTCGATGAGCGCGCGATTCGCGCGGCCCTCGCTCGATCGCAGCGGGCGAACGTAATCGCGGTGACGCGATCGAACCGCTACGATCGCTACTATCTCGACCGCCATGGGCGGCTTCCGCTCCCCGTGCTCGTCGCTCGCATTGACGATGCGCATTCGACGCGGTACTACATCGATCCCCGGACCGCGCGCGTCATCTCGACCTACAGCTCCGCTGATTGGACCGAACGTTGGCTGTACCACGGGCTGCACTCCCTCGACTTCCCGTGGCTGTACGCCTCTCGGCCGTCGTGGGACCTTCTCGTTCTCGCTTTCATGCTCGGTGGAATGGCGCTCGCCGGCACCGCGCTGGTGCTCGCGTGGCGTGTCGTAAAACGGCGGGTCAGCGAGGCGCAGTCGCGGCGAGCGCGGCGACCGCCTTCGCGAGCGTCGCAGGATGAATCGGCTTCGCGAGATGCATCTGGAAGCCGGCCGCGAGCGCGCGCTCGCGCTCGTCTTCCCGGGCGTGGGCGGTGACGGCGGCTGCCGGTACGCCGGCCAGACGGCTCGAGGACATCGCGCGAATCTCACGAATCAATTCGTAGCCGTCCTGCCCCGGCATCGCGATGTCGGACAGCACGAGATCGATTTCACCGTGCGAGAGTGTCTCGAGCGCGTCCCGCGCCGACGAGGCAGATGTGACGGTTGCTCCGCACGTCTCGAGTGCGGACGCCATCATCTCGCGTGCATCCGGTTCATCGTCGACGAGCAGCACCCGGATGCCGTCGAGTACCGGCATCGCTTCGACGGGCTCGGCCGATCGCGCTGCCGCGCCGACGAGTGCATGGCGTCCGGCGGCGCCCTTCGTCGCCGGCAGCGTCACGACGAACATTGCGCCTCGCCCGGCGCCTCCGCTCTCGACGCGGATGGTGCCCTCTTGCGCCTCGACGAGCTGCCGCGCGATGAAGAGCCCCAGCCCCAATCCTCCGACGCCCCGTGTCGTCGTGCTGTCGGCCTGACGGAACCGTTCGAAGACGTGCGGTAGGAACGCGGCGTCGATGCCCGCGCCTGTATCCGACACGCGCACCTCGACCGATTCGGAAGCCGGCGCCGCCGCTATCGTCACGCTGCCGCCCGACGGCGTGAACTTCACCGCGTTCGAGAGCAGGTTCAGGAACACTTGCTCGAGCCGCCGCGGGTCCCCGACGACGTAGACGCCGGTTGCCGTGTCGTAACGAAGCTCGACGCCTTTGGCCGCGGCCTGCGGCATCATCGCCTCCACCGCGCCGCGGATATTCTCACCGAGATCGACGTCGTGAAGGTCGAGCGACGCGCGGCCGGCGACGATACGCGACACGTCGAGCAATTCCTCGATGAGCCGCCCCTGACGGGTCGCATTGTTGAAGATCGCTTCGATCGCGCGCTGACTGCGATCCGGGTCGATCGCTCCTTCGCGCAGCATGGCGGCCCAGCCGAGAATCGCGTTGAGCGGCGTGCGGAGCTCGTGGGAAATCGTCGAGAGAAAATCGTCCTTCGACTGGTTCGCCGCTTCGGCGTTCGCGCGCGCGCGCTCGGCCGTTTCGTACAGGCGCGCGCGGTCGAGCGCCTGCGCACAGTGCTGCGCCACGGAGGTCAGGAGCGCCTTGTATTCAGGATCGAAGTTCACGGGCACCGTGAAGTGAAACGTCATCACGCCGAACACGGAGCCTTCGGTGACGAGCGGGAGCACGGCGGCAGATGCGTAGCCGCCGTCGGCAGCGAGCGCCGCCGATTTCGGGTACTTCTGCTGCAACTCCGCAAAGGAACCGACGAAGACCGGCCGCCGCGTTTCGAGAGCCTCGGTCGAGCAGAGACCCTTGTCTGCGGCGAACTCGCGGCGCGAGTCGATCAGCTCCTGCGGATACCCGTCCCCGTACAGCGTCTCGAACCGCGTGCTGCCGCCGGCGAGCATCGCGACCGACGCGGCCGACGCACCGACGACCATCTTGCCGTGACGCACGATCGCCTTTGCGACGTCGTCGACGGTGACCGCCTCGGACAATGCGGCGTTGAGCTCGTATAAGCGGTTGGTCCGCGCCGCAAGACCGCGATAGCGCGTCTCGCTGAGACGCAGCGCCGCCTCTACTTTTTGCCGCTCGCGCAATTCTGCGTCGGCCTGCACCTTGAACGCCTCAGCCTCGTTGCGCGCGCGATCCGCCGCCTCGTACAAGCGCGCGCGATCCAACGCCTGGGCCGTGTGGCGGCCCGCCGTGAGCAGGAACTCGCGCTCGTCCTCATTCACGATGCGGGGTTCGGTAAAGTGCAGCGTCACGACGCCGATCGCCCGGTTGCCGGCGAGCATGGGAACGCCGATGCTCAGTCGCGGCGACCGGTCCGAGCCGAGCACGATCAACTCGCGCCGCCGTGCCGCATCCCGGACGATCGCGTTCGACTCGAGCGGGAATGCTTCCGGCGCTGCGAAGCGTTCACCCGTGTCGCCTATCGAAAACGCCCGTTCTCCATAACCGCCATCGTCGCTGATGAGGAAGATGGCGCCGCTGTCGGCGGCCACGGCGTGGAGCAGTTCGGCGAGCGAGGTCTGCACGACGTCGGCGGGCACCCTCGCGCGGGAGAGCGTGGCGGTCAGCTGCTGCAGATGTTCTGTATGCTCGAGCTGCCGCTCGGCGTCGATGCGCGCCCGTTTTTCGTGTTCTGCCTGGCGCCGAACGTGGCGCACCGCCAGGCTGATAAGCAGACCAACGAGCGTGAACAGCAGGAGAGAGGCGGCATCCGCCGCATCGCTGCCCTGGATCCGATGGTGCGGCCGCAGGAAATAGAAGGCGGCGCCGACACTGCCCGCCAGCGTGACCACTAATCCCGGTATGAAGCCGCCGAACCAGACCGCGACGACGACCGCCGCCGGCAGGGCGGCGAGAACGAACCGGAACCCAAACACCAGGCCGAGCGAGAGCGCGACGGCGCACGTGCCAATCGCGGCGCCGTAGGCGGCCAGAAGCGACCGATATCGCGGGTTTTCGGAGGACATTGTGGTCATCGGCGTCCCTTGCGTCGCGAGTTGCGACACCGGGTGCAAAAAATCCTCGCTATTGCCGCTCGTTGCGCGCGCCGACGGCGGCCGCGTGACAGGGCGCTCCCGCCAGCATCGAAAGCAGTATCAACGGGTTCTTTCCTCGGCGCTCGATCTCGTGCGATAGGCCGCGCGGAATCACGCTCAGCGATCCGGCGGCGATCGGCGTTTGACGATCCTGCACGCGCACGACGCCGTCACCGGCGACAACATAAAGCACCTCGTCGAGGTCGTCGTGTTTGT
>Ga0105240_10005284_pt1 | contig 19277 bp, 15 predicted proteins | sample KBSC54metaG_FD_80426 | JGI IMG/M metagenome (GOLD analysis project Ga0105240, IMG submission 80426) | Corn rhizosphere microbial communities from Kellogg Biological Station, Michigan, USA - KBS C5-4 metaG | ecosystem: Host-associated > Plants > Roots > Rhizosphere > Soil | place: Michigan, USA... | reverse complement strand
TATCCCGAGGACTTCCAGGTGATCGCGCGTGTGTTCGCGGCGCTGCAGCGGCCCCAGCAGCCACCGTTCTCGGTCGAGGACATCGTCGCCTACCTGGACGCCCACCCCGAGGTGGCGGCGCTGAACGCCCCCTACCGGGGCAGCGGCTGGATCGATCGCCACCGTCACGAGCTGCGCACCAGCCAGCGGCGCGACGTGCTCGGTCGGGCCGGCGCAGCGCCGAAACCATCGCCGACGGAGGTCGTTCCTTGATGAGCACTGACTTCGCGGAGCTCGAGGCGCAGGCGCGCCGGGTGCGCGCCCACGCCATTCGCCTGGCCACCAACGGCGGTTGCTTCCTGGGGGCCTCGCTCTCCTGCGCCGACGTGCTGGTGTACCTCTACGACCGCGTGCTGCGCGTGTCGCCGCGACGGCTCGACGATCCGCACCGCGACTACCTGTTCCTGTCGAAGGGACACGACGTGCCGGCGCTGTACGGCACCTTCGTCGAGCGGGGCTTCTTCCCGGCGGCGCGCCTGCGTAACCACCTGTCGGTGACCGATCAGCTCTACTGGCACCCGAACCGCGCCGTCCCGGGCGTCGAGTTTCACGCCGGCTCGCTCGGCCACCTGCTGTCCGTCTCCATGGGCGTGGCGATGGACGCGAAGCTGACCGGCGGTCCCTCGCGGGCGTTCGTGCTCGTGGGCGACGGCGAGCTGAACGAAGGCTCGGTGTGGGAGGCGGCGCTGGTCGCCAGCGCCAAGAAGCTGGACAACCTGGTCCTCATCGTCGACCGCAACGGCTTCCAGGCCAACGTCGCCACGGAGACCCTGCTCCCGCTCGAGCCGCTGGGCGAGAAGCTGGGCGCGTTCGGCTTCTCCGTGGTCGAGCTGAACGGTCACGACTTCGGCGAGCTGCAACGCGCCTTCGCCGAGCTGCCCCGGCGCGCGGGCCGGCCGACCGCCGTCATCGCGCGGACCACCCGCAACAAGGGCTTGCCCAGCCTGGAAGGCAAGGCGGACCGCTGGTTCGTCGATCTGTCGCCCCGCGAGGTGGAGCTGCTGCTGGAGGAGCTGGGCGGCGCCGGTCACGCCAGCCTGACCTCGGAACCGCTGGTGGTGCGATGAGCGAGACCCCCTCCTATCAGTCGGCGCTGCTGGACCTGGCCGGACGTGACCCGCGCGTACTGGTGATGACCGCCGAGAACCGGGCCGCCATCCGCGACCTGCCGGCGAAGCTGGGCCCGCGCTTCATCGACGTGGGGATCTGCGAGCAGACGATGGTGGGCATGGCGGCGGGGCTGGCCCTGCGCGGCCGCGTGCCGGTCGTGCACGCGCTGGCCACCTTCCTGACCCTGCGCGCCTACGAGTTCATCCGCACCGACGTCGGCATCGCCGGCCTTCCCGTGAAGTTCGTGGGAGCGGTGCCCGGCTTCCTGTCCGACGGCAACGGCCCCACGCACCAGGCGATCGACGACATCTCGGTGATGCGGACCATCCCCGGCATGCAGATCGTCTGCCCGGCCGACGATCGTGAGCTGTGCGCCTGCCTGCCCCAGGTGGTCGCCAGCCCCGCGCCGACCTACGTTCGCTACAACGCCACGCCGTCGAAGCTGGAGCACGCGCCCTACGCGCTGGGCCGGGCCGAGGTGCTGGCGGAGGGGACCGATCTGGCGGTGCTGACCGCGGGCTTCCTGACGCCGAAGGTGGTCGACGCCTGCGCCATCCTGCGCGGGCAAGAGCTGGACGCCACCGTGCTGAACCTGCGCACGCTGGCGCCCGTCGACGAGGACGCGATCTGCGCGGCGGCGCTGGCCTGCCGCGTGCTGGTGACGGTCGAGGACCACCTGCTGATCGGCGGCCTGTACCAGATCGTCACGGAGATCCTGGTGCGCCACCGCATCTCCGTCCCCGTGGTGCCGATCGGCTTGCCTGGACGCTGGTTCCAGCCGGGCCGTCTGGGCGAGGTGCTGGAGCACGAAGGCTTCACGCCTGCCCGCCTGGCCGAGCGCTTCCGCGCGTTCGAGACGACCAGGTGATCGGAACCGCCGCGAGATACGCCAATGACGACCACGAGAGGAAAGGACGCGCGGATGCCTAACGACGTGGCCCTGAACGCCAGCGACCCGACGCTCACGCAGTCGAACGCCCTTTACGAGCGGGCGGTCGGGCTGATCCCCGGGGTGACCCAGACGCTGGCGAAGGGCCCGGGCCAGTTCGTGCGTGGCGTCGCCCCCAAGTACCTGCGCGCGGGCCGCGGGGCGCGCGTGGTCGACGTGGACGGCAACACCTACCTCGACTTCTCGATGGCGGTGGGCCCCCTGGCCCTGGGCTATGCCGACCCGGCCGTCGACGACGCCATCCGCGCGCAGCTGGCGGACGGCATCACCTTCTCGCTGATGCACCCGCTGGAGGTCGAGGTCGCCGAGCATCTGCGCGAGCTGGTCCCGGGCGCCGAGCGCGTCCGCTACGGCAAGAACGGCTGCGACGTGACCACGGCGGCCGTGCGGCTGGCGCGCGCCTTCACCGGGCGCGACAAGGTCCTCTCCTGCGGCTACCACGGCTGGCACGACTGGTACATCGGGGTCACCGACCGCAACCGCGGGGTTCCGCAGGCCGTCCAGGCGCTGAGCCACACGTTCGCCTACAACGATCTGCAGTCGGTCGAGGACGGACTGGACGACGACACGGCCTGCGTGATCCTCGAGCCGGTCACTTTCGAGCCCCCACGCGGGGACTTCCTGCCGCGGTTGAAGGAGCTGTGCGCCGCGCGCGGCGTCCTGCTGATCTTCGACGAGATGTGGACCGGCTTTCGCCTGGCCCTGGGCGGCGCGCAGCAGCGCTTCGGCGTGACCGCCGACCTGGCCTGCTTCTCGAAGGCGGTCGCCAACGGCATGCCGCTGTCGGTCCTGACCGGTCGGGCCGACGTCATGAAGCTGTGCGAGCGCGACGTCTTCTTCTACTCGACGTTCGGCGGCGAGGCGCTGTCGCTGGCCGCGGCCGCCGCCACCTTGCGCGAGCTGGAGCGGCGCGACGTCCCGGCCTACCTGGACGGCCTGGGCACGCGGCTGCGCGAGCGCTACAACGCGCAGGCGGACGAGCTGGGCGTCCCGTTCAGCCGCTGTGTCGGCTACGGCTGTCGCACGCTGGTGACGTTCGCCTCGCCTCCGGGCGTGCCCGCGACCGACCCGCTGGTGATGAAGTCGTTCGTCCAGCAAGAGCTGCTGAGGCACGGCGTGCTGTGGAACGGCTTTCACAACCTCTCCGCCGCCCACACCGGCGGCGACGTCGACTACGTGCTGGGCGCCTACCGCGATGTGCTGCCGCGCCTGCGGGCGGCCGTCGAGGCGGGGACGCTGCCGGCGCTGCTGCGCGGCGAGCCGGTCGAGCCGGTCTTCCGCCGCACCACCAACTTCAACGTCAAGCCGGCCCGCCGCGCCGGCACGCCGGGAGCGCACGATGTCGGACAGTAGCGGCGCGGCGATGTTCTCCCTGGCGGGGCGAGTCGCCATCGTGACCGGCGCGGCGGGCCTGCTGGGCCGGCAGCACTGCCGGGCCCTGGCCGACGCGGGCGCGACGGTGGTGGCCACGGACCGGGACGCCGCAGGCTGCGAGGCCGTGGCGGCCGAACTGCGGCGCCTGGGCTGCCCCGACGCGCACGCCGTGCCGGCCGACATCACCTCGGCGCAGTCGCTGGCGCAGCTGCGCGACGCGGCCCTGAGCATCGGCGACCACATCGACGTGCTGGTCAACAACGCCGCCCTCAACGATCGCTTCGACGACAGCGAGGACGCCAGCAAGCTGTCGCAGTTCGAGCACTACCCGCTCGACAAGTGGCGGCAGGCTCTGGAGGTGAACGTCACCGGCACGTTCCTGTGCTGCCAGGTGCTGGGCGGCGAGATGGTGCGCCGCCGCCACGGCAGCATCATCAACGTCGCGTCCACCTACGGGATGGTGGGGCCGGACCAGCGCATCTACCGGCGCCCGGACGGCAGCCAGGCGTTCTGGAAGAGCGCCGCCTACCCGACCAGCAAGGGCGCGGTGCTGTCGTTCACGCGGTTCCTCGCCACCTACTGGTCCGAGCGCGGCGTGCGGGTGAACAGCCTGTCGCCGGGCGGCGTCGCGCAGCCGGGGCAGGAGGCCTACTTCGTCGAGCAGTACACGCACCGCACGCCGCTCGGCCGCATGTCGCGCCCCGACGAGCTGCGCGGCGCGATCGTCTTCCTGGCCAGCGACGCGTCCAGCTACATGACGGGCGGCAACCTGGTCGTCGACGGAGGCTGGACGGCGTGGTGAGGCGGACCGGAGACGGGGACGACGTCGTGACGCTGACGCCCCCCTTGCTGGAGCGCGAGCTGCGCGTGCGGGCCGCCCGCCTGCGCCTGGTGCTGAGCGACGTCGACGGCACGCTGACCGACGGCGGCGTCTTCTACTCCGAGCGGGGCGAGGCGATGAAGCGCTTCTCGATGCGCGACGGGATGGGCGTCGAGCGCCTGCGCGACGACGGCGTCGAGACGGCCCTGATCACCCGCGAGACGTCGGCCATCGTGGCCCGCCGCGCCGAAAAGCTGCGCATCCGGCGCCTGTACCAGGGCGTGCTCGACAAGGAGGAGGCGCTGGACGCGATCCTGGAGGAGACGGGCTACGACCCGTCGCAGGTCGCGTACATCGGCGACGACGTCAACGACCTGGGCATCATGGCGGTCGTCGCGCGCCGGGGGCTGATCGCGGCGCCGCTGGACGCGGTGCCGCCCGTGCTGCGCCTGGTGCACCACCGCTGCGCGCGCGGCGGTGGCGGGGGCGCCTTCAGGGACTTCGCGGAATGGATCCTGGAGCTGCGGCAGCTGGCCAGGCGGCCGCACGCGCTCGACGTCCGGCTGGTCGATCTCGCGAGCGACGAAAAAGGAGCAAAGCCATGATCGAATCTCTTCAATCAACGACCCCGTCCAGCGCGCGCGTGCGCATCGGGGACAAGTGGGTGGGCGCCGGCGCGCCCGTGTTCGTCATCGCCGAGATCGGCATCAACCACAACGGCTCGCTCGAGCTGGCCAAGCGCATGATCGACGGGGCGCTGCTGGCGGGCGCCGACGCGGTGAAGTTCCAGAAGCGCACGCCCGAGCGCTGCGTCCCCCGCGACCAGTGGGACATCATGCGTGACACCCCCTGGGGCCGCATGACGTACATCGAGTACCGCCACCGCGTGGAGCTGAGCCTGGACGACTACGTCGAGATCGACCGCTACTGCCGCGAGCGCCGGCTGCAGTGGTTCGCGTCGTGCTGGGACGAGGAGTCGGTCGACTTCATCGAGGCCTTCCACCCGCCCTGCTACAAGGCGGCGTCCGCGTCGCTGACGGACCTGCCCTTGCTGAGGCGCATGAAGGCCACCGGCCGGCCGCTGATCCTGTCGACCGGCATGTCGACGAACGAGGAGATCGCCGCCTCGATCGAGGCCGCGGGACAGGACGACCTGCTGGTCGCGCACGCGACGTCGTCCTACCCCTGCCCCAACGAGCACCTGAACCTGATGATGATCCAGACGCTGAAGCAGCAGTATCCCCACTGCCCCATCGGCTACTCCGGTCACGAGGTGGGGCTGGCCCCCACCTGGGCGGCGGTGACGCTGGGGGCGACGTTCGTCGAGCGACACATCACGCTCGATCGCGCGATGTGGGGCAGCGATCAGTCGGCCTCGGTCGAGATCGGGGGCCTGCTGCGGCTCGTCGCCAACATCCGCGACATCGAGAAGTCGCTGGGCGACGGCGTGAAGCGCATCTACGAGGGCGAGCTGGCCTCGCGCAAGAAGCTGCGCCGCGTGTCGGCGGACGGCCCCCTGCCCAGCGGGCCCAACTGACGCCAGCCCCAGCGACATGCCCCTCTGCCGTCCCGTTGTCCTCTGGTCGGTGCTGTCACCGGTCCTCATCGCGGCCAGCGCCCTGCTGCTGGCCGTGCTGGAGCGCTGGCGGCCTTACACGCCCGGCCAGCGCTTCTTTCGTCCCGACTTCTGGACGGATCTCATCGGCTATGCCGTCATCCAGAGCTACCTGCTGGGCATGGTGATCACCCAGCTGATCACCTGGATGGATTCGGCGAGCGGTCTGTCCCGCCTGCACCTGGTGTCGGGCTGGCCGCTGTGGGCGCAGCTGGCGTTCTTCATCGTCAGCCACGATCTGTACATCTACCTGTTTCACCGGCTGCAGCACGCCAGCCCCGTCCTGTGGCGCATCCACGAGGCGCACCACGCCACGGCGCACGTGGACTGGCTGTCCGGCGCGCGCTCGCACGCCCTGGAGATCCTGATCAATCAGACCATCGAGTTCGCGCCCATGACGCTGCTGGGCGCGGCCCCCGAGGTCGTGCTGATGAAGCTGACCATCGACTCGGTGTGGGGCATGTTCATCCACTCGAACATCGATGTGAGGACGGGCGCGCTGAAGTACCTGTTCAACGGGCCCGAGCTGCACCGCTGGCACCACGCCGTCGAGCTCCGCGACGGCGTCAACTTCGGCACCAAGCTGACCATCTGGGACTGGCTGCTGGGGACCACCTACCTGCCGCCGCACAAGCCGCGCGGCTTCGGGCTGGACGACGTCGCTTTTCCCGACGGCTACCTGGCGCAGCAGGCCTTCGCGTTCCGCCGCCGCCCGCCCGCGACGGAGCTGCCGGCGGTGGATCGTGCCTCGGCCTGAGGCTTCGATGGTCTCGCGGGCCTGGAACGCCCTGGGCTGGGCGCGCAGCCACCTCCTCACCGCCGTCGTCTTCCTGGGACGCGTGTTGCTGGTGCTGCTGGCGGTCGTCCCCTGCACGCTGGCGCGCCTGCTCGCTCAGCTGCCGCGTCCCGCGCCCCCGCCCCGCCGCCGCTCGGGCAAGCCGCGCATCCTGTTCATCGGGGGCACGCTGAACCACACCACGCAGCTGCATCAGGTGGCGGCCCAGCTGCCCGAGTTCGAGCACGCCTTCACCTGGTACTACTGCGACGGCATCCTGGACGTCTTCCGCAAGCTGGGCTGGCTGGAGAGCACCGCGCTCGGCGACAAGTTGCGCGCCCGCTGCCTGGCCTACCTGCAGGCGCGCCACCTGCCGCTCGACCTGGGCGGCGCGCGGGGCGACTACGACCTGGCCATCACCTGCTCGGACATGGCGGTGCCCAGGAACGTCCGCGGCAGGCCGCTGGTGCTGGTGCAGGAAGGGATGACGGACCCCGAGGACGTGATCTTCCGCCTGGTGCGCGCGTTCCGCCTGCCCCCCTGGCTGGCCATCACCTCGTCGGCCACCAGCCTGAGCCACGCCTACGATCGGTTCTGCGTCGCCAGCGAGGGCTACCGCGAGCACTTCGAGAAGAAGGGGGCCCGGCCCGAGACCATCGTGGTCACCGGCATCCCCAACTTCGACGACTGCGAGCGCTATCGGCAGAACGACTTCCCGCACCGCGACTTTGTGCTGGTCTGCAGCTCGGACATCCGCGAGACCGCGCGCTGGGAGGATCGCCCCAAGTTCATCCGCGACGTGGCGGCCCTGGCCGCCGGGCGGCGGATCATCTGGAAGCTGCACCCGAACGAGAACGTGTTGCGGGCGCGCGCCGAACTGGCCGCGCTGGCCCCCCACGCCCTCATCTACGAGTCGGGGTGCGCGGAGGAGATGATCGCGAACTGCAGCGTGCTGGTCACGCAGTACTCGTCGACGGCGTACGTGGGCCTGGCGCTGGGCAAAGAGGTCCATTCGTTCTTCGACGTGGCCGAGCTGCGCCGGCTGTGCCCCGTGCAGAACGGCGGCGCCAGCGCGGCCCGCGTCGCCGACGTCTGCCGCGACCTGATCCGCGCCCAGCAACGGCGACGCATCCCCGAGGCCGAGGCCCAGCCCGCGTCCGCGGTGGACACCGGGCTCTCCCCTGCCTAGCGCGGCCGGCAACCATCGCCGCTCAAGTTCGCGCGCCCGAGTGACGAGGGGGCCGGTCACGTACCGGTCGACGCCTGTTCGAGGTCTGCCTGGCGTCCAAGCGAACAGGAGCACATGCGCATCAAGTCTGTCGGGTTGCTGGTGGTCGCGGGAACCTTAACTGGAATCCTTGGATGTGGCGGAGGCGGCGGCGGCACCGGCGGAGGCAGCGGGGCCGCGGGACGCGGCGGAAGCGGCGCCCAGGCAGGCAGCGGGGGCAACGGCGGCAACGGCGGCAACATCGCCGGCGCCGCCGGCGGCGCGCCCGGCAACGGCGGCGGAACGGGGACCGCGATGGGCGGTGCCGGCGGCACGCCCGTCGACGCGTGCGCCGCCGTTCCCGGCCCCTGCGACGTCAACGCCGCCTGCACCAACACGGCCGGCGGGTTCGCCTGCGCCTGTCGGACCGGGTATGCCGGCGACGGCGTCACCTGCGCCGACGTCGACGAGTGCCAGACGAACAACGGCGGCTGCGACGCGCACGCGACGTGCACGAACGCGCCGGGCAGCCGCACCTGCGCCTGCAACGCCGGCTTCACGGGTGACGGCACGGTCTGCACGGACGTCGACGAGTGCGCCACGAACAACGGCGGTTGCAACGCGAACGCCGCCTGCTCGAACACGGAGGGCGGCCGCGTCTGCACCTGCAAGAGTGGCTTCTCCGGCGACGGCGTCACCTGCGCCGACGTCGACGAGTGCGGGACCCAGACCAGCGGCTGTGCCCCCGGCGACACCTGCACCAACACGGTCGGGTCGTTCATGTGCGGCGCCTGCCCCACGGGATACACCAGCGGCAGCGGTGGTTGCGTCGACATCGACGAGTGCGCCGCCGGCACGGACATCTGTTCGGCCCAGGCGACCTGCACGAACGGCGCCGGCACCTATGGCTGCGCTTGCAAGCCCGGCTTCACCGGCGACGGCATCGTCTGTCACGCCTGCACCACCAGCTGTCAGGCAGGCAAGTACCTCAGCGCCGCCTGCACGGCAACCAGCAACGCGGTCTGTTCGTCGTGTTCGACCTGCCCGGCGGGCAAGTACGTGACGGCCGCCTGCGCCGGCACCAGCGACACGGCGTGCGCCGCGTGCGACACGAACTGCACGGCCTGCACGGGCCCGGGCGCCTGTGCCGCCTGCGCTCCCGGCTACGTCGTGAGGGCCGGCGCGTGCGTCTTGCCTCCGATAACCTGCCTGACGCTCCATCTGGCCGACGTCACCGCGCCAAGCGGCGTTTACCAGGTCGACCCTGATGGCGGCTCCCGCGCCAACACGTTCGCCGCCTACTGCGACATGACCAGCGACGGCGGGGGCTGGATGAAGATCCTTCAGTACCACGACGCCCCCTACACGCCGTCGGCCGCCGCCGTCGGTGACATCGCGGTGCCCGACACGATGGCCATGGCCAAGCTGGCCGACAGCGACGTGAACAGCCTGCGCAACGTATCGGTGTTCCGCGAGTACCGGCTACAGGGTGAGCTCACGCCCAAGAAGCTGTTCATCAAGTCGAGCGCCACTTGGGACGACACCGCGCGCGCCGAGGGCCTGGCGGCGACGCCCACGCTGCTGCAGTGCGAGGACACGACGAACTGCGCCTACCAGATGGTCGTGCCGGCCGATGCGACCATCGATTCGAACAACGGCTCGCCGGTGCTGGCCGCCAACGATCAGGACCGCTACTTCACCGACTTCAGCGGAAACCCCGAGTGCTACACCTACCCGGTGTACGGACGGTGCTACTCCGCGGGCGCCGACGTGAGCCACCCGTTGATTCCCAACTTCTCCATCTGGGTGCGCGAGGTGCCGGCGGCCACGGACGGCCTGGCGGTGTACCCGCTGGACGAGGGGACGGGGACCGACGTCCATGACATTTCGGGCGACGGCGTCCTGGCGACGATCCTAACGGCAAGCTGGACGACCGGACACCTCGGCGGCGCGCTGCTCGGGTCGATGCGGACATTCGGCACCGTGCCGGTCACGGACGCCGTGACGGTGTCCCTGTGGGTCCGGCGTGACGGGACGGGAGTCGGGTATCCCCGCATCCTCAGCTGGTACGGAGACGGCCTGGATCTGGCGGACGTGGCTGGGGGAGACAAGCTGGGCGTCTACACGTCGGTGCTGGGATGGCAGACCATCGGGACGTCGTTCGGCACCGGCTTCCACCACGTGGCGGTCACGGGAGGCGACGGGACGGTGACCGTCTACTTTGACGGCGCCCCGGTGTACACGACCGCCCTCAACCTGAACCTGTTTGGCCAGATGTCGATCGGGACCCGCTGGGATGGCGTCGAATCGTGGAACGGCGCCTTCGATCAGGTTCGCGTCTACGACCGCGCCCTCAGCGCCGACGAGATCCAGAGACTGGCGCACGAATAGCCCCAGTTTGCGACGATTCATCGTTCCAGGGGACTAGCCAACAAGGGTCACGCGCGACATGCTGGCCGCGTGAGATTCGACGAATCCGATCAGGCAGACGTCTCCGAGGTCGAGGATCGGCGCGGGATGCGCTTCCCCGGCGGGCGCCTGGGCGCCGGCGTGGGAGGCCTGGGACTGGTGGGCGGTCTCATCTACCTGGGCTTGCAGGTGCTGGCCTCGGGCGGCAACCAGACCGCGGGCGAGATCGCGCGGGTCATACGAGACAACCAGGGCAACCCTTCCGCTGGCGAGGACACGCCGGGCACGGCCCCGGCGCAGCTGGCCGGCAGCTGCCGCGGCGTCGACTCGACGAACGATCCGGCGAAGTTCATCGTCTGCGTCGAGAGCAACGTGCAGGGCTTCTGGCGACGGCAGCTGCCGCAGGCGGGACGCCAGTACGCGCCCGCCAAGCTGGTGCTGTTCAGCGACGCGACACAGAGCGGGTGCGGCGTGGCCAGCGCCGACACCGGGCCGTTCTACTGCCCGCCCGACGAGCGCGTGTATCTGGACCTGGGCTTCTTCCGCGAGCTGCAGCAGCGGTTCCACGCGCGCGGCGGCGACTTCGCCGAGGCCTACGTGGTCGCGCACGAGTACGGGCACCACGTGCAGGACCTGCTGGGCACCGAGCGCCGCGTGCGGGCGATGCAGCAGGAGCGCTCGGATCAGCGGGGCCCGTTGTCGGTCCGCATGGAGCTGCAGGCCGACTGCTACGCGGGCGTCTGGGGGCACGCCGCGTTCAGCGCGGGCAAGGTCGACCAGAAGGAGATCGCCGATGCCCTGGACGCGGCCGCCGCCGTCGGCGACGACCGGATCCAGAAGGCGATGCGCGGCCGCGTGACGCCCGAGACCTTCACCCACGGGTCGGCGGCGGAGCGTCAGAAGTGGTTCACCACCGGCATGAGAACGGGCGACCCCGCCGCCTGCGACACGTTCTCGTCGTCAGAGCTGTGAGCCAGGGCGCCTGGCCCGCCGGCGCCACAGCAGGGCCGCGGCGATGACGGCCGCCAGCAGACCGCCGGCGGCGCCGCCGGGGCGGCCCGAGGCGAGTGAGCAGGCGCCAGGCGACTGCGCATCGTTGCCGATCGGGTAACTGCTGCCGCCGGACGCGCCCGTCGCGGGCGACCCACCGGCGCCGCCTGCCGCGGGCGACCCACCGGCGCCGCCTGCCGCGGGCGACCCACCGGCGCCGCCCGCCCCGGGCGCTCCACCAGCGCCCGACGACGTCTCGATGCCCACGACCGTGACACACACCGGCCGACTTTGCAGCAGCGGCGCGGCCAGATCGTTGCGTCCATACGACGTGATCGTCGCGCAGAACGTCCGCCCCGGCTCGAGGTTCGGCTTCCACAGGGCCGCGCTGGCCGACAGGGCGCCCCCCTCCGGCAACGTGACACCGTCCCCCGTCAGGGCGGGGACGAAGCCACCGGGCAGCGCGGTCACGCCCTGGAAGGCGAAGGTTTGCGTGGTGCCCAGCTGGTCCGAAGACAGCGTGAGAACCGACACCACCTCGGCGTCCGGTGTGCCCGGGACGCTCGCCGGGGTGAAGTCGAGCGCGAAGTAGCCCTCGTACTCGCTGAACACGCAGCCCCCCGCGCGCACGCGCTCGGGCGGGTAGTGAACGCGCCACAAGCGAAGGCCGTCGATCGTCGGCGCGACGCCCATGGCCTTGTCGTAGGTGGCCGCCGTCGAGAAGTGCGTCAGCTCGACCGGCGCGCCACCGACCCCCGACACTTCCAGCGCGTAGTCGGACGACGGCTGCAGCGGGCCGGCCATCCGATAGAAGGTCCCCAGCCCCGCCGGGGTCACGCCCGGGCCCAGCGTGGTGAGCGCGGGTGCCGGAGAGACCGCGGTGCCATTCGCGCGCAAGGTCAGGCCGGCGGGAGGGGCGCTTCCCGAAACGATGAACAGCGAAGACTGCGGCGAGACGCCGAGCGCGCCGCTCGACGGGAAGGCCCCGGTCGGCGCCGCGGCGCCGCCACTGCAAGCGAAGGCGCGGGGCGCCCACGTCGCGACCGGCAAACAGAGCGACAGTCCCAGGATGAATGCGCGCATGTTCATTCCTTCCCGATTAGCAATCAGGGTGCCTGTCGTCACGTCCGCGAACACGCGCGCTCGGCTGGGGCGCGGGACGACCGGAGCAGGACAGAAATGTCAGGCGAGCGAGCGGGACGGGGCTTCGCCCTGTCACCGCAGGGGAGCCGACAGCGGCGACCATGGAAAGCCGTCCCCGCTCAAGGCTGGCCGGCCTCCGTGTCTTCCAGGACCTGCAGCCGGCAAATCTCCTCGAAGCCGCAGCGGGCCAGGATGGGGCGCGACATGACGCCTGCCTGGATCACCAGCCCCGGTTTGCCCAGACGGACGGCATCCCGCCAGCGCGCGGCCACCAGGGCCCGGTAGGCGCCCCGTCCCCGCCACGCCGGCCTCACACCGCTGCCCCCCATCAAGAAGCCGTCCGGCCCGGCCATCGCGAACGCGAAGCCCACGGGCTGCCCCGCGATCAGCGCCATGTACGACGACCGTTGCACGCCGTCCTGCTGCGCCCACAGCGCGGGCGCCGCCGCCAGCCAGCCCGCGGCGTCCTCCGGCGACTCGTTGAAGACCTCGATGGCGATGTTCCACGCCTCGACGTACTCCTCCAGGCTGCGGATGGGGCGGGTCTCCACGTTCGAGGGTGGCTCGGGCGGCGCCTTCGTCAGGGCCATCGCCGTCACCTCGCGTTCGAACGGGGGGCGATCCGCCGGCACGAAGCCCCGGGCCAACAGCAGCGCGGCCAGGTTCGCCGGGCGCGACGACGGCCCGACCGCCCACACGGTGCGGGTGTATCCGGCCTGCCCCACCCTGCGCCGGACCTCGGCGATGGTGGCGTCCACGTCGACCTCGGTCGTGTGCACGCAGGACACGTTCGACATCGAGGGCATGGGCGATAGGATCAGCGTGAAGGTGTCCGTGCGAAAACGGCGCACGGGGGGCAGCGGCTCGACGACCAGTCGTTCGGGTTCCTCGGCGAACAAGCGAATGGGCTGGGGGATCTCCGCCATCTGAGCATGAGGATCCCATGGCCACACCGGTCAGCGCAATTGCTCACCGGGCCGCGGCCGCGCCGGACGGCGGTTTCCCACGGCGGGCTACCAACTACACCCGAAGCCCGACCGCGCGCATCAGCGCCAGCGCGTTCGAGCGTTGCACCACACCGGCGCGCAGCCGGTAGTCGAAGCGAAGCTGGCCGTCCTCCAGCTGATCCTCGAAGTGCATGTTGATCGCCTGCCCGGGCAGATCGGTCACGATGTCGGTCAGCGCGAGATCGTGCGTGCTGGCGATGCCCAGCGCGCCCTGCTCGACCAGCCCGCGCAACACCGCCGCCGCCCCCACGCGGCGATCGGCCGAGTTGGTTCCCGCCAGGATCTCGTCGACCAGGAACAGCAGCGGCAACTTGTCCGCCGCCAGCTCCACCAGCTGTCGCAGCCGGCTGATCTCGGCGTAGAAGCGCGACGTCCCCTCCAGCAGCGAGTCCTGGATGCGCAGCGTGGCGCCCACGGCCAGCGGCGTAAGCCGCAGGCGCGCCGCCCGGACCGGCGCCCCTGCCAGCGCCAGCACCGTGTTCACGCCGACCGTGCGCATCAGCGTGCTCTTTCCGGACATGTTCGAGCCGCTGAGAACGATCAGGCGCGGGCCGCCCCCGCCCAGGCGCACGTCGTTCGGGACGCAGGTGGCCAGCAGGGGGTGCGCCAGCTCCACGGCCTCGAAGCGCGGGCCGTCCGGCCCGGCATCCGCCAGGTCCGCAAACGGGCGCTCCGGATGGTCGTGGGCGTGGGTCGCCAGCGCGCACAGCGCCTCCAGCTCGGACAGCGCGCGCAGCCACTCGGCGATGCGCGCGCCGCTGCGGCGGCGCCAGCCTTCGATGGCGCAGGCCAGCTGCGGCCGCCACAGCAGGAAGTAGGCGAACGGCGCGAACAGCAGGTTCTGGTCCCAGGACAGCATCCGCGCCAGCCGTCCCAGCCGCGCGATCTCCCTGGACGCCGCCGCGCCGCCGCCGTCCGACGGGGAGACGCCGGCGGCCAGGGAGGTTGGTCGCCCGCCCCTCAGGCGCTGGTCCAGCGCGCGCAGCAGCGGCGCCTCGAAGCCGGCCCCCGCGCACTCGTCCTCGAACACGCGCACCAGCGCGGCCAGCAGGGCCAGGTGCGACTCGGGACGGCCGATGGCCTCGGTGACCGCGGCCGTGCGCTTGCGCAGCGCCGCGGTCACCGCCACCACCAGCACCGCACATCCGCCCGCCGACCGCGCCGGCAGCGCGCCCGCGACCCACGCCGCGGTCACCCCCGCCATCGTCAGGGCAGCCAGCAACAGCAAGGCGGGCAGCCAGCGCCAGGGAAGCTGGGACGGCGTCTCGCCCCAGGCGGCCAGGCGCTCCGGATCGATCGCCGCGCGCACGTCCTCGCCCGCCACCCACAGCGCCTCGCGCAGATCCAGCCGGCTGCGCAGCTCGGCGATGGCGGCCTGCCGCGCCCGGATCTCGGCGGACGCGGCCGGCGCGCCCAGCCACGCCGCCAGCATGGCCTCGCCCCCCGTCGAGCGCGCCGTGCACAGCAACTGGAACAGCGACCGCGGGCCGAACAGATCCAGGTCGGCGGCGTACGGGTGCTTCGGATCGAGAAAGCGCGCCCCGTTCTCGGCGCGCGGGTCGGCCCAGTTGCCGTCCAGCCGCGCCAGCGCCCGCTGATACAGATCGATGGCGCGGTCGTTGCGCGTGCGGCGCGCGGCCAGCCGATCGTGCAGCGGCAGCGCGACCAGAAACAGACCGGCTGGCAGCGCCAGCGCGGCGGACGTCACGAGGTGGCGGATGGGCCCCAGCCACACCAGCAGCGCGGCCACCACCACCAGCAGCCCGCGCAGGCCGCTCATCCCCAGGTCCAGCCGGTCCAGACGGGCCGCGGTCAGGCGCCGCGCCTCCAGGCGCGATTGATAGATGCCGCGGGGCTCGTTCACCGGCGCATCATCGCATGCGGGCCCTCGATCGCCGGCCCGGACCGCGCGAAATCTGGGGCCGCGCGCCGGCGGCGGACTAGACTTCGCGGCCCGTGTCCTCGTCGCTCCGCAGACTGTTCGGCTTCGTACGGCCTTACCGCGCCCTGGCGGTGTGGTCCCTGGTCCTGCTGGCCATCCTGGTCTGCCTGGATCTGGCCATTCCCCGGCTGATCCAGCGCATCATCGATCACGGCATCCTGGCCCACGATCGCAGCGTGGTGCTGACCACGGCGCTGGTGATGCTGGGCATCGCCGTGCTGGGGACCTTCATCGCCATCGGCAACAACGCCTTCTCGGTGCGCGTCGGCGAGGGGGTGGCCCGCGATCTGCGCGAGGCGCTGTTCCTGCGCATCCAGGGCTATTCGTTCGGCAACCTGGACCGCCAGAAGACGGGGCAGCTGATGGTGCGCCTGACCAGCGACTTGGCGGCCATCAAGGCGCTGATCCAGATCTCGCTGCGCATCGGCACGCGGGCCCCCCTGATGATGATCGGCAGCGTGCTGTTGATGATCAGCACCAGCCGCGATCTGGCGCTGACCCTGCTGCCGCTGCTGGCGGCGACGACGGCGCTGATCGTGTTCTTCGTGGCCCGCATGGAGCCGCTGTTTCGCAAGGTCCAGACCAAGCTGGACGGCCTGAACAACGTGCTGCAAGAGAACATCGCCGGCGCGCGCCTGGTGAAGGCGCTGGTGCGCGCCGACCACGAGGCGGCCCGGTTCGCCGCCGTCAACGGCGAGATGACTGACCAGTCGATCCGCGTGATGAAGTTCATGGCGGCGATGATGCCGGTGCTGTCGGTGTGCGTGAGCGCCGGCATGGTGATCGTGGTCTGGTCGGGCGGGCTGCAAGCGATCCAGGGCCGGCTGTCGCTGGGTCAGATCGTGGCCTTCGCGAACTACCTGCTCAGCACCATGGTGCCGCTGGTGATGATGACGTTGCTGTCGAACACCTGGGCGGCGGGCCTGGCCTCGCTGCGGCGGCTGGACGAGATCTTCGAGACCGAGCCCGAGGTGCGCGACGCGCCCGGTGCGCCCCCCATCCCCGCGACGGCCCAGCCCCGGGTGGCGTTCGACGAGGTGTCGTTCGCGTACCACGGCGCCGGCAACGAGCCGGTGCTGACGGGCGTCAACCTGGACGCCGCCCCGGGCCAGACGGTGGCCATCCTGGGCGCCACGGGCGCGGGCAAGTCGACGCTGGTGAACCTGATCCCGCGCTTCTACGACGCGACGGCGGGACGCGTGCTCATCGACGACCACGACGTCAGGTCGGTCAGGCACGAGTCGCTGCTGTCGCTGGCGGGCGTGGTCCCGCAGGAGGCGATCCTGTTCTCGGGGACCGTGCGCGACAACATCCGCTACGGCCGGCCGGACGCCGGTGAAGACGAGGTGCTCGCGGCGGCGAAGGCCGCCCAGGCGCACGAGTTCATCAGCCGGCTGCCTCGCGGCTACGACGCCCCGGTCGAGCCGCGCGGCGCCAACTTCTCGGGCGGCCAGAAGCAACGGCTGGCGCTGGCGCGCGCGCTGCTGCTGCGCCCGCGCCTGCTGATCCTGGACGACAGCACCAGCGCGGTGGACGTGCGCACCGAGATAGAGATCCAGAACGCGCTGGACGCGGACAAGGCCGGCCGCACCACGTTCGTGGTCGCCCAGCGCATCAGCACCGTCCTCAAGGCCGACCAGATTCTCGTCCTGGACAAGGGACGGGTGGTGGCGCGGGGCAAGCACCGTGAGCTGCTGGCCTCGAGCGCCGTCTACCGGGAGATCTACGACTCGCAGCTGGGCGGGAAGACGCCATCGTGAGCGCCGGCGCCCCCGCGGCCCAGCCGCCCAGCCCCCGCAGCGGGACCGAAGGCGCGCGCAGCGCCATCCAGGCGATGGGCCCGCGCATCGGCGGTCGCCTGGAGAAGCCGAAGGATGGGCGCGCCACCCTGAGCCGGCTGGCGGGCTACTTCCGGCCGTTCCGGTTGATGCTGCTGATCGTCGGCGTGTGCGTCGTCCTCTACTCCTTCCTGGGCCTGCTGAACCCGTACCTGCTGGGCGTGGCGCTCGACCGCTTCGTATCGCGCCACGACGCCGCCGGCCTGGGCCGCACCGCCCTGCTGATGCTGGCGGCGGCCATCGGCGGCAACGCCATCCAGGTGCTGGCCAACGGGCTGATGGCGGGGATCTCGCAGCGCGCGCTGAAGGACCTGCGGCGGGATCTGTTCGGGCACCTGCAGGCCTCGCCCCTGGCCTTCTTCGATGCGCGCGCCCCCGGCGAGCTGATGAGCCGCCTCACCAACGACATCGACGCCATCAACCAGGCCGTGGCCCAGAACGTCACCTCCCTGCTGGCCAGCGTGCTGTCGATGGTGGGGATCCTGGTGGCGATGTTCGTGCTCGACCGCTGGCTGGCGCTGGCGTCGGTGCTGGTGGTGCCCATCATGTTCTGGTTCACCCGCTTCGTGGCGGTGTACACCCGGCGCGGCTTCAAGGATCTGCAGAAGGCGCTGGGCGAGCTGAACGGCGTGATGGAGGAGTCGATCAGCGGTCAGAAGGTGGTGAAGCTGTTCCGCCGCGGCGACGCCGTGACGGCCGCCTTTCGGGCCCGCAACGCCGAGGTGTACCGGGCCGGCGTGTACGCGAACACCTACGCGCTGCTGCTGATGCCGCTGACGTCGGTGCTGGGCAACCTGTTCATCATCGTGCTGGCCGGCCTGGGCGGGTTCCTGGCCCTGGCCGGTCTGGTCAGCGTCGGCGTCATCGCCAGCTTCATCAGCTACGCGCAGAGCTTCATCAACCCGCTGCGCCAGCTGTCGAACCTGTACAACACCATCCAGGCGGCGCTGGCCGGCGCCGAGCGCGTGTTCCAGATCCTCGACGGCCCGCGCGAGACCGCCGACGTCCCTGGGGCGGCGGCGCTGGCGGCGGTGCGGGGCGACGTCCGCTTCGACCACGTGACCTTCTCGTACGTGAAGGGCACGCCCGTCATCCACGACATGACCTTCGAGGCGCGCCCCGGCCAGGTGGTGGCGCTGGTGGGACCGACCGGGGCCGGCAAGACCACCATCATCAATCTGCTGACCCGCTTCTACGAGATAGACAGCGGCACGATCAGCATCGACGGCGCCGACATCCGGGCGTTGAAGAAGGACGACCTGCGCCGGAAGCTGGGGCTGGTCCTGCAGGACACCTACCTGTTCGCCAGCACCGTCCGCGAGAACATCCGCTACGGCCGCCTCGACGCCACCGACGAGGAGGTCCGGCAGGCCGCCACGCTGGCCGACGCCGATCACTTCATCCGCCAGCTGCCCCAGGGGTACGACACCGTGCTGTCCGAGCGCGGCGGCAACCTGAGCCAGGGGCAGCGGCAGCTGCTGGCCATCGCGCGCACGCTGCTGGCCGACCCCGCCATCCTGATCCTCGACGAGGCGACCAGCAGCATCGACACCCGCACCGAGGCGCACATCCAGCAATCGTTGCTGCGCCTGATGAAGGGCCGCACCAGCTTCGTGATCGCGCACCGCCTCAGCACCATCCGCGACGCCAGCCAGGTGCTGGTGATCGCCGACGGCCGGATCATCGAGCGCGGCACGCACGACGCGCTGGTGGCGCAGCAGGGCTTCTATCACCACCTGTACGTCAGCCAGTACAAGGGCGAGGCGATCTGATCGAACGAAACCGCGGCTGGCGAACCCTGTCGCCAGCCAGCGGCCCGACGGTTCAACGGTCGACCGCGCGGGAATCCGGGGGCGCGGGCTCAGGACAGCGCGCGCCGGGCCGTGTCGCCGCCCTTCGCGGGTCCGAGCAGCGGCGCCGTCGCGGCCGCCGGCGAGCCTGGATCCAGGCGGCCGCCCGTGATCAGCCGCGAGCCGCGCTGGTACGTGAAGTACGACCAGGCCCAGTCGAACAGGACGAACAGCCGGTTGCGAAAGTCGATCAGATAGAAGATGTGCAC
>Ga0105240_10005280_pt1 | contig 19287 bp, 15 predicted proteins | sample KBSC54metaG_FD_80426 | JGI IMG/M metagenome (GOLD analysis project Ga0105240, IMG submission 80426) | Corn rhizosphere microbial communities from Kellogg Biological Station, Michigan, USA - KBS C5-4 metaG | ecosystem: Host-associated > Plants > Roots > Rhizosphere > Soil | place: Michigan, USA... | reverse complement strand
CGTCGTATTCGAACAGCCATGTCTCCGGGTTGCTGAAGGCGGCAGTGACTCCGGCTGCTTTGACATACAAACGATCGCTGCCGCGGTCGAATCGGACGTCGGCTGGGTAGATGTAGTCTCCTGCATTAGCGGCAACCTCGTCTGGACCATCAGCAGAATACTTCACGTCAATTCGACCGCCTGGAACCGCTCTCCCGAGGACCTGAACGTTCGTAGCTTCGCGGGTCCGAAGCATGAAGTCCCAGGTTCGCGCTGGTGAGCCTGAACCGTTTGTCACGGGTATACATGTAGCGTGGGAATAGTGATCGATGATTGCTCCGCTTCGGATGGGCCGATCGCACCCAGCTAGATAGAGAACGGCCAGGAGCGCAACCGCTGCAGGTAATTTCACCACGGAAGTGAAACAGGCCTGGCAAAAGACGAAAGGCAACTACAGGTTCCTCCACTTCGCTGCGCTCCGGTCGGAATGCCACTCGGTATTGCCGTTATACAAGTAGCGAGTGTATTCGCTGATCGTCGAGCGCTAGCGAAGGAAAGCTTCGGTCAGTCCGCCGTCAACCGGAAAGATGTGGCCGGAAGTGCACCGGGTTTTCGGGCTGGCAAGGAAGAGGATGGCCTCGGCGCAATCGACCGGATCGATGGGCTGATGGGTTAACGTGCGCTTGGCGTAGAAACCTGCGAGAAGGCTGCGCAACTCTTCGTCTGATTTCGAATCGTCAAACGGGATTTTATATTTTGTGAGCGAAGCACGCACGCGATCGCGCGGGAACATGGTGCTGCCTTTAACGACTGTGGCGGGACTGACGGCGTTTACGCGAATCTTGGGCGAGAGAGAGACGGCGAGTTCGCGGACGAGGTGAGAGAGCGCCGCTTTGCTGACGTCGTAAGCTTCGCTCCCACGCTTTGCGACGACGGCGTTGGCGGAGCTGGTGAGCACGATGCTGCCGTCGAGGTTTTGTTCGGCAAAGATCTTTGCGGCTTCGTCCGCGAGTATGTAGTTCGCGGTAACGTTGATGTCGAGGGTTGTCGACCACAGGTCGTCGGAGATGTGGCCGTCGGGAGACGAGGGAAACAGAGCCGCGGTGTTGATCACGATGTCAATCCCGCCGAACGCGGCTACGGTGGCGCGAATTGCATCGCGCACGGCATCGCGCTTGCGGATGTCGACCGTGGTGGAGGCAGCAAATTCTTTGTTGGAGATCTTGGCGACTTCTGCCTCGACGCACTTCGCGGTGGCCTCGTCTCGGTCAGCCACCATGACGTGTGCGCCCCGTGCTGCTGCGAGGTGCGCGACTTCGCGGCCGATGCCGCTTCCGCCGCCGACAACGAGAGCGATGCGACGGCTCAGTTCTTTTTCCGGCGGCTGTCGGCGCAGCTTCGCCTCTTCCATCGCCCAGTACTCAATTCGAAAGGCTTCGATTGGAGGCAGCGCTACGTAGTTGCTGAAGCTTTTGAAGCTCGCTGGATCCATGCCTTCGCCGCATTGGGGGAGTGCGCCTTTCACGTCGTCTGTGCCTGTAAGCAGGCTGGCGCCTTCCATCACATGGATGGCGTTGGTGTAGAACTCGCCGGTGATGCGGGCTTCTGTTCTGCTCTTGCCGAAGCTGAACATTCCGAGGCCGGGGATGAGAACAATCGCTGGGCTGGGGTCGCGCAGCGGTGGTGAATCCGGTTTGACGAAGTAGTGGTAGTAGGTGAAGTACTGCTCGCGATACTCGGTCAGGGAGCGATCGATGTGCGCTTTGAGATCGGCAATGCTCTCGTTCTTTGCCCAGGGCACGAACATGGGGCGGATCTTGGTGCGGATGAAGTGATCGGGGCAGCTTGTTCCGAGATATGCCAGTTCCTGCGCGTCAGTTGAGTTGACGAACTGAAGCACATCAGGCGTGTCGCTGAAGCTCGAGATGAATCGGTTCTGTGCGCTGAGGCGGCCGCGGAGGTAGGGTGCGATCTCGGTTGCGAGCGCGCGGCGCTCAGAACGCGAGGGAACGGCCTCGCCGCCGAAACGCTTGGGGCCGAGCGCTTCGCCGTGGCGCGCGATGAACTGCCCTATCTGGTCGATCATGGTGATGGTGTTCAGATAGCACTCGCGCTGCGTTTCGCCCCAGGTGAAGATGCCGTGCCCGCCGAGGACGATGCCGTCGCAGCCGGGGTTCTTCTCGACAGCCTTGCGCATCATGAGGCCAAGTTCGAAGCCCGGGCGCTGCCAGGGGACCCAGATCAGGGAGTGATTGAACTCGCGATTGAACTCGTCCATCTTGTCTTTGCCGTTGGCGGATGCGGCGAGCGCAATGGCCCAGTCGGGATGAAGATGATCGACGTGGCGGAAGGGAATGAAGCCATGCAGAGGTGTATCGATGGACGCGGCAACAGGATTGTCGCCGAAGGTGCAGACGCGATACATGGCGACCATGTCGTCTTCGAAGTCGACGCCCTTGTAGATCTTTTCGAGTGCGAGCAGCTTGTCGAGGTAGAGCGTCGCGAATCCGGTGCGCTTGATGCTGCCCAGGTCGCCGCCAGAGCCCTTCACCCACAGGACCTCAACCTGCTCGCCGGTGAGGGGGTCGATTTCCTTCACCTTCGAGCTGGTGTTGCCGCCGGCAAAGTTGGTGATGCGCAGGTCTGAGCCGAGCAGGTTGGAGCGATAGCGGAGAGCCTCGGGCTCATCGAGACCGGCAGCGATGGATGAATCCCAGCGATCTTCAAGGAAACGGAGCGTTGCGTTTGCGAGAGTAGCCTGCGACATAATGCACCACCGATCGGGGGAAAAATCTCCGACTTCGATTGTAATGCCGCTGGTGGCCGGGGATGCGGTTTCGGCAAAGAGGCGGTCGGGGCGGGTCAGGCGTCGTCGCGGACGATGATCGCGCTGAGGAAGCGCGGGCCATGGACGCCCTTGATGCGGGTCATCTCGATGTCTGCCGTTGCCGATGGGCCGGAGATGAACGTGGCGAGCCTGGGCGGATTCGGAGTGCGAGCAAAGTATTCCGGCAGCGTCTCGACGATCTGCGAAGCGCGAATGATACAGAGGTGGAAATCCGGCAGGAGCGAGATCACGCGCCGGCCTTCTGTGGGACCGTGGTGCAAAACGATGGTGCCGGACTCTGCGACGCCGGCAGAGGCGGCCGTCATTACCCCGCCGCATTGCTCGATTTGATCGTTGCTCAGGCTCTGGTCGACGAGCCAGGTGAAGCCCTTAGCGAGCCACTCCTCGGGGAGTCTTTCCGGAACGACGAATTGATGCCTGCCACTTAGATCCAGCTGATGCGCGATCGCTGTAGCCAGATCCGCTGGTGTGCACTCCATAACTTCGGCTCCGTATTCGTGCAGGCGCTCGGTCATGAGCTGCAGGCGGGCCTGGCTTTGGAGCGCTCCTTCGCGGATATAGCTGCGAGGAAGGTCTTCGTATCTGTTCGAATCATCGGCGGTTGCGGTGCGGATTCGATCGAGAATCGTGTGGCGCGAGCTTGCGGTCATCTCGCCTCCGTTTTTGACCTGGCTTCGCGTTCAGGCTTAGCTTCGCGCGTGCGTTCGGGTTCGCGTTCGGCCCACCATCGACGGAATGTTTGATCCGGCATGGCGGGGAGGTCGCGCGAGAGGGTCCAGCGCGATCCGATGCTGGGCAGTTTGCGGATCCAGCCGTCTTTGTCGCTGAAGAATCGCAGGCCAAGTTTTCCAAACCATTGCGCCATGCGGAACCGCGACGCGCTGGCGAAGGCGAAGTTGGCCGCCTTCATGCCCAGGTACATTGGGTCCGTCAAGCGCTTCGACTCGAGGCGTTCCTGATCCACGACTTTCGCGCGGAGATCGATGAGCACTTCGGGGATGTTGATCTTGACGGGGCAGACTTCGTAGCACGCGCCACACAGAGATGATGCATACGGGAGCGACTGGGCGTGCCGCATGTGTTCGAGTTGCGGAGTAAGAATGGCGCCGATGGGGCCGGCGTAGGGCGAGCCGTAGGCGTGGCCTCCGGTCTGGCGATAGACAGGGCAGGTGTTCAGGCAAGCCGCGCAACGGATGCACTGGAGCGTCTGACGTTCGACCTTGCGGCCGAGAATCTCAGAGCGACCGTTGTCGAGCAGGACAACGTGGAACCGCTGCGGACCGTCGCCGGGCACTACACCGGACCAAAGTGAGTTGTAGGGGTTGAGTCGCTCGCCCGTGGCGGAACGAGCGAGCACCTGCAACATCACTTCGAGATCGTCGAAGCGGGGCAGCACTTTTTCAATGCCGGCAAGCGTGATGAGAGTACGCGGGAGCGTGAGGCACATGCGGCCATTGCCTTCGGATTCGACGATGGCGACCGCACCTGTTTCGGCAATAAGGAAGTTTGCTCCGCTGATGGCGGTGGGAACACTGAGAAACTTTTGGCGCAGATAGGTTCGCGCGGCGGCGGTGAGTGCCTCGGGGTCATCGGGCAACTGCGGCAAGTCCATCTGCCGTGCGAAGATTTCGCGGACCTGCTGGCGGTTTACATGCAGGGCAGGAACGACGATGTGCGACGGCTCATCTTCGCCGAGTTGAAGGATAAGCTCTGCAAGGTCCGTTTCGATGGGGGTGATTCCTGTGGCCTGCAGCGCGAGGTTGAGCTGGATTTCGGCAGAAGTCATCGTCTTGATTTTGATGACTTCGGTGGCGTTCTCCTCGTGAAGGATGTCGATGATGATCTGGCGCGCTTCAGAGGCGTCCTTTGCCCAATGAACAACTCCGCCGGCGGCTGTGCAGTTGGCCTCGAACTCTTCGAGGTATTTGGCCAGATTCGCGAGTACGTGAGCGCGTATGGCCGATGCGGAGGTGCGGAGTTCGTGCCAATCCTTCTTCTCGGCAACCAGACGGTTGCGCTTGGCCTGGATCACGTCTGTTGCGTGGGCGACGTTGTTGCGAAGCTGGGTGTTCTGCAGGATGGGGAGCGCCGCTTCAGGGAACGGAGGGGCGAGGCGCGGATCCATGATTGGGCCGCTCATGTCGTGCTCGCTTCCGTGGAGGCGAGAATCTCAGCGATATGAATTGGCTTCAGCCTGAGGTTGCGGCGATGGAGAGCCCCGCCCAGATGCATGAGGCAGCTGTTGTCGAGTGCTGTGCAGTACTCGGCATTCGTCGCGAGGAGGTCGGTGAGCTTGGCGTCGAGCATGGCGGTGGACACGTCCGCGTTCTTGACCGAAAACGTTCCACCGAAGCCGCAGCAGCGGTCCACATTTGCGACCGGGACGAGATCGAGGCCGCGAACCTTTTCCAGAAGGCGGAAGGGGCGCTCGCCGATATGCAGTCCGCGCAGGCCGTGGCAGCTTGCGTGGTATGCGACTCGGTGAGGGAAGTACGCGCCGACATCTTCAACCTTGAGCTTGTCGGTCAAAAACTCGCTTAGCTCAAAGACGCGAGGGAGGAGAGCCACGAATTGTCTTCGCAAGTCATCATTTCCCAGTTCCTCGAAGAGGGCGGGGTATTGATCTCGAATCATCGCGACGCAGGAAGACGATGGAATGACGACGCATTCCGTGTCCCGATAGAGCTGCACAAAGCGCTTTGCCTGCGAGTAAGCTTCGCCGCGGAAGCCGGTATTGGCGTGCATCTGGCCGCAACAGGTCTGCGCGGGGGCGAAGTCGACCTCTACTCCAAGGCGCTCGAGCAATCGCACGACGGCACGGCCCGTCTGCGGAAAAAGCGTGTCGTTGTAACAGGTGATGAAGAGCGAGGCGCGCATGATTTGAGCCGGTTATTTTGCAACCGGCATGAAAGGGAAGGATATGCGATTGCGGCGCGGCGCGTCTATGACTACACGCACATCCGGGCAGCTTCGCAGGGGCTCCTCATCAGAGAAGGGGAGTCAGGGAACGCGCCGCTCCCGATTCACGGTTGGAGCCAGGGCTACTTTGCAGCATTGTCGAGCGCGAGGTTGAGTTCCAGGACGTTTACGCGCGGTTCGCCCAGCAGGCCGAGGGATCGCGGCTGCGTGTGCTGGCTGATGAGCTGACGTAACTGCTGTTCACTCAGGCCGCGGGCCTTCGCGACTCGGTGCGCCTGGAAGTATGCGTTGTCTGGAGTGATGTCGGGATCGAGGCCTGAACCCGAAGTTGTAACAGCGTCGACAGGGACGGGGTGTCCGGGGTTTTCGGCAGCGAGCTTGTCGATGTCAGCCTGCATGCGTAGCACGAGTTTCGCGTTCGATTGCGCGTAGTTCGAGCCTCCAGAGGAGGTCGCGTCGTAGCCGTTTCCAGCAGCCGAGGGGCGGGAATGAAAGTATTTGTCAGAGGCGAAGCCCTCGGCCAGCAATTCGGACCCGATTATCTGGCCATTGCGCTCGATCAGACTGCCGGCTGCCTTGTGCGGAAAGACTGCGCCGGCGATCGCTGTGAGCGCCAGTGGGTAGGCGATACCGAACGCCAGAGTGGTCAACAGTGTGAAACGTATCGACGTGCGCCAAACGGAATGTTCGACCGTCTGGACCTCTTGAGCGTGGGCGGGAATGGGGAGAGTAGCTGTCGTATTCATATGGGCACCCTTTGAATTCGATTGCGATCAGGCCAAGTGGATGGCGACGAGCAACAGGTCGATGGCTTTGATTCCGATGAATGGAATGATGACGCCGCCCACCCCGTAGATGAGCAGGTTCTGCCGCAGGAGAGCCTGCGCGGACTTCGGCTCATACTTCACGCCGCGAAGAGCGAGCGGGATAAGGGCAATGATGATGACTGCATTGAAGACGACGGCGGAGAGTATGGCGGACTGCGGTGTGGCGAGATGCATGATGTTCAGGGCGTTCAGGACCGGGAATGCTCCGGCAAACATCGAGGGGATGATTGCGAAGTACTTCGCGACGTCGTTTGCGATGGAGAAGGTGGTCAGGGCGCCGCGCGTCATGAGGAGTTGCTTGCCGATCTCAACGATCTCGATGAGCTTTGTTGGGTTCGAGTCGAGATCGACCATGTTGCCGGCTTCCTTGGCGGCCTGCGTGCCTGAGTTCATGGCAACGCCCACGTCGGCCTGTGCGAGTGCAGGTGCGTCGTTGGTGCCATCTCCGGTCATGGCGACGAGCTTGCCCTTTGACTGCTCGCGCTTGATCAGGTCCATCTTGTCTTTGGGCTTGGCTTCGGCGAGGAAGTCGTCGACTCCGGCTTCGCGAGCGATAACTGCGGCGGTGAGCGGGTTGTCACCTGTGATCATTACGGTGCGGATGCCCATTGCGCGCAGGCGGGCGAGACGTTCTTTGAGGCCACCCTTGACGATGTCTTTGAGATAAATGACGCCGAGAGCCGTTGAATTTTCGGCTACGACGAGTGGCGTTCCGCCGGCGCGCGAGATCTCCTCGACGGAGTCGCGGACCTTCTTGGGGAGCGACGAACCCTGGTCCTCGAGGAAACGCGCGATTGCAGCAGCCGAGCCTTTGCGAATGCGAGTGCCCGGAAGGTTGACGCCGCTCATGCGCGTTTGCGCAGAGAAGGGCACGAACTCGGCGTGAATGCCGCCAAGATCGCGGCCGCGCAGGTTGTACTTCTCCTTTGCGAGGACGACGATGGAGCGGCCTTCTGGCGTCTCGTCAGACAGGGACGCAAGCTGCGCGGCGTCGGCTAGACGCTCCGGGGTGACATCGGGCGCGGGTATGAACTCGGTCGCCTGGCGGTTGCCGAGTGTGATTGTACCGGTCTTATCGAGCAAGAGGGTGTTGACGTCACCGGCAGCTTCGACGGCTCGGCCGCTCATTGCGAGCACGTTGTACTGGACGAGGCGGTCCATTCCGGCAATACCGATGGCGGAGAGCAGGCCGCCGATTGTCGTCGGGATGAGACACACGAGAAGCGAGACGAGGACGAAGACGGTCTGCGGCGCTTTGGAGTACATCGCAAATGGCTGGAGGGTAACGACTGCGAGCAGGAAGACAATGGTCAGGCCGGAGAGCAGGATCGAGAGCGCGATCTCGTTCGGCGTCTTCTGCCGTGTGGCGCCTTCAACAAGCGCGATCATGCGGTCGAGGAAGGTCTCTCCGGGATTGGACGTTATGCGGACTTTGATCCAGTCTGAGAGAACTTTCGTCCCACCGGTAACTGCCGAGCGATCTCCTCCGGCCTCGCGGATCACGGGCGCGGATTCGCCGGTGATCGCGGACTCATCGACCGAAGCGACGCCTTCCATCACCTCGCCGTCGCCCGCGATGTAGTGTCCAGCAGGTATGTAGATGACATCACCTGAACGAAGCTGGCCGCTGGCCACCTGCTCCAGCGCTCCTGAGGCGATGTAGCGCTGGGCGATGGTCTCGCCTTTTGCCCTGCGCAGTGTTTCTGCCTGCGCTTTGCCACGGCCCTCAGCCATGGCCTCGGCGAAGTTTGCAAACAGGACCGTGAACCAGAGCCAGAGCGTGATCTGGAGGTTGAATCCGAAGCCGGAGCGATGGTGGAGTGTGTTGTCGATGAGGAGCAGTGTGGTGAGAACGCTGCCGACTTCGACGACAAACATCACCGGATTTTTGAGCATACCTTTGGGATTGAGCTTGCGAAGGGAATCGAGGAGCGCCTGGCGAATAATCTCGGCGTTCCACAGGCTCTTCTGTTCGACGACGCCCGCCACAGACTTCTTGTGCCGCTTGCCGTGGTGCTCGGGTGGCAACGATGGCGAGGGCGGGAGTAGAACCTGCGAGTCCGGCAGGGACGGGTCAGACGGTACCTCCGCCTGGGCAGCGAAATTCAACCTGGAAAAGGAACTCATGATTCAGATCTCCTCAGAAAAGCTGGCCGGACTTAAGCAGCAGGTGTTCGAGAATGGGGCCGAGGCTAAGCGCGGGAAAGAAGGTGAGAGCTCCGAGGATGAGAACCACTCCGACGAGAAGCACCGAGAAAAGGGTAGTGTTGACGGGGAACGTGCCGGGAGAGGGCGGGACACTTTTCTTCTGCGCGAGATTGCCGGCGAGCGCAAGTACCGGAATGATCATCAGGAAGCGGCCGATGAGCATGTCCCAGCCGATGGTGACGTTGTACCACCAGTTCGGTCCCAAACCGGCAAATGCAGATCCGTTGTTGCCGGCCCCTGAGGTGAAGGCATACAAGATTTCGCTCAGGCCATGAGGGCCGCTGTTATTGGTCGTGCCAAGGCCGACGTTGGGCAGGAGCACGAAGATTGCCGTGAGCGACAGGATGATGAGCGGGAAAATCAAGACGTAGAGCATGGCCATCTTGACGTCGTAGGATTCGATCTTCTTGCCGAGATACTCTGGCGTGCGGCCGACCATGAGCCCCGCGATGAAAACGGCCTGAACCACGAAGATCAGCATTCCGTAGAGTCCGGCGCCGACGCCGCCGAAGATAACCTCTCCGAGCATGATGTTGGTGAGCGGAACGAGCCCGCCCAGCGGGGTGAAGCTATCGTGCATGCCGTTGACTGCGCCGCAGCTTGCATCCGTAGTGATGGTGGCGAAGAGCGCGGTTGAGGCGATTCCGTTGCGCACCTCCTTGCCTTCCATGTTGCCGCCGGGAGCAGAAGCAGTGATGGTCTGCGCTGCTCCGTGAATGAGGGGGTGAGGATGAGCTTCGGCCCAGTAGAGCGCACCGAAGCCGGCTGCAAACAGCACATACATCGCGGCGAAGACGGCCCAGCCGTGGCCGGGCGAACCGGTCATGCGCCCGAGCGTGTTGGTGAGCCCGGCGGGAATGATGAAGATGGAGAGCATCTGAAGGAAGTTGGTCAGGGGCGTCGGATTCTCGAATGGGTGTGCGCTGTTGGCGTTGAAGAAGCCGCCGCCATTGGTGCCGAGCATCTTGATGGCTTCCTGCGAGGCGACCGGGCCCTGCGCGATGGTCTGCGTCTGGCCTTCGAGAGTGTGTGCAATGGTGTAGGAGTGCAGGTTTTGCGGGACTCCCAGTGCCACGAGGAGCAGCGCGTAGATCACCGATCCGGGGAGCAGGATGTAGAGCAAGGTGCGCGTGGTGTCGACCCAGAAGTTGCCAATTGTGCTTGATTGCGTGCGCTTGATGGAGCGGACGAGTGCAATGGCCACGACGATGCCTACGGCGGCGGAGAAGAAGTTGTGTGTGGCGAGACCGGCCATCTGCGTGAGATAGCTCATCGTGCTTTCACCGGTGTAGAACTGCCAATTGGTATTGGTGGTGAAACTTGCGGCGGTGTTCCAGGCGAGGTCTGCTCCGACACCTGACAGGTGCTGCGGGTTCCACGGCAGCACAGCCTGGGCGCGCTCGATGATGTACGTCACGAGCATTGTTACAGCAGAAAAGCCGAGCATCGCGAATGCGTATTGACGCCAGTTCATTTCGCGCTCTGCATTCACGCCGCAAAGTCTGTAGGTGAGGTGCTCGACGGGGCGGAGGATCGGATCAAGCCACGTCTTCTGGCCTTCGAGCACACGCGCCAGGTAGACGCCTACTGGCTTCACCGTGAGCAGCAGAACCAGCGAGTAAACGACAAATTGCAACCATCCATTTGCCGACATTTCAGAATTTCTCCGGATACAGCAGTGAGACTGCCAGGTAAATGAGCAGCAAGACAGAGCAGAGAAGTGCGAGCGCTGTTACGAGGCTCATGGGCTACCTCAGCTTCTGGCAGGCCTTCACGTAGAGGAAGGCTCCGGCGAAGAAAATAGAGGTGTAGAACAGCATGGTGAGATCCTGCATGGCTCTCCTCGATTCGGACGGGGATTTGTCCGAACCCACAACTGATTCTGCGAGGGGCTGCGTTGGAATAGCGGAAGGGAATGCTAAGGGAAAGATAAAGGTGCGGCGGTGCGGCAGGATTTGAAAGGGCAGCGGTTCGAAGACTTGTTGATCTAGGACTCCTGATCGTTTGTGCCGCTGAGGCCCTCTGGAACGAAGCGGTACCCGATCCATGGTTCGGTCTGGATGTATTGCTTGCCGGTTTCAGCTTCCAGCTTCTTGCGCAATTGGCCGACGAAGACGCGCAGATACTCGGGCTGATGGGCCGACTGCGCTCCCCAGACGCCCGTCAGGAGCGCGCGATGGGTGATGACCTTTCCTGCGTGACGCGCCAGATGAAGGAGCAGCTCAAATTCTTTGGGCGTTAGGTGCAGTTGCTTGCCGGTCACTTCTACGCTGTGGGCTGCCGCATCGATCACGAAGTCACCTGCGCTGATGGCCGACTCGGCTCTTTCAGGAGCGCGGCGCAGATGGGCGCGTACGCGTGCGAGCAGTTCCTGGATACTGAAGGGCTTGGTGACATAGTCATCGGCGCCGGAGTCGAGCGCTTCAATTTTGGAGCGTTCGTGATCGCGGACAGAAAGCACCAGGATCGGTATAGACGATGTCGCGCGGATGGCGCGGCACACTTCGACGCCGCTCAGGCCGGGCATCATCAAGTCGGTGATCACCAGATCGGGAAACCACTCCGAGAAGAGGCGCAGGGCTTCCTCCGGATCGTTGGCGGTGCGAACGTCGAAGGCCTGTGCGGAGAGCGAGGCGCGCAGCACGCGCGTGATCTGTGGTTCGTCGTCGATGACAAGAATTCTTCCCGGCATTTTCTTCTACTTTCATCGCAAAGCTTACATCATTCCGGCGCGCGAGTATCATCAGCCTGAGACCCAGATGCAGCTCAAACCCAAGCCGCACCACTACGTGCAGTGGCTGGCCGCCACGCTTGCAGCCGTGCTTACGACCGTTGGGCTGAGCGTCGCCCGTGCGCATCCAGCAACCGCCGGAATGATCTTCCTGGTGGTGGTTGTGGTTACGGCGACGCAGGCGGGGCTTTTCATTTCGCTGTACAGCGCGGTGCTGTGCGCACTGGCGTTCGACTACTTTTTTTTGCCGCCGTTTCACACCTTCATCCTCGCCGGTCCGCAGGAATGGGTATCGATGGTGACGTTCGCGATCAGCTCGCTGGTGGCTGGCCGGGTGTCAGAGCGCGCGCGCAAGCGGAAGGACGAGGCGGAGCAGCGCCGCGAAGATGTGGAGCGCCTGTTTCAGATCAGCCAGGAGATGATCCTGCATCCGGATGCAGCCAGCTTGATCCGGGACCTGCCGCACCTGCTGAAGCGAATCTTTTCTCTAGAGGAGGTTGCGCTTTACGTCCAGGACCGCGATGAGTTTGAGTCGACCTCGCAAGAACTGCCCGAGATGTTCAAGGCGAACCTTCGCGACCTTGCGCGGTCAGCACAGAACCCAGCTGCAGTCCGGGATGGTTTCGAATCTCATCTGCTGTTTGTGGGTGTTCGGCCGGTCGGCGCTCTGGCATGGAGTCCTCCAACGCTTTCGAAGGAGGTGGCGACGGCGGTCTCTGCCCAAATCGGCATTGCGCTGTCGCGTGCAATGGCGATTGAGGCAAGCGCGCGGCTCGAGGCTTCGCGCGAGAGCGAGCGGTTGCGCGCCGCGCTCATCGATTCGTTGACTCACGAACTTCGGACACCTTTGACGGCCATCCGCGCGGCGGCAACGACGCTGACGCAGGATCAGGGATTGGACGATCCGCTGCGGAAAGAACTTGCGACAGTTGTGGACGAAGAGTCGGCGCGTCTGGATGCGTTGATCGGCGAAGCCGTGGAGATGGCTGAGATCGATGCCAACGTGGTTCGAGTGCAGGCAGCGCCGCGCCATACGCGTACGCTGCTGGAGCAGGTGGTTGCCGAATCGCGAGCTTCTCTGGGGCGGCATCAGGCAGTGCTGATGGTGCAGGAGCCGGATCGGCCGGTGTGGTTCGATGCTCGCTTGCTGGGGCGGGTCTTCCGGCACTTGATTGAGAACGCCGCACGATATTCGCCGCCGGACGGCCGCATCGTTCTGAGGGCACGACGCGTGGAAGGGCGGCTGGAGTTCGAAGTGGAGGACAACGGGCCCGGTATCGACAGGGCCGATCTGCCGCACATCTTCGAGAAGTTCTATCGCGGGAAGAAGGGCAAGGTGATCGGCAAGGGAACCGGCATGGGGCTGGCCATCGCGCGTGCGATCGTGCGGGCGCATGGCGGAGATCTGGGTGTCGAGAGCAGCCCGGAACACGGAAGCACGTTTCGGTTCTGGGTGCCGCTGGTGGAGAAGGACCCCGCCGAGTCAGCTAACGCAGAATCCTGATATCTGGATTCGCTTCGATCGCAATTCGAATGCGTTCTCTAAGTAGAGGCAACGCGGCTTTGTCTGCTTTTGAGAACAAGTGTGCAAGGATGTTAAGTCCTTCATCAGAAACCGCAGACACGACCCACTCTCCTGGCTCATCCGTCGGACCGTCGCCGACGTAAGATAATGCCACCCAGAACCGACAATGCTTGGAGCGAATTTTCAGGCCCCACCCGTAATCTTCTTGTAAAGGATCGGAGACCTGATAGATATCGCCATGACGCCCTGCAAGTTCCTTGCTGAGCCATGCTGCAAAATCTTCACCGAAACAACAAGGATTGATGAAGTTCGGCTTGACCTCACAATGTTCGAAAGCATCTGTCTTCAGATGGATTGATTCGTCGGCCATCGATCACCAGGTGCGCAAACACGCAATCAACTCGGTTCGGTGCTCCAGTCGCACTCAATGTCCCGATGCTCGTCAGAGCTTTGCTTTGCCCATTCGAGAATGCGCGCGCCACGCCATGCGTCGGTGGCTGTGGCAAGCTCCGAAGATGGATTACCGAGCAGCGCTTCGCGGACGCCCACATAGAAGCGGCGGTAGTCTCCAGCCACGGACGGCACTGCTGTTGCGACCGGGGCGCCATCCACACCGACGCTGAGCGTGCCCCAGCGATCCTGCGGTTCCTGGCCCCATGCCGGGTCTTCGATCTTTGTGATCTTGCTCAGTGCTTCTTCCTGCGCATCGATGCCCCACTTCCAGAAATTGCCACGCGTGCCGCGGAGGTGGAAGCGCGGACGGGCCAGCGATGAAAGCAGATTCGAGCTAAGCGTGGTAGAGAAGCCGGTGAGGTATTGCAATCGGATGGTGAACGCATCGCTCGAGCCGTCTCCGTCCCGCTCTCTGCGAGTTTCGGCGCCTACGGACGAGGGCAATCCGAAGAGAACGAGACTCTGGTCCACAAGGTGCGTTCCGATATCGAAAAGCAGCCCGCCCTGATCCTGATCTTCTTTCCAGGGTCGGCGTGTAAGCCCTGGCCGCCACCGGTCGAAGTTCGAATCGAAGTGGACATTTCTCCCCACGTGATGCTCATCTAATACTTTCCTTAACGTCTGAAAGTCACTGTCTAAGCGCCGGTTATGAAACGGAAATAGCTGTAGCCCCAGGCCGCCCGCCAACTCTGAAAGCTGGCGAATCTCGTCTGAAGTAAGCGCGACCGGCTTGTCGATTACGACGCTCTTTGCTGCCTCCAGCGCCTGCATTGCCATTGAGAAGTGGGAGGCATTGGGCGTGGCAATGACGACGAGTTTGATGGAGGCGTCCGCGAGAAGCTCATCCACGGATCGGTAGGTCGTGATGCCGGGGTAACGTTCGCCGGCATTGTTGGAGGTGCGCTCGACAACGGCCGCGAGTTCAAGCCCTTCTACCGATGAAATCAGCGGCGCGTGAAAGACGCGGCCCGCCAAGCCAAATCCCACCACTCCAACGCGGATCATTCGTTCCCCCGATCGCGACTACGTTTCATCAGCTTGTTTAGCCTTCGAGTTTATACCGGGTTTCTGAGAGGCGATAGAGTCGCCGCCAGACCAGGCGATTCATAGTAACGACCATCAAGGCGACCAGGATGGTTGCGAGCAGCAGGATGGGGAAGTTGCCGTCGGCGGTTGCGGTGTCGATCTGCGCGCCGAGGCCAATGGTCTGGACGGTGCGGTTCTGGATGTTGGCGTACTCCGCGAAGACCGACGCGTTCCATGCGCCGCCTGAGGCGGTCACCATGCCGGTGATGAGGTAGGGAAAGATTCCGGGCAGAATCAAGGTGGTCCATCGTTGCCACCTTGTGAATTTGTAGAGCGATGCTGCCTCTTTCAGATCGGAAGGAATCGACATGGCTCCGGCGATTACGTTGAAGAGGATGTACCACTGCGTGCCGAGGAGCATCAGCGCGATGGAGCCGATGCCGAGGCCGCCGCCGATCTTCAGCAGGCCGATCAGGAGAATGGGGAAGAATGCGGTTGCAGGAACGGATGCGAGAACCTGCGCGAGTGGCTGAACGACGCGCGCCAGCTTGGGGCTGAACCCGATGGCGACTCCTACCGGGACCGTCCATAGCGCAGAGAGCAGCAGGGAGACATTGACGCGAAGAAAGGTGGCGGCGGCGCCGGCGAGCAGGAGGCGGAGTTCTCCCCAGTTCATGTGCCGCAGCATGAGAGCGCATTGTGCGGATCCCCAGGTGATCACCACTGCGAAGGTGATGCCGCCAACCCAGTAGAGAACAGATGGGCGCCGCCGGTCGCGGTCGATGTCGATGGGCTGAACTACGCGCGTTCGCGGGGAGCGTGCCAGCCGCTGATAAACAGGCTCTTCAATCCTGGTCCAGAGACGCCCTGTCAGGGTACCGACGAGCCTCGATCGTTGGAGGATGGCGAGGATCGGCGAAGAGACGTGATCGGCCGTCTCAACCTGCTCGAATTTGAATTTTTCGCTCCAGGCGATCAGCGGACGCCAGATCAACTGGTCCGTGGCAACGACGATGAGGACGATGGTGGCAATGCCGCTTAGAAGCGCGCGCACATCACCGTCATAGGTTGCGTTCTGGATGTAGCTGCCGAGGCCGGGAAGCTCGAAGTTTCGGTTTTTGAGCTGGAACATTTCGCAGGCCATCAATGCAAACCAGCCGTTGGCAACCGAGATGATGGAATTCCATACGAGGCCGATGGCGGCGCAGGGCATTTCAAGCTGCCAGAAACGCTGCCACCCGGAGTAGCGGTAGATTCGCGATGCCTCGAGCATTTCCCGCGGAATCGACTTCATCGACGTGTAGAAGCTGAAGGCCAGATTCCAGACTTGTCCTGTAAAGATCAGCAGGATGACGCCGAGTTCGATTCCGAATTGACGGTGGGGAACCAGCGCGATCATCGCCAGCAATACAGGAGGCAGGAAACTGAGCACCGGGATCGACTGCAGGATGTCGAGCACCGCAATCATCCAGGCTTCCGCGCGGGCATTGCGGGCAGCGATGTAGCCGTAGGCAATGGCAAAAACGAGACTGAGGACGTAAGCGATGCCGATGCGCATCACGGAGTAGAACGCGTAGACGGGAAGGGAACCTGCGTTCTCGGTCACGTGGGAAACGGGAACGGCCGAGCCCATCCAATAAGCAGCCAGGTGCACGATCGCCATGAACAGCGCGAGGGCGCAGAGGCCGACGCTCATGTCGATGACCACGGGCCAGGTGCGCACCATCACCAGCGAACGTGTCAGCGTGCGCTGGATGCTCACTCACTGCCTCCGGCAGCTTCTTCCTGGAGAACGTCGGGGAGCACGAAGCGGCGCCTGGCCGCGTCGAAGTCGAAGATCTCTCCATAGCGACCCCACGTGACCGCAGTCTCAATCTGCCGTTTCGATTCGTCGTCACTGAATTGCTCGTCGAGCATGTCGAGGAAGAAATCTTCAGAGACGGTGTGATCGCTCTTGGCGTCGAGCGCGCGGCGAATCTGCCGCAACAGCAGGACGTTCTCGATTGCCGCGTCGCGAAAGATTTCTTTCTGGCGGAGAATCTCGGAGTTCGCGTACTCGGCGCCGCGATCGGTGATGCTCGCGTCGCCTTCTTCTACCTTGAGAAAGCCGAGGAGCTGCGCGGCGTCGACGATGGGGAGCAGGTCGTCGATCTCAAACGCGAGATCGTCGGCCAGTCGGTAAATGTCGTCGCGGCCATTCTTGTCTATAAGCAATTCGAGGAGTCCCGCGATGCCGCCCGGACGTGCGTGCGGCAGCATCTGGTACTTCATTTGCCGCTGGTCGCGGATGCGGGGACCGGTTGGCGCTTCTGCCGGAGCGACATCCGGCCGCGTGAGCACCTTGTAGATGAAGTCGACGAGCTGGGTAAAGGCTTCGGCCTTTCGATCGCGCGGTTGCGGAAGCTGCACGCGGAAGTCTGTGCGGATATGTCCGGGATTGCGGCCGAGCACGATGATGCGGTCGGCCAGCAGGACAGCTTCCTCGATGTTGTGCGTGACGATGAAGACGCAACGGGTGGGCATCGTCTTCTTGGCCCAGAGCTCGAGTAGTTCGCTGCGGAGGTTTTCGGCGGTGAGGACGTCGAGCGCGGAGAAGGGCTCGTCCATGAAGAGGACTTCAGGTTCGACCACCAGGGCGCGGGCGAAGCCGACGCGCTGCTTCATGCCGCCGGAGAGCTCTTTTGGGTAGGCGGATTCGAAGCCATCCAGCCCAACGGTGTCGAGCATGCGCATGCTGCGCGCGCGCCGTTCTTCAGGATCGATGCCGCGAGCCTGCAGCGGAGCCTCTACATTTTGCAGAACCGTGAGCCACGGAAAGAGCGCGAAGCTCTGGAAGACGATGGAGACGTTGATTTCGGCTTCGGCAATCGGTTTTTCGTGCCAGTAAACCTGTCCGGCAGAGGGCTTGGAGAGGCCGGAAAGCATGCGCAGCATCGTGGATTTCCCAGAGCCGGAGGGGCCGAGGAGGGCGACAATTTCCCCGGGCACAATGCTCAGGTCGGTGGGAGAGATGACCTGAATGCGGTTCTGACTCGGCTGGGCGTAGAACTTCTCGATCTTCTCGGCCCGGATGATTGCCTCGCCCACGGATCGGTCGCGTTCGGGGAGCGCGAGGACCTGCCCAGCGTTCTGACTACCTGCTGATTGCATGCAAACCTCTCCGCGAGGGGTTGGGAGATCATTTCAAGCTTATGAGGGACGCGTTGCGCTGAGATGAATCGGGGACGGTGGTTGTAACGCCCGCAGGTTCAGAGTAACGCAGTTGCTGCCGGTGTCGTGCGCGCCGGTTAAGAACCGCCTGCTGAATAATTTCAGAGGACTGGCGGCATCTCGCCGGGCGCATTTTGCGTCCAAACCTAACTGGTGGTGTATTGGGGAAGTAGCTGACTTGCTTACCATCTCAAACGATTAAATCTGCCGGGGCGGTTCCCGGCTCCGGCACGTCATTTGCCCTGCGACAGGATGTTATCCTTAAAACGTATCTACCAAAGCTGATCGTACCGCTTGCGGTGCCACTCGGCTTCGTTTGCGGCGCGTTCGACTGAAAGGCTTGCGCCATCCCCGTTCGGCGTTCAGGAGTGTATGCCCGATAATCACGTTAAGCCCAAAGTACTTGTTGTAGACGACGAACGCGTCATCGCTGACACGCTGTCGATGATCCTGAACCAGAGCGGATTCCAGGCAACAGCCGTCTACTCCGGTGAAGCTGCGCTCGAGACAGCTGCTACGTATAAGCCCGACATGCTTATCGCCGACGTCATCATGGCCGATTTGAACGGCATCGATGCGGCTATCCAGATTCGTGCTCTGCTGCCGAAGATCAAAATTCTGCTCTTTTCAGGCCAGGCGGCGACCGCGGACCTTCTGGAGAAGGCGCGCGCCCAGGGCTACGAGTTCGAGATTCTCGCGAAGCCGGTTCACCCACAGGATCTGCTCGCCAAGCTTCGCGGCTAATCCAACCCCACCTTAGAGTTTCACCTCATGGCGCCCCTCGAGTGCGTGCGCCATGGTGACTTCGTCCGCATACTCGATGTCGCTGCCTGCGGGAACGCCTGTGGCGATGCGGGTGATGCGCACGGGGAACTGTCGCAATGCGCCTGCCAGCCAGTTGGCGGTAGCTTCGCCTTCCAGCGTCGGGCTGGTGGCGAGGATGATCTCATCCACCTCGCCGCGTTCGACGCGCTGCACAAGCGATCGGGTCCGCAACTGATCCGGACCCACTCCGTGAAGAGGCGAAAGCGTTCCGTGCAGGACGTGATAGACGCCGGAATAGCGACTCCGCTCAACCGCATCGATGTTGGTGGGTTCTTCGACTACGCAGACAAGCCTCTGGTTGCGCGTGGGGCTGGTGCAATAGAGACAGGGGTCAACGTCGGTGATGTTGTTACAGATGGAGCAGAGCCGAAGGCTGGCCTTGAGGCCGCGCACAGCTTCGGCAAGAAATGAAGCATCATCGTCGCTCGATCGGAGAATGTGGAAGGCAAAGCGCTGGGCAGTTTTCGTTCCCACCCCGGGGAGCTTCTTCAATTCATCGATGAGCCGGGCCATAGGCTCGGCATAGCGTGCCACAGCGCATCCCTCCTATACCGTTCGGTAAACGATCCCGAGGAACATATCGGGAGAGCCACCCTTTGCCCATGCGGCGTCGAGATCTGCCGTGGGCTTCTTTGCGATCACTTCCTGCTCGCTTGCTCCGGATTTCTTCAACGCGGCGACCTTGTCGCGTACGGTCGAAAGCATGTCGATGTACGCCTTGAGATCGGTCTTGTCG
>Ga0105240_10005279_pt1 | contig 19287 bp, 17 predicted proteins | sample KBSC54metaG_FD_80426 | JGI IMG/M metagenome (GOLD analysis project Ga0105240, IMG submission 80426) | Corn rhizosphere microbial communities from Kellogg Biological Station, Michigan, USA - KBS C5-4 metaG | ecosystem: Host-associated > Plants > Roots > Rhizosphere > Soil | place: Michigan, USA... | reverse complement strand
GTGCGGATGCGGACCATGACATTGCTGGAGCGCGGCCTTTCCACCGGCGCCGTATCGCTGGGTGCGCTCCTCGCCGGCTCGCCGATCCAGGTGCAGGCGCACGACTTCGACGTGACGGCCGCGATCGAGGCCCTGGCGGTCGGCGGCTGGCCGGATAATCTCTCGCTGGGCGTCGACGACGCGCTCGACGCGAACGCCGACTACCTCGACGTGATCGTCCACGCCGACGTCAATCGGGTGGACGGGGTAAGCCGCGAACCCGACCGTGTCCGTCGGCTGCTCGCGTCTTACGCCCGCAACGTCGCGACGGCGGCAAGTCTGCGCACGATCGGTCGTATGGACGAGTCGCCCTCCGAAGCCACGCTGCGCGACTATCTGAACGTCCTCGCTCGGCTGTTCCTGGTCGAGGATCAGCCGAGCTGGAAGCCGGCGCTGCGCTCGCGTGTCCGTCTGGCGGCTACGCCCAAGCGACATCTCGCCGACCCCTCGCTCGCCGTGGCCGCTCTGGGCACCACACCGGGCCGGCTGCTCGGAGACGAGATCGAGCTCGCGGGGTTCCTGTTCGAGTCCCAGGTGATCCACGATCTGCGCGTCTACGCACAGCCGCACCGTGGCGAGGTCCGCTTCTACAGGGACAACAAAGGGTTGGAGATCGACGCCATCGTCGAGGCGACCGATGGACGCTGGACCGGAATTGAGATCAAGCTCGGTCATCACCGCGTCGACGAGGCCGCGCACAACCTGCTCGCGCTGAAGAAGAAGCTCTCACCTCAAGGCGCCGCAGCCTGCGGAGCGCTCGTGGTCGTCGTAGCCGACAGTCCGACCTACGCTCGTCCGGACGGCGTCCTGGTCACCTCGATTGCGTCGTTGGGGCCGTAGCAATCATCCCTCTCGGCCCCGCTCCCGCCTGATCCGCGCCAGCCGCGCCGCCAGCTCCGCCTCGGCTTCGTCGGGCTCGTAGAAGCGCTCGCCGATCGCCTCGTCCGGCGCCAGCTCCTGCCCACCGACGTGGCCCGGATGCCGGTGCGGGTTGTCATATCCCTCGCCGCGGCCGCCCGAGCGCAACTGCACCGGCGGCGGCGCCGCGCCGTGCTCGCGCACGAACTGCCGCGCCGCGCCGATCGCCCGCTTGGCGGCATCTGACTTCGGCGCCAGCGACAGGTAGACAGCCGCCTGGGCGAGCGCGAACTGGCACTCGGGCAGCCCGGCGTGCTCGACAGCGGCGGCGGCGGCCGTCGCGACCACCAGCGCCTGCGGGTCGGCGTTGCCGATGTCCTCGCTTGCCAGGATCACCATCCGGCGCGCGACGAAGCGCGGGTCCTCGCCGCCCTCGAGCATCACCGCTAGGTAGTAGAGGGAGGCGTCGGGGTCGGACCCGCGCGTCGCCTTGATCCACGCCGAGATCGTGTCGTAGTGGCTGTCCGCCTGCTTGTCGTAGTGGATGATCCGCCGCTGCAGGGCGTCTTCGGCGTGCTCCACCGTCACGCTTTGCTCGGCCGTCTCACAGGCGAGCTCCAGCGCGCTCAATGCCGTGCGCGCGTCGCCGAGCGAGCGTGCGGCCAGCAGCTCGATCGCCTCTGCCTGCACTTGAACGTCGCCGCACTCGCCGCGCTGCAGCGCGCGGCGAAGCAGCACGAGCACGTCGTTCTCGGTCAGCTCTGAGAGCTCGTACAGGCGGGTACGTGAGAGCAGCGCTCGGTTGACCTCGAAGGAGGGGTTCTCCGTCGTGGCTCCGATCAGAGTCACAAGCCCTTCCTCGACCGCTGGCAGCAGCGCATCCTGCTGGGCCTTGTTGAAGCGATGGATCTCGTCGAGGAAGAAGATCGTGTGGCGCTCGGCGAGCTGGCGTTCGCGTGCGCGCGCCAGGACCGCACGCACCTCGGCGCGCCCGGCTTCGACCGCGCTCAGCTCCTCGAAGGCGGCGCCCGAGCCGGCGGCGACGATCCGCGCCAGCGTCGTCTTGCCGCTGCCCGGCGGCCCGTGCAGGATCATTGAGTGCGGTCTGCCCTGCTCGATCGCCGTGCGCAGCGCCGAGCCTACCCCGAGCAGATGCTCCTGCCCGACGAACTCTTCCAGGCTGGCCGGGCGCATGCGAGCGGCCAGCGGCGCATCCTCGGAGACGTGGTGGGCGTTCGCGGATGCCTCGGCCGGGTCGAACAGCGATTCCATCGCTGACAGTGTGGCGCACTGTATGGTCCTGATCCGTGAGCGCCGCAGTGCAGCTGGAGGTTCCGCTGGCCGATGGCGCCACGCTCGCCTGCGAGCTGTTCACGCCGAGCGGGCCCGGACCCCACCCCGGCGTCCTCGTCCTGCACGAGTCCTTCGGCCTCAACGACGACATCCGGCGCATCGCCGCCCGCTTCGCGGACGAGGGCTACGTCGCGCTCGCGCCGAACCTGTTCTCGCACGGCTCGCGCATCGTCTGCCTGACTCGCGTCATGGTCGACATGGTCAGAGGCTCGATCGACCGCGAGATCGCTGACATCCTTGCCGCGCGTGAGGCCCTGGCCGAGCGCCCTGAGGTTGACCCTGAACGAATTGCCGTGGCCGGTTTCTGCCTCGGCGGTGGCTTCGCGCTGATCGCCGCCACCAAGCCGGGCTTCAAGGCGGCGGCGGTCAACTATGGCGACGTGCCGAAGTCGCGGGCCAAGCTGGACTCGGTCTGCCCGGTTGTCGGCAACTTCGGCTCGCGCGATCGCATGTTCGGCGCGGGCATGGCCGAGCGTTTGGAGAAGCACCTGAGCGCTCTGGGCGTCATCCACGACGTGCACACTTACGAGGGCGCGGGCCACTCCTTCTTCTCAAGGCATGAGGGCTGGCAGGGCGTACTGGCGCGGTTTCCCACGCCGATGCGCGTCGGCCCGGATCAGGCTGCCGCCGAAGATGGCTGGCGACGGATGCTCGCCTTCTTCGACGAGCACGTACGCAACTGATGCAGACTCAGCGCCTGCGGCGCTTGTGCGCGGCAGCATGCGCCTTGGCGCCCGCGACGTGGTAGGCGGCCATCAAGTCGGTGAGCGATTCGTGCGAGGTCTGCCCGAAGGAAGGCAGCTCGGCGCTTTTGGCGCCGTGCGGGGAGATGCCGATCTCCAAGTGCGGGGCGCTGGAGATGCCAACGTCGCCACAGCCGACGTCCGCTATCTCCTGTCCCGCCGTGACGTGCGTCCCGACCGGCACTAGCACCGGCTTGGCGTGGCCGTAGTAGATGTAGCGGCCACTGTCGATACCGCTTTCCACGCGCAGCACGGGAGCCCATTCTTCGAACCCTTCGACGCCCTCCTTGACGATCGTGCCATTGGCGACGGCCAGCTCGACCAGATGGCTGCCGCACTGGTTGGCCGAGCCGCCCAGATCGACCCCCTGGTCCAGCGACCAAGTGCTCGGGGAAGCGACATGGCTGAACGGATACAGCGGGAACACCCAGCCGCCGCTCGGTGCGGGCGGGTAAGGCGCCACCACGGGCGGTGGAGTCGTCGGGGCGCCCGCCCCGCTGGTGCTGGGCGCTTCGCTGCCGCCGGTAGCGTCCATCGCCTGGGCGAGGGCTACTGGCCCAACGCACACCAGCACGCTCGTCATGAACGCCGCAACCAGCGCTCTACGCAAAGCTAGCCTTCCGTTCGGCCTACGGGGTTAGCTGACGGGCTGGCGCCTGGAACAGCGCCTCCCGCGGATCACCGCGGAACTCGCCCCAACAAGTGGGTCCCCCGCTCCCTGGCACAGCCAGAGACTCGGCGTGCGCGGCAATCTAGCGCATCGTGCGGTCGACGTGTTGCACGGCACTATCGTGAGGCGATGGCAGCAGCCCCACGCGATCCAGAGCAGGTCGAGGCGCTCGGCGCTCAGGCGGCCGCACAGTTGCCGGCCAGCACTCGCATGGGGGTCGTATGCCTGACCGTGGCCGATCTGGCCAGCTCGATCGAGTACTACGAGCGTGCGGTCGGCCTGCGCATACACGAGCGTTCCGGCGAGCGCGCCCGGCTAGGCGCGGGGGGCGAGGATTTGCTCGTGCTCGTCGAGCAACCGGGCGCGCGGCCGGTCCGCGGCTACTGCGGCCTCTACCACTTCGCGCTGCTGCTTCCACAGCGCGCCGACCTCGCCGGCTGGCTTGCTCACGCCGCGCGCGAGCAGGTCCCGCTCGTAGGGATGTCCGATCACTTCGTCAGCGAGGCGGTCTACCTCACCGACCCCGACGGCCACGGCATCGAGATCTACTGGGACCGTCCGCGCGATGTGTGGGAGGGCAAGGTGGCCGAGCGGATGACGACGTTGCCGCTGGACGCGCCCGGCCTGCTGGGCGAGTTGGCGGATCCACGTAACGAGCCGTTCGGAGGCCTCCCGAGCAAGACAACGATGGGACACGTGCACCTGTGTGTCGCCGACATCCCGGCGACGGTTGTCTTCTATCGCGACGTGCTCGGCTTCGGATTGATGGCCTCGCTCGGGTCACACGCGGCCTTCCTCAGCGCCGGTGACTACCACCACCATCTAGGCGCCAATACATGGGAGAGCGCCGGGGCGAGTCAGCCTCCGAGTGGCACGGCGGCGCTCAGGTGTGCGACGGTCTTGCTCCCGAGCGAGCTCGAGCGCGATCGAGCGCTCACGCGTTTGGCGGACGCGGGGGTCGAGCCGCGGCTGGGCGAGCGCGGGGCGATGGTGCACGATCCCTCTGGCAACCCGATCCTGCTGGTCGCCGCGGAGGCGCAGAGGTGAATCTGACCCGAGCGGCACAAATCCCGACCGCTCCGATCGCAGCCGCCTCGCTGATCGTCGGCTACGCCGGCGCGATCTCCACCGGCTCGCGTCCGCTCGGCGGAGTCGTGCTCGCGCTCGGCGGACTGTGGTGCATCCGCCAATGGTCGATCCGCCACGATCGGCGTACCGCCGTCACGCTTGGTTGCGTCGGCCTGACGGCGTTTGCGCTTTCGCATCTGATCGCACTGGCGATCGGCGCCTGGCCGGCGGTGCTGCTTGCGGCGGCCTTCGTGGCGGCCGTCGTATGGCAGCAGGCGGATGCTCGCGCTCTGGCCCGAGGCGCTCTGTAACGCCGTCGTCTCGGGTTCGACCAGGCGGCGCCTGGGTGCGGCCGTCACTCGGTCGAGGCGATCACCCCGACCACTTCCCCTTCCCGTACCGCGCCAGCTCCAGTCGCGCCACCACGCCTCGATGCACCTCGTCGGGACCGTCAGCCAAGCGCAACGCTCGCGCCGCCGTCCACGCTCCGGCCAGCGGAAAGTCGTTCGACAGGCCTCCGCCTCCGTGCAGCTGGATCGCCATGTCCACGACCCGCTGCGCCATGTTCGGCACCGCCACCTTGATCTGCGAGACGGCGCCGATCGCCTCCGGCGCTTGCCGGTCCACCAGCCACGCGGCATGCAGCACGTGCAATCGCGCCTGGTCGATCGCGATGCGCGCGTCGGCGATGCGCTCGCGGTTGCCGCCGAGGTTGGCCAGCGGCTTGCCGAACGCCACTCGCTCGCTTGCCCGCCGGCAGGCCATTTCCAGTGCCAGCTCCGCCAGCCCGATCAGACGCATGCAGTGGTGGATGCGCCCGGGCCCAAGGCGCGCCTGGGCGATCGCGAACGCCTGTCCGGCCCCGCCGACGATCGCGCTCGCCGGCAAGCGCACGTCGGTGAACGAGACTTCCCCGTGCCCGCCGGGGGCGTCGAGGAACCCCATCGCCTCGAGCATCCTCTCGACCTTCACGCCGGGGGCATCGATCGGCACCAACACCATCGAGTGCTGGTGGTAACGGTCGGCCTGTGGGTCTGTCAGGCCCATGAAGATCAGCGCGCGGCAGTTGGGGTGACCGACGCCGGTGCTCCACCACTTGCGCCCGTTGACGAGAACCTCATCGCCATCCAGCACCGCCGTGGCCTGCATGTTGGTGGCATCCGAGGAGGCGACCTCGGGCTCGGTCATGCAGAAGGCCGAGCGGATCTTCCCCTCCAGCAGCGGCTCGAGCCACTGGCGCTTCTGCTCGTCCGAGCCGAAGTGCCAGAGCACCTCCATGTTGCCGGTGTCCGGCGCGTTGCAGTTGCAGACCTCGGCCGTGATCAGCGAACGTCCCATCCGCTCGGCCAACGGTGCGTACTCGACGTTCGATAGCCCCGCGCCGCGCTCGGCATCGGGCAGGAACAGGTTCCACAGGCCCTCGCGCTTGGCGATCGCCTTGAGCTCGTCCACCGCCGGCAGGACCACCCACGGGTTCGACTGCGCCAGCAGCTCGCGGTGGTAGGGCTCCTCTCGCGGCGCCACCTCCTGCTTCTGAAAGCCGATCAGGCGCTCCAGCAGCTCCTGCGTGCGGGGGGAGTGCTCGAAGTCCATCGCCGGGTGCGTAGAGTACAGCTCGATGGTCAACCGTCAGTTCCGCCTCTCCTCCCGCCCGCGAGGCATGGTCACGCGCGAGAACTTCGATCTGGTGGAGGAGGACATCGCCGAGCCCGGCGACGGCGAGGTGCTGGTCAAGACCCAGTACATCTCGCTCGATCCCGCCATGCGCGGTTGGATGGCCGAGGGGCGCTCCTACATCCCGCCGGTGCAGCTGGGCGAAGTCATGCGAGCCGGGATGGTGGGCGAAGTGATCGCATCGGGCGGCGAGCGCTTCTCGGAGGGCGAGAACGTGACCGGGTGGTTGGGTGTGCAGGAGTACGCCCTCTGTCCCGAGAGCGCGGTGTTCGCGGTCGACCCCTCGGCGGCGCCGCTGACCACCTACTTGGGCGCGCTCGGCATGCCCGGGATGACCGCCTACTTCGGCCTGCTCGACGTTGCGGCGGCCAAAGGGGGGGAGACTGTTGTGGTCTCCGGCGCGGCGGGCGCCGTCGGCAGCGTCGTGGGGCAGATAGCGCGGATCAAGGGCGCTCGGGCCGTCGGCATCGCCGGCGGCCCTGAGAAGTGCGAGTGGGTGGCGGGCGAGCTCGGCTTCGACGCCTGTATCGACTACAAGAACGCGGATGTCGCCGCCGCCCTGCGCGAGCACTGCCCGGAGGGCATCGACGTGTACTTCGACAACGTCGGCGGCGAGATCCTCGACGCGGCGCTGGCGCGACTGGCGCGCGGGGCGCGGGTGGCGATCTGCGGCGCGATCTCGCAGTACAACAATCTCGATTCGATGCGAGGTCCCTCCAACTACATGTCGCTGCTGGTCAACCGGGCGCGGATGCAGGGTTTCGTCGTCCTTGACTACATGGGCCGCTTCGGAGAGGCCCAGCGCGAGATGGCCGGCTGGATAGCCGAGGGCAAGTTGATCGCCCGCGAGGACGTGGTGGAGGGATTCGACAGCTTTCCCGAGGCGCTGGCGCGGTTGTTTGCCGGCGAGAACGTCGGCAAGCTGGTGCTGAAGGTCGCATAGCGCCGCCGCAGCCGGCCTGGGTCGGGCGTCAAGCGGTGATCGCGAGCGAGGCGCCAGAAAAAGGTGGGTCACCGGATGCCTGAGAGTGGAGAGGGGTCACTCGCAGACATCCGACGACCCGCGCGTGCCCTCGGGGGGTTGAGATCACGCAAGTGTGACCATACATATTCGCGCCGGTCCGCGCCAGCCTTGCCAGCGGAGTAGGACGCCGTTCCCTTATGAACAATCGGCGTCGCTCTCGCCGGGAGGGTAATAACCGGGCTTCACCGTGGCAAAAGCCCGCTCGTTGGGATTTACGCCGTCGTTGGAATGTATACTTCTCGGGAACTTGGCGGCTGTGGCCTGTAGCATTATCGCCTCAATCCGCATGGGGACAGGCAAAGGAGGCCGCACAATGGGCATCGACAGGAAAGTGAGAAACAGTTTGGGCGAGAACGTCCCTGCTGCGATCGGCTCAACTGTAAGCTCGCGAATCGAGGAGGAGCACGTATGAGGGCATCGGGAAGGTCGATTCCGGCCCGCAGGACCGTCCCATTCTGCGGTCTGCTGGTGGCGGCAGCCGCGATCGTACTCGGTGCGTCCGCATCCGGCAGCGTTCGACGTCCGGTCGCACATGCCGCGAGGATCGTCCGTCTCCAGGAGCACGGCCGGTTGAAGTTCGTCTCCGAACGCGGCGCCACGCTGATCGAGCGCGGTACCGCCTATGGCACGTACAGGGCGACAATGATCGCGGACCTGACGATCCACTCGAAATCTGTAACTGCGACCGTCACCATCTATCCACATGGCGGCACGATCACCGGCAGCGCTGACGCCAGCTACAAGATCGTCAAAAACCTCGGCTACTTCGGCGGCACACTGAACCTTGGGCGCGGCACCGGCAAGTACCGGCACATCGCCGAGGTCGGTCATAAACCGCTCGGCGTCAGCGGCGTGATCAACCGTGAAAACTTCGAAGTCGAAGTGAAAGCCAGCGGTGAGGCGACCGGTGTGTAGCGGCGTTTGCGCGCTGGGCCCTGGATGAAACTCTCCAGCGCGCCGATCGGGCGCTCACTGGCGCTCTGCCTGTGTGCGCTCGCCGCTGCCTCGGCGGCGAGCGTGGCGCCGGCGGACGCGGCGCCCAGCGCGCGCCTGCACGTCGCCTTCTCCCCCGACTTGGCCGGCGCTCGCACCACGATCGAACTGTCGTTGCGCGTGCTCGGCGCCTCGGGCGCTCCGCCGCCGCCCCTTCGCTCGCTGACCCTGCGGCTGCCCGCCGGGATGGGAGTCGCGACCACCACCCTCGGCGAGTCCAACTGCGCCCCGGCGAGCCTCCTCGCCGCCGGCCTGAACGGCTGCTCGGCAAACGCGCTGCTCGGATTCGGCAGCGCCACCGCCGTCGTGCCGGTCGGGTCGAACAAAGTGATCGAGCACGCAACCCTGCATCCGCTGATGGGGCCGCCGCGCGAAAATCAGGTGGAAGTCCTCTTCTACGTGCAGGCAAGCACCCCAGTGTTCACCCAGCTGGTGCTGCCGGGGGTGCTCGCCGAAGATTCCGCTCCCTACGGCGAACAGCTGCGGACGTGGGTGCCCTTGGTCGAAGCCTGGCCGGAAGGGCCGGACCTTGCGCTCGAGAGCATCAACTCGACGATCGGCCCTGAGCACCTCATCTATCACCATCGCGTCGGATCGAAGACCGTGCCGTTCAGGCCGCGGGGGATACGGATTCCGAGCCGATGCCCGCCACGCGGCTATCCGTTCGGTGCGCTGCTCAACTTCGTCGACGGCGCCACCGCGACCGCCTTGTTCCGTGTCAGCTGTCCGCACTAGGGGCGCAGCGCTCCTTGCGCTCGCGCTTGCCTGCGTCGGCGTCTCGGCGGCGAGCGACGAGGCCGCCTCACTGGGATTCGGCCGTTTCGAAGCGCAGACGACTCAAGGCGGTCAGCCGCCGGAATACGAAAACGAACCGTACGACTTCCACCAGGCGGGGGGTCATCCGTTCGCGCTCACGAGCACCGTCGAATTTGCGGGGGAAGGGGGGGCGCCGCCAGACGATCCGAAGGATGTCCTGATCGACCTGCCACCGGGCCTGACCGCCAACCCGCAGGCGGTCCCGATTTGCACCGCGCCCGAAGGAGTGCGCTGCCCGAGCTCCTCCCAGGTCGGCATGTTCGTCCTGCGAGCGCACACGCTCTCGTTGCTGGGGCCACTCGTCGACCTCGCCGCCGGGCCGGGCGAGGCGGCAAGGCTTGGTCTGGAAACCCCGCTCGGCCGGTTTGTGCTCAGTGGACGGCTGGTGCGAGGGGTTCAGGGATACGCCCTTGCGATCGTGGCTCACGGGCTGCCTGCGCTCGGGATCGTCGAAATGCAGACGACGTTGTGGGGCGTGCCGGCGGCGCGCGCTCACGACGCCGAGCGCGGCCTGACCTGCTTGCGCAGCGAAGCTGACGGGCCCTGGGGTTGCTCGGGCTCCGGCGGCTCGCCGAGCGGAATCGAAGAAGCGCCCTTCCTGACGCTGCCGAGCGAATGCGCGAACGTCGCGCCGAAGCTGACGGCATGGGTGGACTCGTGGGAGCAGCCGGGGGACTACTCGCGGGCGAGCGCGACGCTGCCGCCGGTGAGCGGCTGTGACCGGCTGCCGTTCGGCGCCGAAGTCGCGCTGCGATCCGACTCTTGGCAGGCCGAAGCCCCGGTCGCGCTGAGCGTGGAGCTCGGGCTCGAGCAGTCAAGCGCTCCGACGGGCATCGCGGCCGCCGATCTACGTGGGGCCAGCGTCACCCTGCCGGCCGGACTGACGATCGACCCGTCGGCTGCCGCCGGCGCGCGCACGTGTGCCCCCAGTGGACCCGAAGGCATCGACATTCCGACGGGTCTGAGCGGTGACGGCCAGCCGTTGACTCCCGGCCAACTCGGCGCAGGCGAAGCGCCCGGGCCCGGCGGTGAACCGCTGCTTGCGCCGGGACACTGCCCGGAAGCCTCGACGATCGGCGCCGCCGAAGCCTTCAGCTCACTGCTGGCGCGGCCGCTGCAGGGCCGCGTGTACCTTGGAGCCCCAGGTTGCGGCGGCGTCGGCCAGGCCGATTGCAGCGACGCGGACGCCGCCGACGGCAACCTCTTTCGCGTCTATGTCGAACTGGGTGGGCGCGGCGGAGAACGCGACCAGGGGGTCGTGCTCAAGCTCGAAGGCCGCCTACGCGCAAGCCCCGCAACGGGGCAACTGACGCTCGAGCTCCTCGAGGCTCCGCAGCTGCCGCTGAGCGCTCTGAACATCAAACTGTTCGGGGGTTCGGCGGCGCTGCTCGACAACCCCCCCACGTGCGAGTCCGACCGCGCCAGTGTGGAGCTGGAACCGTGGAGCGCCCCCTACACCCCCGATCTTGTCGTCTCATCCCCCTATCAGGCAAGCGGCTGCTCGGACCCCGCCCCGTTCGCTCCGAGCCTGCTGGCCGGAAGCGTGAACGTCGAGGCCGGCGCCTTCACCGCCTTCACCGTGTCCGTAACTCGCGCTCAGCGCGAACAGGGTGTCGCTCGGCTGCAACTCCGAGCGCCGGCCGGGGTCGCGGCGATGCTGTCGAGCGTCTCCGTCTGCCCGGCGCCGGCGGCGGACGCCGGCTCCTGCCCGGCAGCCTCGCGCATCGGCTCCTCCTATGTCGCGGTCGGCGGCGGCTGGCAGCCGCTGTGGCTGGCCGGCGACGTCTACCTGACCGGTGGCTATGAGGGCGCGCCGTTTGGCCTTGCGATCCTCACGCACGCCGCCGCCGGCCCACTCGACCTGGGGCGCATCGCGATCCGGGCGCGCCTCGATGTGGACCCCCGCACCGGCGCGCTGACGATCACCAGCGACCCGCTGCCGCAAATTCTGCTCGGCGTCCCGCTGCGCCTGCGCGACCTGAGGCTGGACATCGACAGGCCGGGGTTCATCTTCAATCCGACCGACTGCCGCGAGCAGCATGTGCTTGCCGGCATCGCGAGCACGGAGGGCGTCCTCGCCGCGCGGTCGAATCCGTTCGGGCTCGCCGACTGTCGCACGCTGCGATTCGCACCGAAGCTCACGGTCTCCACCAGCGCGAATCCGAGCATCGGCGCCGGCGCCAGTCTCGATGTACGGCTCACGCAGGCCGCCGGACCCGGCTCCGGGCAGGCGAACATGGCCAAGCTGCGAATCGCTCTGCCGCGCGCTCTGCCGACGAGACTCACCGCGCTGCAGGCCTCCTGTCCTGCCGCCACGTTCGCCACCGACGCGGCCGCCTGCCCGGCGGCGTCGGTCATCGGCGTGGCGCGCGCGAGCACGCCACTGCTCTCGAGACGGCTGGTGGGACCGGTCTACATGGTGGCCCACGGCCGCGGCGCCTTCCCCGCTCCGACTGTCGTGCTGGAGGGACAGCAAGGCCTGCGTCTTGACCTGACCGGCTCCACCGCGGTCGAGCGCGGAGGCAGGACGGCGATCGCCTTCGCCGCGCTGCCGGACATGCCGCTGCGCAGCGTCGAGCTGTACCTGCCGCGCGGGCCGCACTCCGTTCTGACCGCCACCGCCGACCCGTGCGCCGCCGCGCTGTCGCTGCCAGTCGAACTGGGCGCCCAAAACGGCCTGGTCCTCCACCGGACCGCGCGGATCGCCGCCTTAGGCTGCCGTTCCGCTCGACACACAAAGCGGTAACGTAACTGTACTTGACAAAGGCCGTATACTTGTCAAGTACTGTCGATCAGTGGAGGTAGGAGCGGATGAGCGCAGTCGAACAGCAGTCCCAATCCGAGACGTTCCACGCGCCGCAGGCTGGCGCCTGGCGGGACCGCAAGCGCTACGCCTGGCTGCTCGGGCTGGTCGTGCCGCTGCTGCCGTTCATCTCCTGGGGGCTGGTGGCAGCGACCGGGCTGGGCGTCTTCTGGTTCTACGGGCCCGTGCTGATCTTCGCTGTCTTCCCGCTGCTGGACATCCTGCGCGGCACCGACGCCGAGAATCCGCCCGAGAGCGTGATCAAGTGGTTGGAGCAGGATCGCTACTACCGCTGGTGCACGTACCTGTTCCTGCCGCTTCAGTACGCCGGCCTGATCTTCGCCTGCTGGATGTTCTCGCACGGCGGGCTTTCGACCCCCGAATCGGTCGGGCTGGCGCTGACGACCGCGATGGTGGCGGGGATCGCGATCAACACCGCGCACGAGCTCGGTCACAAGCGCGCCTCCTCGGAGCGCTGGCTGTCAAAGGTCGCGCTTGCCCAGACCGGTTACGGGCACTTCTTCGTCGAGCACAACCGCGGTCACCACGTTCGCGTCGCCACTCCCGAGGATCCCGCCTCCGCACGGCTGGGCGAGAGCTTCTACGAGTTCCTGCCGCGCACCGTCGCCGGTTCGCTGCGCTCGGCCCTGGAGATCGAACGTGAGCACCTCGCCCGCGGCGGGCACGGCTTCTGGAGCGCTCGCAACGACATTCTCAATGCTTGGCTGATGACCCTCATTCTGTTTGCCGGCCTGACGGTCGCCTTCGGCCTGGTCGTCCTGCCCTACCTCATCCTGCAGGCGGTGATCGGCTTCTCCATGCTCGAGGTGGTCAATTACCTGGAGCACTACGGGCTGTTGCGTCAGAAGCGCGAGGACGGGCGCTACGAGCGCTGCCGGCCCGAGCACAGCTGGAACTCCAACAACGTCGCCTCCAACGTGCTGCTCTACCACCTGCAGCGCCACTCCGACCATCACGCCAACCCGCTGCGCCGCTACCAGGCGCTGCGCCACTTCGACGAGGCGCCGCAACTGCCGACCGGCTACGCGGGGATGATCGTGCTGGCGGCAATTCCCCCCTTGTGGCGCAAGGTCATGGACCGCAAGTTGATGGAGCACTACGACGGCGACCTGTCGAAGATGAACATCCACCCGCGCACGCGCCGGCGGGTGCTCGAGCGCTATGGCGCCGCGGCGACGTAGACGTACGGGACCTGCGATGTAGTTCGACGGCGCAACGATTCAACGCTGGAACGATCCAACAGTGCAAGCTGTTCAAGACATAGACGCGACGACGCCCACCCTCGAATATCGGCAGGCCGCCAGGGCCCTGCTGCGCGACTCGCTGTTCGCCGCCGCCCGGCGGCTGCTCGAGGACCGGCCGTGGGCGCAGATCACGATGGCTGAGATCGCTCGGGCGGCGGGGGTGAGCCGCCAGACGCTGTACGCCCAGTTCGGCTCGCGCGAGCACTTCGCCCAGCAGTTCGTCATCCGCGAGGGGGCACGCTTCCTTCACGAGGTCGAGGCTGCCATCCATGCTCACCTGGACGATCCCGCTCGCGCCGTCCGCGCCGGTTTGGAGGCGTTCCTGACAAGCGCCGCCGAGGACCCGCTCGTGCGGCTGCTGCTCGACGACGACGGCACCGGCGGCATGCTGCCGCTCGTAACCACCCGATCGCGGCCGGTGCTCGACTGGGCGAGCGCGCGGCTGTGCGCGGCGATGCGCCACGGATTCCCAGGCGTGGAGGAGACAGACGCCGAGCTGCTGGCCGACGTGTTCGTGCGCTTGGCGCTCAGCTACGTGACGATGCCGCGACGCGATTCGCCGCAAGCGACGGCGGAAGCGGCGGCCAGCTTGCTCGCTCCCTACGTGCAGCGTGCCGCGGCGCAGGCCGCGGGCGACTGACGCGCGAAGCTGAGCCACCCAGCCGTGGGCTAAGCGCTAGCCGCTCTGACCGCCGCTGAGGTCCCGAGCACGTTGCCGGAACCGTCGAGCGCCTGCACCGCCACGTACGCCGGCTGCCCGGCGATCGCGATCGCCGTCTCAAAGCCGGCGAAGGCGCCGCTTCCCGCCGGCGCCAGAGCGCTCGGCGAGGCGCCCGCGAGCGCGCGCCAGGTCGCGATCGTCGTCGCGCCGTTCCAGCTGGCGTACACCTGGGTCGTCCCGTTCGGACCGTGGCTCGCGGCCACCGACGGAGCCCCGGCGGGGGTGCCCGTCCACGGAAAACGGTAGGCGCGATAAGAGTTGGTTTTGCCGGCCAGGATCGCGTCCCACAGCAGCTTCCCCGACGCCGAGTATTCGGACACGTAAGGCTCTGGGCCCCAACCGACGAAGACGTTGCCGTTGGGCAGGATCTGCATGTTGCCCTGGCTGCCCGCCTTCAGCGGCTTGGAGTGCTCGTACTGGCGCACCAGCGTCTCAGTGCGCGTCTTCGGGTTCAGCGACAGCACCAGCGCCCGCGACTGCGGGTGCACCATCGGCACGCCGCCGTTGTCGAACACGCTGATCAGGCCGTTTGGCAGTTCCTCGGCGTCGTGCTGGAACGCCGTCGAGGTGCCGCGGCCGAGCTTGGTGTTGCCGTGCGGGCCGCCGATCTGCTCGACCACCTGGCCGGAGTGGCCGTCGAGGAGGTACATCGCCGAGGTGTCGCGCGAGGAGAGCAGGAACGAGCCGCCGGGGCGCTGCCACACCGAGTTGAGGTGGAAGAAGTCATACGGCCACTGGATAGTGACGCCGTTGGCCGGCTCGACCGAGTGCGACAGGGCGACGTGGTCGACCGGGTGCCACTCGCGTCGAACCAAGTGGGTCTTGAGGTCCAGTTCCTGGAAGAGGCTGTCGGTCACCGCGCCATCGGCCGGGCCGCCGACGCGCGAGAGGTTGCAGTAGATCGGGTCGAACACCGTCAACAGCGCGGTGTTGTTGGTGGGGTTGATGTGGAATTCGTGCAGGTCGGCGGGCAGGCCGTTGCCGCCGGCCACGCGCATCACCGTCTGGTAGGAGGTGTTGGCCACGATCTCTTGGCCCTGACCGAAGCCCTGCGGCGGGATGTAGCCCTGCCACCAGGTCAGCACCGGACGGCCTTCGTAGCTCTGCACTTTCAGGTTAGTCGCCTCCAGGCCCCCTTTGAGCTGATCGAACCAGACGAGGTTGCCGCGGCTGTCGAAGATCATCGGGCCGGGCGGGCTCGGGCCCGAGTAGGGGCCGACGAAGATGTCGCCGCTTTCCTGCCCGGGACTGGAGGCGGCGACGTCGATCGATGGCGGATGCAGGCCCGGCTGGGAGTGGAAGTGCAGCGTTTCGCTTGGCTTCGAGGACACCGTGGCAACGGCGCCGGAGCTGTTGATCGGGTCGCGCACGGCGACCGTGAAGTGGTAGGCGAAGGGGATGCTGTGCGAGCCGCGCTGGACGCGGCCGCGCACGACCACGCTCTCACTCGGACGAAACGGCTTGGCCGGCACGAAGCTGGCGCCGTCGCCCTGAGAGTAAGGCTGCAGGCGGCCGGGGTGGTCGTGGCTGTCGGAGCCAGTCACCGAGATGTGCGAGAGAGCGCTTGCGGGCGCGCCGAGAAAGCTGATCTGGGTCGTGTTGGGGGCGTCCAGCGAGTCGGGCAGGGGGTTGACCTGCACACCCGTCCCGGGGAGCAGATCGGAGATGTTCAGGTGGTTGGGGACGCATTGCCGTCCCGACTTGCTCACGAACGCGGCGTTCTCGGCCGCGATCCGTTTGGCGCCGAACACCAACGTCGTGGCCGAGGCGAGCGCCACGGTCAGCCCAAGCAGTATTAGCCCCCGACGAAGCACGCTGTCTGCAACCCGTCTAGAAGACGGGCGACTCGGTGTAGCTTCCGAAGATTTGCTGAAGAGAGTCGACGATCTCGCCCTCTGATGCGCGCGCGCGGGCGCAGTCGATCAACGGGTCCATCAGGTTACGGTCACTCGCGGCGGCCGTGCGCAGCTCCGCCAGCGCGCGCTCGACCTCCGCGCCCGAGCGCGTGGCGCGGGCAGCCTGCAGGCGACCCAGCTGCTTGCGCTCCAGGACCGGGTCGATGCGCAGGATCTCCGGATCGTCCTGGCCGCCCTCGGTGAAACGGTTGACACCGACCACCACGCGCTCGCCGGAGTCGATCGCCTGCTGCAGCTCGAAAGCCGCGTCGGCGATCTCTCGCTGCGGGTAGTTGCGCTTGACCGCCTCGACCATGCCGCCGAGCTCGTCGATCTTGGCGAAATACTCGTAGCAGCGAGCCTCCATCTCGTCGGTCAACGCCTCCACGAAGTAGGAGCCACCCAGCGGGTCGGCCGTGTTGGCCACACCCGACTCGTGCGCGATCACCTGCTGCGTGCGCAGCGCGATCCGCACGGCCTGCTCGGTGGGCAGGGCCAGCGCCTCGTCGTAGGAGTTGGTGTGCAGGCTCTGCGTGCCGCCGAGCACGCCCGCCAGCGCCTCGATCGTCGTGCGCACGATGTTGTTCAGCGGCTGCTGCGCGGTCAGGCTGACGCCCGCGGTCTGCGTGTGGAAGCGCATCAGCCACGAGCGCTCGTTGCGCGCGCCGTAAGTGTGGCGCAGCTCGCGCGCCCAGATCCGGCGCGCCGCGCGGTACTTGGCGATCTCCTCGAAGAAGTCGATCTGGGCGTTGAAGAAGAACGACAGGCGCGGCGCGAAGTCGTCGACGTCAAGGCCCCGCTCGATCGCCTGCTCGACATAGGTGAGGCCGTCCTTGAGCGTGAACGCCAGCTCTTGCTGGGCGGTCGCGCCCGCCTCGCGGATGTGGTATCCGGAGATCGAGATCGGGTGCCAGCGCGGCATTCGCGCGGTGCACCACTCGATCATGTCCCCGCACAGGCGCATCGCCTCATCGATCGGGAAGCACCACTCCTTCTGAGCGATGTACTCCTTGAGGATGTCGGCCTGGATCGTTCCAGACAGGCGCTCTGGCAACACGGCGCCGCCGGCGCCGTCTCCATCCTCCTCCGCGGCGACGACGAAGTAGGCCAGCATGATCGCCGCCGGCGCGTTGATCGTCATCGACACGCTCACCTCGTTCAGGTCGATGCCGGCGAACAGCGTGCGCATGTCCTCGACCGTGTCCACGGCGACGCCCTCGCGGCCGACCTCGCCCAGCGAGCGCGGCGCGTCGGAGTCGTGGCCCATCAGGCTCGGCATGTCAAAGGCCGTGGAGAGGCCCGTCTGGCCGTGGTCGAGCAGGTAGTGGAAGCGCTCGTTGGTCTCCTCGCTGGTGCCAAAGCCCGCGAACTGGCGCATCGTCCACAGGCGGCCGCGGTACATCGACTCGTACACCCCCCGCGTGTAGGGGTAGGCGCCGGGCCGCCCGATCGGGTCCTCGCTCGAGCCGATCCCGGCGGGTAGGTCCTCGGGGCCATAGCACTCGCGGACCGGCTCGCCCGATAGCGTGCGCGCCTCATGGCTCCCGAGATGTGTCTGAGTCGTTCCCATCGGCCAGTTGGACGATACCGGCTGGCCCTCTCCGCACTTGGGCGGATGAGGGGGGGAGGGCGGCCAGCGCGCGCTGGTGCGTGCTTTGGCGCGGTCGCGGCGCTTCTCTTCGCGCTGTCCGGCTGCGGCTCGGCGACGACGGCAAAGAGCTCGCGGTCGCCGGTGGGCGCCGGACCGGATCGGCGCGCGGTGACGCTGGTGCTCGATTTCACGCCCAACGCCGTGCACGCCGGCGTCTACCGTGCGCTGGCCGCCGGCTACTACAGGAAAGCCGGGATCGACCTGAAGGTGGTGCAGCCGACCTCCACCCAGGAAACCCTGAAGCTGATCGACGCCCGACGCGCGCAGTTCGGGCTGGCCGACGGCAGCGACGTGGCCGCGCTGATCGACAAGGGGGGCGACGCCCAGGCCGTGATGGCGCTCGTGCGGCGGCCATTGGGCGGGCTGATCGCGCTGCGCTCCGAGCATCTGCGCTCGCCCGCCGGCTTGGCCGGCAAGACCGTCGGCGTGACCGGAGTGCCGTCGGATCTGGCCGTGCTCGACACCGAGTTGCGCCACTCCGGAGTCGACCCCAAGCGGGTCCGAGTCGCGACTGTCGGCTTCAACGGCGGGGAGGCGCTGCTGGCCGGACGGATCGCCGCCTTCACCGGGTTCATCCCCGACGACGGGGTGGCGCTGAGCGTCAGCGGACATCCGATCGAAGCGTTCGCGCTCGACCGCTACGGCGGGCCCGCCTACCCGGGGCTGGTGGCGTTCACGACACGAGCGCTGATCCGCTCCGAACCGAGGCTCGTGCGTGCCTTCGTGGCGGCGACCGTTCACGGCTACCGAGACACGCTGGCCGACCCGACCCGCAGCCTGGCCGAGCTGGAGGCGGCCAACCCCTCGCTGCCGCACAGGCTGACGCGGGCATCGCTTGGCGTCTACCTGCCGCTGTTCGACCGCTCCGGCGCGATCGGCGCCGCCAACGTTCAGGCGATGTCAAGCTGGATGCTAGGCGCCGGGCTGATCGGCGTACCGATAACTCCGAACCGTTACGGAACCAACGCTTTCCTGCCCTAGGCTCCCCCTGGATTTGGCTTGACACTAGCGATACGCTTTGTATCGGATGCGGGTGCTGGTGACAGGGGGAAGCGGGCTGATCGGCTCCAACGTCGCCGCCGCGGCGGCGCAGCAGAGCTGGGACGTGCTCGCTTGTTTTCACCGGCGCCCGGTCGAACTTGACGGCGCTGAGACCGCCCGGCTGCAGATGGCCGACCGCAAAGCGTGCGTGGCGCTGGCAAGCGAGTGGGAGCCCGACGTGATCGTGCACGCCGCCGGCGAGAGCTCGCTCTCTCGCTTCGAGCGCGATCCCTATGTCGGGCAGCTGGAGTTCGTCGGGGCCGAGCACATGCTTGCCGCGGCGCGCAACGTGCGTGCGCGGTTCCTGCTCGTCTCCTGCGACCAGGTCTACGGCGGGCGGATGCCGGCGGGCTGGCGCTCGCGCGAGGGGGACCTGCCCGCTCCCGTCAATGCGCACGGACGCTCCAAGCTGGCCTGCGAGGAAGCGGCGATGCGCTCGAATGTAGCTTGGCTGATAGCACGACCCGGGGAGGTCTATGGAGTCAATGCAGCCGCGCCCGAGCGGGCTTGTCTTGCCCTGCAGCTCGTGGCGCGGTTGCGCCGGCACGCACTGCTGCCGGCGCCGGAGGGAGGGCTGCGCTCGCCCACCTACGCCTGGGATTTCGCAGAGCGGCTGTGCGAGCTGATCGCCCAAGGGTGTGAAGGCGTCTACAACCTCGCCGGGCCCGAGGCG
>Ga0105240_10005277_pt1 | contig 19291 bp, 11 predicted proteins | sample KBSC54metaG_FD_80426 | JGI IMG/M metagenome (GOLD analysis project Ga0105240, IMG submission 80426) | Corn rhizosphere microbial communities from Kellogg Biological Station, Michigan, USA - KBS C5-4 metaG | ecosystem: Host-associated > Plants > Roots > Rhizosphere > Soil | place: Michigan, USA... | reverse complement strand
GTAGCCCACCGTGAACGTCTTGCCGGCTGGGTTGGCCGCGACCGTCTGAGCCTTCGAAGTAACGCGGCCTAACGCATCATAGGCATAGGTCGTGTTGCCCGAGGGATCGGTCACCTTCGTCAAACGCCCAATGGCGTACGGGCCACCGGTCGTTGTGTTGTCGTACTCGTAGCTCACCGTGCCGTCCGTCACCGTGCCGGCGGTGACCCGATTCAGCGCGTCGTAGGAATATGTGGTCACGGCGTTGCGGGCGTCCGTCTGCGTGGCGACGTTGCCCGCGGCGTCGTACGTGAAGCTCGTGGTGCCTGTGTCCGGTGACACTTGCGAGGTGAGGTTCCCCAAGCCGTCGTAGTTGTACGTGGTCGTGGCTGTGAGCTTCGGGTCCTTCACCGTCTTGAGGTGATCCTTGGCGTCGTAGGTGAAGGCCGTGTTGCCGGCAGCCGGATCGGCGATACCGGTCAGCCGGTTGAGCTGGTCGTAGCTGTTCGTGGTTGCACGGAAAAGCGGGTCTGTGACGTTGGTCAGGTTGCTGAGGCTGTCGTAGCCGTAGGTCGTCGCCTGGGCGCTCGCACCAAGCTCCCGCTGCAACCGGTTCAAACCGTCGTAGACCCTTTGCATCGTCTTGGTGAGCGTCTGCTGCGGATCGAAGACCGACTCGGCCACTCGGTTGCCCATCAGGTCGAGCTGGTAGTCGATCGAATCACCCGCGCTGTCGTCGATCCCGATAAGCCGGCTCGCATCGTCATAGGAATATGCGATCCATGAGCCATCGGGCAAGGTGACCTTCACAAGGTTGCCGGTCGGATCGTAATCGTAGCTTGTCGTTTCGCCCGCGCTCGAGCGCGACAAGAGCCAGCCCCTGGAGCTATACGTCAATGCGGTGACGACCCCGTTCGCATCGGTGATCTGCGTGGGTCGTCCATCCGCGTCATAGGCATTGAACGTGGTCACCTGGCCAGCCGCGTTGGTTGCGGTGTAGACCTGGCCTCGGCATCCCACGCAGGGGTCGCTGTCCGCGTAATAGGTAATGGCGGTTACATCCGCGAGGTCCGTTCTGGGACCGTCTATCGTGAGCACCTGACCGCGCGCGTTGTACGTGTAATTCCACTCGCGAACGCTAGTGCCAGCGGTCATGTTCTTTTTCGTGAGATTGCCGGCCGCGTCATACGTGAAGGTCGTGACGAGGTTTACTCCGGTGACGCCGGAGGGCTCCGTAATCGTGGCAGGCAACCGGAAAGTCGTGTTCCAGGTCGTCGTAATCGTGCGTGCGATGGGGGTTCCGGAGGCTTCGGTGCGAGAGGTCTCGAGATTGCGAGTTGTGTCGTAGACGTATGTCGTCAGGCGGCCCGACGGTTCACTGTAGCTCGCCGGATTGCCGTTCGCGTCATAGGTCCAGTTCTTTTGGTCAGGATAGCTAAGCGACGTGACCTTCGTCGCTCCGGCGATCGTCGTGAAAGTGTACTGGCGTTGGGTGCCGAAGGCGTCCGTCGCCGACCCGATGATCCCGTTCCAGCCAAAGCGAAATTGGCCGGCGTGTCCCGCATGCTCGGCCAGGATCGTCCTTCCGCTGCTGTCATATGCGAAAGTCGCGAACCGTATGCCGCGCTCATTGATGATTCCGGTGAGCAGATACGGGTGACTCGGGTCCTCGTACACGTAAGTACGGACCGTTGCATCCGGGTAGGTTACAGTCGAAGGGTTGCCGTTCGCGTCGTAGCCATACTGGTACACGCGCGACGCGGGATCTGTCATCGTCGCGATTCGGCCGTACACGTCGTAGGCCAACGTAATGGTCCGTCCGAATGCATCGCTTACGCTCGTCAGTTGTCCGGCCGCGTTGTACGCGAGCGTCGTAACAAATCCCTGCCGCGTCGTTATAGACGCGAGTTGCCCTTGCGCATTGTAGGTTTCGACGTCGGACTCCGACGTCGTGAGCTGCCAGCCGGTAATGTTCCCGCCGCCGTCCGTCAGTTTCTGCAAGCGATAAGCAGCGCCGTCCGTATTCTGAATTTCGCCGCCGGACAGATTGAACTGGCGGAGCAATCCGTCGGCTCGTTGCGCGATCGCCATGACATATGTGCTTCCACTGTATGGAACGATCCGCGCGCTGTATGAGTGACGCCATTTGTCCGACGGCCCTTGATTGCGCTGCGCGAAGTCGAAAAAGCCCGCACTATTGAAATGTCGTGTGAATGAAAGCCCCCCGGCCCCCCCCGCCGCGTAATCCGTCTCTTTCTGGTGATTTGCGTAACTGCTCGAATCGACTGAATCACCGAGCCGGGCGCACTCCTTGCAAAACGTCGGCAACGTGCACTCGAGGCCCGGGTCTCCGTTGTACAGGTTCCATCCATCCGGGCAGCCTGCCGTGCGCTTCTTGTTGAGGATGACATTTTCGGCCCATGGTTGACTGCAGCTGCCGAGGCTGTCCACTGTCTTGCCGCTGAATGGCATCGTGCTGTAATCGGCTACGACGACTCCGTACTGCGTGCTTGTCTGACACGCGCAGTTGTAGTTGGAGCACGCTCCCGGCGGGGGCGCGGCCCCGCAGCTAGCTCCATGGATATCGAATTCGAACTGCGCGGCAAAGCCCGCCGCGTTTCCCTCGGTAACCGTTGCCATCGGTGGATTGCACCCATCAACGTTCGGGTCCCACGTCCCTCCCAGCACGCTGCACCATGCGATGCGCCTCGACAGATAAGGACCCCAGTCATCGCAAAGCGAGTACTGCCAATCGCTCGTCGGCACCGCCTTCGTGCAAATCATCTTTCCGCCGTTCTCTGAGCAATTAGCGGCGAGAAGCGTGGGGGAGGCCATGCTGAGCAGTAAAAACGCTGCCATCGCAAAGAGCGCGCGGCTCGCACCTTTAAAGGGTCCTTTGGATTTGCGCACGATCGGCAGTTTCATTGGAGCACCAGGCTTAAGGTCGCGGAGAAGGTCGCGGCGGACGCAGGATCGAGGAACACGGTATATGTGCCCGCCGTGGGAAGCGCTGGGACGCTGAGGCCCGAATTGGCTCCATTCGCGAAGCTGCTCGAGGTGAGGGTCGTCCCGTCGGGTTTCACGATCGATATGCTGACGGTACTGGTTCCCTGGATGGTTACTCCACTCCAATTGACCCGCAGCAGCTGTCCGGCCGCTCCCGAGAAGCTGTACCGAGCAGTCTGGCCAGGGCGAGTGACGGCAATTGTCTGACCAGGATCCCCGATGACGAACGAGCCGGCGAGGGGCGTGGAAAGCGTGACCGCTCCGCCGGTAATCGAGCTTGTTTGCGGCGGGACAATGATCATCGAGTACGTGCCCGTCGCAGGGGCGCTCGCGATGATCGCGTCGCACGATCCGGTGCCGGAAGTGGCGCAGGTTGCGCTTGCGACCGTCGCGCCCGTGGGGCTGTAGATTCCGATGGACGTTCCGGCCGAGTTGGCGGCCGCGTAGGTGAGGCCGCTCAATCCGAAGTCGATTCTCTGCCCCGCCGTTGCGCTGAACGTGTAGCGGAGGGGTTCACCCGCGACCGTCGTTACAGGGTTCACAGCCGGTCCATCGACCGACATGGAAGAACCGGGGTCGAGCTCGATCTTGCCCTGCCATGTTTGACCAACCGCGGGATCGACCACGAGAGCATATGTCCCCGTCGCCGGCAGTGCCGCGTAGTTCAGATATGTCTCGGTTTGCAGTCCGCCCAGGGTGGGAACCGAGACAGCTGTTCCGTCGGGTTTGTAGAGATACACGGTCAGCCCTGACGTCGAGACATTGGTTGTGACCCCGAATACCTTCACTGCCACGCTGTCGCCCGCGTTGCCGGAGAAGCTCAGCCGGGCGACCTGCCCCGGTCTGCTGGCCACGGTTTGCGGCGCGCCCGGCAGAAGGGTCCCGGTGATTTCTGTGGAAAGGCTAATGTTGCCGCTGCTCGTCGATCCGTTTGGAGGCCTGAGCTGGACGCTGTAGGTTCCGGTTTGAGGCAAATTGACGAGCCACGCCCGGCAATTGCCATTCGTCGTCGGACCACAAGGGCCGATCAGGCCGATCGGAGTGCCGTTTGGCGAGAACACGGACATCGCCGTACTGTTGGTGACGCCTGCAACGCCCACGCTCATGTTTTGGCCCGCAGCGCCCGAAAATCGGAAACGGGCACTCTCCGAAGCACTCGCCGGAGAAAACGCGGCGGGCGGGTCCGTCGGTAGCAGCATCGGGCCCTGCTTGAGAGTGAGATTGAATGAGCCATAGGCCCCGAAACTCGGATCCACATAGGCGTTGTAGGTCCCCGCCACTGCGAGCGTATTGAGCTCGCAATAGAGGGCCGCCGGGGGTGTGGCGCTGCAGCTCTGGGGAGTCGGGGAGCCATCCGGCTTGTACACCAACAGATAGATGTTCTGCGCACGCGGGAGAGGTGCGGCGGCAGACAGATTGAGTGCCAAGCTGTCGCCTGCGTTGACGTTGAAAGCGAACCGCGCATCCTGGGCCATGCGCGCAAGTGTCACCGCCTGAGTGACGTCCGGCGTGAGGGTGCCCGTCACCTCGTTGCTCAGCTGCATGGCGAAGGTGGCGTACGCATTCGATGGCGTCTCGAATATGACGGTATAGGTTCCCGTGATCGGCGCCAGCATCTCCACGTCGCAGTTACCCTCCGGATTCCCGGGTTGCTGTCCGTAGCAAAAGGGATTGGAGCTGGTCGTGAGTTCGATCCCGTCCGGGCGGAACACGCGCACCGCGTTGTACGGCGAATTGACGTTGACGGGCGTGAACACCACGTTGGCGAGGCCGATCCCGATATGCTGGCCGGCGCTCGCGTTGAAGACGAACCGCGACGACTGGTACGCGAAGTCCTGCGTTGAGGGCGCGGCGGCGCCGTCGATGGTAATGACCGGGTTCACTTCCACGCGAACGTTCGTATTCAACGTCGCGCTTCCCGGGCTCAGCAACAAGCCATAGGTGCCCGCCGCGGCGAGCATGGGCAGGTCGATCGACGGGCGATGACCAGCGGCGACCGACCCCGTCAGGAGCACCGTGTTGTCCGGCTTTATGACTTGATACGCCAACGTCGCCGTCGTCGGGCTCATGGCGATGGCCGCGAGCTGTATGGAATAGAAGACGTTGGGTTGTGCGTCGAAGAGCACCAGGCCGCTCTTGCCGGGCGCGCCGACCGCGATGTTCGCGTTTCCGCCACCCGGGCTCACTCGGAGAGTCGAGACGATGTCGGCCGGCGCCAATCCCGGCGGCGGCACGATGAAGTCCGTGGCGCTCGTTCCGGTGCCGAGGGCGGTCGTCGCGGTGATCTTGCCGGACGCGGCGCCCCCGGGGACGGTGAAAGTGAGCGTCGACGAGTCGGTGACGGTCGCTGCGCCGGTGACGCCGTTGAGCTTCACCGTTGTGCCGCCGGTCGTGGTATCGAAATTTGTGCCGGAAACGGTCACCGTCGCGCCGGCCAGCGCAGACCCCGGTGAGAAGCTGGTGATGGTCGGAACCCCCGGCACCACGACCACGAAATCCGAGCCACTCGTGGCCGTCACGCCATTGACGGTCACCGTGATCCGGCCCGTCGTGGCCCCGGTTGGCACCGTGGTGCTGATCGAGCCCGCGTCGGAGGCGCTCACCGTCGCCGCCGTTCCGTTGAATTGCACGCCGTTATTCGCCGGCGTTGCGCTGAACCCGGTCCCGTAGATCGTGACCGCCGTGCCGACCGGGCCGCTCGTGGGCATGAAGCTCGTGATCGCGAATCCGGGCGCCGTCTGGCGCTGGATGTTGGTGATGTTGCCGGCGGCGTCGTACGTGTACTGGACAACGTTGCTCGCGGCCGTAGCGACACCGGCGGCGGCGAGAGATACCAGGAACAGGAGAAAAGCGACGAGGCGCGACGGCGTGCAGCACAACCCGGGACGCAGGTGCGGGCGCGCAGCCCAGACCGGCCCCGTCGAGCGACGGGCATCCATCGAAAAGCTCCCTGAACGTGCTGCGTTGGTGTTTTCTAATGAGACCGCCGGCCCGCCTTCGCCCGTGATCGCTTGCACGCACGTTAACATCATGAAAATAACTTCCGCAACCCCCTCCTTGTCGCTGGAAGGAGACGGGAACGCGAATGGATGGCTACCCCGGCCCGTGCCCGAACATGTACCGCGTGGCGCCCGGCATGCCGGGCCCCCGCGTCACGGTGAGCTGCGACCAGTCGCCCTTCTCGATCGCGGTGCGGAGGACGCTCTCGTACTGTGAGACGAGCTGCGCCTCGTAGGGCGAGCTCGCGTAGTAGTAGAGGTACTCCGGGAGCGAGCGGGTGTCGCAGTGCGCGTTGTAGGCGCACGCCTGGAGGAGCTGCGGCGTGTCCGCGCCGCACGGATAACCGTACTCGCACGCGAGCACCTGCCACGCGTTGTAGAAGGCGCGCGGCTCGACCGCGCTCGCATCCTCGCCCAGGCGCATCGTGATGTCCGGCCATGTGTTGGAGAGGAGGCGCCCCGCGGTCATCATCGCGGCCGGGTCCTTCGTGCCGACGGCGTCCTCGAGCGTGGAGATCTGCGACTCGGAAAGGGTCGCCGTGCGCCACTGGCCCGCGCGGCGCTGCGCCCAGACCTGGCTTTCGACCGTCGCCGCCTTCGCCTTCGGGTCGCCGGCATCCGCGGCCTCGCCCAGCATCCGGTCCAGGTCCGCCTGCGTGACGGTGACGCCCTCGAAGCCCGCGCAGTGGTCCACCGCCGTGCCCTCGAAGGCCGCGATGCGCTTGTCGCGCTGCGGATCGTCCGGCGCCAGGGCCGCGAGGAACTCCTGCCGGCGCTGGTCCACGGGCTTCGCGTTGGGCCCGCGGCGGAACGGCCGGTCCGTCACCGTCGCGCATTTCTTCAGGATGTCGTACATCACGTAGAGGCCCTCGCCCGTGGCGCCTTCCGGCGAGCCGTGCAGGCGCTCGTAGAGCGCGCGGTACGACCGGGCCGCGAGGTACTCGTTGTAGAGCGACAGGCGCGCGGGCGCCTGCGGGCGTGGCGCGGGCGCACCGGCGCCGGGAGCCGCGGGTGCGAGCGGGAAGCCCCGCGCCGCGAGGGACGGCCGGGTTGCCGAAGATGCGGCCGGAGCGGACGCCGCGCCCGCCCGGAGCTCCGACGGATCCACGGACTTCCCGAGCAGGTAGGCCGCGGCGACCACCACGACGAGTGCCGCGAAGAAGCCGACGATGCGAGCGTTCATTTCTCTTCCGAAAGGACGAGCTCCGCGCCGCGCTCCGCGATCATGTAGGTGGGGGCATTGGTGTTGCCGGAGGTGATGCGCGGCATGATCGATGCATCGATAACGCGCAGGCCCTCGATCCCGTGCACGCGCAGGCGGTCGTCCACCACCGCCCCGGCATCGCTTCCCATCCGGCAGGTGCCGACGGGGTGGAAGATGGTGGTGCCCAGGTCGCCCGCCGCCTTCACGAGCGCCGCGTCGGACGCGACCTCCGGCCCGGGGCGCCACTCCACCGGCGCGTACTTCGCGAGCGCCGGGGCCTCCATGATCTTCCGCGTGAAGCGCATGGAGTCGGCCGCCACGCGCTGGTCCTCCGGGGTCGTGAGGTAGTTCAGCCGGATCTCGGGGGCGGCGGCCGGGTCGCTTCCCTTGATCCGCACCCAGCCGCGCGACGTGGGCCTCAGGTTGCAGACGGACGGCGTGATCGCGGGGAACGGATGCAGCGGATCGCCGAACTTCTCGAGCGAGAGGGGCTGCACGTGCCACTCGATGTTGGGTGTCGCCTCCGCCGGATCGCTCTTCGCGAAGGCGCCCAGCTGCGAGGGCGGCATCGTGAGCGGCCCGGTGCGGAAGAGGAAGTACTCGATCGCCATCGCGGCCTTGCCGAAGAGGCTCCCCGCGCGCTCGTTCAACGTCCCGCCGTTCACCTTCCACATCATGCGGATCTGGAGGTGGTCGTGCAGGTTCTCGCCCACGCCGGGGAGATCGTGCACCACCGGGATCCCGAACTTGTGGAGGAGCGCGCCGGGCCCGATGCCGGAGAGCTGCAGGAGCTGCGGCGATCCGATGCTCCCCGCCGCGAGGATCACCGCGCGCCGGGCGACGGCCTCGCCTTCGCCGATGCCTTCCACGACGAGATCCACGCCGGTCGCGCGCTTCGCGCCCTCGCGCGTCTCGACGAGGACCTTCCGCGCGTGCGCCCTGGTGATCACCTGCAGGTTCTTGCGGGAGAGGGCCGGGCGCAGCCACGCCTTCGTGGCGCTCCAGCGCTCGCCGCGGCGCTGGTTCATGTGGAAATAGGCGTTGCCGAAGTTGTCGCCGCGATTGAACTCGTCGACCTTCGGGATGCCCGCCTCCTCGGCGGCGTCGCGCCACGCGTCGAGGATGTCCCAGTGCACGCGCGGCGCCTCGACGCAGAGCTCGCCCTCGCAGCCGTGGTGCTCGTTGGCGCCCCCGTAATGCCGCTCCGCGCGCTTGAAATACGGGAGCACCTCGTCCCAGGACCAGCCGCGGTTCCCGAGCGAGGCCCAGTAGTCGTAATCGACCTTCTGGCCGCGCATGTAGACCATCGCGTTGATCGACGAGCAGCCGCCCAGCACCTTGCCGCGCGCGTAGCCCAGGGTGCGGCCGTTCAGGCCCGGCTCCGGCTCCGTCCGGTAGCACCAGTCGGTGCGCGGGTTCCCGATGGAGTAGAGATACCCCACGGGGATGTCGATCATGAACCAGTCGTCCTTTCCTCCCGCCTCGAGCAGCAGCACGCTCGTCGTGCCGTCCTTCGTGAGGCGGTTGGCGAGGACGCAGCCGGCGCTGCCGCCACCCACCACGATGTAGTCGAATTCGCCGAATCGGGCCATGGAACGAAGATGCTAGCACTCCGCTCAACCGCCGGCGCGCTCCTCCAGCGGATAATCGTAGCGGATGAAGCCCTTGAAGCGGCCCACGCGGTCGTAGAGCGCGCGCGCGGTGGCGTTGTGCTCCTGCGTGTGCCAGTAGCAGCGGATCGCATTCCTCTCGCGCGCGGCCTGCGCGACGGCTTCGATGAGCGAGCGCGCGATGCCGCGTCCCCGGGCTTCGGGCGCGACGAAGAGGTCCTGCAGGTAGCAGACCCGGTCCGCCCACCCGCTCGCATGAAAGAGATAGTGCGCGATGCCCACGAGCTTGCCGTCGACCTTGGCGCCTATCCCGAAGACCTCGCCGCGCGCAAGGATGCGCGCCCACGCCGCGTCGTATTCCGCGGGCGCGGTCGGGGTCTGGTAGAAGTCCTTGTAGCCGCGCGCCAAGGGCTCCCAGCCTTCCCGGTCGCCGGAGGCGAGCGGCGCGATGCGCACGGTATCCATCGCCGGATTCTATACGGCCGGCGCGGCGATAATGTCGCCATGGGCCGCCTCGCGATCCTCGTGCTCCTCGTCCTCGCCCTCGCCGGGTGCGCTACCGGCCCGCGGCAGGCCGGGGTGCCCACGCGCTGGCGCCCGTCGCCCAACTTCGACGAGCGGCGTCCCACGCTGGTGGTGATCCACCACACGAGCGAGCGCACCGCGGAGGAGGCGCTGCGCGTCCTCACGGACCGCGCGCGCGAGGTGAGCGCGCATTACCTCGTCGCGCGGGACGGCACGGTCTTCCAGCTCGTGGACGAGGGGAAGCGCGCGTGGCACGCGGGCGTCTCGCGCTGGGGCGGATCGCCGGACGTGAACTCGCGCTCCATCGGGATCGAGCTCGACAACGACGGCGACGAGCCGTTTCCGGAGCGGCAGGTCGCGGCGCTTCTGGCTCTCCTGGGAGACCTCAAGGCCCGCTACGGCATTCCCGCGGCGAACTTCGTGGGCCACGCGGACGTGGCGCCGGGGCGCAAGGTCGATCCGAGCCGGTATTTCCCCTGGCACACGCTCGCCGTGTACGGCTTCGGGCTCTGGTGCGAGCCGCCGGTTCCCGACGCGCCCGCGGGCTTCGACACCCTCCTCGGCCTGCAGGCGCTGGGCTACGACGTGGCCGATCCCGCGGCCGCGATCCGGGCTTTCGATTTGCACTACGGCGAGGAGGACGTGGCGCCGGAGATGACGCCGCACGCAAGAGCGATGCTCGCGTGCCTGGTCGGGCGCTCGCGCGACACTAGCGATTGACGAAAGGCGCGATGTCGGGCCTGGGCCCGTGGAAGAACGTGAAGGCCGACCAGTCGTGGTTCTTCACTACCTGCGCGATGTAGGACTCGTACTGAACGACCTGCTGCGACGTCTCGGGCGACATCACGTAGTAGAAGAGGTATTCGCGCAAGCTGGCGCCGTCGCAACGCCCCTGCCTCGCGCACGCGTTGAGGAGCGTCGTCGAATCCGGTCCACAAGCGGCTCCGAGGTCGCAGGCCATGAGCTGCGCGGCGCCGAACATCGCGGAAGTCTCGACAGGTCGCTCGTCCGGACCGGCACGCAGGCTCAGGTTACCGACCGGCAAGAGCAGCGCCGCCATCGCGCCGGTCAAGGCGGTCGGGTCTCCGGATTCGATGGAATGTTTGAGCGTCTCGACTTCAGCTTCCGCGATCGAGCCGGATGCGGATCCGTCCTTCTGGGTCCTGAATCTGGCAAGAATGTTCTTGAAGACGAGATCCGCGGCCGCCTTCGGATCGCCCGCGGCGGCGGACTGGGTCAGGAGATCGCGGATCTCACTCTCCGATGTGCTCACTTCCCTCACACCTTCGCAACGATCGGTATTCACGACGCGAAACGCTGCAATCCGCTTGGCGCGCTGCGGGTCCTTTGGCGAGAGCGATGCGTCGAAGCGCGCGATGGCCTCGTCGCCATTCCGGGAGGAACCAACGCCATCCTGGCGATCCGCGAGCCTGCCGCACTCCTCGAGGATCTTCGCGAGGATCCACGTCTGCTCGGGCGACCGCGATGGGGCCGCCTTCAGCCGCTCGTAGATCGGCTGGTACGCCTTCGCGAAGGTGTACTCCTGCATCGCGGGCGAGAGCTTCGGGACGGGCGCGGCCGAACTCGGACGGACGCTCGCGACGCGGGGCGAGATCGCGAGCACCGCATCGGCCGCGAGGCGCGCGCCCGGGTGCCCCCGCAGGGCGTGCTCGCGCTCGATCTCGGCCGACGCGTCCGGCCGGAGCTCGCGGTCCCCGCGAACGGCCATGACGCCCGCCATGACCGCGACGATGAGGCCCAGCACCACGACGTTCCGCTTCATGCGCGCACTCCCGCGGAAGGAGCGCCCATGCTAGCGCAACCGGCGCCCCTCCGGAGCATCGGCGAGCGCGATCCACACCGGTGCGTGGTCGCTCGGCTTCTCGCGCCCGCGGTTCCGTCAGCCCGCGGGAAGCCTTCCGGCGGCGCGCCGCGCCTCGTACGCCTTGAGGTGGGTGTAGGCCAACGAGAGCAGGGTGTCGTCGATCCCGTGGGCCCGCGCGCGGGCGAGCATCCACCCCACGATGTGGTCCGATTCGACCTGGCCGCCGGATTCGAGGTCCCGAAGCATCGAGGCGCTCCAGAGGCCTTCGGGGTCGGTGAGGCGCGCGCGGGCGGGCTCCATCGTCTTCTCGCGCGGCGGATGGCCCTCGCGCCGGGCGATCTCGGCGTTCGCGGCGAGCGCGCGCTCCATCGCGTCCCTGCCGCCGGGCGCCGCCATGATCTCGCGGACGTTCGCACGGAAGAGGCACGTGGTCGTCGCGAGCGCGCAGAGGAAGACGATCTTCTCCCACAGGTCCTGCTCGATGTCCTCCGAGAGCGTGAAGTCGACCGGGCTCTTCCGGAACTCCGCGGCGAGCGCCTCGGCGCGGCTGCTCTTCGCGCGGTCGCGCTCGCCGAAGAGCACGCGCTGGAGCTTGTCGCCGTGGACGACCACGCCGTCCTTCCGGAGCGTCGCGTTGATCTGGCACGTGCCGCCCATGACACTCGCGCGGCCGAAGCGGGCGTCCAGGCGCTCCAGGTGGGCGATGCCGTTCAGGAGCGGCACCACCGCGCACGCGCGCGCACCGCCCATGGCCGGGGCGATCGCGTCCATGGCCGAATCGAGGTCGTAGGCCTTGCAGGTGAAGAGGACCGCGTCGTAGTCCGCGCGGACGTCCTCCGCGAGGACGGTCTTCACCGCGAGCGCCGCGTTCCCGAGCGGGCTCTCGATCCGGAGCCCCTCGCGCGCGATCTGTTCGCGGCGGCGCGGACGCACGAGAAAGGTCGCATCCACGCCCGCCTGCGCGAGCCGCCCCCCGAAATATCCGCCGATGCCGCCCGCGCCGAGGACGAGGATCCTCATCGGGCGCTCACCGGCTCACCATCCCGCGCGGCGGGGCATGCGCTCCGGCTCGTTGTTGAAATCGAAGGCGTTGGTGAGGTCGTTCACCGACGCGTCGCGCGTGCCCAACGGTGCGAGGCCCTAGCGCTTCTCGATGAAGCGCAGGATCGAGGTGGTGTCGTAGGGCGTGTGGTCGACATAGCCGCGCTTCGCGTAGGGCGAGACGATCACCGCCGGCACGCGCGTCCCGGGGCCCCAGCGATCGGCCACCGGCGGCGCCACGTGGTCCCAGCGGCCGCCGTTCTCGTCGTAGGTCACGATGATCGCGGTGCTCTTCCACTGCGGGCTCGCCATGATCGCCGCGATCATCTTCGCGATGTGCTCCTGGCCGGACATGAGGTCCGCGTAGCCCGGATGCTCGTTGAGCGGTCCGATCGGCTTCACGAACGAGACCGCCGGGAGCGTGCCCTCCTTCACCGCCTTCCAGAATTCCTCCTCGTCGAGGAGGTGCTTCTTCCTGGCGTCCGTGCCGTCGGCGTACGCGGCGAAATACGCGAAGGGCTGGTGGTGGTACTGGAAGACCGGGTGCGGGTGCCCCGCGAGCGCGTCGTTCCAGCCGCCCGAGTACCAGGCCCATGAGATGCCCTTCTCCGAGAGCCGCTCGCCGATCGTGGGAAGCGTCTGGTTGGGCATGAGGTGGGTGGGATCCTTGATCCTCGCGGGATGCGGCGTGTTCACGGTGTAGCTCGTGTTCACGACGTAGCCGTCCGGAGTCACGGCGCCGTCCTTCACCATCATCCCCCTGTCGTCCACCACGGCGCGGAGCGCCTGCGGCGCGTCCTTCCATTCCGGCGTGCAGGCGCAGACGAGCCAGAAGTGGTTGAGGAACGAGCCGCCGAAGGCTCCCATGAAGAAGTCGTCGGCGAGCGTGAACTGCTTCGCGATCCTCCCCAACGGGAAATCGCTCGCGTCGTAGTAGCTCATCACGAGGCCGCCCACGTTGGTCCACGCGACGAAGCGGTCGTTCTTCCCGCCGTCGATCTGGAGCTGGTTCTGGTAATAGAGGTGGATCGGGTTCCCCGCCTTTTCGGTGGGCGGGACGTACTTCGCGAGGTCGAAGGGCGCGTTGGGAAGGTCCCTCGGGATGCGCGGGTCCGGCTTGTTGTCCGGGCCGAGCGAGGGCGGCAGGACCGCGTAGACGTTCCCGTTCTTGTCGCTTTGGGGAAGCGCGCTCGCCGCGTTCGCGAGCCCGTTCGCGCCGGGGAACTTGCCGAAGAGGCTATCGAAGCTCCAGTTCTCCTGGAAGAGCACCACCACGTGGTCGATCCGCTCGATGCCGCGCGAATCGAGCGGCGCCGGCGCCTGCGCCGCACACGCGGCGGCGAGCAATGCGACGAACAGGGCTGCGGTGCGCTTCATGTCGCTCCTCCTTATGGATACCGGGGACAGACCACATTTTCCATTGCGCGGAACGGCTACCCACGAATTACGCGCAATGATAAATGTGGTCTGTCCCCGGTTTCAGGTCGCTTCGGCGAAGCCGCGCTTCTTCACGAGCGCGTCGATGTCCTTGAGAGTCGCGAGGAGCTCCTTCATGCGCCCGAGGGGCCAGGCGTTCGGGCCGTCCGAGAGGGCCTTCGCGGGGTCCGGGTGGGTCTCCATGAAGATGCCCGCGACGCCGGTAGCGACCGCGGCGCGCGCGAGCACCGGGACGAACTCGCGCTGCCCGCCGGAGGAAGTCCCCTGCCCGCCGGGAAGCTGCACGGAGTGCGTGGCGTCGAAGACCACGGGACAGCGGGTCTCGCGCATGATCGCGAGCGAGCGCATGTCCGAGACCAGGTTGTTGTAGCCGAAGGAGGCGCCGCGCTCGCAGACCATGATGTTGTCCTGGCCGCTCGCCTCTCGCGCCTTTTCCACCACGTTCTTCATGTCGCCGGGTGCCAGGAACTGGCCCTTCTTGATGTTCACGGGCTTGCCGGCCGCCGCCACCGCGTGGATGAAATCCGTCTGCCGGCAGAGGAAGGCCGGCGTCTGCAGCACGTCGACCACGAGCGCCACTTCCGCGATCTCGTCCTCCGCGTGCACGTCCGTGAGCACGGGGACGCCGATCGAGCGGCGCACCTTGTCCAGGATCTCGAGCCCCTTCTCCATGCCGAGGCCGCGGAAGGACTTCCCGGAGCTGCGGTTCGCCTTGTCGTACGAGGACTTGAAGATGAACGGGATGCCCAGCGCGGACGTGATCTCCTTCAGTTGCCCGGCCACGTCCATCTGCAGCTGCTCGCTCTCGACCACGCACGGGCCGGCGATGAGGAAGAAGGGCTTGTCGAGGCCGGCTTCGAATCCGCAGAGTTTCATGCCATCCGTCGTTCCCGCGCAGGCGGGAACCCAGTTATCGGGTTGTTCCCGCGCAGGTGGGAAGCGATCGTCATTGCAACCTGGATTCCCGCCTGCGCGGGAATGACGGCCATGCTACGCCGCGGAGCCGCCGATGACCTTCAGCCCCGGCTCCGGCACGCGCATGCGGCGCTGCTCCTGCGCCGCCTCGATGAACGAGATGAAGAGGGGATGACCGGCGCGCGGCGTCGAGGTGAATTCCGGGTGGTACTGGCAGCCGAAGAACCACGGATGGTCCGCGAGCTCGGCCATCTCCGTGAGGTCCTCCGCCTTCGTCTTCGCGCCGATCACGAGGCCTGCCGATTCCAGCCGCGGGACGTAGTGGTTATTCACCTCGTAGCGGTGGCGGTGGCGCTCGGCGACCGTCTCCTTGCCGTAGATGCGCCAGGCGAGCGTCCCCTTCTTCACCGTGCACGCCTGCGCGCCCAGGCGCATCGTGCCGCCCAGGTTCGACCGGGCGTCGCGCCGCTCGACGCGCCCGTCGTGGCTCTGCCACTCGGTGATGAGCGCGATCACCGGGTGCGGCGTGTCCGGGTCGAACTCCGTGGAGTTGGCGCCTTCCAGGCCGCATTTGTTCCGGGCGATCTCGATCGCCGCGATCTGCATCCCGAGGCAGATGCCGAGGTAGGGCACCTTCGACTCGCGCGCGTACTTCACCGCCGAGATCTTCCCCTCGATGCCGCGCTTTCCGAAGCCGCCCGGGACCAGCACCGCGTCCATCGCCTTCAGCGAATCGACGCCGTTCGCCTCGAGCTGCTCCGAATCGACGTAATGGATGTTCACCTTCGTGCGCGTATGGATGCCCGCGTGCACGAGCGCCTCCGAGAGCGACTTGTACGAGTCCTGGAGGTCCACGTACTTCCCGACCATGGCGATGTCGACCTCGTGCTCCGGGTTCTCGAGCGCGTCGACGATCTTCTCCCACATCGTGAGGTCCGCCGGGTACGCGGCGAGGTCGAGCTTCCTGCACACGATCTCGTCCAGGCCCTGCTTGTGCAGCATCACCGGGATCTTGTAGATCGAGTCCGCGTCGTAGGCGGAGATGACGCTCCGGACGTCGACGTTGGTGAAAAGCGCGATCTTCCGGCGGTCGTCCTCCGGGATCGGCATCTCCGAGCGGCACATCACGATGTCCGGCTGGATCCCGATGCCGCGGAGCTCCTTCACGCTGTGCTGCGTGGGCTTGGTCTTGATCTCGCCCACGCTCGCCAGGTGCGGCACGAGCGTCAAGTGGATGTAGCAGGTGTTGGTGCGGCCCTCCTCGATCCCCATCTGGCGGATGGCCTCGAGGAAGGGGAGCGACTCGATGTCGCCCACGGTCCCGCCGATCTCGATGATGCCCACCTCCGCGTCGCGGCAGGCGGCCTTCACCGACGCCTTGATCTCGTCCGTGATGTGCGGGATCACCTGCACGGTCCCGCCCAGGTAGTCGCCGCGGCGCTCCTTGTTGATGACGCGCTCGTAGATCTGGCCGGTGGTGAAGTTGTTGGCCTTGCTCATGCGCGAGGAGACGAAGCGCTCGTAGTGGCCGAGGTCCAGGTCCGTCTCCGCGCCGTCTTCCGTCACGAACACCTCGCCGTGCTGGAACGGCGACATGGTGCCGGGATCGACGTTGATGTAGGGATCCAGCTTGACCAGGGAGACCTTGATCTTGCGGGACTCGAGGATCGCGGCGAGGGAGGCGGCGGCGATTCCCTTGCCGAGCGAGGAAACCACACCCCCGGTCACGAAGACGTACTTGGTCATGTGCGACCCCCGTGCTGGAAATCCTGATTTTACCGGAAATCATGCCGCTTCAAGCGCGTTTCTCCCTTCGGCTAAACTGGACGCATGAAGGTGGGCGAGCGCCATTATCGCAGCCTCTGGGCGGACGACGCGCCCGGCGCCGTGCACATCGTCGACCAGGCGCGGCTTCCGCACGTCTTCGAGACGCGCACCATCGCCTCGGCGGACGCCATGGCCGAGGCGATCGCCGGCATGCACGTGCGCGGCGCGCCGTTGATCGGCGTGGCGGCCGCCTTCGGCGTGGCGCTCGCGGTGGCGCGAGATCCCTCGGACGAATCGATCTCGCGCGCCTCGCGGATGCTCCGGGCGACGCGCCCCACCGCGGTGAACCTGGCCTGGGCCATCGGACGGATGCGCGAGCGCCTCGCGGGCCTTCCCCCGGCCGAACGGGCGGTCGCCGCGTGGGCCGAAGCGCAGGCCCTCGCGGACGAGGACGTGGCGTTGAACGAGGCGATCGGGCGGCATGGCCTCGCCCTCCTCGAGCGCGAATACGCCGCCCGCAAGCGCCCGATCAACATCCTCACCCATTGCAACGCGGGCTGGATCGCGACGGTCGATTGGGGGACCGTCACGGCGCCCATCTTCATGGCGCACGACAGCGGCATCCCGGTCCACGTCTGGGTGGACGAGACGCGCCCGCGCAACCAGGGCCTCCTCACCGCGTGGGAGCTCGCGGGCCACGGCGTCCCGCACACGCTCGTGGCGGACAACGCGGGCGGCCACCTCATGCAACGCGGCCAGGTCGACCTCGTCCTCGTGGGCGCGGACCGCGTGTCGCGCCGGGGCGACGTCTGCAACAAGATCGGCACCTACTTGAAGGCGCTCGCCGCCCGCGCGAACGACGTCCCGTTCTACGCCGCCGTCCCCACGCCCACCATCGACTGGGGGATCGAGGACGCGATCGCGGAGATCCCGATCGAGGAGCGCCCGGAAAACGAGGTGCGGATCGTGCGGGGGCTCGACCGCGAGGGCCGCTTCGCCGAGGTGACGATCGCGCCCGCCACGACCCGTGTGGCCAATCCCGCGTTCGACGTCACGCCCGCGCAGCTCGTGACCGGGCTCATCACCGAGAAGGGCGTCGTGCGCGCGCTCGAGCGCGAGCTCCTCGCCTTCTGGCCGCGCCAGCGCGAGAACAAGGCCTACCTCACGTGAACGAGCGCCGGGTCGCCCCGGCCCGACGCCCGAGCGATGCAGGGCGGCAGCTGGGCGAACCGGTCCTCCTGCACGCGGTCGAAATGGACGGGGCGGAAAACAGGGACAGATCCCGATTTCCTTTCGGCGGAACCGGGAATCGTTCGTGCCGTTCCGCCTGAGGGAAAATGGGGTCTCTCCCCGGTTTTAGGCATAATCCGCCATTCCACAGGGGCCGCGGGATCGAAAGCGCCGCCCCATTTCGGAGGAGTCGCAAATGCAAGCAGCACAAGCCGTGCCGTTCGCCGGCGGCGCCAACGCTCCCACGCGCAACGCCCGCCTGCTCAAGTGGGTGGCGGACGTGGCCGCGCTCACGCAACCCGCCCGCGTCTACTGGTGCGACGGCTCGGACGAGGAGTACGACCGCCTGTGCGGGGAGCTCGCCGCCGCGGGCACGATGCGCAAGCTCGATCCGAAGCTCCGCCCGAATTCGTACCTGGCGTGGTCCGATCCGTCGGACGTGGCCCGCGTCGAGGACCGCACCTTCATCTGCTCGCGGACGAAGGAAGAGGCCGGCCCCACCAACAACTGGGTGGACCCGCGCGAGATGCGCGCCACGCTGAACGGCCTCTTCGAGGGCTCGATGCGCGGCCGCACGATGTACGTGATCCCGTTCAGCATGGGCCCGCTGGGCTCGCACATCGCGCAGATCGGGGTCGAGATCACGGACTCGGCGTACGTGGCCGTCAGCATGAAGATCATGACTCGCATGGGGCGCAAGGTCCTGGACGTCTTGGGCGACGGCGACTTCGTGCCGTGCCTGCATTCCGTGGGCGCGCCGCTCGAGCCCGGGCAGAAGGACGTGCCGTGGCCGTGCAACAAGGACCACAAGTACATCGTCCATTTCCCGGAGACGAAGGAGATCATGTCCTTCGGCTCGGGCTACGGCGGGAACGCCCTCCTCGGGAAGAAGTGCATGGCGCTGCGCATCGCCTCCGTGATGGGCCGCGAGCAGGGCTGGCTCGCCGAGCACATGCTGATCCTGGGCGTGCAGTCGCCCGAGGGAAAGAAGCACTACATCACCGCGGCCTTCCCCAGCGCCTGCGGGAAGACCAACTTCGCGATGCTGATCCCGCCCGCGGCGTTCAAGGGCTGGAAGGTGACCACCATCGGCGACGACATCGCGTGGATCAAGCCCAACGCGGACGGCCGCGCGTACGCGATCAACCCGGAGGCCGGCATGTTCGGCGTGGCGCCGGGGACCGGGTACGACACCAACCCGAACTGCATGGAGGCGATCAAGACCAACACCATCTTCACCAACGTGGCGTTGACGCCGGAGGGCGACGTGTGGTGGGAGGGGCAGACGCGCGAGCCGCCGCCGAAGCTCACCGACTGGACGGGGAAGGAGTGGGCGCCCGGCTGCGGAAGGCCCGCCGCCCACCCGAACGCGCGCTTCACCGTCGCCATGACGCAAGTGCCGTCGCTGGATCCCAAGTGGGACGACCCCGCGGGCGTGCCGATCGACGCCTTCATCTTCGGGGGACGCCGCTCGACCACCATACCGCTCGTGACCGAAGCCAAAAGCTGGAGCGACGGCGTGTACATGGCCGCGACGCTGGGCTCGGAGACCACGGCCGCCATCACTGGGCAGGTGGGCGTCGTGCGCCGCGTTCCGTTCGCGATGATCGCGTTCTGCGGCTACCACATGTCCAGCTACTTCGCGCACTGGCTGACGCTAGGCAAGAAGCTCTCCCACGCGCCGCGGATCTACCTCGTGAACTGGTTCCGCAAGGACGCGAACGGCAAGTTCATCTGGCCGGGGTACGGCGAG
>Ga0105240_10005276_pt1 | contig 19291 bp, 13 predicted proteins | sample KBSC54metaG_FD_80426 | JGI IMG/M metagenome (GOLD analysis project Ga0105240, IMG submission 80426) | Corn rhizosphere microbial communities from Kellogg Biological Station, Michigan, USA - KBS C5-4 metaG | ecosystem: Host-associated > Plants > Roots > Rhizosphere > Soil | place: Michigan, USA... | reverse complement strand
TCAACCGAACTCACCCTTAAATAGATCGCGGCCCGTTTCATCCCCGCTTTCCTTTCGCCTGCTTGCTCGAAGCGGAGTGCTTGTCTACGTACTCCCTGATGTAGGCCTCGAGCACCCGTGTCATATCAGTGCCTTCAGCCGCGGTGATCGACTTAAATTGGCGGTGGAGAGATGTTGGGATATTGATATTCACTCTCATTAGCTCCGGTTCTTGTTGTTTTTCCTGTTTTTGCTTGATAGATCTCACCTCCTCTCGGAGGTGAGTGTAAACGTCTATGAGTACCTGATTCCAGCTCAGCGCTCCCAGGCGTCGCGGCAGAACCCGACCAGGGCGACCATGCCGCGCCAGTCCTTATCGAGAGCTGCCGTAATTGCCTGCAGCTGTTCAACTGTCGTCGGGATCTGTCCCTCTTCGAGGGCCTTCCATTCCTCGACAGTCATTCCGGCTCGGGCAGCTATCTTGGCGATTGATCCTTTCTTCTCGCGGTGGGTACGGATCATGTGGCCGAAGAAGCGGGCCCATTCCTCTTGGCTCTGAGTTGGTGTGATCTCAGTGTAAAGACTCATATACACATTGCTCCTGACAGGCGACCCATGTCAAGGGCCGCCGCATTGAACTACTTGATTGTGATTTAGATGCTTATATACAACTAGACAGTCATAAAAAGAGATTCCTTCATCGTTAGTTCTCGATGAGATGTTCGGTTACACCGAACCCCTCCGCCGACTCGTTCAGCGCGAAGACTTCACTCCCCAGGCCAACGAAATCGCCAACACCATGCCGAGCTGGATGCCCGGCGATGACTACTACACGAACTTCCGCGTCGGTGACCCCTACGTCAAGGTCGATCAGGGATTCGCCCGTCTGCCCGGCGAGGGCTATGCCGCGCTCCATCCGGAACTAGAAGGAGTGACCAGGTCTCTCCGTCCTGCCGCACACAACATACTCCCGCGCGGGTGCGCGATGGCTCCGGCTCAGGCTGTCAGCCTGTGCAGTATTTTGGGGGCACTCGGATCCGGCTGGACGGCTCTTGATCGGATCGCTTCACTCTGTCAGTTCCATAGAAACGGCCGACAGAGTGACGGTAATGAAAACGACAGTCGCAGTCGGAATACCCCGGGGTTTCCTACCGAGTCTTGATGTTTTATGACAGCTTGATTGCTATTTGCTCCCCGCTGGCGGACAAATCGACCCCTAGGTATAGGCGTACAAGACCAAAACAACTAATTCAGTTTTCCGACAGCGTCGATGATGATCACCTGGGAGGTCAACTCTGAGCCTCTTCTTCTCCCGGGCCAGTTCAGGGCTGAAATGCTATCAGTGATACTCACCTGTTTGTGTTTCCTCTCTTCGCCGCCGCCGCCGATCTGAGGATCGGCAGACGGCTCCTCAGATTCACCGGCAGAGTGACGGGAATAAAAATCAACCTCGAGGAGAGGAATTCATAGGGATTCCGACATCGACCAGTGAGTTATTTACCACTTCACCCTCATCTGCTCCTCGCTGACCGACAAACAGGGGGGATAGTATAGCCACACAGAGCAAAACAGGTGATTTCACTTTTCCGACAGTGCCGATGATGATGACCTGGAGGTCAACTCTGAGTTTTCGTCTCCCCGGGCCGGTACAGGGCTGAAATGCTCTCAGTCATACTTACCTGTTCCTGTCCCTTCTATACGCCGCCGCCTTAAGATCGGTCGGACGGCTCACAGATGCTATTTACTTTTCTCCGTCCTGCCGAACACAAAGAGACTTGCTTGGCGCTGTGCGGGCCTGACATGGCTCCGGCTCAATCCTAGGCCCGCGCGGGGTTCTTAGCTGAGCGGAACTCTCAGCTTTAGCAGCCATTCATTGGACGTAGGCGGTGAAGATCAATGTCGCATGGTTCCCGTCATCGGTCCAACCCCACCAATCGAGGGTTCTTGGCTTATTAACAGCCAAATTACTCGGAGTCGTTGGAAACAAATGTTGCGCCTCACTGCAGGCAACTCCTCCTGGACATTCCAGGGTGTGGCCACATGCCCCTTTAGGACCTGGCGGGTCACAGCGGTAGAGAAGCTGGACAATCCCGCCTGGCAAATTGGAGGGTAAGGCCATTTGGCATCGAAGGATATTTCCCCACATCGACCTTTCGGAGGTCGCACAACCTCCTTGCCCAGAATTGACTGCCTTGTCGAACCGAAATTCATACACAGTCAAGGCAAAGTCTTGCCGGTTCCTTTCGCCTTAGGCGCGATCTGCCAATGTGGACCGCTGCTCGGTTTTGCGTTTGAGGTCTGTGCAGAGGCATGGTCAAGCGTGAAAACCAGAAGAACGGCCATAACCTGTACAAGCATCGCTCGTTTGGACATAGAAGTCTCTCCTTTGAAGTTGCAAGAGTGAAACAAAATGCCAAGAACCGGGAGCACTGTGGCTACAAGGATGCCAAACAAGAGCTGCCAAGGATGATCGGAACTTCACAAATTGACTTATCAAGAACGCCTCAATTCGCTTGTGCCGTCAATTTCTCCAGATTGGCGGATAGAACTTGGAACTGTCGACGACTGAGAATCACCTTGGTAACGAGATCAGTTACGCTTTCATTCCATACGTCTCCGTGACTATTCATGACGTTCTTAGGGACATTGAAGATCCAAGCTGGGTCATTAGCTTTTCCGGGGAGTTGCTCATTGTGCTCAACGCGCTGAATCGACTCTACGATCAGCTTCTCTCGCGTGGTCACGTCAAAACAAACGTTTGATCCCGGTGCACAGCCCGGCTTGGGATCGCTGTGCGTGTGCATCCACGGGGTATTCGCGGCCGACAACAAGTGAAGACCGTCCGAGGTGAGCGCGGGAAATACAAGATTTGCGATCGGCATAATAATTCCTGTCGCCAAATCGGCGTGGGAAGTGACCGCCAAGTAGAGAGGATCAGCATCACATATTGGAGCGCTGGGCACCTTCGTGCATGTATCCCGAATGTCTTTGATCGTCTTCCGCGTGACTGTTGACGCGGTAGCGGCGTTAATGTAAACGATCAGATCGGCCGGGAGGCTTGGATTCAACTTAAGTGCCTCCTGAGACATAGGCATCACAGATTCTGCGTGATTTTGTGCCACCGTCTTCAGCCTGTTGCGGTATCCGACCATGAAACCCACGCCTTTTTTGCCTCGAGTCTCTGCGGCATTTTCAAGGACCCGAGCTCCGAACGAGTGGCCAGCAAGGACAACTACATAGTTTTTCCGGCTCTCACCAACCACACTCTCAATCTGACTCAAAGCCTCGAACATACCTGTTTGCCCGACATGGCGAGCTATGCTGCGTCGCGGCCAATAACTGATCACGTGCTTAAAGGGTTCAAGGGTGAACGTCAACCCGCGCCAAGCTAGATAAATCCCGACCACCTTCAGCGGCTTCCCGTTGACCGCCTGAGCGTCAGCCAGCCGGGCGAGCAATGTGTCTCGAAATCGGCAGACATCGTTACAGGCTCCTAAGGTCTCATCTGCATTATTCTGCCAACCGTGGATGTAGACGACTAACAGCACGCCTTGAGAGTTATTTGCACCACGAGCTTGCCTCACTTGGGATAAGGCATCGCTTAGCTCAACCGGATTCCAGAGCTTACCTTTGTCGTTGTATTCCACGAAATTGGTGCTGAAACTGTTTCCCCGCGGGGTGGTACGTGTCTCGAACGAGGAAAGATTGTGAGGGCTTTTGCACCCGTGGTCGCTTGGTGGGCATCGGTACTCCCGGTCCGGCACGAGAAACTGGGCGTTCAGCGAAGCGGCACAGCCGAAGCCGAATAGGAGCATCATTGTGACGCGGGTGATCATGACAAACAACCGTGAGCGACATTCCATCAGGTGCCTCCAAGGGACCAAACAACCGCGGTTGAAGTCCACGCCCGAACCCATCCGAATGGCACGGTCGGGGAGGGCATTGGTATTTCCGTGCGCTGATTGTGCGGGCATGGACAATGCGAAGAACGAAATGAAATCGAACTTTCCTTTCGGACCTAAAGATGAAAATGCCGCTTTCATTCAAGAGGTCATTTCATTCAGTGCAGATGCAGAATTCCGAGCAGCGCTGCAGCTCGGCTGTATCAGGTCGAACCACTTGAAATGCACGTGCAAATCGGCCAAGCCCCGGGCCTTCCAGGCTAACCCTGTTACCACACGAGAGCATCAACGACATCAACGAGCATTCGAACCTTTAGCCTGTCTAGTTCTGCAAAGGAGGTTTCTGGGGAGCAAAGGAAACGGCAAGGTGAAAGCCTCCAATATGCGTTGCTGTTGTGGCTGTTCCGCTCGCCGTAGTATCTTGATACACCTGTTTCGGGCCAACAAAGTACTGAAATGAAATCCTCACCTTTTGCGCAAACTCTACGCCAATTGCCGCCTCTCCAAGGAAGAACACACGTGAATCTATTCCAAGCTTTTTCTGAAGTGGCGTTGAAATTAACTCTCCAGATGGTCGGAAATCAACGAAGCCTATTGCCGGGCTGTCTGTGTCGATGGACGTAGTTTGAGCGTACATTTCAAACGGCAAATTAAGAGAATATTCCGAAGATTCCGTAATTGTGCTTTGCCCTTGGAATGCCTTAACGTCAAAGCCAAGATTGGGAACAAGTCGACCGTCAAGTGCATATCCTCGGCCTAAATGCCCAAGAACTGGAAAAGGAAAGCGAAGATTGAAATCACCTCCAGTCTCGAGTTTTGAAACAGCCGTCGAGACCGAGTCTGTCTGGGTCTGCGTTCCATCCGGTTTTGGCGAACCTGCTGGCTGGCCTGATCCAGCGGTCGCACTTCCCGCTAGAATCGCCTGAAAACCCATTGAAAACGTGGTTGTAATCAAATCTGCACTGATCTGGCTCGTCGATTGCTTTGCATTGTAAAGATACTGAACACCGTCCGCTGCGACCGCGCTCTTCTCCACGGCGAAGTAATTCAGGATCATTGGTGCAGTGCAGTCAGAACCAAGTGTTGGGAACCACGTCGGATACGAATACTGATTTTTGTCATATTCCTGGCCACCGGGGCCGTGCTTGCAGCGGCCCCCTCTTTCAGATGCCTCCATACTTCGGTTGCCGAGCAATTCCAAATGCCTGTTCGCTCTATAGGTCACCTGTCCGGCGGGAAACGATTGTGCATCGCACGAGAGAACGAGCCCAAGCATCACCAATATCCCAGGCAACAGAAGGATTGATATTCTCCTTTCCTTTATTCCTTCCTTGCCTAAGCTCTCCTCGAATGTACTGAGGCCCGCGGTTTTTTCAGAAGTTGATCGATCCAATCCGTTTGGCATGCTTCCTCCCCGATATATCTGCGTTCTATCCTCAGAACGCTACAGTGATGGGGATTCCTTCTAGCTATGCAGGATTCGATCAGACTTATCCCTCAACTCGACCATTTAATCAGCCATGACCGCCAACTCCGACGCCACCTCCGGCACAGCTAGCGGTATTGTTGATGAGCCCATGTTGAGCTCCTTCCGACTGATGATGACGGCGGGAGCTCGTTGCGAGTTCGGATTGATCAACGCTACACGGGACGTAGGGACCGCGATCCGGATCGGTGTCCGGAATAACGATGGCCGCTGATTTGAGTCCAGTCACTGACCCTAGGAGACTTTTCAGCATACGTGCGCCGTGACCCTGTAAAGCTCCGGATGGAGGTACTGTGTGAAAGTGGTAATCCGCATTGTGGAGCTGGCTGCCAGACGCGATTTCTTGTTGACCATTGAACGACAAGCTGGATCCATTCTCGTAGTCGAGTATATGCGCAGCTGAAAGGGGCCCCACGGAACTGGCTGGGTAGCTTCCATTTTGCGTATCAATACTGGATCCACTAATTATGTCAGCTGTGACGATTCTGGTAGGCAGTTGTTGGATACGGATTATTCGAAGATACTTAGAGGTGAAAGTGAATTTAAGGTCCAAGTTTGGGTTGGTCACGTATACAAAGCCGTAATGCTGCGCCGCATCCTCAAAGAGCTTCTTGACGCTAGGCGAAGAATTGGTTTTGCCTCCAACGCTAACTGGATAAGCGCCATCCGCAGTTGCGTTTGAAGGGTTGGCCTTCAGAGAAGGCTTTCCATTTATACCGCCCGCATCAGGCCACACTCCACAGGGAAATGAGTGACTCACCAGCGGCAGGTTGCGAGTAACTGCTAACAACGACTTGCCAGGGTTCTTAGGATCATCTAAAAACAGCCACGAGCCAATGAAGAAGAGTCGGATACCATTCTGAAAGCCCTGTGGGTTAGGGCCACACGCCCCCAGAGCCGGCATCGTTCGCGTAACCAGGGAACCAACACCTAAATAGCTAACATTCTTCAACAGCTCACGTCTCGACTTCGTTGGCATTTACACATCTCCCTTCAGTTTGTGAAAGTCTCAAATGATGCCCAGAAATATGGATGCAACCAAGAGTGATGTGAGCGAACCGAAGCTCCAGCAACGCGAAGGGATTCAGAGGGTGAGTTGCCTTTTAAAAGTTCTTTGTAAAAATCGTGCATGAGCTCAGCAGTGCATCTGTCGTCCACATCCCATTGAGTCGCAATGACCGAATGAACCCCAGACAGCAAAAGCGCATCGCGAATATCGGGATCCCCTTCTCGGCCGGTTGGAGTATCCGACGCTGTATTGCAAGCGGCGAGCACCGCCAGAAGGCTATGTCGGAGATCGAGTTTACGGATGAGCTGAGCGGTCAGCAGCGAAGTGGCGGTCGCGTTTCTCGAAACCAGTAGCTCGGCAGGACCAAACGCGGATGTTGCATGGCCACTGAAATGAATGATTCCTGCTCTGCGAAGATCTTCAACGAGCCTTCCATGCACCGCTTTGAAGCCGTCGACTAAAACATGGTCCGAGAAGTTGGCGGCTATCGCCTTAGCTTCAGAGTAGGAAAGCTCTCCAGGAGTGAAGCCATTGATTACCAGCGCTGCGGTGGTTGTCCGAACAGAATCCATCCTGTTTCGATTTGTTGATGCAAGGGACCACCATGGAGGCAAAAGTGTCAGTTCGTGGCCACTTCCAAACCATTCCCCTTTAGAATCCACAAGAGCAGCAAACGGAATATGAATTAGCGACCGATCGACGTCTATGCTCAGTGTTGAAGATTCTTGAAGTTCATTGAATGGTGAAAGGAACACGCTATAGGCCGTTTTACCGACTACCACAACGTCCTGAAATGCAGAATCTGGATCCGAGCATAGATGATAGAGATTTGTGGCAAGCTGGCGAACCCGCGTCTGGTCGGGAAGAAGTTTTGTTTGTATCACACGGAGCGGCGAAGGTGAAACCAACCATTCCACGTACCCGTCGTTAGCGCGGCCTATCACAAGCACCAGGGACCCTGTTCTCAGCTCAGATCTGTCTGGGTGCTTCGCGGAGGTATCAAGGTTCGTATTCCTGTATGGCAGGCTGCGATATCTCTCCCAAGCGTGGAAAGCTGCCGCGTTTTCGCCTCTTCGGAGATATATCGAGATCAACTGAGCGTACGGTCGCAGATTCTCCCGCTGCCAAGCCTCTTTCTCTTCAACAGAATGCATTGAGCTGAGTGGCTTCTCCGCTTCTGTAACAGCTGATAAACAGCTTGAGAGTGCCCCATCAAGACCGCCCATCGCTTGGAGAGCTGAACACTTCTGCAGGAAATAGCCCAATCTGCCAGGTTGATAGTCACTCTCCAGAATGGACGTGCTACTTTTGTGAAGTGTCTCGAGGGCCTTCTTCGGCTCGCCTCGGAGCGTAAAGACTTCAGCTTTGTCACTGTCGAGTTCAGCTCGATAGAGTTCGACTGTTCGCAGCGGAGAATTGCTGGCTGTCGAATCAAAGGCCCGCTGCAGATCTCGTTCTGAATTCGTGAACTCACGCATTCGGGCCTCGAGCAGGGCTAGATTTTCGATGGCATAACCGCGCGTGGTCAAATCCCCAGATTCTTCTGCCAAAGATGCGGCTGTCTTCATCAGCTCGAGTGCTACATTGTCGAGGTCTATTGATTTGGATGCATTCACCATCGTGTACAGGAACAAGAACTCACGAATCGCTGGGCAACTTGATCGATGACAAAGATCGAGTCCTGCTGAATCGAGCTGGATAGCTTCGGAAGCATTGCCCATAGATGCGAGCGTCTGCGCCTTAGCGCCCAAGGCACGCAGCTCTAACCACGTCAACCGCGAATCCGAGCTGCTAGCTATTGTTCGGCCGAAGAATTGGAGTGCTCGACTATAGTCTCCCCGCAATAGCTGACAGCTCGCGATTTCAAGGCTGAGCTGATTTTGTATCCATGAGTATTGGCCCAGACCATATCTGCTCCTAAGCATCCGCGCCAGGCGCAGACATTCCTCCGCACGGTCCAAACGCTGTAATGCATAAACCTCAGCAAGTAAAGCACGAGCCTGTCCTGGTCGGTTCTTTGCGGCTCCATAAAGCTCGACTGATTCCAGACTTGCTCGGAGGGACTGTTGTGCGTCTCCTTGCCTTCCGAAACGGACCGCTGCAGCAAGTTGACGATCTCCACGCTCACTGGCAAGTGAATGGGGCGCTCTTACCCAGTCGCTAAGCCAGTGGTCCCCATGAATGCTGCCGTTTCGGGCAATTATCGCGATCGCCATGCGCGCTGCTGGACTCGCCTTCCATCGAGGAAGCATATCTTCAGTCGCAACCTGGAGTGCATCTTCGTACGGCTTAGCAGAAACCTCCACGGAATCGGGAGGTCTTTGGTTACTGCTTGAGTTCAGGCTAGCGAGCTTGCTCTCGATTGCTTGGCGCCACTCTCGGGAGGTCTCGAAACTGAGTGCCGTCCTGAGATCGGAAAGCGCATTTTGTATCGCACCTAAGCGCTGCCAACAGATCGCGCGATTGTAGAGGAGGATTCCCTTGTCTGCTCTTGGATTTCGAAGCTCCTGACTGTACAGTTCGGCCGCCTGGGCGTAGTATTCACTTTTCCCACTCTGCTGTGCGATCTCAAACAAAGCGCCTGCAAGATCCGCAGCAATATGGGGTAGGCTCGCATCGGTATTCCTCGCAATCTCAAGATTCCGACGTGCTGAGATCCCATCATTTTCGATGAGGTTGACCTCGCCCATTATCTGGTGCCAGTAGGCACTCTGAGGTTCATGCTCGAGGTGCTTCTGAGCGCGCAATCGCAGTTCCAGCAGTGGGACAGGCTCGGCCGAATCTCCAATCCCTCCGCGAGTGCCTGAGGCCATAGGAACGGGGCGACCTCCCGGTAAGCGCAGCTCCACTAGCCTTCTTTCGTCATAAGCTTCAGCAATAAGTTTGGCCTCAGTAGGATGAACGTTCCTCCAGATCAACACCGAGAGAAGGAGTATCGCCGCTATCCCTAGAATGGAGAACGACCATGCCCAATTCTGCGCAAAATCAAGAATCCTGCGATTGGAGCTAGAGGGGACCAAAGCCGGCCGAAGTTGTGCCGCAAGACGAGCACCCATGTGCTCCTGCCACATCCTGGACGAAGACTTCAAGATTCTCAACTGATCGTCGGTTTCGTCAATCTCGGACATGTTGCTAACTTCTCTCAGTAGAGCTGCGCAATAGCTGCAACTCGCTGCGTGCTCAACCAGCTCTCTGGATCCCTCCGTCCGAGGTCCTTCTACTAATTCAACCCAAGCTGACTGCGGTGGACATGCCGATCCAAGTGAGATTTCCTCCGGAAAACTTCGAAGCTTCTCATGAAGTTCAACTAGCTTCGCACACTCATTGCAGGCACGAATGTGGACACTCAAATCTCCGTCGTCACTGGAACTAGAAGCACGCAGTTCCTCAGTAATGCGAGCCAGCTCTTCCGGGCTAATATGATCCCCCGGCCTTCTCATTCCACTTCTCCTAACGTAGTTCGGAACGGTTTTCCTTCCACCGGATGCAGAGTGGATGAATGTTCTGACGACAGAAATTCTCTAACTGAACGAGTAATTCTGAAGATGCAGCTTTCAACTCCTTTCTGGGTCAGGTTGAACTCGCGGACGGCAGCTATCTCCTTGGCCGAAAATCCGTGGCGATAGTAGAGCCAAAATATCGTTCGATCCCTCCAAGACTCGGTCGATACCAAGTTGTCATTGATTTCCTTAATCAAGGTCATCTCCTCGATTTTGGCTCCGTGCGACCGGGGCTCGCAGTTCAGTTCTTCCAGACCCTGAATTTCTCCCGATCTCTTCTGGGCTGTGCGCGCCCGAAAATGGTCAAGTGCCACTGAAGTCGCGATTACCTTGATGAAGCCGAACACGGCCATCTGGTGACGTGCCTCAAATTGCCTTAGGATTCGGGCATTATCGGCGCAGAGACGCAGAAACGTATCTTGGACCAGGTCGTCGATCAAAGCGTGGTTCTGGGTGGTATAACGACCTACGATTCTGGAGATCGTACTCGCAATGAGGGGTTGAAATGTCCTTACGAACAGCACCCAAGCCGCCTCGCTCCCGTCCTCACAGCAGGCACGAATGATTTCGCCAGGGGAAACCGGTTGAGTATTCATTGGATCTACGGGGACATCAACATTTTACGTCTAAATCGAATTCCGGCAACTCGAAACTAGCTTGCGTAATGCGATCTTTGGAAATCCAGCCGCAGCAACCCAGAATAGCTTTCGAAAGGGAATCGAAGAACTTCTCCGTTCTAGGTGCAGAGGTCACGCGATAACTCTCGACACCCGGATAACGGCATCCTACGGTCGTTTCCGAGCCGGGCGGGCATCTCCGGAGCGGATCTGCGTTCATCCTCAGATCTATTGGAACGGAAGGAGCGACATGAAACGGCAAACGCTACTGGTGGTGATCACTCTACTTGTTCTCGGAGGGATCAGCATCGCACAGATCCCGACGGGAAACATCGAGAGAAACCCTGAACGACGTGGAATCAGAAGGCTCAAAGACGATGAAATTCGACGGCTATCGGGTCCCCGCACCGCCCTAGAAAGCCGAAAAGCTGGCTTTCCGCTTGACGTGCGCAAGTCGATCTTCGTCACCGATGTTGCAATCTTGAAGAGTTTCACTCTCGAAGAACTGATGGAGAAATTAGTTAAGGATGATGCAAGCCACTCACAAACTCGCGAGTCTCTCTTTGAACAGTGGTGGGACACTGCCAACCCTAAGACTACCTTCAATCTACCGTTTGGGGGGCCAAACTGCGACTCGGGGCTCCTGAACAACTTCCCTTACAAGTGTCCACGCGATGAGGGGCAACAGGTACTCAGCGGTGCGCTCGGTACTGCAACGCCAGTTGCATATACAGCGATTGCTCTAAGCAATCGGTTTGACCTTGCTACACCCCCAAGTAAGGGTGGACGAGATTGCGGAGAATACCGAATTGTTTTTGAGCGGAACAGCGGGGCACAGAACGCCTTTGATCGAAATCTGATCATATTCGAGGCGGTGCTACCGAATCCCTCGCCGAGCCAAAACTCATTGCATGGCTGCCGCAAAATCCAGGATTTTTGGGAGAAGCTGTCGAATCCGGGTTTCAGTGTCGCTACGCGCGCAACTTTATTACACGATTTCTACTATAAAGGTCTTCCCGGATACGAGCCTGTGGTTAAGGCCACTCATTACGGGAGCGCTACCTCGAAGGCGACCGGACAGATCCGGACGAATCAATTCATGGCTGGGAGTGGAAACCATGGGCCCTGGCTTCTGCGTGAGTTTCATATTCAGTTTGTCGGACAGGGATCGAAGAAGGTGGAGAAGATTATACCAGTTCCTGTCGCAACAAATCCTCCGGCTTCCCTGTTCGATGAAACAGATCAGAACCCGCTTGGGACAGCATTCAGGGCTGCCATCATCGGCCAAGTTAATTCGCTTGCTGATGGAGACATCAACAAGATCTCCATGGAGACTGCAATCGCAGACGACGACGGAGAAAGTGAAGAGGGCGGCTTGGGAGCGCCTCCCCCAGCTATGGACTATTCTGCCGCTTTCGCCAAGTCACCGAATTTCGCCAACGTCATCAAACAGAAGCTCGGTGCTTCGGCACTCACGCCTGTGGACATCGTAAGCCGCGCACAAACCCAAAGCTGTGCGGGATGTCACCACCTGAGCACTGGGAAGAATCTCGGCGGAAACTTGACCTGGCCCACTACCCTCGGTTTCACACATGAGCAGCTCGCCAATCCAGAGAATGGACCAGACGGGCTCCGCTATCAGATCTCACCGGCTCTGACTGACGTGTTCCTGCCATTTCGTAAGCACGTAATGGAGACGTTTTTACATTGACAAGGCGCAGGAGTGCGCTGGTCTTTGTGCCAGCCACTCTATTCCTTGAGTGGCAATTGGGGACGATGGTAAATGACAGGCGGTGAATATGGTGGACTTTACCTCAGAAGCAAGAAGCATCCTTTGGCTCTTGGCGTTAGGAATTGTGACTCTGCTACCCGTGCAGAGCGGCGCACAATCAACCTCGGTCTATGCGCATGATTTCCTTCGAGCCTCCGCATCTCCAGAAACACTGCTCGCACCGGCAGCTACTGCAGCGCTGTCCAACTACTACTTCCGACCTGCAGGGTTTGGGAGTGGAGGAGAGGGGCTGGGACTGCACTATGGAGTCTCACTAGCCGACAATGTGAGCGGAAAATTCCTCAGGAAGTATACCTTTGCACTGATCTCAAACCGCCAAGACAATTACTGTCCGGTCGGAGCTGCCAGTCCCTGGAAAGCGCGGCTCAGAAATGCAGCACTGCATTCGTTGTTTTCTGTGCCTCAAACGTCGAAAGCTTTCAACTGGTCTGCGCTCCCTGCTTCAATTACTGCTGCCGCTTTCTCAAATATCTATCAACCTTCGGAGCAGCGAAGTTGGACTAGCACACTTCAGCGGTTTGGTACCAACGCTGGAGGATACCTGCTCGGCGATATGCTGGCCGAGGTAACTTTTAAACCTAAACAGAATCTGGCGGTTCGATTTGTTATTGGAGTGCGGTAAGCACGATGCAAGTCGAAAACGAAGGATCCTGGAGGCGATTGCGATGATCAACCAGTGGTGCGTTTCTTCGAGGGAGCATGTGCAGAAGACTGGAACAACCCGCGTCCTCATGCTTGTAACGCTGAGCATCTGTCTTCTTGGGAATACGTCAGTATCTCAGTGCCCTCCGGTAAAAGTGAAAGAGGCTCAATGCAAGATAACCAAAGATTTCCAGCCATTTTCGCCTGACAACGGGGTTCCACTGACAATTAGAAATCCGTTAAGACCGGATATGACTGGGCAACTCGAAGTAGTGGTGCTCGGCGACTCCGTAATGTGGGGCGATGGCCTCAAGTCAGAGCAGAAGTTTGTCAGTCTTTTCGGAAATGATCTCGCAAAGATGACTAATCGAACTGTACATGTGGAGTCATTCGCTCACTCGGGAGCTCGCCTTCAAAAGATCGACGACATGAACAGTGTCATGCATGAGATTAATCTCGTGCCACAAGGAGACTTAGATTCCCAACGTCCTACCACGGAGGAGCAGGAATCGTGTGCCGCGCAAGCCAGACCGGACGCAGAAGTTGTTTTGTTGGATGGATGTATAAATGATGTCGGAGCGACCAAGATCGCACTACCTGCACCTTTCAACTTTACTAAGAAGACTGAGATTGCAGCTAAATCGCAGCAATGCGGACCGCAGATGCAAAAGCTCGTTCAGAGAGCGACGATGGATTTTCCGAAAGCTACCATCGTTGTCATGAACTACTATCGCATCGTCTCCGATCTAAGCAGACCAGAGTTTAAGGTGACCCCAAGTTTGAGTTCTACCTCAACCGGAACATCAGAGGCTGATGCGATGGAACTCGATCAAGTCCGTCAAATGCTGAAAGGAAATCTCGCGCCGGGAGGCACAGCTGCGATGGATCTCAAACGGGGTACAGCAAAGAATGACGCACAGGCGGATGCGATCCTCCAGTCTTGGAGCGACAATTCAGACGCTTTCCTTGCAACCTCGCAGGACTGCTTCAGTAAGGCGGTGAATGACACAAATGGGGTGACTGGCAGAAAATGCTACAAGGAATATCCGCCGCCTCTACATGATCCGGTCGTGCCAACAGCAGCGGGAGCAACAAAGCTCTCTCGCGTATATCTTGTGGCTGTACCGGACCGTCCGGAGTTCGCCTACGGTGCATCGAATGCTCACATATGGCGTCTCCCAAGTGCCAGCCATCCAGACGAAATGTATCGAGAGCGCAAGTCAATTTGTGATCAGGTGTTCCATGATGCCCTGTCGCGATACAAATGTTCTATCAATGCAACTGCGCACCCAAACGTCCAAGGGGCTGAAGCTTACCGAGACAGCTTAGTCTCCCTATTCAAGGTAGCCTGGAAGACATTCTAAGTTCTGGGCGTTTTCTGTGCCTGAGCAGCTTTGAAACAAATGGTCCACCGCCTTCTGGATCTTGACACAGAGATTCTCGTCGGGTTTGGAACACCTGCAGACGACTATCCGAACGTGCTGACTCGAGGGGATCTGCCAGGCGTCGATCATGCCTAGCTCAGCTCGGAAATTGTGATCGCAAGGACGCTGACATCATCCTCTTGACCGAACATTCTCGCTTCCTCGGCAATCTCGCTAGCCGGCCTCTTCGTAAGATCACCGAGCCGATCAAATCCGTATAGTTCTCCGTTTTCTGAGCGAGCCTCGGGTACGCCATCGGACAGAAGCACGATGCGTTCGCTTGGGCTTAACGTGCCGCGAACAAGTTCGTATGACTGATTCGCCGCAACGCCAAGCGGCAATGACGGTGGTGTAGCAAGCTCCTGCCCGGAGATGTATGGCGAAATGTGGCCCGCATTTGCAAGTGTGAACTGCCCATCGAGCGCTATCCGTATGCAGCACGCGGTCGTAAAGCCGAGCTGCCCCTGCGCAATCAGCACATCGTTCAAACTACATAAGATCTCGCCAGGATCGTATGAATTCTCACGTCGAACAGCGCCGAGAATCATTGCCACGCGCATCGCGGCCGTCAGGCCCTTGCCGGATACGTCGCCAAGAATCGCGGTGAGCGAACCGTCTGGAGCAGGAGAAACGAAGAAGAAGTCGCCTCCCACTTCGCTTGCCGGAAGGTATACCGAATCGACCCTAAACCCGGGAGTGGGGCGAGACGTACTTGCCAACAGAAGCTGTTGTACGCTGCTTGCAGCCTGTAGCTCAGCTGCGTACGCAGCGCGTTCTCTTGCGGTTTCTACCATCTCCGCGCAGAGGAAGGAGTTCTCGATCGCAGCCGCGGTTTGCAGGGCAATGGTATTCAGAAGCTTGAGATCGGCAGCTGAATAGGATGCATTCTCCGCGGAATCACCGAGCGTGATCACGCCAACGGTCCGCTGACCAGCGCGCAGAGGGGCGCAGATGAGAGCCTTGATGCCGCGGTCTGAGAACGGCACTCGAGAGTCCGAGACACAATCGTTGATGATCTCTCCTATTCCGCGTTCCAAGATAGATTTTGCAAAGACAGATCCAGGACCGAGTGACGCGATCTCGGCCCCTCCGGGTCCGCTATGGTTCCCAACCGATGCGGCAATTGATAGCGGACTATCGGCTCTCTCGAGGACCATGATGCTCCCGTAAGTCGCACTTATCATTTTCTGAGCTTGCTCAAGCGCCGAATGCGCGACCGCCTCCACATTGAGGAGCGGCGCGAGCTGCTCGGATAGTTCCTCAATCAAATGGATCTCGCGGTAAAGGTGCAGAACCTCGGATGCAAGAGCGCGGTTCTCCGAGTCGCGATCCGCAAGATGTTTCAGCAAAAGCGCAATCGCCGACGCCTGATTCGAAGAACCGATGACGTAACCGAGAGTCGAGGTGTCGTGGGTGATTGCGGTGCGTTCCTGTTCGCCCGAGACAGCTGCTGAAGCGTCACCAACGAGGACTCTTCCTGATGCATCGACAATGCAGATCCCAGGAGCCAGGTGTTGGCGGATGGCGTTGAACACGGACGCGCCGCCGGATCGCGAACTGAGGAGTGCCTTGAGGGTTGGAGCGGTCATGTCGGCCTTCTAGGCTGGCAATCCAAGAACGGATCTCGCCTTCGCGACGAGCGCGTCAGGATCGAAAGGCTTGGTCATGTACATGTCTGCTCCCACCTCGTGCCCCCGGTGCCGATCAAACTCCTGCCCCTTCGCAGTCAGAAGCACTATATGAACATTCTTCAGGCCCAGCTCATTCTTGACCGCGTTGCAGACGTCGAATCCGTTCTTCTTGGGCATCATGACGTCCAGAAACACAAGATTTGGCTGCTCTTGCTGTATGGATTCAAGCGCCTCTTCCCCGTTCGTAGCAGTAATCAGGTCCACGCCCTCATCTTCCAGTTCCTCGAGGGTCTGCTGAATCAGCGTTCGCAAGTGTGGCTCATCATCAACGATCAGAATCTTCATTTGGCCTCATTGATAAATAAGAAAGAGTACGTTCTCCATCCCCTTCTCGAAGCGCAGAGCTCGCACCGACTCGTCGCTCGATAGAAGGGAATTGAGAATGATGACATCCGGCTTCGAATGGACAGCCCTTGAAACAAGGTCTGAACCATTCGCTTCAACCACCTGGTAGCCACGCGCCTCAAGGACATCGGTGATAGACCGTACGGTTGACACATCCTCGTCGACCACCATTACCCTCTTCTTCGACTTCCCTTGATCCAGCAGCGTGTCGACTTCGTGGAACAGCGAAGCCGTGTCGATCGGCTTCGTCAGATAGCGGTCTACACCGAGGCGGAAGCCGCGCTCTTTGTCCTCGACAATGGACAGAATGATGATGGGAATGTCCATCGTTGCCGGGTCGTTCTTCAGCACCGCGGCAACATCAAATCCATTCATCTCCGGCATCATCACGTCGAGGATCACCAGTCCTGGAGTCTCTTCGCGAATGAGTGTGAGCGCCTTCCGTCCATCTTCCGCTAGACGAACTCGATACCCGGCGTCTGCCAGCTCCTGATGTAAAAGCGACCGGATATTTGGGTCGTCGTCCACCACCAGAACCGACTTGTCACGTGGCTGATGCGTGTCGACCCGCTCGCGCAGCTGGCGCACCAGCGCCTCGATATCCACGCGGCGCTTGCGGCCAGGCATGCTCGCATCCGTAGTCGCCTCGGCGATCGGCAATGAGAATGAGAACGTGCTGCCCTTGCCAGGTTCGCTCTCAACCCAGATTTGGCCGCCGTGATACTCAATAATCTCTTTACAGATTGGAAGCCCCAGACCCGTTCCCTTGGGCTTGTCTGTCAGCGTATCGCCCACTTGCTTGAATTTCTCGAAGACTTTGGGTTGATCTGCCGGTGCGATCCCGATACCAGAGTCCTTCACGCTGATAACCAGCTCATCGCCATCCCGGCGAGCCGAACACTTGATTGATCCGCTGTCCGTGAACTTCACGGCATTTGAGATCAGGTTGATGACGACCTGAATCAGGCGATCCTGGTCGCCCGTAACCGCCGGCAAGTCCGGTTCAACATCCCGAACCAGCGTAAGCTTCTTCGCTTCAAAGAGCGAAGAAGTTGCCGACGTCGCGCGATCGATAATCTCGCTCATCGACACACTCGCCATATTCCAGGTGAATTTGCCCGCCTCGATCTTGGCGAGGTCGAGCACGTCGTCGATGAGCTTGGTAAGACGTTCACCCTCGCTCACAACTACATCCAGGTTCTCAATTACCTGCTTCTTGGCTTGCGCGACTCTCCGATCGTCCTCCGGAATGATGGGGAAGAGACGCTCCTCAAGGCGGCGCCGAATAATCTTGGCGAATCCGAGCACGGAAGTGAGCGGGGTCCGCAGCTCATGAGAAACGGTCGAGAGAAATGAGCTTTTCGCCGCATCGGCTTCTTCCGCCGCCGCACGCGCATGAGAGGTTTCCTCAAAGAGCTTGGCGTTGTACAGCGACACACCCACCGAAGACGCAATCGTAGACAGTAGCCGTTGATCAGCTTCCGTGAAGATATTCTCCTGGTCTGTCGACTGCACGCTGATCACGCCGACGATCTCGCCGCCCGACGGAATAGGAACTCCCAGATAAGACGCGCTCGGCCGGCCGACTTGCGATATTCCAAGCTTGTTCCGAGCGCCTTCCATATCCTCATTGATCAGCAGCGGCTCACCAGTGCGAATGATCTGCGAGGTCAGACCGATCCCGAAGGGGCGCGATTGCGCTTCCTCCCCGTGAGTGTAAGGGAAGTGCAGCATCATGCTGGCGCGGTCCAGCAGAGAGACGTACACGATGGGAGCGTGGAATAGATCACGAACCTGATCACCGACGAGTTGAATCAGCCGATCTTTATCGAGCTGAGTAGCGAGCGCCTGGCTGATGTGATTGATTGTGCTCAACTCGGCAACGCGCTCGCTGACCTCATGCTCACGTTGATGGATCAATGTATACGCGTTGGAATTGTCGAGCGCGATCGATGTGTAGGCGGCTAGATTTTGAAGCAGCGTCAAATGCTGTTCGGTATAAGCGTTCTTCTTGAAACTCTGGACGCTGAGTACGCCCAATACTCGCTCCTGTGCGATGAGAGGCAGGTAAATCATCGAAGCCGGTGGTTGCGCAGCAGTCCCATCCGAGAGGGCGCCGCCTGTATGCCTGTAGTCAGCGATGTATTTCGTTGTCTCCGACACATCGTTGAGAAGAATTGGCTTCCGATTTTCGATACACCAGACAGCGAGCTGATTCTTGTCATCCGTGCTTCGCGTATAAGGCGCGTAGCGCTTTCCGTTCTCGATGGCAAGGCTGTATTCAATGACGTGTTTTTCAGGACGGTAAAGGCCAACACCGAAGATCGAGGCGTCAGCAATCTGATTCACGCGCTCGTAGAGCTTGAAGAGAATGGTTTCGAGATCGAGTGATGCGGTGATCTCTTTCCCAATCTCGCTCAGGAGCTCGATGCTTTCCTTCTGTGCGCTGATCTCGGCGGCCTGTGCGCGAATTTCCTTTGTGCGCTCGTTGACAGTAACTTCAAGGGCGCGGGCCTGGAACTCGAGTTCGGCCGTCTTGCGCCGGGCCTTATTGCGCTCATGCCGAATGACCAGCCGCCAAAGCCCGAGCGACAGCAGAATCCACAGAATCACGTACGCGGCATACGCAATTGTGCTGCGATACCATGGAGGCGCAATGATGAACGAAAATGCCCCTTCTTCGCCGTTGCGACCATCGAAGGCGCGCGACCGCACGCGCAGCGTGTACGACCCAGGTCCCAGTCCGCTGTAGTTCGCAGCCGTCTGCGTGGACCATTCAGACCAGTCCTTATCGGCGCCATCCAGCTTGTATTGGTAAGTCGTGGCCTTGGGATGAGAGAACGTGAGCGCAGCAAAGTTGAAGGTCAGTGAAGTGGTATGTGGCGGGAGTTTTAAAGCCGAGCC
>Ga0105240_10005273_pt1 | contig 19301 bp, 15 predicted proteins | sample KBSC54metaG_FD_80426 | JGI IMG/M metagenome (GOLD analysis project Ga0105240, IMG submission 80426) | Corn rhizosphere microbial communities from Kellogg Biological Station, Michigan, USA - KBS C5-4 metaG | ecosystem: Host-associated > Plants > Roots > Rhizosphere > Soil | place: Michigan, USA... | reverse complement strand
TTTTCCGTCTTGGCGTTTTCCATCCGGGCATTCTCCAGCACCCGCGCGACCGCGTGTACCGTGGCAGCGATCCGGACGGCACTTTGGACTGCTTCCCGTGTGAGCTCGTGCTTACGCAACTGGCGCTCGTGCGAGGCCACACAGGTGCCGCAACCATTGATAGCAGAAACGGCCAGCGACAGCAGCTCGAAATCAACCTTGTCGATGCCAGGGTTGCCGATGACATTCATCCGCAGGCGAGCCGGCAGCTGCGCGTACTCCGGGTCCTCTACCAGGTGCAGAAACCGATAGTACACATTGTTCATGCCCATGATCGCCGCGGCCGCGCGCGCCGCATTCGAGTAGGAGGAGTCCAGGTGAGTCGCAGCGAGAGCTTCGATGTCACCGGTGAACTCCACATTGCGTGAGGCGATGGCGGAGGCAAGCGCCACGGCCCAGATCTGCTTGTCAGACAGGCCGGGCGCACCTGCGGTTGTGAGTACCGAGCCGAGATTCAGCTTCAGATCCCGTGCGTAATCGGGAATCGCGTCGCGGATAGTATCCAGAGTAACCATGATTCGTGTCCTTCTCAGGCAGCCTTGAGGGTGTCCTCACCCTTCTTCCAGTTGCACGGGCAGAGCTCATCCGTCTGCAGCGCATCCAACACCCGGAGAACCTCCTCCGGATTACGGCCGACGTTGAGATCCGTGACATAAACGAACCGGACCACCCCCTGCGGATCGACAATGTACGTCGCACGCTGCGAGACACCGGCCTCCGGGTCGAGAATGCCGAGCCGCGTGGACAGCTCGCGCTTGATGTCCGACAGCATCGGGAAGGGCAGATTCTTCAGCTCGTCCTTCGTGCTCCGCCACGCAAGGTGGACGTATTCGCTGTCGATGCTGACACCCAGCACCTGCGCATCACGCGCCTTGAACTCCTTGTCGAGCTTGCCGAAGGCGGCAATCTCGGTGGGGCAGACAAAAGTAAAGTCCTTCGGCCAGAAGAACACGATCTTCCACTTGCCTGGAAAGCTGTCCTGCGTGAACTGCTGGAAAGCCTTGCTCGCATCGCTCGACACGACACCGGTGAGGGAGAATTCCGGAAAACGCTGACCAATACCTGACATGCTCGAAAGCTCCTGCGTGAAAGTTGCTGTATGCCCCTTGCGGGAATGGCGAGCATGTTGCGGCCCGGGCGGCTATTATTCCAATCGATTGACTTTATAATCTCGATAGACGCCATATATCGCACGCGAGCCCCCCGGAGCGTGAAGAGCCATGATCGATATCAAGCTGAAGGATCTGCGTTACCTGGTGGCAGTCGCCGACTGTCGCCATTTTGGCCGTGCAGCCGAGCGCTGCTTCGTCAGCCAGCCGACGCTCTCCGCGCAGTTGAAAAAGCTCGAGGATTACCTCGGCGTACAACTCATTGAGCGCCAGCCCAATAACGTATCGCTCACCGAGGCAGGAGAGCAGATCGTCGCCCGTGCGCGTCGTATCCTCGAAGCCAGCGAAGAAGTAGTCACGCTGGCGCGATCCCATCGCGACCCGCTTGCGGGCCGCTTGCGCGCAGCTCTCCTACCTACTATCGGGCCTTACCTGCTTCCACGGATCTCGCATGTGGTGCGCAAGATCCTCCCCCGCCTGGAGCTGCAGCTCTACGAATATCAGACCGCGCAGATTCTCGAAAAACTGCAAGGTGGAGAGATCGACGTCGGCATTCTCGCGCTTCCCGTTGACCTCGACGGCCTGGAAGCGCGCGAGCTCTACACTGAGCCCTTCGTGGTTGCGGTGCCTGACCAACACAGGCTCGCCAAGCGCGATAGCCTGCGAACAGACGATCTGAAGGAAGAAACGTTGCTGCTGCTGGAGGATGGCCACTGCCTGCGGGACCAGGCACTGGAGGTTTGCAGCCGTGTTGGCGTGCGCGAGAAGCAGGATTTTCGCGCGACGAGCCTGGAGACCCTGCGGCAGATGGTGGCAACGGGTGCCGGGCTGACGTTGTTGCCGGAGTTGGCCAGTCGAGGTGCCTATGGCGATGCCAAGGGGGTGACCATCCGTCCGTTTGCGAAGCCGGCACCGGTGCGACACGTGGGAGCGGTCTGGCGCAAGACCACGGCACGCCGGCCAGCCATCGATGCACTCTGCAAGCTAATCGCGGATCACACCAAGTGAGGCGCCGGTGCCGGGTGAGGGCGTCGCTCCTGTTTGGGAGCGGGTCGCGCGAGCCATGGCGATGGCGCCCACTATGGCGAGTGCGCCAATGATCTGCAGCGTCGCCAGACGCTCGCCTAACACCAGCCACGCCGAGACTGCCGCCCCGAGTGCTTGAATCAACAATCCCAGCGAGCTGAAGGTCGGACGCAAATGCGCCAACGCGTATGCGATGAGGCCCTGACCCAGTACATGCGCGCCAACGGCGCATCCCGCCAGGATCGCCCAACCCTTTGCCGTGTCCGGGAAGAACTTCTGCGACAGCGCCAGGGGTAGCAGCAGCAGAGTGAAGACCAGTGTGGAGTTGAACATCACTGTGCCCGTTCCATAGACCGCCCGCAGACGCGCCACGCACAGCAGATACCCTGCGAAGAAAAAAGCCGTTCCGAGCCCAAGCGCGTCGCCCAGAATCGCCGACCCTCCATGGCTCAACTTTGGGCTCACGATGAGGGCCATCCCTGCAAGCGCGAAGACGGTTGCTACCAGGAAGCCTGTGGTCGGACGCTCCCGCCAGTACACCCACGCGACGAACGTGACGATGAGAGGGGCCAGGCTCGCCTCCAGAGTCGCGGCGGCTACCGAGGTCAGAACGAGCGCCCAATTCCATAAAGCGAGATCGCCCGCGAAGAACACACCCGCCCAAAGAAAACCGGTATCGCGAAGGCTCGCGAGCATGACAGCGCCGCGCGCACGGTGCGCCGAACCGGTTTCAAGCCAACGGCCACCTTCCGGCAAACCCGCGTCGGAAAGTGCCGCATCTCCCGTTCTGATCCGGCGTGGCTTGGCCCCCGTTGGGGATTCCCTCCCCACTGGGGATTCCCTCGCTGACCGCTCGGTCGTCGCTGACCGCTCGGTTGCCCTCGACTCCAACAGGGCCCAGATCGCTAGCGCCGGCAGCCCAAGGCAGCCCCGCCAGAACGCCGTGGCCACAGGTCCGGTCTCGGAGAGGCGCACGAGAACGCCCGCAGATCCCGTGCACAACGCGCCCGCGAAAAGCGCGCCCAAGGCGGCTAGCTCCGTTTTCCCGCGCGCTTCGCTCATTTCGCCCTCTGCGGCATCATAGGCGGTCCCTACAATAGCCGTCTGGCATACTGTGATGCTTCCCCGGAAGAGGCATTGACTTGATCAATCGCGCCGCAATTTTCATGGCTCGCCTGTGCTTCGGGCTGATCATCGCCGCCAGCGTGGTCGCTCAAGCGCCTACGCTGGCAGTGCAGGACGCCTGGACTCGCCAGGTGCCGGGATCCGATGTCGCAGCGGTGTACCTGACAGTGCGCAATCCAAGCGCGAAGTCGATAACCATCGTGGGCGTGGAGTCACCTTTGGCCAGCCACGCGATGATCCACGAAACCAGGACGGATCGCGGGCAGTCGCAAATGCGGCCACACGAGCATCTCGTGGTTCCCGCGGGACAGTCGGTAAAGCTCCAGCCCGGTGGCCTGCACATCATGCTGCATGGAATGAAACAGACAGCGGCGGTGGGCCAGACCGTGCCGGTTACATTGCTGCTTTCTGACGGCGGCAAGGTGTCCGTCGCAGCGGTGGTACGGCCCCTCAACGCGCAATGACCGGGCTCGATCACGTCACGCCCTACGATCGCTTCGCGTTCAGCGATGTCGAGATGGAACAGCTGTTGGTGACGGGAGAGCATCGCCGCGAGCTGGTCGACTATTTCGGACCGGATGAGTATCGCTACCTCGCCCGCCTGGCGCGCCAAGCCGCGCGCACTCCGATCAAGGAACCGGACCTCCACGTCATTGTCGTCCCCGGAATCATGGGGTCGCAGCTCGGGCTGACGCGTACGGCGCCTCTTCCCCACGATATTCTCTGGGTCGATCCGATTGACATCAGCGTCGGGCGTCTCAGCAGTTTGCGCTTGCCTGCGACGGCGAGCATCGTCCCGCTCGGTGTCGTTCTCTATTCCTACCTGACGCTGAAACTGCAGCTGCGTGCCGCGGGATTTTCGGTTTCGTTCCACGCTTATGACTGGCGGCTCGGAGTCGATGAGTTGGGCAGAGCCTTCGCGGAACGGCTGCAAAGCGAGTCCGCGCCGCGGCTTGCCGTAGTGGCCCATAGCATGGGCGGGCTCGTCTGCCGCGCCGCCGTGGTGTTAGCCGGGGCCGAGCGCGTCGAGCGTGTTCTGTTGCTCGGAAGCCCTAACTTCGGCTCGTTCGCCACTGTCCAGGCGTTGCGCGGCACGTACGCTGTCGTGCGCAAGATCGCGCGCCTCGCCAACAGCGACTCGGCCGAGTCTCTTGCGACAGAGATTTTCAACACTTTTCCGAGTCTCTACCAGATGCTGCCAGCAGCAAGCTGCAGTGACGGAAAGGACTTGTTCGATGCCGATACCTGGCCTCAGTCAGGCCCGCGCCCGAATCCGAAGCTCCTGGAACACGCGCGCACCGTTCAGAGCACTCTTGCGCAACCGGATTCTCGATTCGCTTGCATCGTCGGTATCGGGCAGGAGACGGTCACCGGTGTGCGCCGCCGTGGTGATGACTTTGTCTACACGATTACCCGTCACGGCGATGGGACGGTGCCGGCGATCAGCGCCGCTCTCCCGGGCGCACCCGCACACTACGCTCATGTGGCGCATAGCGATCTCACCCGCGATCCGGTGATCGCTGCCGCAGTAATCGATCTATTGCGCAAAGGGTCCACCCGCAAGCTACCCACTGCGTGGACAACTTCCAGCGCCGCCGAAGCTCGCATCACGGATCGACAGCTCCGACGCACGGACGCGCGCAAAGTTGACTGGGCAGCACTGGAGCCCGAAGAGCGGCGTCTCTTTCTGCAGAATCTGAATGAGCCGCCGAAGTTGACCCTCCGGGTACCGGCGCGTGCCCGTGCCGGCACCCGCAAACACAAGCGGCCGCGCTCGCGGCGGGGTTGATCCCATGTTGGATGGCTTTTCCGAGTTGCAGAATTTTCCCAGCGCCACTCACGCCGTACGCATCGTTTTGCGATTGTTCGTCGCGCTCGTCGTTGGCGGGCTCGTTGGGATCCAGCGAGAGCTGACCCATAAGCCGGCCGGGCTGCGCACTCACATGCTGCTGGCGCTGGGGACGGCGCTGCTGATCGTCATAGTTGACGAATCCGGGTCAAGCAAAAGCGACATGTCACGCGTCGTGCAGGGGCTGGTTACCGGGATCGGCTTTCTGGGGGGCGGTGCGATCCTCAAACTTACGGCCGAGCACGAAATCCACGGATTGACGACCGCCGCGGGGCTATGGCTGACATCGGCCGCCAGCATCGCCGCTGGCGTGGGCCAGCTTCCCTTGGCCATCGTGGGCGTGATTCTCGGACTGGTGGTACTCGCGGCGTTCACGAAGGTGGAAAAACGGCTCGGTCATCACGTCTCAAAAGATGCCGCCAACCGCCCTCCACCAACCAACAACAGGCCACCTCCGCCGGATGAGACCGGTGGCTAGGCTGTCCGATTCGTCCCCGAGCCGAAGCACTTCACACTAGCGCCGCATCGGTATCTACTACGCTGCTGGCGCCATGGATGACGACCCTGGAAAGCGCGAGCGCCTGGGGCAACACCTGCTGGGCGAAGAAGACAGCTGTACGAACCTTCGCCTCATAGAAGTCGCGATCGGCACCACCTTCCTTCTGCGCGGCAATGGCCGCCGACTTCGTCATGAGCCAGCCGCCCACCCCATAGCCCGTCAGTTTCAGATACGGCACGGAAACGGCCATGGCGAGATCCGGCCGTGAGCCGATCATCTCAAGAACGGCAGCCGTGGCCGTTTTGAGCAAGCCAACCGCTTCCAACGCCGAAGTGCGTGTCCTCTCGACCGCTGCGTCGTCTGACTTGATGGCCTCGAGATCACGCGACATCTCGGCTAACAAGGACAGCATGGCAGCTCCGCGATCCCGTCCGAGCTTGCGGCCAATCAGATCGTTGGACTGAATGCCCGTGGTCCCTTCATAGATGGTCGTGATGCGGGCGTCACGAACATACTGCGCGGCGCCCGTCTCTTCGATGAATCCCATTCCCCCCTGTACCTGCACGCCGATGGCGACCATCTCATTGCCGATCTCGGTGCACCATCCCTTCACTATCGGTATCAGCAGATCGGCACGCGCCTGCGCGGCAGAACGCCGCTTCTCATCAGGACTGTGCGCTGCGATGTCGAGTTGGAACGCGGTATACAATGCGAGAGCACGCGAAGCCTCCGTGCATGACTTCATCGTCAGCAACATGCGCTTGACGTCCGGGTGATTGATGATGGGTGCAGGACCGGTCCCCGCTGGTGGGACGGGGGGCTTTCCTTGTACGCGTGTCCGAGCCCACTCCGCCGCGCGTTGGAAGGCGCGCTCACCCATCGCGTAGCCTTCCAGGCCGACGGCCAATCGCGCGGAATTCATCATGACGAACATGTATTCGAGACCTCGATTGGCCTCGCCGACGAGGTAGCCTATGGCGCCGTCGTGGTCGCCGAAGGCGAGAGCGCAAGTGGGGCTCGCGTGGATACCCAGTTTGTGCTCGATCGAGACACAACGTACTTCGTTACGGGCGCCGAGCGATCCGTCCTCGTTGACTAGCACTTTCGGCACGATGAACAACGAGATACCTTTCACGCCCGGCGGCGCGCCTTCGATGCGCGCCAACACCATGTGGATGGTGTTGCTAGTCATGTCGTGGTCTCCCCACGTGATGAAGATCTTCTGCCCGAAGATCCGATAACGCTGCCCGTCGGGCACGGCGCGCGTCCGCACCTGCGCAAGATCGGAGCCGGCGTGCGGCTCAGTGAGCACCATGGTGCCGGTCCATTCGCCGTTGATCATCTTGGGAAGGAACTTACGCTTTTGCGCCTCCGAACCGGATAACTCCAGCGCGTGCACGGCGCCATGGGTCAGCATCGGGCAGAGCTTGAAGGCAAGATTCGCCGAGGCCCACAACTCCTGCACCGCCGTCACGAGCGTATGCGGCACACTTTGGCCGCCAAACTCCGCGGGCGCGCCCAGCTGTGGCCAGCCGCCGGCGACAAACTGTTGATAGGCGTCGCGGAAACCCGGCGCGGCAATGACACCGCTCTCGGTCCAACGGGCACCTTGCTTGTCGCCGGGTTGGTTGAGCGGGTCGAGGACATCCTGCGCCAGACGCGCCGCCTCCTCGAGCACCGAGGTGGAAAGCTCGTTGGAGTACTCCACAAAATCGGGGCACGCGGCCAGTTGTGCGGCTTCCAGCAACTCCTCGATGACAAAACGTAATTCCCGAAGCGGCGCGCGATACATAAGAGTCCTCTGATGGCCGGGTGCGTGATCAGGAGGCTCCTAGTGTAGCCGTTTTGGAGTTATCCTACTCGCGAGTAGGATATCGGTCTGGCGGCGGTCTCAGGCCGGCGAGTTGGAGGAGACGAGCGCCGGAACGATGTTCGCGGCGAGAAAATCGACAAAGCGCTGCACCCGCGGATCGCTCTCGAGCGAGGCCGGATAGAGCGCATAAAGCTCCGCGGCCGGCGGCAGCGTCCACTCCGGCAGCACCGGCTTCAGCCGTCCGGTTGCAAGCCCCTGACGGCACATGAATTCCGGCAGTAGACCGATCCCAAGCCCGGCTGCGGTCGCGGCGTGCAGAACCGCCGGATCGTTGATCGCAAGCTTCGGTGCGAGCGGCACCTCGGCTCGCTGAGAGCCGCGCTCGAGCCTGAGGCGAAATTCCGGCAGATCGGTCGCTTCGGGGGTCAGCAGATCGTGACCGCGCAGATCTTCGGGTCGAGCCGGTAGGCCACGTTGCTGCAAATAGGCGGCGGTCGCGCAAAGCAGGGCCGGTGGCGCGCCGAGCAGGCGGCGCGCGATCGCCGGATCAGGTATGGGCTGCGGCCTGATTGCAACATCCCAGCCTTCGACCATCGATTCGTTGTCCAGGACGACCTCCAGAGGCAGGTCCGGGAAAGCTTCGAGGAATCGCGGCACGAGCGGAGTCAGGAGGACTCGGCCGTAAGTTGGATCGGCAACCACCCGCAAAGGCCCTGCCGCCGGCGCGTGCAGCTTGGCCATCGTGGCCCTAGCGGCATCGGACTCTTCGACCACGCGCTTTGCATGCGGGTACAGCAGACGACCTGCCGGAGTCAGCCCGATCCGGCGAGTAGTGCGCTCGAGCACGCGCACGCCCAGCGCACTTTCGAGATCGGCAATGGCCCGACTTACAGCTGCCTTGGGGACCCCGAGAGCGCGGGCCGCTGCGGAAAAGCCGTTGAGGTCGACGACCTTGGCCAGCACGGCCAGCTGCGCGGGGATCCAGATCAGATTCAAGACGGCTCCAATCGCTCGAACGAGAGAGCCTATTGTTTCACCCAAGAGGCACGCGGGCCAAGCTCGAGACAGCTAAAATCGCGCCCGCCGCAGCGCTGGATGCGCGGCTCCTCTCCACCCTCCAATGTCCTTTCGGGGAATGCCATGAAGATCACCGTACAAGCCGTTACCGTCGATATGTTCGCCTCGTCGCTGAATGCCTTATCGGGCCTGCTCGAGAAGGGCGCGGCGCATGCGGCCGCCAAGAAGTTCGATCCGAGCGTGCTGGTGAATGCGCGCCTCGCGCCGGACATGTTTCCTCTCTCCCGTCAGGTGCAGATCGCGTGCGATCTGGCGAAGAATTCCGTCGCCCGTCTCGCTGGGCTCGAGCCCCCGCGCTTCGAGGACAATGAGAAGACGATCGAAGAGCTGCGCGCGCGGATCGCGCGGACGATCGATTACTTGAAGAGCGTTCCGGCCACCGCATTCGAGGGCGCCGAGGACCGCGACATCAAAGTGCCCGCCGGTCCGGAGAAATTCCTCGAGTTCAAGGGCCTGCCATTCGTACAGCGCTGGGCGATCCCGAATGTCTTTTTCCATATTACGACCGCATACGGGATTCTGCGCCATAACGGGGTCGATGTCGGCAAGCGGGACTTCATCGCTAGCGCCTGAGACCGTCATTGGTCCTGCCCGAAGTTGGTTCGGGCGCGCACGCTCGCGGACACGAAGCGTCGTGTCCGCGAGCATTGTCAAATGCGCGCGGGTTGAATATGACAAACAGCCCCAGAGGCTCAGCCGCATCTCCTGCTCGATTGTGAAAAGGCGTTTGCATTCGGCGACTAAACGCGAAGGCAATCACGGCGGCGCGCCATAGCTCCTGCCACTCTATCCATCGCCGGCTCATTTCCATTTGTCCGGCTCGTGCGCATCCTGGATGGGGAAGTCCTTGCAGCCACTGAATGCTATGGCCGTGCGTCCGCCCGCCAACACGCCTGCCACAAACGCCGCTCCCGCGGCAGCCGAGCCTATGACAGCAGAAGCTCTCGGCTGGCAATTGCGCGCAGCGTTACCTCCGCTGCGTCTTCACTCCGTCTCGCTCTACGACGACCAAGCCAACGTACTGTGGCTTAGTGAGGGTGCGCTTGGACCTGATGAGCACAACCTCGTGCTCGAGGCGATGGACGCGCTCACCCACGATCGCGCATTGCCTTGCTACGAGAACGGCCTCGAGGATGGTCGCGTAGCTATCTTCCTGCCCGTGCGCGCACCCCAGGGAGATCTGGTCGGCGTGGCAATGATCCTCGCCGACTTGAAGTCGGTCGGCGATGGTGTCCTGGAAAGAATTGTCAGTCCGCAGTTGCGGACGATCATGCAGAAGGTGGCGGTACTTCTGCGTGGCAATACCAAGGGCTCGCCTGGTGGCGAGGCACCTGCTCCCATACCTGTTTCTGTTGCCCCCGTGCTGGAGCTTACGCCTGAGCGCGGACCCACATCCGGGCGAGCGGGAGCGCCTTCTGGACCCACCGCATCGGCGAGCGCATCAGCTTCGCCGGCTGCGTCTGCATCAGCTACTACTGCGGCGACAGGGGGTGTTGCGAAAGGTGCCCCTGCGGTCGCTACTGTTGCTCCGGCTAAGACTGTAAATGCCGCTGGGAATGCTCGGGCTGGAGCTGCACCGTCCGCATCTGCGATACCGACACTAAGCGCTGGAGCCAAGCCCAGTCCCACTGCCGCGACTGCAAGCAAAGCGCCCCAGGCATCCGCTCAAGGCCACGAGCTGTCGCCGCAAGCCATTGACGACATTCTCGAATTTGAGATTTTCCCGGACGTGGCCGTGGCCTCGGCTGTTACCTCCGCAGCGGCTCCAGCTCAGCCTACACCCTCGCTGGAATGGGACTCGGGTGACGGACTGGAGCTGGTGGTCGACGATTCGCTGGCCCCACCGGTTATCCAACCTGAGGCCGCGAGAACGGCCGCTCAAGCTTCGGCGCCGCAGCGCGGAGCGCCGGTTGTTGCGAAGTCAGGAGCGGCGCCGGCATTCGGGTCGAACGGCAGCGCTGAAAAAGCGACCTTCGCCTCCGCCCCAACTCTGGCTGCGCCCTCCTGGGCTGCCGCGCCGGCTTCGCCGGGAACGGCACCTGTGCTTCAGGCTGCTTTCAATGGAGCTTCGCCTGCTGGAGGACTGACGACTGCGGCGGCTCCGGTACTCCCGATTGCCCGTAGCGGCCCGGCCGCTGCGGCACCCCTGGCTTCCCACCCCGCAGCAGCCCCCGCGGGAAACGCTGCGGTTGCAGCGTCCGTAACTGCGGCTCCCGCAATTGCGCTGGTTCCTGCTTTATCACCCGGGGCCCCCATGGTGAACGCAGTCAACGCGTCACCAGCTCCGGGAGCGCCACCCACATTGACGTCCGCGCCGGTTTCAGCGTCGGGGCCGGAATTGGCCTCGGCCGTGCCGCCAACTTCCGCCATTGCGCACGCTGGTAATGCACATCTGGCCGGATCCGACCCGTCCCAGGCGCATTCCAACCCGGCGCCCGTTGGTTCATCACCAGCAAACTCAGCTCCCCCACCCAGGGTCGACGCGCTGTCTGCCACCGGTGTTGCCCCCGTCTTGGCGGCGAAACCGACTAATGCCACAACCACTACCAACAAGGCGCTGACGACCGGTGCCAATCGTGCGTTGAACGGCTCATCGGCGACTTCCACCGTGCCGGCTCTCAACGCCGCCGCGACCGGAACCTCCAAGGCGATAACGTTCGACCCTTCCAGCCTCCTCCTTGACGTGCAGCCCTTCTCAAAGCTGCGCGCTGGCGGCCGGATGCGACGCTACGAAGTGCTGCCACGCGTGCCGCACCGGGACGCCAATCGCGCCCCCGCGGCGATGGACGGATTGGCGCTACAGCGTCTGCTCGCCTGGTTGGGAGCGAACCGTTCAGCCTGGAATCTGGAGCCCACCAGCTTCAGCCTGAACCTCTCCATCGCCACCTTGGAAGACCCTCGATTCCCTCAGCACGTCCAGTCCTGCCTGAAGGCCAACGGCATCGCACCCGACAACCTGGGATTCGAGATTGCCGAACCCCTGTGCACGCAGCATCGCGCGCAGGTGGAACGCTTCATCTCTCTCTGCGACAAGCTGGGCTGCTTTGTCGTCATCGACGATTTCTCGTTCGACTCGGCAGTGCTGCCCTTGCTGCGCTCGAAGGCCCTGCGCCTGGTGAAAATCGATCCCAAGCTCACCTCTGTCGCCCTGCGCGACAAGCTTTCGCAAGCCGTGGTGGTGGCAATCGTCCAGGCGGTAAAAGTGCTCGGCATCCACTGTGCCGCCAAGCGAGTCGAATCGCAGGCCTCACTGCAGTGGCTCACCGCCATCGGATGCGACCTCGCCCAGGGCCCCGCCTTGGGACAGGTCGTGCCGATCGATTCCTTGCATATGGCGCAAGCCGCTGCGTCGGAGCCGGGTAAGACCAGCTGAGCGGGGGTCCTGCTCGCAGTACGGCCCCAGTACTGTCCCCCCTGGAACGGCAATCCGGCCGGCCACAGGCCGGCGCTCGGAGCCGGACGGCGCCCCGACCCCGGACTGCGACGAGCCGAGTCTCGAGCACGCTCATCCGGCTACGCCAGGCGGCGAGATGACCTAAGCTTGCCTCACGACGATGGGCTTTCTCGGCAAACCGCTGCCTCAGGCATGCTGACGCTCGAACAATTTCGCTCCAAACGGAACCTCCTGTTCTGGAGCCTGCATGCGGCTGGTTGGGGCGCGTATGCCATTACCCAGTACTTCGGCGCCCTGCTCTATGAGAAACCCAGCAGCTACGCACAAGTCATCGTCGTCGCGGCGGTCTCGGGTTTCGTGCTGTCGATGCCGATGCGATATATCTATCGCCGGCTGTGGGGACGCCCGCCGCGCGTCATAGCGTTCGGCATGCTGGTGACCTGCTACATCACGGCTTGCGCGTTACGCACCGTGATCAACCTCGCATACAAGGAGATCGTCGAGCCGGACTGGCAGTTCAAGACATTGTTCGAGCTTTTCCAGGGCTCCATTTCCACCACCTATCTGTTGTTGTTGTGGAGCGCCCTGTACTTCGGCATCCGTTCCTACGAATCGCAACAACAACAGCAGGAAGCAGCGCTCAAGGCGGCGGCTCTCGCGCAGGAATCGCAGTTGAAGATGCTGCGCTATCAACTCAATCCGCACTTCCTGTTCAACACCCTGAACGCCATTTCCACCCTCATTCTGGACAACCAGAACCGCACGGCCAACCACGCCATCACCCGCTTGTCGGAATTCCTGCGTTACACCCTCGACCAGGACCCGATGAAAAAAGTGACCCTGCGGCACGAGATCGAAGCCCTCGACCTGTACCTGGGAACCGAGCGGCTGCGCTTTGGCGACCGGCTGCGCCTGGAATATGCGATCGAAGGACCGGCGCTGGAGGCGCTCGTTCCAAGCCTGCTGCTGCAGCCTTTGCTCGAGAATGCCCTCAAGTACGCCGTGTCGCCCCGCGAAGGGGGCGGCTGCGTGCGCATCGAAGGTCGCGCACGCGGGGCGATGCTCGAAGTCAGTGTGATCGACGATGGCCCTGGTATGCGGGATTGTTATGCGCCGACCGAGCGGCGTGGTGTTGGCCTGCGCAACACCCGTGAGCGCCTGGCCGTGCTTTATGGAGAGGATCACCGCTTCACGGTACTCAACAGCCATCCTGGCCTGCGCATCGATATGGCTTTACCGCTGGAGCTGGCCAGGGCGGAGGCGGCACCCGAGCAGCCGTACCTTGAATCAAAGAGAGCGCGAGCATGAAAATCAACACCATCATTGTGGACGATGAGGCGTTGTCGAGACGGGGCATCGAGCTGCGGCTGCAGGAGGCGGGCGACTTCAACATCGCTGCCCAATGCACCAACGGCCGGGAGGCGCTGGCCGCCATCTCCACCTTCAAACCCGATCTCGTCTTTCTCGACATACAAATGCCCGGCATGTCGGGATTCGATGTGCTCGCCCAACTGCCGCAGGAGTCCCTGCCGGTTCTCGTATTCATTACGGCGTACGATCAGTACGCCATCAAGGCTTTCGAGGCCAAGGCAGTCGACTACCTGCTGAAGCCGATTGACGATGCTCGCTTTCAGGCGGCATTGGAGCGCGTCCGTGAGCACGTGCGCGCCAAGAGCGCCGCAAACCAACGGGATCGGCTCATGGAGATCATTGCCGAGATCACCGGATCGGGGGAGCTCGCGCTCGACGAGCTTTTAACTCGAGGGCGCGCGGCAGTCGGAGCCCGACATCCGGAGGTTCTGCCGATCCGGCAAGGGCGGGAGACCGTGCGAGTCCCCGTGGCATCCATTCAATGGATCGATGCGGCCGGCGACTACATGTGTATCCACGCCGGCGGCGACACACACATCCTACGCGGGACGATGAAGGAGCTGGAGGAGCTTCTGGATCCGAAGCTTTTTCAGCGAGTCCACCGCTCTACCATCGTCAATCTGCGACTGGTGAAGAGTCTGCGCGCGCACATGAATGGCGAGTACTTCCTGACGCTCGAGGGAGGGCACGAGCTCAAGCTGTCGCGCACCTATCGGGACAAGGTGGAGTACTTTCTCAACTCAGGGGTCAACTGACCTGCGCACCGGGCTCAAGCCCGCCTGCGGAAGGTTCCGGTGGTAAACAGGGCGCACTCGCTATCTACCATCTTCACACAGTTTCGGCCGCTCCGTTTCGCGCTGTAGAGTGATTCGTCGGCAAGCTGCACGAGCCCTTCCGGACTTCTGCCGACCAGGGGCCGTACGACTGAGATGCCCACGCTGGCCGTTACATACGGTGCGGTCGGCGAATCTTCGTGAACGATCTGCAGAGCCAGAATGGCTCTGCGCAACTCGTCCGCGAGCTCCTGCACGCGCTCGCCCGTCATATCGAAGAGGGCCAGAACGAATTCCTCGCCACCGTAGCGGGCTGCGATATCCAACGGACGGCGCGCAAAAGCCTGCACCACCTGCGCGACGCGCCGCAGAGCATGATCGCCTGCCTGGTGCCCATATCGATCGTTGTAGGCTTTGAAATGGTCGACGTCGATCAACAGCAGAGCGAGACACCGTTTGTCACGCAATCCCTGCTGCCACATGCGCGGAAAGTGCTCGTCGAATGCCCCGCGATTCTTCAGTCCTGTCAGGCCGTCGCGCGCGGCCATTTCACTCATCAGCCTGTGTTCGAGGAAAGAGGTCCGGAATTGACGCTCGACTCCTCTATAAGCGAATGCTCCAACGGCCGTCGTGATCGTCAGGACGGTGACATAATACACAACGGACTCGGTGGAATGACCGACGTAGGCCAACGTTGCGCCATGCGCAATGATCATGAGCGCGTCGGCGATGAGCGCCTCACGGAAACGCTGACCACCCAGGAAGAAAAGGGCGATGCTGTACGAGGTCAGAAAATAGAATGGATCGGGGTGGCCGGCGATCGTCCGCCCGGCAATGCCGACGCCCGAAATGATCCCGAGAAGCGGCAAGGCGATCCGCGCAATAGGCAAATACAGGCGCTGGTAGAAACGGGTCCAGGACGTCCACACGAGCAGCAGGCTTCCCAGCATTGCCGCACCCAGCCAGCCGACCAGAACCTCGCGCAGGGCAAGCCCGTCGAGGGCCATCAGATGTACGGCCACAGCCAGGCACAGTAGACCCGTCGCGAGCTGGAAAAGGCGCACGCGCGAGCGTACGCGTTCCAGTTGGAACGACTGAAACTCCCTCTCTAACGCAGGCGAAAAACGGAGGTCGGGAAAATCCCGGCGTAACTCGTTCGCGTAGGGGGAATCGGGGAGTTGCTCGAGATCGAGCAGCGGGCGTATCTGCATTGAGAGCTAAATTTATCTCACTGTCGGCGATGAAAGTGTGACGCACTTCCGCCGATGGCGCCATCTCGCGACGCTCTAATTGCGGATGCACCATGGCCAGTGAGTCCGGACTCGTGTGAACTGTGTCACGTTCCAAGACCCGGACGATCGTTATGTGAGCCATCGCGACGCTAGGGTGCTCATGCATTGCTTAGATACGTCCTGCGCGTCAATGGCAAACGGGACTTCGGTAACCCGGCTAGGGACCACTGCGCTCCGAACCTTTCGGCGCGTGGAAGGGCTTGGTCCGAAGCGTCCGTTGGAGAGGCGTCTTGCGCGTACTTACGGCGACAAGCCGAGTGGTGCGTGAGGCAGCCGCTTAGGCGGACGCCTGTTTGCATTAGATGACGTTTACGAGGCTGGAAATTATGGAAGCTGCGTCTCGCCCCGTCCTGGAGCCGCTCACCGACCTGCCGGTCGAGGCGCCCGTCGACGGTAGCGCACAGATCGGAGTGACGACCCCGTCCTCCGGCGCCGCCAAAGCGGCGACGTCCGCAACCAAGCCGTCAGACTCGGCGGAGGAGTTGATCGACCCGGAAACTCTGCTCGGCACCAGTGAGCCAGATTTGTTGCTGGCCGCGTTGAACGAGGCGGCCAAGGCGGGCACGGCGTCCAAGCCAGTTCTGAACCGGCCTGCCAGTTCTGCGGCGATCGATGAGCCCGAGGAGTTGCTGGGGCTCGATGAGCTATTACTGAGTGAGAGCGCGGCCCCGGGCGCCGGCGAGGCCCCATGGTCAGCCAACTCGGCGCCGGCGCAAACGGCGTCGCCGGAATCGAAGCGCGCTACAGGAACGACCTCAGGCGCCAGTGCGCCGAAATCCGGCACGGGAACGCCGTCCAATGGTGGCGCGTTCAGAGCAGGCACAGGAGCAACATCCAACGCGGGTGGTTCGAAATCCGGCTCAGGAGCAACCTCCAACGCGGGCAGGGCGAAATCCGGCACAGGAGCCGCCTCCAACGCGGGCAGTGCGAAATCCAGCACAGGAGCCGCCTCCAACGCGGGCGGCGCGAAATCCGGCTCAGGAGCCGCCTCCAACGCGGGCGACTCGAAATCCGGCACGGGAGCACCTTCCAACGCGGCCGGTGCGAAATCCAGCTCAGGAGCCGCCCCCAACGCGGGCGACTCGAAATCCGGCACGGGAGCAACTTCCAACGTGGCCGGTTCGAAATCCGGCATAGGAGCAACCTCCAACGCGGGCAGTGCGAAATCCGGCACAGGAGCCGCCTCCAACGCGGGCAGTGCGAAATCCAGCACAGGAGCCGCCTCCAACGCGGGCAGTGCGAAATCCGGCTCAGGAGCCGTCTCCAACGCGGGCGACTCGAAATCCGGCACGGGAGCAGCTTCCAACGCGGCCGGTGCGAAATCCAGCTCAGGAGCCGTCTCCAACGCGGGCGACTCGAAATCCGGCACGGGAGCAACTTCCAACGTCGCCGGTTCGAAATCCGGCATAGGAGCAACCTCCAACGCGGGCAGTGCGAAATCCGGCCCAGGAGCCGCCCCCAACGCGGGCGATTCGAAATCCGGCTCAGGAGCCGCCGCCTCCAACGCGGATGATTGGAAGTCAGGCACAAGAGCCACCTCCAGCGCTGCTGCCTCGAAAGGCACAGGAACCATTTCCAACGCTGGCGCATCGAGATCCGGGATAGGGGCGACGTCCAACACCGGCGTATGGAAATCCGCGACAGAAGCGATCTCCAGCACCAGGCCTTCGAAACCCGACAAGGCGGCGGGACTTAGCGCTGATGCGTCGCAATCCAACGCAGGTGCGCCCGGGTCACATATGCGCACCCCCGCGTCAGACTCTGACTCGCGCCGCTCGCCATCTGGGAAGTCGACATCGACGACAGGATCATGGGCGTCCGCATCCAGCACGTCCGATTCTGGCTCGCGACCAGGGCCCAGGATCGCCTCCGGATCGCCGATCTCAGCGTCACGCGCGTCCGCGAGTAGCACTGCTCCCTCGGACTCCGGCTCGGTACCTGCTCTCAAGACCTCAGCAAGCTTCGCTGCGCGCCCGGCTGCCGATACGAACATTTCCGACTCGGGATCGCGCCGGGTCTCCAGGTTAGCCTCAGGCTCCTCTTCGCCCGGATTCACAGCTGACACACCGGCCTCGCGAATATCTATCGACTCTAGCCGTGGGTCCATTGCTGATCCAACCGTTTCTGACTCAGGCTCTCGACGCGCTCCGAAGATCGACGCGAGCTCACCTTCCGCCGTAACTGCGATTGACTCCCTGTCGGCCGAGCCGGGATCAGCGTCGGCTGCAAAGTCTGGCGCGAGTTCTGCCGCGCGGACGTCCGCTATTGACTCGACGCTCGCAGATTCCGGATCGCGGCTTGCCCCCAAGCTAACGGCCAGTTCGACCTCGCAGGCTCCGGCTCCCGCTGCCGCGAAAACAACGTCCTCCGCTGCGCCAACGAGTACGTCAGCGCCAACATCGCAGACCCAACTCGCAGCCACACAACTGTCGGTAACGCCGACCTCCGCGTCCGCTCGAACCCCGGGCTCTCCGCACGCCACAGCTCCGACTTCTGCACCCGCTACGAGCCCTCCGCATGGCTCGGCTCCGATCTCCGCGCACACTGCAGCCACGGACCCCGCGCTCGCTACAACACGGCTGGCTGCGCATGCCACGGGTTCGACTTCTGCGCCCGCTACGATGTCTCCCCATGGCTCGGCCACGGCCTCCGCGGACGCTGCAACCCTGGATTCGGCGCTCGCTACAGCCCGGCAGGCTGCACACGCCACAGCTCCGACGTCTGCGCCCGCTACGATGCCTCCTCATGGCTCGGCCCTGGCCTCTGCGTACGCTGCAACCCTGGATCCCGCGCTCGCTACAGCCCGGCCGGCTGCACACGCCACCGCTCCGACTTCTGCGCCCGCTACGTTGTCTCCTCATGGCTCGGCCACGGCCTCTGCGGACGCTGCAACCCTGGATCCCGCGCTCGCTACAGGCCGGCAGGCTGCACACGCCACCGCTCTGACTTCTGAGGCCGCTACGGTGCCTCCTCACGGCTCGGCGCCGGCCTCCGCGCCCGGTGCAGCCACGACCTCGGCGCCCATGGCGAGCCCAACCGCCAAATCCGCCACTGCTCCAAAACTCAGCTCGACAGTCGCAAGCGCAGCTGCCGCGGGCGCCAAGCGCGTTGCACCCCCAACTAACACGCCAGCTGCAACGACCGCGCGCAGCGTCACCGGGGCGAAGCCAATCGCCAGGGTGATACCAACAGTACCGCCCCCTCGTCCGGCGCCGCCCGCAGCGCCGCCCCCGGCACCCAAGCCGCCTCCGCCCGCCATTCCTCCTGCAGGTATGACGGGCTCCGGATCGTCGCACCTGGCCGCAACGACATCCCACTCATCAACCGCAGGGTGGCAACCGGCCGGGCTGTCATTGACTACACCGGCCTCAAAGGTACCTTCGCCCCCGATCGCGCCAACAGCGAAGGCCACCTCGGCGTCCGGTGTGCCGACGGCTCCCGTCCACTCGCCATCGTCCGCTGGAGCACCCACTGCGGCCCCGGTAGCGAACGCCGGAGGGAGCCTTACCGCTTCCGCACCCACTTCCTCGGCAACGGCTGCCCCGACACCGACCGCCTCGGCGCCCACCGCCTCGGCGATCCTTACTGCCCTAGCGCCTGCCGCCCCAACAGCTGCAACCAGCCCGGCAGCCACCGCAGCGGCGGCCGCAGCAGCAAACCTAGCGGTCTCAGCACCAACACCATCGTCGCGCGCGACATCACCAGCGCAGTCGACATCGCCCGCGTTCGAACCCGAGGTTGGTGACGCGCTGCCACTAGCTCCAGCCCCCGCGGAAGAGCCATTGCGCCCCTTGGCCCTGGACGAGAGCGAAACGTTCGCGCCGCGGTCGCCGTCCGACACGCAATCCAACATTGCGCAAATGCACCCTCCCGAAAGCGCTTCCCTTGCTTTCGAGGAAGAGCTGCTCGCGCCGCCCCCGGCTCCAGCCCCCCA
>Ga0105240_10005271_pt1 | contig 19302 bp, 17 predicted proteins | sample KBSC54metaG_FD_80426 | JGI IMG/M metagenome (GOLD analysis project Ga0105240, IMG submission 80426) | Corn rhizosphere microbial communities from Kellogg Biological Station, Michigan, USA - KBS C5-4 metaG | ecosystem: Host-associated > Plants > Roots > Rhizosphere > Soil | place: Michigan, USA... | reverse complement strand
CTGGCGGACACGGCACACAGAACCGTATAGACGAGTCGAGACTCCTGTTCAATGAATGTAGGTTCATCCAGCATTGACCACTGCACCTGCTTTGCAGGCCGGTTTCTATTGCTGAATGTATGGATGTTGGAGAGGAATTGCAAGTCTTGCGGGCGCTGCGCGATTTGTGTTAGAGACCGAAGTCACTTCTGGGAGCACGGGTTCATTTCGGAACCACGAGCCAAAGGAAGCTCGGGGCGAGCCTAGGATGCCGCTTTGCGTTCGTCTTCGAGGACTTCGTCGAGCATCTCGCGAAGCTGCGCGGCGCGGGCGCGCCCCTCCTTTGCGTCCACGCCGGATGTTTGCGAGAGCTCGTCCGCAAGATTCAACGCCGCGAGCACAGCTACGCGCAGCGAGTCGACGGTGCGGCCCTGCGCGGCCACGGCACGCATCTTGCTGTCGACCAAATCTGCTAGTCGGCGGATGTGGTCAGGGTTCTGGCCGCGCAAATGATAAGCCTGGTCATAGATGCTGACGCTGACATAGCCTGGAGCGCTGGGCGGATTTTCTTTTGCCATGCGGAACCTCAGAGTTCGAGAGAATCCAATTGAGTGAGAAGCTTCTCGACGCGCTGGCGAACCTGATCGCGCTCGGCGTTGAGGGAGTGAATTTCTTCCTGGAGTGTTTGAACCAGATCTCGTTGTTCGGTGAGCTGTCCATCGAGGTCGGTGATGCGCTGTTCGGCTGCTGCGCGGGCCTGACGCTCGCTCCTGACCAGATTGACGGCACGGGACACGCGTTCTTCGAGCGCCGAGAAATCGGCGCTGCTGAGAGCGAGATTGCCCTGGCCGTTGTGATCCATTTCAGAGTGCTCGATGTGTTCCGCGATCTGGGATTCCAGAGATGATGGCGACATGAATAATAACCTCCGCGCAAATGCGCTGTATTCGGGAAGTATAGCTCTCAATGAGTGCGGCGGAGCCTGAGGGAAACTGAGGAGGAAATATTATCCCAGGTCTCAGAACCCAGACCCCGGGGCACCAAATTTCGACTCAGGTCCGCAGCTTCGCGCCCGCTTTGCTGACCGCTTCGACTACCCGCGATTGGAATGATTGAAGTTCCTCTTCGCGGAGGGTGCGGTCGGGCGCCTGGAAGGTGGCGCTGACGAGCAGCGAATAATCGTGCGCGCCGAGTTTCGCATCGCGGAAGACTTCGGCTGCGCGCCAGTCGACGAGTTCGGGAATTTGCAGCGCGGCGAGGGATTTGTCGATACGCTCCCACGGGATGCTCTGGTCAAGAATAAGCGAGAAGTCGCGGCGCACGGGTTGGAAACGCGAAATTTCGCGAGCTACAGGCTTGCGCAGCGGCAGCTTATAGAGGCGGTCGATGTAGATTTCGCCGATGAGGACGGCATCTTTGATTTTGCGAGCTGCGGCTTGGGTGGGATGAAGCTGCCCCAACCAGCCGACGGTAAGGCCATCGGCTGCGACGCGGGCGGAGCGGTAGGGATGGAGCCACGCGGGCGTGAGACCCGAGTCGGCGGGGAAACAGTCGAAGTAGGTGTCGCGGATCTGGAAACGGGAGAGCTGTTCGACAACACCCTTGAGATCGTGGAACTCGATGGGACGGGCCGGATGGAGCGAACTTTGATCGGGGAGATTGCCGGCAGCGGCGAATGCGAGCGCCGGGCGTTCATCCACTTTTTCTGTCGTGCCGCTGAAGACGGTGCCGAGTTCAAAGAGACGGACATCGCTCACATCGCGATTCAGGTTGCCGGCAACGGCGTTGAGCAGGCCCGGGACGAGCGAGGGACGCATGACTCCAGCTTCTTCGCTGAGCGGATTGCCGAGCGGAATGATTTGACCGGGAATGGGCGCGGTGAGTGCAGCTTCGACGGCGGAGCAGAACGTGCTGGAGATGGCTTCGTGGAATCCCGCGGCGAGCAGGGTGCGGCGGACGAGAGCGTCGGCTTCTGCCCACGGGAAAGCCTTTATCCCTTCCCCGAATGCGGGAAGTGTGTTTGCGAAACGGTTGTAGCCGTAAACGCGGGCGACTTCTTCGATGAGGTCGATTTCGCGCTGGAGATCAAGACGCCAACTCGGAAGAGTGATGGGCCACGCTATGTGCTCGGAAGCCCGATCGCCTGTTCCCGCTCTTCCTTCGAATCTCCCGATGAGACCGCAGCCCAGGCCGGTAAGAATCGATTCGACAGTCGCAGCGGTGATGCCTTCCTTGTCCTCGGTCTTGCCGAGGAGGCGGTGTACTTCGCTCAGCGCGAGAGAGACGGCGGGGCGACTCGCGGTGCGGGCTTCCCATGCGGGAACGCGCACATCGACGAGATCGCCTTCGATGTGGCCGCCGTTAGCGAGCAGGATGCGGCTGACAATTGCGGATGCGACGGGAGCGGCGTTGAAGTCGGCACCACGCTCGAAGCGATGACTGGCGTCGGTGTGCAGGCCGTGACGACGAGCGGTGCGGCGAACTGCCATGGGCTCGAACCACGCGGCTTCAACAAGAACGTTCTTGGTTTCCGAAGTGATCATCGTGTCCCAGCCGCCCATGACACCAGCGAGGCCAAGGGCTTTGACGTGGTCGGCGACAACGAGATCGTCGGGATCGAGGATGCGGTCCATGCCGTCGAGGGTCTTGAGCTTTTCGCCCTTGCGGGCGCGGCGAACGATGATGCCTCCTTCAAGTCTGTCGAGGTCAAAGGCATGCGTTGGCTGGCCCATGGCGAGCCATGCGAAATTGGTGGCATCGACGGCGTTGGAGATCTGCTTCTGCTCGAGGAGGCCGAAGTAGCTTGCGACTTCTGCGCCGGGGAACCAGTCGCGCGACGAGCCAATGGTGATGCCGCGTAGAACGCGGGCGGTGAAGCGGCCGCATGCGTCTTCGGCTTCGATCTTGACGGGAAAAGGGCCGGCGGCGGGCTGCGAGGCCGGAAGCGTGGTGGCTAATGGCTTCATTTCCACACCGTAGATGGTCGCCGCCTCGCGCGCGAAGCCGTAGTGATTCATGGCGTCGACGCGGTTGGTGGTGATGTCCATCTCGTAGAGAGAACCGTTGCCGGAACCGAGGTCGAAGATGCCTTCGACAGCGATGCCGCGAAGAGTCAGGTCTTCGGCTAATTGGGTGTCGGAAACGGGAAGCTCGGGCAGATAGCTGCGAAGCCATTTGGTAAGGATCTTCATAGAAAAGGCTCCTTGATGGCGGAGCTAGCGTAGTTAGCCGCGCTTCGCGCGGTTGGCGGAGTCAGGAGTTTCTTCGTCGCGCTACGCGATTCGCGCAACGCGGTAATTAGGCCGTTGATCAATCGAGCAACTTCCGAGCTCTTGTCCATGAATTCTTTCAGCTTTTCGGCACTGATGTATCCGAGGTCGAATGCGAGTTCAATCTGCGTCTGCAGCTCGGAAAGCGAGCCCCTTGCATTTCCAAGGAAGTGTCGAAACTGGAGATCGGTCAGGCGCCCGTGACCTTCGGCGATATTGCACGGCACAGAAACCGCGGCCCGTTGAATTTGAGAAATCAATCCGTATGCTTCTTTTCGAGGTAATTCGTTGCTGATGCGATACGCGGCTTTCGCCAGCTTCATCGCCTTCTGCCAGGCAATCAAATCGCGATAACTTCTAGATCTAGCCATTGCTAACTCCGCTAACAAGCCGCAAGGCGGCTGCTAACCCGCACGGCGGGCTATTGCTGCTTAAACAAACTGCCCCAAAAATCTCATATCCCCTGCGTAGAACTGGCCGATTTCGCTGATGCCGAACTTCATCATGGCGATGCGCTCGACGCCCATGCCAAATGCGAATCCGCTGATCTTCTTTGGGTCGTAGCCGGGCTGCTTTTCCTGCGCGAAGGCAAAGACGGCGGGATCGACCATGCCGCAGCCGAGCAGTTCGATCCACCCGGAATGTTTGCATTTGCGGCAGCCTTTTCCGCCGCAGAAGATGCAGCTGATCTGGACGTCGGCTGAGGGCTCCGTAAACGGGAAAAATGAGGGGAAAAAGCGCGTTTTGACGGACGAGCCGAAGAGCGCCTTCATCGCATGGTCGAGCGTGCCCTTGAGGTCGCTGAAGGTGATGTTTGTGTCGACACAGAGCCCTTCGACTTGATGGAAGATCGGCGAGTGCGTGGCGTCCTGCGCGTCGTTGCGGTGGACCTTGCCGGGGATGACGATGCGTACTGGCGGCGGTTGCTGCTCCATGGTGCGCATCTGCACGGGCGACGTGTGAGTGCGCAGAAGAAGTCGGTCGCGGAGAGGACGGCGCTCCTGGTTGGCGATGACGAGGGTGTCCTGCGTGTCGCGCGCGGGATGGCCCGGCGGGAAGTTCATCGACTCGAAGTTGTAGAAGTCGGTTTCGATTTCGGGGCCGACACCGACTGAATAGCCGAGTGCCTCGAATACCGAAACGATTTCATTGAGCGTACGCGTGATGGGGTGTTCGGCTCCGGTGAGTCGGCGCGTTCCAGGCAGCGTGATGTCGATCGCTTCGGCGGCCAATGCGGCATCGCCGGGACCTGCTCCGGCCGCTTTGTCGAGCAGGCCTTCGATGAGATCCTTGAGCGTCTTGAAGCGTTCGCCCACCGACTTCTTTGCTGCAGGCGGCGCGGCTTTGAGCCAGCGCGCGGAGACGTCATTGAGGCGGCCCTGCTTGCGGCCGACCCAACGCAGCCGGAAGGCTTCGAGGTCGGTCGGCGATCCGATGGCGGCGGCTTCGTCCGTGGCTTGCTGGGCGAGTGCGGCAAAGGCTTGGTCGAGTGCGGAGTCGTTGTACTCCGGCAATGCGGGAATTGCGTCTGAAGTCATTGCGTAGTCCAAAGGATAAATGACTGGTGGATGCTGTTTTGAGCGCGAAAAGAGAAACGGCCCGAAGCTAAGCTCCGGGCCGTTGGTGTTAAAGCGTGCAGCGCCGGGCTGTTAGGCGGCTGAGCTGGCGAGAGCGGCCTTGGCCTGCTCCACCAGCTTGGTAAAGCCTGCGGCGTCGTGAATAGCGATATCGGAGAGGATTTTGCGGTCGAGGTCCACGCCGGCCTTCTTAAGCCCGTTGATGAACTGCGAGTAGCTTGTGCCGTTGAGTTTGCAGGCGGCGGAGATGCGCACAATCCAGAGGGAGCGGAATTGGCGCTTCTTCTGTTTGCGGCCCGTATAGGCGAATTTGAGGCCGCGCTCGACTGCTTCCTGGGCTGCCTGATAGAGCTTGGATTTTGTGAGGAAGTAGCCGCTGGCTCGTTTTAGGATTTTCTTGCGGCGATCATTCCGCTTGGTACTGCGTTTTACGCGAGGCATTGTTGTTTCTCCATTTTGCGTTCGTGGGTCATCGCGGCTGGAGGCAGGAGGCGCTTCTGCGCTTTAGACCTCTTCACTCGCTAATCAAGCTTGATCTCTCGCCGGTCAGGACGCGTTTCGTAACCGGCGGGGGGCACTGCGTGCTGCGCCCCTTTGGTGAAACATCTGGATCAAGCGTAGGGGATCATGCGCGCTACCTTCGCGTAGTCACCATCCGAGACAAGCACGATCTTACCGAGCTTGCGCTTCACTTTTGGCGATTTCGACGAAAGAATATGGCGCGTCTTGGTCTGGCCCCGCTTGATTTTGCCGGTGCCAGTCATCTTGAAGCGCTTTTTCGCGCCCGTATGCGTTTTCAACTTGGGCATTGTCTCTCGTTTGTCTGGACGGGCTTTGGCGGCCCGGTCGCAAGCCTCTGTAAACAGGGGCTTCCCTGCCCCGGAGAGGCTCCCTTGAGTATACAGGAAAGCGGCGGTGAACGCAGCCGACGTTCGCCGAGCCCGGTTGGAACCAAAAAAGCTGATTTCCGATATTTTGCAGCCTAATTCGCCGATTTCTCCATACTGAGATCAGGAACGAGATTCCTACGGGGTTTCTGCCTTCGTTCCGTCAGCGACGGGATCTTCGGCTTTGGCGACGCAGCTTTGAAGAGTGCCGGAATCTCACCGCACCGGACGCGAGGTGCGTCATCTGCAATAACTCCCTTGTTTGCTTCATTTTAGATCCTAACTCCCGCGTTATCAGATAATTGCAACGGTAATTATCCCTTGACATCAAGTAGAATATCTGGCAAACTGTAATAGTCATGAAGAACAGTTTCCATCGCGAGCGGGTTAAGCAATCGATTCCAAAGCACTTGCGATATACCGTCAACCACTTCAACGAGCAGTTTCCTGATGATGAATCATGCTTGGAGTGGCTGAAGGAACAGCGGATGCCCGGTGGCATTACTCACTGCGATAAATGCGGAGTCGAGCGCAAGCATCACCGCGTTACAGGCCGTCCAGCCTATGCCTGCGACTATTGCGGCACGATGGTCTCCCCGATGGCTGGCACGATATTCCACAAGTCTCCTACGCCCCTGCGCCTGTGGTTCTATGCCATGTACCTGATGTCAGCAACCCGCTGCGGAATCTCAGCAAAGCAGATTCAGCGCGAAACTGGCGTTACCTACAAAACAGCATGGCGCATGTTCAAACAGATTCGCACCCTGATGTCGGAGGACGTCAGCTTGGAGGGCGAAGCGGTGGAGTGTGACGAGTCCTACATCGGAGGCAAAGCCAAGAATAAGCATCTGGGAAAGCGAGGAGGAACGGGGCGCAGTACAGATGAAAAGACTCCCGTATTCGGCATGGTTGAGCGCGGAGGCAAAGTAGCCGCTTACGTCACAAAGGACGTGAAGGCCACCACGATCCTCCCAATCATCAAGGAGAAGATTCTGCCTGAGAGCATCGTTTACACAGACGAATACACCACCTATGACAACGTGAAATGGATGGGGCAGAGCTACGATCATCGCCGCATCAATCACTCGCAGAAAGTCTATGTCTGCGGCGACATTCACACGAACACGATTGAGGGATTCTGGAGTCTTTTAAAGAGGGGAATCGGCGGAGTGTACCATCAGGTAAGTGCAAAGTATTTGCAGATGTATTGCGATGAATACGCCTATCGCTACAATCGGCGGTTCTCTGAAAAGCCGATGTTTACTTCGCTTTTGGATGAGGTTGTAGAGCGGGCAAATTAGCCGCTCGTTTCAACAGGCCTAAGAAGGATTCACGACTGACAGGTCGCATCTTTTCTTGGACTTCTTTAGATGGTTTAAGAGGTTTCGCGCTCGGTTCACCCTTTGAGTTTCCGCTCACTGGAATGATACCTCCGCTAGGCGGAAGTGTATCATGTCCGCCGGAAAGGCGGATGTGTCAAAAAAACCTGTCAAAAAGCGGAAGAGAGTCCTCCCGAACAGCAAGGAAAAGAGCGTCGAGGACGGACATGATTTCCAATCCCTTTACAAGAGGGTGCTTGTACGTGACGTACGCAATAATCCTCTCGCCCGGTATCGTCTTTCCGTTCCGAGTTCTGGTTACCTCAAGCTCGACATGCCTAAAGGGAGGCGGCTCATCCGTCTTGAAGTGAGTGACGAACCCAGTGATTAAGGGCGTTCGGTGCTTATTTTCGTTGGTGAGCTCATCCAAAACATAAATCGCTTTTGGATTTGGCCCTTTAGGTAAAAACGCTGGCTGTAGATTCTTGATGACTTCTTTCGCCTCCGGGTCCACTCCTTTTAGCCTGCCGTTGTCTATGGCCTTGCGATAGCTTTCGGGCGTCAAGCACACAGGAAAAGCATTTGATCTTCCCGGTTCTTTCTTATTGGCAATGACTAGCTGCCAAACAAGGTAATCGAGCACAGAACGCAAATTCTGGAGACAATCCCCAGCCATCAGGCCGAACCTGGCTGGGACCGGGGTCTTTAGATCGAAAGTATAGATCGGTTTTTCGGATGTGCTTTCCGGGGCATGAACTAACTTCCCCGGCTCGGACTCCCACCACTTCAGCATCTCGCCATTAAGTTCGTCGAAATGCTGTTTAGCCCGATATATCTTCCACTCCAGTTCTATAGGGCGAGGCATGCCGCCATCTTATAATTCTCGGCACTATGGCAGAGAAGACGGACAAAGAATTAGCGGTAGCTATCGGCAGACTCGTTCTCGATTCCCAACTCAGAATAGGCGCTCTGGAGTACTTGCTGAGTGAAGCTGGAGTTGCCCTATGGCCTGCGAGGACGCGCGATCTCGTTCGCTCCGAGACTGCCGATCGCGAATTTCAAGAGAAGCTGCGGACATTATCGAGCGTACTTGACGCTGCCAACTCGTCAGGACTTCTCCCGATACTGCATCAATTTCTGCTTTATTAGCTTTCTGCTCCATCGCGGTCATTGGACACACCTCATGCTAAGATTTGTGTGTCCACGCAAACCGGATTGGCCCCGACTGGCATCGGGGCTTTTCTATTTGGTCCTGATTCTACCCTGTCACGGCAAATCTAGTATACTTGACGTGAGGGGATAATTACCATTGCAACCACCTTCCGCCGTAACCTATTGAAAACAGTAGGCCGACCAGGGGGGAGGGGGTACTCGCCCAAAGGATTCTGGGAGGTTTTCGCCTCACTCGTAGCGATAAAGCTTCACTCTCTCGGTGCTTACCTTGCGCGGATCAAAGCGCCAGTAGCCGCCCTGGTCGTTCTCGTCGCCATTCAGGCGGCGACCAGGGACCCACTTACCGTCTTGGAACGTGCCTTCATCGATAGTGCCAATCCCTGCCCTCGTTTTGCTCTGCGCCGGGGCCGTAAAGAGGACTCGGAATCCCTTGCCGACCCCTAGGAACTCGTCCGGGCCGGTTGCCATCACGAGGCCGTAGCCGGATTCGCTATGGGAGCCGAAGATCGAGTCGAGCGAGACGTGGACAGCGTAGCCGCCGATCGTGAACTCTGCCGTGGGATGCTGGCGATCGAGCATGAATCCGTGGACGTCGCCGGCAGCCTGGTGCTCGAGGAGGACTGGAGCGACAGCCTGTATGGCGCGATAGCTGACGGCAAGATCCTGCTTGGGATTCATGTCATCTTCAATGGCAAACGGAGAGAAGCCGAAGCCAGCCTCCTCACCGACGGCATAGAAGACGTTGGCTGCACCCGGAGTGCCGCCGCGTGTTTCGGGCATGAAGAGCGGATTGCCGTCGCGATGGTAGCGCTGGCACCACTCCACAAAGTTGGACGCGTAGAGATCGGGCGCATAAAAATCGATCGCCGAACCTGCGGCACGCCAGATATCCACGACCCATGGTTCTGGACCGCCGCTGGGATAGCTGCCGGGAACGCCGCCTTCCTCGCCCAACCAGGTGTTTACGTACATCGGAAGATCGTACGCAGATTTGCCTGCGGCGGTGACAGCCTGGATGAAGCGAGCATAGTGCCATGCCATGAAGGCTTCGTCGGCGTGGGGATTGTCACCGAATACTTCGGGCCATGTGCCGGAACTCTTGCCGCCGTTTTCATCCCACAACTCGCGAAGGCGGGGATAGAGCGTGTCGTGATGCGCCTTGAGATAACGTGTGAGCTCGGCCGGAACCGGTGAATTGAATTCGCGATCGGCAGCTGCGGAGCGATCGCGCGAGTCACCGAGGACACCGACCTCGTTTTCAACCTGCATCATGAGAACGGTGTGATCGCTGTCGGCCTGCTTAATGTGCTGCATGAGCGCAGTGAAGGCGCGGGCATCGGCCTTTTGTGTCTCAGCGGAGGCGGGACTGAGGACTTCGACTTCCCTCCCCTTCACGACAACACGCGAAAATCGTTTCGTGTCCTGCTTGACCCACATTGGCGCGTAGCTCGACATGCCGTTCTTCCACGACGCAAGCCAGAGGAAGACGATCTTTTCGTGCGATTCGCGGGCCTGCGCGAGAAGTCCGTCGACAAGAGCGAAGTCGTAGTGGCCTTCGGTGGGCTCCACAAGTTCCCAACTGAGCGGAGTGACGACGGTGTTGAGGCCCATGCCGGCGAGACCGGTCCAGATTGGCTTCATGTAATCGAGATGCGACGAAGATGAATTGTGCAGTTCGCCACCGAGGATGAGAAACGGTTTACCGTCGACGATGAGTTGCGTGACGGAGCCACGTTTCTCAAGATGAGGAGCGGAGTTGGACTGCGCGAGGGCTGTGATCTGAAGGCCCGTGTAGATGGCAAAACTAAGAGCAATTGCGAGAGGCTTTCTCATGACGGACGAAGTCTAGCACGCTGCGGAGTGTGCACGGTCACTGGCGCGAACACAACAACGCTCTATTCTTGACGCGGCTTCGTTCTAAGAGATCGAGTAGTGAAGCATATCCGCCAAACAGCAATCGCAAAACGCTCAGCGCAGGACGCGCGCAAGCTCGCGATCATCAAGCTTCTGCATTCGGCCATCTGGGCTCTTCATGGCTACATGCATTTTGTTGATTCCTCTAACGGCTCTCGGCAACCGATTTCAGCTCACAGCGATGCTTATCGGGGTGATTATTTTGGAGTGCGCCGTGCTCGCTGCCAATCGAGGCACGTGCCTGCTGACGTCGATCACGGCGCTACACGAAAGATCGCTCCGACAACTTCGATATTTTTCTGCCTCTGTGGCTTGCACGCTACAACAAATCAGTCTTCGGAACCCCGTTTGTGTGCGGATCTGCCTTCGCAGTTTTTCGCTGGTTTGCTGTGCAGTGAAATGTCTTCTTCAAGGCTTTGACGATAAAAACGCATTCTCAATGAACTTTTCGATGCGCTGGCGGGCATCGTAGCCGTGCCATGGTTCGGGCGATGGATGGCCGAGCATACCCATAGCGAGCGGGCCGTGATTCTCGCGCGGATAGGTTACGAGTTCGACAGGAACACCTTCCTGGCGCAGTGCGCGATACATCTCCTGCGCCTGGCCGACAGGGTCAGTCGTATCAGACTCGCCCTGCAGCAAGAGGAATGGCGTCTTTGCGTGAGAAGCGCCCGAGAGCGGGCTTTGCCGCCATGCGTCGTTCATGTGCTCCCATGGCTTGCCGAAGTACCAGCGGTCGTACCACGAGCCGCCTTCGGTTCCGTATTCGCTGAACTGGTCAATGACCGGCGCGCCGCTGACGATTGCTTTGAAGCGATCGGTCTTGCCTTCGACAAAGCCGGCCATCTCGCCGCCGTAGCTATAGCCCATCAGGGCCATGCGAGCTGAGTCGATTGGATAGTGAGCGAGAACGTAGTCGACGCCGGACATCACGTCCTGATAATCGCCTCCACCGAGGTCGTTCTTGTTGGCTGCTGCGAACTTGACGCCGTAGTTGGACGAACCGCGCGGGTTGGGGCGGAGAACGGCCCAGCCGTGGCCGATGAGGAAGTCGGCGAAGGGATCGTGATGATTTTCCCAGGCGCCGAAGGGACCGCCGTGGACGTCTACGACCAGAGGAATTTTTGCGGAGCCGGTGTCGGGCGGGAGGTAGAGCAGGCCTTCAACGGTGAATGAGCCGGACTTCCATTGAACAAGTTTGGGCTCGACGGTGCGGAGGTTGGCGGAAGCGAGATCGGGCGTGGGAACAGCCGTGCACGCATCGCCAAGATGGGTTGAATAGCAAAGATGCATTGGCTTGCCGCCGGAATCTGCGAGCCAGACCCAGGCGGTATGTTTGCGGTTGGTGTTAAGAGCGGAAATGACCGAAAGGTCGAAGGCCAGCTCGATGCCAACTTTCTTGCCCTCCTGATTGGTCGGCACTTCGCCCATCGGGACGCCGGACTGTTTTCGATCGTAAGAAAAGATCGCCAATTCTTTTGGAAATGTTTTGCCGTCGAGAGCGACTTTTTCTGCCACGACTAGCGTTCCCACTGCGGCTTGAGCAATGAGCGATCCGTCCTTGTCGAACTGCAGGTCGAATGCTCGGGTCTGGCCGTTGAACCCCGCCGTCAGGCTGCGCGGTCTGGCTGAGGGAGAAAGAGATATGGCAAACAACTCCTCATAGCCGGGAGGCGCGTCCTGGGGAGTCTGCGCACCAAAGACAATCTGGTTGCCATCAGGAGTAAACGTACCGGCTTGTACGGTGGCTGGAATTGCTTCGAGTTTCTCCGGCTTGGCGGGGGCAGTTACATCGACGATCCAGGCTGCGCCCGCGGGTTTGAGATCGGACACATCGTTTGGCTCTTCGGTGACGATGAAGAGCTTGTCTGCAACGGGAGACCATACCGCGCCATGCACGTCGGGAGCGATATCGACGGTCCGGAGATCGCCGTCGATGGATCCGTCCGACTTGAGAGCGGCGATATAGAGGCGCGTGAGGTGGCGCTCATGGTTGACCCATGATGCGTCGATTTTTGCGTCTTTTTGCTTCTTCTCGCCGGGGGTCTCAGGATCGTGTGCCCACAGAGTCAGGTACTTTCCATCTTCGCTGATGGCGAAACCGGCGACGTCGATGGGGAGAGGCTCGACTTTGTTCTCGTCGGACTTCTTCTCGTCCTTCTTTTCATTGGTAGCCGGCGATGGTGGAGGATTGATGGCGTCTTTGTCTTTGGAGACATCGACGGGAGGCATGATCTTGAGATCGTAGGGCGAGGCTTCGCCGCCGCGCAGGTCAAGGCGGAAGAGCTGTGTGTGGTCGCCGCGTTTGGCGAGAAAGAAGATGCCCGTACCGTCGGGCGCCCACTGCGCGTTGTGTTCTCCTCGCTTATCGGACGGAGGGGAAAAGGTCAGCTGACGAGCCTTGTCGGCGCCGTTGTCGGGTGTGGGAACGATCCAGAGATTGCTGGCTCCGCCATCGGCTGTGGCGTGCGTAACTGTGAAAAGAATCTGCTTGCCGTCGGGCGAGAGTTGGGGATTGGAGATTGCTTTGAAGTGGCGCAGGTCTTCGTTGTTGGGGAAATGAGCAGCGGCCGGCTGGGCTGCGGACGTTGCACTCGTCTGCGCGGTGGACGGATGAGGCGCAGCAACGACAGCAAGATATGCAAGGGGAAGAACTGCACGCCTGAGATGAAGCATGGGGCCAGAATACAACGTGGACGGGGGAAGTGGAGTTAGCGTGCTTCGCACGTTAGCGGGGTTCGGCCGAGTCTCCTTGCGATGAGCGCGCGTGTCTTAATGTCTCAGTTAATTGGCGCGCCTCGGGCATTGCAGGTTGGCGAATTCGTGGCGAAAAGCTGAGTGGAAATGAAGAGGCCGCCTTCGTGGGGCGGCCTCGATCTGAGCTGGCGCTACTGAGCGGCGGGTGCCGGCGGACGCACGACCTGTTGCGGCGGTGCAGGAGGCTGCGGCTTTTTCTGGCCTTCGTTCTTTTTGCTGGGGGCGAGGATCGCGTGGAGAATCGTGCCTTCCATGCGCGGCATGAACTCGACCACGGCGATCTCGCCGATGTCCTGGATGAGGCGATTGATGATGTTGTAGCCGAGGTCGCGGTGGGCCATCTGGCGTCCGCGGAAGCGAAGGCTGGCCTTAACTTTGTCGCCGCCTTGCAGGAACTTGACGGCCTGATTCTTTTTTGTCTGGTAGTCGTGTTCGTCCACGGTTACGGAGAACTTGACCTCTTTGACGATGATGACCTTCTGCTTTTTGCGCGCGGCGCGCTCGGACTTTTCCTTCTCGTAAAGGAAGCGGCCGTAGTCCTGAATGCGGCAGACAGGCGGAACGGCATTCGGTGAGACTTCAACCAGGTCCAGCCCGCGTTCGCGAGCAATTTTCAGCGCTTCAAAAGGCGCGAGAATACCGAGTTGTTCGCCGTTTTCGTCGATTACGCGGATTTCGCGGGCGCGAATGCGATCGTTGATGCGGATGAAAGACTTGGCCGAACGTTTATCGAGTGCGATGGTACATCCTCCAAATGGGCCGGGCGCCTGGATCCGAAGTGGTTCCGGAATTCTTGCAAGGCGCGCGAACGCACCCTGAGTATAGCACTGGTTTGATGCAGGTAGCCCTTGCAGAGGTGAGACTTAGAAGGCGTTTTCCAGATCGGGGCGGAGGAACTCGGGAGAAATGGGGAACGGCGAATCGATTTGGGAAATGTTGGGGATCACGGGGCTTCCGAGGAGAGTGTCGTCGGCTGAGATGGCCGTGATGCGGATGGGCACGAGCCGATTGGCCGGCAGCGAGGTTTCGATTTCGACCGGAAGGAAGTTGTCGGTTATTCCCGAGGTGCGGCCAACTGCGGCGAGGGACGGAGGGGTGTTCAACGTAATGGTGTTGAATTCCGCCCCGATGAACTGAAGGCGATGAGAGCGGACCTTCTCGGCAGCGAGGATGCGAAGGGCGGCGATGCGGTGATCCACAGCGGGCGCGGGCACGGGGTTCTCGCGATGGAGTTGATCGGCACGAGTACCGGGGCGTGGCGAAAACGGGAAGAGGTGCAGATAGCCGAAAGGGAGCGAGCGGATGAAGTCGTAGGTGTCCTGGAACTCGCGGTCAGTTTCGCCGGGGAACCCGGCCATAACATCCGCACCGATCGTGAGAGCCGGGCCTGCGGCGTGGATGAGTTCGAGAATCTTCTCAGCGTAGTGCCAGGGACGATAGCGGCGGTGCATGCGGCGGAGAACGGAATCGGAGCCGGATTGAAGAGGGAGATGAGCGTGGCGCGCGAGACGTCCAGCCCAGGAACCCGTTGTTGGAGACACCAAATGAGAACCGGCAAACTCGCGGACGATTGCGATGAGACCGGCGTCCCAGTCCATGGGCTCAATGGAGCTGAGTCGGAGGCGAGGGAGATTGGTCTGGTTGAAGATGGCGCTGACGAGTGCAGCCAGCGAACGCGGCTCGGAAGTTAAGCGATCGAGGTCGCGGCCCCAGCGGCCGAGGTTGATTCCGGAAAGAACGAGTTCCTTGCCGCCGGATTCAGCGAAACTGCGCACGTGACTCAACACGGATGAAGGCGGCAGGCTGCGCGAGTTGCCGCGCGTCTGCGGGATTACGCAGAACGAGCAGCGGTTCGAGCAGCCTTCCTGGATCTTCAGATTGGGGCGCGTTTGTGCCCCGGGAGTGATTGGGGCCTCTTCGAGGAAGGAATGGGCGAAGGCATCATCGGCCAGCACCAGGGGCGGAGAGCCTGAGCCAAGAAGATCTCGAAGGCTGACGAGTTGCGACTGGCTAGCTCGAGCCGGGGCTAGAGTCCGGGGTTCATGGAGCGAAAGGTTATCCGCTTGGCTAAAGCCGTGCCCCGATACTTTGTTCAGAGCCAGGTGCAGGGCGAGTTCTGGAGCGAGGGCTTTGTGGCTGTTGCCAAGAACGGCGGCAACGCCTGGAAGCGAGGCGAGTTCTTGGGGAGCGCGCTGCGCGTAGCAGCCAGTGGCGATGATGCGGGCTTGCGGGTTCTGGCGGTTGGCGCGGCGGATGTATGCGCGGGCTTCACGGTCGGCTTCGGCGGTGACACTGCACGTATTCACAATGACGACATCAGCGTCTGCAGGAGCGCTTTCGGCAGCGCCTGAAGTACGGAGTAGCGCGGCAACGGCTTCGCCGTCTGCACGGGCAGCACGGCAGCCGAAGTTCTCGATGTGGAACGTGGATGCCACAGGGTCCAGTTTACTGGAGCAGCGGGGTTACCGCGCTTCGCGCGTTAGCGAATTCAGGACGTGCAGCGTTCGGCGTCGCGAGGCTGCGATCGATCGTGTACCACCAGCGTGTGCGCCTTTTTGCCCGCTAAAACAAACGCGATCCCGAGCGCCCCGATGACGCAGATCAAGGCAAAGAGAAAAACGCTGCGATAGCCGAAGGCTCCGATGATTGCACCCGCGATGGGGCCAACCATGAAGAACGATACGTCGGCGAAAACGGTATAGACGCTTAGGGCGGTTCCGCGATTTTCGATGGGAACACGTTCGACGGCCTCAACACCGAGCGCGGGGAAGACGAGCGAGTATCCAGCCCCGGCCAGGGCCGCTCCGCCGAGCGCCATCCACGGAGAAATGGAGAGCCAGAGTACCAGTACACCAATCGACTCGACGAGAAGACAAACCTTCGTGACGGCGAATCCGCCGAACGTGCCGATGGTGCGGATGAACACGAGGCGCGTTGCGATGAATGCAAATCCAAACGCAGTCAGACAGAGAGCGGCACCGTCCCAGCGACGGCTTGCGTAGAAGAGAGTAACGAAGGTCGCCAGCGCGCTGTAGCCTACTCCACCGAGCGCGAGTCCTGTGCCATGCGGCATCACGCGGCCGAGGACACTGCGGAAGGGGAGGTGTTCGCCGGGCGTAATGGGGACTGGCAGCTTCATCGCGGCCCATGCATAGGAGGCCGCGCACACGATGATGGTGAGCAATGCGACGGATGTCAGACCCCAATGCGTCTCCATCACGACGCCCAGAGGTGCGCCAAGAGCGAGTGCGCCGTAGGTGCTGACGCCGTTGTATGAAATGACCTTGGCCGTGTGTTCGGGGCCTGCGCTGGAGATGCCCCATAACGTTGCGCCGGTCGATCCTAAACTTTCACCAACGCCAAGCACGAGGCGGCTGGCGATCAGGATCGTAAGGCTGAGCCATGCAGGATTGCGGTGGAGCGCTGCCGCGGCAAAAAGCAGAATGCCGCTGGCGGTACAGGCGGCCATTCCCCACAGGACCGAAACTTTCGCGCCTTTGTGGTCGGAGATGCGTCCGGCCCACGGGCGGCTGAGGAACGTGGCAATGTACTGAATGCTGATCACCGCGCCCGCAAGCGAGGCGTGATAGCCCATGCGTAGATGCACATACTCAGGCAGGATCGCCAGAGGAAGCCCGATCGCCAGGTAGACCACGAAACTGAGCGCCGTGTAGCTGATGATGTTCCGCGCACTCCCGTTCTGAGACACGGAGGGTGGAGCTGCTTCGCGGCTAATTGCAGTGTTTTGCATGTTTTAAGGTCACGCGGGAATGATGATTGCTGTTCTTACAGTATAGAGGAGATGGGTTCCAAAACCTCAGGATGCCGTAGCATATCGGGTACTTAAGAGATGCTTCAGCGGGCCGTGAAGATTCGGATCACGGCAACCGTTCCAGCAGCTTCGCGGCTTCTGTCGAAGCGGTCTGCGGATCGGGAGAATTTGCAAAACCGGCGATAGTCCTCCCTTTGCGGAAGATGCAGATCCCCTCGAGATAGGGCGCCTTCAACTGAAATGCTTCGTCGCCGAGTCTCGCGGATGATGCATCATCGAAGCGAACACGGAGCTTGTTCATGACTTCTGCCGCGGATTCAGGCGACTGCTCCACGACGATGAAGGCCTGCCCTTGCGAGTATTTCGCAACGTATCCGCGCTTCAGGATTTTGAGACCGAGGACGCTTTCGGGTACGAGCTTTGCGGATTCCTGCCCCTCTTGCGGAAACCATGCAAGCTCTTCTGGCGGAGTGCTGCGGCCATCGAGGAGTGGTTCGATCTTTTCGGCGAAGGCTTGGAGATTTGCGGCCTGATTGGAGTTGGTGCTGCCGTCGGTCTCGATGATCTCGATGAAGTACTTCCCTTTCGCGAAGAGGAGGCTCTGCGGCATGATCTGTGCGCCCATGCCGATCTTCGCGATGGGTTGCCTGCTGTCACGGTTTGCGGAGAACATGCCGTAGGCCGAATCGGCATCGGACATGTCGGAGACGTCGAGGGAAAGAATCGTCGAACCTGATTTGCAGTCGATACCCTGCATACGGGCGAAACTGTAGATAAGATAGCCCTCGGCGGCGCCGTCGCGGTAGTCGAAAAGATTGTCGGGCGTGTATTGCCGCTTCGGCCCGGACTGTTCGAATCCGGGCACGAAGTGGCAGTCGAGCAAGACCTGCGCGGGCATTGGTAAGGCGGCGAAGAGGACGCCGAGCACGATGAGAAGGCGGAATGGTGCCTCAGGGACTAAAGCCCTCAGTCGCTTTGGATGGATCATGCCGGCACGGCTAAAGCCGTGCCCCTTCAAAACCACCGCTCGCGACCTGATCATGCGAAGAGTTCCTGTGCGCGGCTGATGCGTTCGGCAACACGAATGCTATGCGGACATTTCACGGTGCATTCGGTGCAGTCGCCGCAGCGAGCGGTCGTGTGATGCGCAGGCAGTTCGTTGAAGCGCTCACGGGCGAGAGCAAACTGGCCATAGCCTTCGGCGTAGGTGAGAATGCGCAACGTGTCGGCTACCTGGAGCCCTTTCTGGCATGAGCCCTGACACTCGCCGCAGAAACGGCAGTAGTACGGAGCAATGCGCTGGAGATGCGCGGCCAGAGTCTGCTCGTCGGCGGGGACGAATTCTTCTGCCATGGCGCGGAGGTTTTCGTCGAGCTGATCCATGTCGGTCATGCTGGGAATCGTGGTATGGATGTTTGGCCTGTGCAGAACCCACTTGAGTGCGGAGAGCATTGCGCCCTCGCGCTGCATTCGGGTGTCAACCTGCTCACCGGGGCGGCGTGCATGGGCTCCTCCGGCCATCACCTTCATTGCGACGATGCCAGTGCCTGTCTTGGCGACAGTGGCAATGGCCTCGTCCATCTTAGCGTCCATGGTGAAGTTGTAGACCGTCAGGACAACGTCGAAAGCCTTCTTGTCAACGGTCCACTCGGTCATTTTGGGGAGAGCGTGCGTGCTCATGCCGGCGAAGCGGATCTTGCCCTGCTGCTTCGCGATCTGCTGGGCTTCGATCATGTCATCGTGAATAGCGGAAGGGGCGTCCTTGGAGTGCAGATACCAGATGTCTAGATAATCGGTTTTGAGCTCGGTGAGGCTGGTGTCGAGATGTTTCAGCAATCCTTCCTTGTTATTTGCAATCGACTTGGTGGAGAGAACGAGGTCTTTGCGTTTATTTCCCAGCGCTGCTGCGACCATGCGTTCGTTATTGCCGTTCTGGTAGCCCCGCGCGGAGTCAAAGTAGTTGATGCCGAGGTCGGCGGCGCGAGTAATGACACTGGGATCGGACGTGATCATGCAGCCGAATCCGACGGTGGTGACTTTGAGGCCGGTTTTGCCAAGAGTACGGTATTCGAGCCTCGGGGTTTTCGCGAATTTCGGAGCAGGCTTGTCGGGGTTGAGGAAGTCGAGATTGGCGGCAGCGCCGGCAACGGGAAGCATTAACCCGGCGGACAGAAACTCGCGGCGTGAACTTTAGAGACATGAAGACACCTCTCGCTTCGGAAGCGAACGAATCATAAGGTCTCGGGAAGAACAGCACCTAGGGCGCAGATCACAAACAGGCGTGACTACGTCTCAAGGGCGATCGAAGTCGGACATGACTGAATTAAGCCTTTGACAAGCGACCGCGAGCTTTCTATGCTGTGCGAGCAAACGTTTACCAGTAACGGTATGTAGCGAAATCTCTCGCTACAAGCGAGCCAGAACCGGAACCGCGCGAACGGCATGTTCCGCACTCGAAGGGGTCTTTTCATGAAGAAAGTTTCACGCAGACGATTTCTAAAGAACGCGAGCCAGACCGGTCTCGCGGTTGCCGCAACTTCTGCTCTGGGCAGGTTTGGAATCGCGCAGACGCAGCACGTGACGCGCGTGGTAATCGATTCGGGCAGGCAGGTTTCGGAGATCAATCCTCATCTCTTCGGGTCGTTTCTCGAGCAG
>Ga0105240_10005269_pt1 | contig 19311 bp, 19 predicted proteins | sample KBSC54metaG_FD_80426 | JGI IMG/M metagenome (GOLD analysis project Ga0105240, IMG submission 80426) | Corn rhizosphere microbial communities from Kellogg Biological Station, Michigan, USA - KBS C5-4 metaG | ecosystem: Host-associated > Plants > Roots > Rhizosphere > Soil | place: Michigan, USA... | reverse complement strand
CGTCGCCGATGTCTACAAAGGGCCGCGCCTGGCCGGCACGCTGCGCCGAGATCGTGATGACGTCGTATTCGAGTACGACGACGCCTACCTGACGACAGACGGTCCTGACGTTGCGACGACCTTGCCAAGAACTGCGCACGAATACCGCGAGCGCGGCGGGGCCGTGCCCCCCTTCTTCGCCGGGCTCCTTCCCGAGGGGCGGCGACTGAGCGCGATCCAGGCTCAGTTGAAGACGTCGGCTGACGACGAGTTCAGTCAGCTGATCGCCGTCGGAGCCGACTGCGTGGGCGACGTACGAGTCCTTCCTCGAGGAACGGCAGCGGAGGAGCGTCCCGCTGCGGCGGTTCGGGATCTCCCCCGACCGGACGACGTCAGTTTCCGCCGCCTGTTCGCAGACCTTCTTGAGAATCCGTTCGCTGACAAGGCGGTCGCGGGTGTTCAGTCGAAGATCAGCGAGCAGATGATCTCGGTGCCGGTGTCGGGAACGTTCGGACCGGCGATCATCAAGCTGTCACCGCCGGCGTCGCCCCGGTTGGTGGAGAACGAGGCCTTCTTTCTCGACGTCGCCCGAGCGTGCGGCCTTGAGGCAGCGTCCGCACAGGTGATTCACGACCGGGATGGCGAATCGGCCTTGGTCGTCCGGCGGTTCGATCGCCGTCGGGTTGGGGGCCGCGAGGTCTCCATCGCCCAAGAGGACGCGGTGCAGCTCGCCGGTCGCTGGCCCGCCTCCAAATACCTGATGAGCGCGCGCGAGGTATTCGCTGCCGTGGCGAGGGTCTCTGCGGCGCCCGTCGTGGAAATCTCGAAACTCGTCAGGCTCGTCGCGATGAGTTACGTCATCGGCAACGGCGATCTGCACGCGAAGAACGTCAGCGTGCAGAGCATCGACGGGCTGTGGCGCCTGACGCCCGCCTACGACGTCCTCACCACCCTGCCCTACGGGGATCGCACGACCGCTCTCGAAACGGAGGGACGTCGTGACAATCTGCGCGCACGAGACTTCGTCGCGCTGGCCGCGCGACACGCCGTCCCCGAAACGGCGACGCGCAGGATCATCGCCCAGGTCGCTGACGCCTGTGTCGATCTCATTCAGCACGCCCACGACATCGGTTTCGACGAGAAGACGACCGCGGATCTGATCCGAGTCGTTCAGAAGCGAGCGGGTGATCTCAGAGAGAGCGAATAGGGCGGCGACTCGCAGCGTTCAGTCGGTGACCTTCGCGTCGATGGAGTAGTTGGATCCGTCGAACTTCGTGATGGTGACCGTCACGTCGTGGGCCACCCCGCTCGGGTCGGTGAACCTGCAGGCCTCGGTGTTGCCCACGGCGACCTTCACCTCCTCGTCGACGCAAGCGATGTCGGGCGTGAACTTCAGCGAGGGCGAGAGCGCCTCGGCCGCGAGTTGCGCGATGTCGGTGCCCTTCACCGTCGGGGTGCTTCCGGGGTCGACGGTCGGCGTCGGCGCGTTCTTGGCGGTATCGGCCACCTTGACGTCGATGTGGTAGGTCTTGCCCTTCACCGAGGTGAAGGTGATCGCCACGTCGTAGATCAGGCCGTCGGTGTCGGTCAGCTCGCAGGTGATCTTCTTGCCCTTGACCACGATGATGTCGTCGTTGCCGCAATCGATCGCCGGCGTCGATCCGACCTTCGCGGCGAGCGCCTTGGCCGCCGTCTGGGCGACGCTCGCGCCGGACACTGTCGGTCCGGCCTCGGCCTGGACGCTGCATCCGGTGAGGGCGAGCAGGGCCAGGGATGCGGCGGCGAGAATGGCGGCGAACGGACCTGCGCGCATGAGACGGACCTCCGAAAAGATGAGCGGGTGCCTCACGCTATCGAACATGATGGAGGCATGTCCGCACGAGAATTCGATCTGATCGTCATCGGAGCCGGCGCGATCGGCGAGAACGTCGCCGATCGCGCGGTGCAGGGCGGCTTGACCGCCGCCCTGGTTGAGGCGGAACTGGTGGGCGGCGAGTGCTCGTACTGGGCCTGCATGCCGTCGAAGGGCCTGCTGCGCGCCGGCGCGGTGCTGCGAGCGGCGGCCGATGTCGACGGCGCCAAGCAGGCGATCTCGGGCGGGGTCGACCCGCTCGGAGTGCTTCGGCGGCGCGATGCGATCGTGCACGACTGGAACGACGCATCCCAGGTGGACTGGGTCAGAGGTGCCGGGATCGAGCTGATACGCGGACACGCGCGCTTCACCGGGCCCAAGCAGCTGACCGTCACCGCAGCCGACGGCACGATCACCGAGCTCGTGGCTCGCCACGCCGTCACGGTGAGCACGGGCAGCGCGGCCCTGCTGCCCGACATCCCGGGGCTCGCGGAGGTGAACCCCTGGACCAGCCGCGATGCCACCAGCGTGAAGCACGTGCCCGACAGCTTGGCGATCCTGGGCGGGGGCGTCGTCGGATGCGAGATGGCGACCGCATACGCCTCGATGGGGTGCCGGGTCACCCTGCTGTCACGCGGCCCGCTGCTGAGCACGCTGGAGCCCTTCGCCGGCGAGGCCGTGCAGGCCGCGCTCGAGAAGGCCGGCGTCGACGTGCGGATCGGCGCCGAAGCCGCGTCGGTGCACCGCGCCGAGAAGAACGTGGTAGTGGAGCTGACCGACGGATCGCGCGTGCTCGCCGAAGAACTGCTCGTCGCCATCGGCCGCACGCCCCGCACCGAGGATCTAGGCCTCGAGACCATCGGCCTCACCCCCGGGCACTGGCTCACCGTCGACGACACGATGCTGGTCAAGGGCTTCGACTGGCTGTATGCCACCGGCGACGTGAACCACCGCGCCCTGCTCACGCACCAGGGCAAGTACCAGGCTCGGGCGGCGGGCGACGTGATCGCGGCGCGTGCTCTCGGCCAGCCGATCGATGACGCGCCGTGGGGACGGCACGTCGCGACGGCCGACATCGAGTCCGTGCCGCAGGTGACCTTCACGGATCCCGAGGTGGCGTCGGTGGGGCTCACGGCCGAGGCCGCGAAGAAGGCCGGCTACGACATCCGCGTCGTCGACTACGACCTGAGCTGGATCGCCGGGGCCAGCGCCCTCGCCGACCACTACGAGGGGCGAACGCGCGCCGTGATCGACGCGGAGCACGAGGTGATCATCGGCGTCACCTTCGTGGGGCGCGAGGTGGGCGAGATGCTGCACGCCGCGACGATCGCGATCGTCGGCAAGGTGCCGCTCAAGCGGCTCTGGCACGCGGTGCCCGCCTACCCCACGCTGAACGAGGTGTGGCTGCGCTTCTTGGAGACCGACGGGCGCGGCAGTGCCTAGAACCCAGCGCCTGAGACGCGCCGCGTGAGAGGCGGAGCGTGAAGTTCGAGCCGACCCCATGGGTCGCCCCGGTCGACCCGAGCCGCTTCGCGCGCGGGATGGCGCGCATCATCGCGGGCGCCGTGCGGGTCCCCGGTCTGCGCCGCTTCCTCCTGTTGCCGGTGATCGCCCGGCCCGGCTATTGGCTCGCGACCCTGGCGGCGTTCGTGTGGGGATGCCTGCTGCTCGGGCACTGGGGGCGGCGGCGCGGTCTGTACTCGTTCATCGGTTTGCCCACCTGGGCGTTCGGCCGGGCGGGCACCACGGTCGGCGCGATCTACCTGACCAACGACACCACCGGCGAGGGCGTGCTCGAGCATGAACTGGTGCACACCCGGCAGTGGAAGAAGTACGGCCTGTGCTTCCTCCCGCTGTACATCGCCGCGGGGTCCGATGCGCTCGGCAACCGTTTCGAGGTCGAGGCAGGACTGGAGCGCGGCGGGTACCTCTGACCGCACCGACTACCAGCCCGGCGGATGCCGTTCCTGCCAGGCGATCCGCCGCTCGAGTTGTGCCCCGATGGCCAGCAGCACGTCTTCGCGGCCCGGTCGCCCGATCAGCTGGACGCCCATCGGCAGGCCGCGTTCGGTGACGTGCACCGGAAGCGTGATGGCGGGCAGGCCGCACACGTTCACGAAGCTGGTGAACGGCGTGTACTGCACCTGCTGACCGAAGTTGCGCATGCCATCCTCGGCGTCGTACCAGCCGATCGGGCGCGGCGTCATCGCGAGCGTCGGCGTCAGCACCGCGTCGAACCGCGACAGCTGCCGGATGACCCGGCGCTCGTACTTGGTCAGCCAGCCCAGTGCCGCGGCCAACTCACGGGCGCCGAGCCGTCGTCCGGTCTCGACCAGCCAACGGGTCAGCGGCTCGACCTGGTCGAGCTGCTCGCCCTCGATCCGGATGCCGGCTGCGCCCCCCTGCCACAGCGTCGTGAATGCGGCGGCGTAGCCCTCCTCCGGCTCGAGTCGGAACTCCTCGAGGCCGTGCCCGATGGCATCCAGGTGCTCGCTCGCGACCCGGAGGGCGTCCTGAGCCTCGGGAGCCACGACGATCTCGTATGCGGTCTCCCAGGGCGAGCTGGTCGTCACCCCGAGTTGATAGCGGCCCTCGCCGCGCACCGCGGCGTTCAGGTACGCGCCGCCGTCCCAGCTCGGTGCCCCGGTCGCGAAGTCGAGGCGGCCGTCGCCGAGCATCGCGTCGAACAGGAGTGCGGCATCCGTGACCGAGCGGGCGAGCGGGCCCGCCACGCCGAGGCCGCCCAGGTTCGTGAAGCCGGGGCTCGCCGGGATGCGGCCGCGCGACGGCTTGAGCCCGACCAGTCCGGTCGCGGCCGCCGGGATGCGCACGGAGCCGCCGCCGTCCGACCCGGGAGCCACCGGGAGCAGGCCCGCCGCCACCGCGACCGCCGCTCCCCCGCTCGACCCACCGGGTCCGAGCGTCGGATCGTACGGATTGCGCGCCGGCCGTCCGGCGACCGGCTCGGTGTAGCTGGGCATCCCGAACTCGGGGGTGGCGGTCTTGCCGAGGCTGATCGCGCCGGCAGCATCTAGCACCTCGACCAGTTCGTCGGAGGTCTCGGGGATGTGGTCGGCGAAGGCGCGCGAGCCGTAGCGGGTCGGGACGCCTGCCCGGTCGACCAGGTCCTTGTCGGCGGTCGGGAGGCCCCAGAGGGCGAGCGCCTTCGGCAGCTCGTCGATCGCGTCGGCCCGTGCACGTGCGGCGTCGGCGGTGACCTCGACGAAGGCGCCGAGCCCGTCGGCTCCGCCGTCGAAGCGTTCGATGCGTTCCAGGTAGTGATCGACCAGCTTGCGCGGTGAGAGCTCGCCGCGACGCAGACGGTTCAGCTGCTCGAGCGCGCTCAGGTCGTGATAGGCGGGCACGAGCCGAGCCTAGGCCGCCGGTACCGTGAGCACATGGCCCGCGCGCAGTACCGTCCCTCTCTGTCCCTCGTCACCGGAGCCAGCTCCGGGATCGGCGCGGCATTCGCCCGCGCCCTCGCGGCGCGCGACTCGGACCTGGTGCTCGTGGCCAGACGGGACGACCGGCTGCGCGCCCTGGCGTCCGAGCTCGAGGCCGAGCACGGCATCCGGTGCACGGTGGTCGCGCTTGACCTGTCGCAGCCGCGACCGGGTGCGGCGTTGCTCGCGACGCTCGGCGATCGCCTGCCCGATCTGGTCGTGAACAATGCCGGATTCGGCATCCAGGCGCAGGTCGCGGCGACCGACCCCGATCGGCTCGCGCAGGAGGTGGCGGTCGATGTCGCCGCCGTCGTCGACCTGTGCCGCACCTTCGTCGTGCCGATGATCGCGCGCGGCTCGGGTGTCGTGCTCAATATCGCCAGCACCGCGGCGTACCAGCCGGTTCCGGGGATGGCGGTCTACGCCGCATCCAAGGCCTTCGTCAAGCTGTTCACCGAGGCCCTGTGGTACGAGACGCGGCCGGACGGCGTGACGGTGTTCGCGGTCGCCCCCGGCGCCGTCGCCTCGGAATTCTTCGCCGACGGACGGCGGATCCCGGCGCCGACCAGCTACTGGGAGCCGTCCCGCATCGCCGACGCGGGCTTACGCGCGCTCGATCACGGGCTGGGTCGCGGCCCGCGCGGCGGCATCCGCGTCGCCCCGGAGGTGATGCCGGGATTCGCCAACCGCGCCGCCGCGTTCAGCACCCGGTTCATCCCTCGGCGGGTTCTGCTGCATTTCAGTTCGAAACTGGCGGCCGGCTCGGGTTGACACCGGCGAGGTTCGGTGGTTAGTTGGTCGAGTAACTAACCAATGAGCCAGGCGCCGGCTCATCGGAGACCACCGACCATCGGAGGGAGGGCACCCCATGGACGAGAGCCGTCCGATCTTCCAGCAGATCGCCGAGCAGATCGAGAACGACATCATCTCGGGCGCGCTTCCCGAAGAGACGCAGGTCCCCTCGACGAACGAGTTCGCCGCGTTCCACCGCATCAACCCGGCAACCGCCGGCAAGGGTGTGAACCTGCTCGTCGACGCGGGGATCCTCTACAAGAAGAGAGGGATCGGCATGTTCGTCGCCGAGGGCGCCCGCGCCCGTCTCGTGGCCACCCGCCGCGACCAATTCCGGGAGCAGTTCGTCGCTCCCCTGCTCGCCGAGGCGAGCAAGCTCGGCATCTCGAGCGCTGACGTCGCCGCCATGATCCAGGACGCGAAATGACCGCCGCTGAATCCGTCGTGGTCGAGGTCGCGCACCTCAGCAAGCACTTCGGCAAGGTGGAGGCCGTCAACGACGTGTCGTTCACCCTGACCGAGAACAAGATCTACGGCCTTCTCGGCCGCAACGGTGCGGGCAAGACCACCCTGATGCAGTTGCTGACCGGGCAGGAGTTCGCGTCGTCCGGCGAGATCCGGGTGTTCGGCGAGCCGCCGGTCGAGAACGCCCGGGTGCTCGAGCAGACCGCGTTCATCAAGGAGAGCCAGCGCTATCCCGACAACTTCCGCGCCAAGCACGTCTTCCGCGCGGCCCGCTGGTTCTTCCAGGACTGGGATCAGAGCTTCGCCGAACGGCTGATCGCCGACTTCGGCGTGCCCCTCGACCGGCGGATGAAGAAGCTGTCACGTGGCCAGCTGTCGGCGGTCGGCGTGATCGTCGGCCTCGCCTCGCGCGCCCCCCTCACGCTCTTCGACGAGCCGTACCTGGGGCTCGACGCGGTCGCCCGCCAGCTGTTCTACGACCGGCTGCTCGCCGACTACGCCGAGCATCCTCGCACCGTGGTGCTCAGCACTCACCTGATCGACGAGGTCAGCAACCTGCTCGAGCACGTGCTGGTGATCGACAAGGGACGGCTGATCATCGACCGCGACGCCGATGACCTGCGAGGAGCGGCGACGGATGTCGTCGGCACCCGTGCCACAGTCGACGCGTTCGTCGCCGGGCGCACCGTCGTGCACCGCTCAGCGATCGGCGGACTCGCGTCGGCCACGGTCTCGGAACTCGACGCGGCCGGTCGCGCGGAGGCGACAGCCGCCGGCCTCGAGCTCGCTCCCGTGTCGCTGCAGTCGTTGATCGTGCGGCTCACCACCACCGACCCATCCAGCTCGTCCGAGTTCGAAAGCGAGGTCAGCGCGTGACCACCGTCCCCGTCGGAGCCGAAGCCGCTCCCGTCCACCGCGAGCCGCGCACGCCACTCGGCCGCATCCTCACCGTGGTCCGGCTGCACCTGGCCAATCCGTACACCACGATCGTGCTGCCGTGGGCCATCCTGGGCATCATCCTGCTCATCAACCTGGCCATCTGGGGCCTGATCGCGATCGCCGTCGGGACGAAAGGCAAGGACGCCATCAACGCCCAGGTCGGCTTCTCGTACAGCGGGTCGTCGTTCTACATCGGCGTCTACATGCTGATCGTGGCGGTGCAGGCGATCTCGATCACCTTCCCGTTCGCGCTCAGCTACGGCTCGACCCGCCGCGACTACTGGCTGGGCAGCTCGGTGACATTCGTGCTGCTGTCGCTGATGTACGCGACCGGGTTCACCATCCTGGGCGCCATCGAGCAGGCCACCCACGGCTGGGGGCTCGGCGGCCGGATGTTCACCCCGATCTACTTCGGTGACGAGTGGTGGCAGCGCTGGCTCATCTGCTTCTTCGGTCTGCTGTTCTTCTTCTTCGTCGGGTCGTCGCTCGCCGCCGTGTGGGTTCGGTGGAAGGTGACGGGCATGGTCGTGTTCTTCACCGCCCTTGCGGTCGTCCTCCTGGGTGGCATCACCGCGCTGACCCTGACCGACTCGTGGACCGGCTTCTGGGGCGCCTTCGCCGCGGCTGGTCCGCTCGGGATCGCGTCATGGCTGCTCGTCCCCGCCGCGATCGGCGCCGTGGTGGGCTACCTCATCCTGCGGAGGGCTACTCCGCGGGGGTGAGCTCCTGGAACGCCGTGAGCTGAAGCCCGTCTGGTCCTTCCAGGCGGGCGTTCAGCGAGTTCCACGGGGTGCGCGTCAGCGGCGCCACCTGCTCGGCACCGGCGTCGACCAGCGTCGCGGTCGCGGCCGCGGCATCCGGCACCTCGAAGGCGACCCGCAGCCGCAGCGGGAACGGATGCGCGACCGCCCGCCCGACCTCGACGTCGTCGATCATGGCGACCTGCGCCCTGTTCGCGAGTTCCAGGGTGGCGGTCGGGATCCCGAGGATCGCGACCCGGGCGCCGTCGTCGCCTTCGTATGCCTCGAGCTCTGGCAGGCCGAGCGCATCGCGGTAGAACGCGAGCGCGGCATCCAGGTCCGCGGTCTCGAGCACCAGCCGCAGTTGCAGCACAGTCACTTCGACCTCCTCGAGGTCTTCAGGCTCTTCTGCATCAGCACCGTGCCCAACCAGCGGCCGAACTTGAACCCGACCTTGCCCATCTCGCCGATCTTCGTGAAGCCGAACTTCTCGTGCATGGCGATCGAGGCATCCGCGCCCCTGTCGGCGATGACCGCGATGACCTCCTTGATGCCGGCCGCCTTCGCGTCGTCGAGCATCCTCGCCATCAGGGCCTTGCCGATCCCCTTACCTGTGGCCGCCGGGCTGAGATAGATCGAGTCCTCGACGGTGTAGCGGTACGCGGCCTTCGCCTTCCACGGGGTGACATAGGCGTAGCCGAAGATCATCCCATTCGGCGACTCGGCCACGATCCAGGGGAACCCCAGTCGCTCGACGTCACGGAACTTGTGACGCATCTCTTTCAGGGTCAGGGCGTCCTCGTCGAAGGTGACCGTGCTGTTCGCCACGTAGTGGTTGTAGATCTCGAGCATGTGCGGCACGTCCCTCTCGGTCGCCTGGCGCAGCTCGAACGAGAACTCCGGCTCGGGCGGCGGCGCGGGGCGAAGCCGCGGCGGCAGCTGTCTGCGCGGGTTGTATTCCTCTTCGAGCATCAGCGGGCCTCCGGCATGTGGCGATCCTACGTCGCGCTCGCCTGCTGGCCGAGGCTCCAGTCGACGGGGTCGGCGCCCGCGGCGACGAGCAGTTCGTTGGCGCGGCTGAATGGGCGCGATCCGAAGAATCCAGCGCTCGCCGAGAGCGGGCTCGGGTGCGCGCTCGCGATGATCGGGATGCCGCCCAGCAGGGGTCGCAGCGTGCCGGCATCCCGTCCCCAGAGCACCGCGACCAGCGGGCCGCCCCGCGCCACCAGCGCACGGATCGCGTGCTCGGTGATCGCCTCCCACCCTCTGCCTCGATGGGAGCCAGGCACGCCCGCCTGCACCGTGAGCACTCGGTTCAGCAGCATGACGCCCTGGCGCGTCCACGGGGTAAGGTCGCCGTTCGGCGGAGTCGGGATGCCGAGGTCGGTTCGCAGCTCCTGGTAGATGTTCTGCAGGCTGCGCGGCACTGGGCGCACCGAGGGGTCGACCGAGAACGACAGCCCGACCGGATGCCCGGGCGTCGGGTATGGGTCCTGCCCGACGATGAGGACCTTGACGTCGGCCAGCGGAGCCTCGAAGGCCCGCAACACCTGGCGCCCCGCGGGAAGGTATGGCCGCCCGGCCGCCACCTCGGCGCGAAGGAAATCGCCCATCGCCGCGATCTGCGGCGCGACCGGCTCGAGCGCCGCGGCCCAGCCGGGGTCGACGAGCTCGGCGAGCGGTCGCGCGGTCATCCCCGCCGCTCCCTCATGCCGGGTAGGCCACGGGGCCCTCTGAGCTCCACGGGAACATGATCCAGTGCGAGGTCCTGCGCCACACGTAGTCCGGCTCTTCGACGGTGGACGGCTTGCTGTACAGGCACACGGTGCGCACCTGGCCGCCTCCGGCCCGCAGCAGCTCGACAACCAGGTGCAGGGTGCGACCGGAGTCGGCGACGTCGTCGACCAGCAGGATGCTCTTGCCTCGAAGCGACTTGCGATCCAGGGTCGGCGGGAGCACGACCGGCTCGTCGAGAGTCGAGCCGACGCCGGTGTAGAACTCCACGTTGAGACTGCCCAGGGTCTTCACATCGAGGGCGTAGCCGAGCGCCCCGGCCAGCGGCAGCCCGCCGCGGGCGATTCCCACGATCGCGTCGGGTCGGAATCCATCGGCCGCGATCTGCGTGGCGAGTTCGCGCGCGGCCCGGCCGAACAGCTCGTAGCTCAGGATCTCGCGCTCGTCGGGCACTCTCTCACGGTAGCCGACGGCTAGCATCCGAGCATGGCTGATCGCATCACGTTCCGGACGATGGCGTTCGGGTTGGTCGGATTCCTCTTCCTGGTCGAACTGACCAGCGGCATCCTGCAGGGCTACTACGTTCCGCTGGCGAGCAAGATCGCCGGCCACATCGGTGTGGACACCGCCGACTACAACTGGACCGAGGCCGCGCAGCTGCTCGTCTCGGCCCTGGTCGTGCCCGTGCTGGCGAAGCTCGGCGACATGTTCGGCCACAAGCGGATCCTGCTGGTCTCGACGGCGGTCACCGCGCTTGCGAGCTGGGGGATGGTGGCATCGGGAAATTTCGCCGCTTACCTGATCGCCTTCGCCCTCCAGGGCTTCTACGTGGTGTGGTTGCCGCTCGAGGTCGCGCTGATCTTCGACCGCGGCCGCCGCACCGGCAACACGGCCTCGACCACCCGCCGAGCCGCTGGACTGCTCGTGGTCGCCCTCGAGGCCGGTGCCATCCTGGGAGCGCTCGCCGGCAGCCGTGTGTTCAAGGGCACGGGCGAGAACTTCCCGGTGACGCTCGCCGTGCCGGCGATCTGCGTGACCCTGGTCTTCTTCGCCATCTTGTTCGGGGTGCGCGAGTCGACACCGATTCCGGGCCGCAAGCTCGACGGCGCCGGCTTCGTGCTGCTGACCCTGGCGCTGCTGTTCGTCACCGGAGGGCTGACCTTCCTGCGGCTTAACGGTCCCGGCAGTTGGACGGTCTGGGTGCCGATCGCCGTCGGGCTGCTGATCCTCATCCCCTTCGCACGGCTCGAGCGGCGGCAGCCGGATCCGGCCATCGACCTGAAGGTGCTCGCGCAGCCGAGCATGTGGCCCGTCCAGCTGACCGCGGGGCTGTTCGGGATCAGCGTGCTGGGGGCGCAGATCCCGCTGTCGACCTTCGCGGCGGCCGACCCCAAGAAACTGGGCTACGGGCTGAACCTCGACTCGGACGTCATCTCGTACCTGATCGGGGCCTACCTGATCGCACTGATCGTCGGAGCCCTGCTGTTCCCGATCCTGGCGCGACGCGCGACTCCTCGCATCGCGCTCATCGTCGCCACGTTCTTCGTGGCGGGCGGCTATCTGCTGTTCATCCCGCTGCACGACCAGGTCTGGCAGGTGATCGTCAACATGGTGATCGCCGGCATCGGCTCTGGCGCCCTGGTCGCCGCCCTGCCGAGCGCGGCCGCGGCGGCGGCGCCCGCCGGCCAGTCGGGCATCGCAACCGGGCTCACCAACACGACCAAGACCATCGGCGGCGCGTTCGCCTCCGCCGTGTTCGGGGTGATCCTGCACGTGGGCCTGACCTCGACCGCGTCGACGAGCGGCGCCGGGCTCGCCGCTTACATCGCGGTGTGGACGATCTGCGGCGTCGGTGCGCTGGTCGCGGCGGTGCTGCTGTTCCTGGTCCCCAAGCTCGCGTTCTCGGACTCGGAGGTCGACCTCGCGGCGGATGCCGTGGGCGCGGTCGATGGCACCGAGACCGCCTAGTCCCCAGAACCGCACCGGATTCAACCGCACCGGATTCAGGAGATCGGCGGCGCGGTGCTCGCGGATCAGGAATCTTCGCGGCGTGCCCGACGCCAAGTCCTGATTCCCGATCATGCTGACGGCAGTCCCCGCCAGCACCCGGCCGGCTAGTCGGCCAGCAGCGGCCGCACCTCGCGGCCGAGGAACGCGATCAACCCGTCGACGTCGGGCTCATCGCGGGTCGCCTCGATGGCGAGGTTCGTCACGCCCCGCCGCGCGAGATCCCGCAGCTGCTCGGCCAGCTCCGCGGCGTCGCCGCTGACGACCGCGTAGCCGCGAGCGCTGGGATCGGCATCGGCGCGCCAGCTCAGCAGGTCGGCGTCCACCCGAGCGGCAGCGCCCCGGCCGGTGGCGGCGATGATGTTCGCCATGAGGGGCATTCCCGCTCCCGCGATGCTCGCGGCGGCATCCACCTCGTCGAGGGTCAACGCGTTGGCCAACAGCACGCCGTCTCCGAGTTCGGCCGCGAGCCGCAAGGTCACCGGGCCTCCCCCGCCGATCATCACGGGCACTCGGCCTGCGGGCGGCCAGCCCAGCGCCACGCCCTCGAGCCGCACGTAGCGGCCGTCGACGGTGACCGTCTCGCCGTCGAGGAGCTGCCGAAGGGCGGTCGAATACTCGCGCAGCAGCGTCACCGGCGACTCGACGCGGGCGCCGATCTGCCCCATCCAGGCCTGCACCCCGTGACCGACCCCCGCGATCAACCGACCCGGGATGGCGCGCTCGAGCGTCGCGAGCTCCATCGCGGTCAGGGCCACGTTGCGCAGCGGAGCCGGCATGAGACCGATCCCCACGGTGATCCGCTCGGTGGCGCCCAACGCGAGCGCTGCCGACGCGATCCCGCTCTCGGTGAAGCAGTCCTCCCAGACCCAGAGTTCGTCAAGGCCCGCTTCCTCGACCGCGCGCGCTACTGGTCGAAGCCGCTCGGGCGGCATCGCGGGCGTGAAGACGAATCCGAGGCGCGGCGGCATGGAGCCATCCTGTCGTGTACAGCCGACGCCCACTACCGTGGTGCCATGAGTCGGCCGACTGCCCGCGCACGATGGGCGCGCTTCGCGGCCGCCGCGATCACGGCGATCGTGCTGGCCGGGTGCGCCTCCGCTCCCGACGCCGACCCCAGCGAGAAGCCCATCCCCAAGCCGACGGTCGCGATCGACTCCCCCGCGACCATGTGCGGCGACGGCTACACGACGCCGCCCATCGCTCCGTCATCGACCCTCTGGCTGCCGGCAGACGGATCGTGGTTCCACAGCGGGCTCGTCGGCGACGCCTCGGACACCACGGTCGCGGTGTTCGTGCACCAGGCCGACCTCGGGTTCTGCGGCTGGTACCCCTACGCGCAGTATCTGGCCAAGCGCGGCGTGCGGTCGATCATGCTCAACCTCTGCGGGTTCGGTGTGACGCTCTGCCCCCCTGACGCCCTGGTCTTGAGCGACGGCGCCGACGCGGTTCTCACCGCCGCTCGATGGGCTCGCGCGCACGGGGCGACCCGAGTCGTCGTGGTCGGTGCCTCCATGGGGGGAACCACCGCCGTGCTGGCAGCATCAGAAGACCGCAAGCACCAATTGGATGCCGTCGCCGACCTGTCCGGCCCCCTCGTCTACCTCGACGCCAACATCACGCACGCCGGCGACTCGATCACCATTCCGAGCTTCTTCGCGGTCGATCCGGACGACCAGGTGGTCAGCACCGGCCAGATGCAGAGCCTGGCCGACGAGATCGCCTCGCCCGCGCCCATCGTGCACCTCGACGGCTCCGGCCACGGGTGGGACCTCCTGCATGGCCTGGACCGCGGCGCCTTCAACCAGCTGGCCGACGAGCTGGCGAGCTTCATCCAGGGGACGCCGGCGAGCTGAGGCAGGCCCCGGTCTGCGGACTCAGCCCTTGGGCTCGAGCTTGCCGCGGATCACCTTGTGCGGTGCCGCCTGCGCGACCGGCTTGATGGTGATCAGGTCGAGGTTGACGTGCGCCGGCAGCTCCATGGTGTGCACGATCGCGGCCGCGATGTCGTCGGCGGTGAGCGGATCGGGCACGTTCTCGTACACCGCGTCGGCTCGAGCCCGGTCGCCCTTGAATCGCGTGAGGGCGAATTCGTCGGTCTTGACCATGCCCGGCGCGATCTCCAGCACCCGGATCGGCTCGCCGGCCAACTCGAGCCGCAGAACGGCGACGAGTGCGTGCTCCGCGAACTTGGCGGCGTTGTACCCGGCGCCGCCCTCATAGGCGAGGTGGCCGGCGATCGAGGTGACGGTCATGATGTCGGCGACGCCGGCATCCCGTGCCCCGTCTCGCAGCAGCGGCAGCAGCGCCGCGATCATCCGCTGAGTGCCGAGCACGTTGATCTCGAACATGGCGCGCCAGTCGTCGAGGTCGGCCGATTCGATCGGCCCCATGCCGAAGGCGCCGCCCGCATTGTTGACCAGGCCGTGCAACGGGCCGAGGGCCGCCACCTCATCCCGCACCCGATCGACGTCCGCCTGCCGCGTGAGGTCGGCCGCCAGAGTGATGATGCCCGTCTCGGCGGCGAGCTGCGCGAGGCGATCGCCGCGACGGGCGACGCCGATCACCTCCCAGCCGTGCTCGGCTAAGAGCCGGGCCGTCGCGGCCCCGATCCCCGAGCTCGCTCCGGTCACGACCACGCGCTTCACCATGAGCCCAGGGTATCCAGAGACCGTGGTTAGGCTGGATCGGATGACCGCGGCGGATGCACCGATTGCTCCCCCTCCCCCGGTGGGTGCGACCAAGGCCCGTGTGCGCGTCCCGTTCTGGGACAACGCCCGCTTCGCGACTATCGCGCTCGTCGTGATCGGCCACGCGATCCAGCGTCAGACCAGCGACTCGAACAACGCGCTGACGCTCTATCTGTTCATCTATGCCTTCCACATCCCGGCGTTCGCGATCATCAGCGGGTACTTCTCGGAGGCGAGCCCGCCCTCGACCCGCGGGATGCTGAAGATCGTCACCGACATCGTGATCCCGTACGTGATCTTCCAGAGCATCTGGTCGCTCGTGCAGTTCCTGGTCGACGGGGCGAACTCGCTCGACTTCGCCCAACCGCACTGGACGCTGTGGTTCCTACTCGCGCTCGCCGCCTTCCGGGTCGCGCTGCCCTACCTGGTGCTGCTGCGGTGGCCGCTGGCCTGGGCCGTGCTGCTGTCGGTCGCGGTCGGCTACTGGCCCGGGGTCGACTCGACGTTCTCATTGGCACGAACGATCGGCATCCTGCCGTTCTTCGTGCTCGGCTGGCAGCTGCGGCAATGGAAGATCGCCGACTGGTGGATGCGCCAGCGCGCGTCGGTCTGGCCGATTCGCGCCGCCGCGGTGGTGCTCTTCGGCGCCTGGTTGACCGTGATCGTGACGCAGATCGCTCCGTTCCGCGAGTTGAGCGTGCACTGGTTCTTCTACGACGACTCGTACTCCGGCCTCGACGCCTGGGACTGGTGGGCCGGGTTCGTGCGGCTCGGGCTGATCGTGCTCGCCGTCATCCTGTGCGCGGCGTTCTTCGCGCTGATCCCGCGGCGCGAGACGATCTTCATGGTGTTCGGGCAGGCGACGCTGTACGTGTACCTGCTGCACAGCTTCGTGCTCTACCCGATCCGCGAGTCGGGGGTGCTCAAGGACGATCACGCATCGGCGGTCTGGCTGCTCACGATGGTGTTCGCGTCGATCGCCATCGCCATCGCGTTGTCGAGCCCGATCGTGCGCAAGGTCTTCCGGCCCCTGGTCGAGCCACGACCGCGCTGGTTGTTCACCAGCAACGCGACGGAGCGCGAGCGGCCGAAGCGCCAGTCGCGCACGGATCCGACCGGATCGCGCCGCGACTGAGCGCGCGCTTCGCTCGAGGCGAAGGTCAGTTCTGACCTTCGCGCGGCGCCAGCGCCGACGCCCGTCTCGTGCGTCGGGGTCACTCCCCGGCGGGGGCGCCCTCGTACCCCTGCGACACGCGCTTGGGCAGCACGAACACCAGGCAGAATGCCACCACGGCGAAGATCGCGCTGACGGCCAGCGCCAGGGTCGACGCGTGGCCGAAACCGACGGCCAGGTTGTGATCGACGATCTTCTGGATCGCCGCCTTGACGGCATCCGAACCCTGCGCCCCGTGGGCCTGCGCCGCCGCCGCGGCCTGCGCCGCCGTGGGCCCGAAGTCCTTCGGCAGGTTCCCGAACAGCACGGATCCGATGACCGCGATGCCGATCGCCGAGCCGACCCGCTGCACCGTGCCGATGACGCCGGATGCCGCCCCCGCCTCGGTGCGGTCCACGGTCGCCACGATGAATTGCGCGTTCGGCGCGATGAACATGCCCGAGCCGATGCCGGCGACCAGCAGGGGTGGCAGGAGCGCCCAGTTCGTCAGGTCGCCCGGCGCGACCCGCATCAGCACCAGCCAGAGCGAGATCAAACCCAGTGAGACCAGTCCGGTTCCGATCGACAGCACCGTGCGGCCCAGTCGCTGCGCCAGCCGGTCGCTCTGCGAGGCGCCGACGATGCTCCCGATCGCGAACGGGATCGACACCAGGCCCGATTCCAGTGCCGTGTGACCCAAGCCGGCCTGCCAGAGCAGCGAGATGGTGAAGAAGATGCTGGTGAAGGCCGCGAAATAGACGAGCGCGAGGATGACACCGCCGGTGAACGAGGGGTGCGAAAACAGATGCGGCGGCACAAGCGGCTCTTTGCCGCGCCGAGCCACCGACAGCTCCCAGATCGCGAACACCACCAGCAGCAGGATGCCGCCCCCGATCGACAGGTAGGTCCAGAGCGGCCAGCCGTCCTGCTGGCCCTGGATGAGCGGGATGAGGATGGCGACCAGGCCACCTGCCAGCAGCACGAAGCCGAAGAAGTCGAGCGCCGAGGTGGCCTTGGACTCGGCGCCGCCCGGCAGCAGGATGAGCCCGGCGATCACCGCGATCACACCGAACGGCAGGTTGACGAAGAAGATCGAGCGCCAGCCGTCGGCGTCGCCGAGCCACTGGATCAGGAGTCCGCCGACGAGCGGGCCGAGCGCGGTCGAGAACCCGATCGACGCCCCGAAGATCGCGAAGGCCTGACCGCGACGACGCGGCGGGAACATCAACTGGATGAGCGCGGTCACCGGCGGGAAGAAGATGCCGCCGAACAGCCCCTGCACGACACGCGCGACGATCAGGTTGGCGGTGTCGTTCGAGACCCCCGCCCAGAAGCTCGCCAGCGTGAAGCCGACGATGCCGACCAGGAACACCCACTTGTGCCCCACCCGGTCGCCGATCCGCCCCGCGGGGATGAGCGCGAGCCCGTAGGCGAGCGCGTAGCCCGAGATGATCCATGACAGCGTCGCCTCGTCGGCCTTCAGGCTGGTGCGGATGGTGGGCAGCGCGACGTTCACGATCGTGGTGTCGAGCAGCGCCATGGCGATCCCGAGGATCAGAACGGCGAATGCCGCCCAGGTCCTTCTGGTGACCACGGGTGCTGTCGCGGCGGCGGTGGAGGTCATGGTGCGGCCTTTCGGGTGCGCTCCTCGGCGAGGAGGTCGGGAAGGCTCGAGAGGAGTTTCTCGTGCCAGGCGATGTCGGCTCGCAGTCTGTCGGTCCGGTGCGACATGACCATCAACTCGAGCGGGGTGAGGTAGCGGGCGATGGACTCGAGCTTGAGCTCGTCCTGCGCCAGCAGCAGGCGCAGCTGCGAGAGGCGGTTCTGCAGAAGTGCCGGGACGTCGTCGAGCTTGCTGAGATCCAGGCGGCTGACGGCGAGGTCGAACGGGTCGGCGCGGGTGACGATCTCGGTCAGGCCGTCGTAGCGCAGCTTGCCCAGGGCGATCCGACCCGCGTGGGTGATCGTCCACACCTGCCGCTCGGGGTAGCTGCCCTCGCGCTCGGTGCGGACCTCGTCGATGAGACCTTCAGCCCGAAGCCGCTTCAGCGCACCGTAGAGCGCACCGACCGAGATGTCCGTCCACTCGTCGATGTGCTCCTTCTCGGCCAACTGCTTCAGCTGGTGCCCGTGCATGTCGCCCTCGTCGGCGAGGGCGCCGAGGATGTAGAGCCGGATGCTGGACACGCGAGTACTCTCGCAGGACTAGTCGCGCGTGTCAAGCCCTCTCGCGGACTCTATTACTCCCCGTTGCGCGCTCCGTTGCTCCCCTCAGGCGGTCGGCCTACTGTCGTCCACGACTTCCACAACCCGATGGATCACCCCGAAGGAGAACACCGCATGTCCGACTACCAGTTCGAAACGCTGCAGATCCATGCAGGTTCGGCCCCCGACCCGGCGACGCACGCGCGCGCCACGCCGATCTACAAGACCACGTCGTACGTGTTCGACAGCACCGACCACGCCAAGAACCTGTTCGCGCTCGCCGAGTTCGGCAACATCTACACGCGCATCATGAACCCGACGACCGACGTGATCGAGCAGCGCATCGCCGCGCTCGAGGGCGGCACCGCCGCGCTGGCCACGGCATCCGGTTCCGCCGCGATCACCTACGCGGTGCTGAACATCGCCGGGGCGGGTGACCACATCGTCTCGTCGAGCTCGATCTACGGCGGCACATACAACCTGTTCAAGTACACGCTGGCCAAGCTCGGCATCGAGGTCACCTTCGTCGAGAACCAGGACGACGAGGCCGAGTGGGCGGCTGCCGTGCGGCCCAACACCAAGCTGCTCTTCGCCGAGACCATCGGAAACCCGAAGATCAACATCCTCGATATCGAGAAGGTCGCCGGCATCGCGCACCAGAACGGCATCCCGCTGATCGTGGACAACACGATCGCCACGCCCTACCTGATCAAGCCCTTCGACTTCGGCGCCGACATCGTCGTGCACTCCGCCACCAAGTTCCTCGGCGGCCACGGCACGGTCATCGCCGGCCTGATCGTCGACGGCGGCAAGTTCGAGTGGAGCAAGAACGTCGAGAAGTTCCCCGGCCTCACCGAGCCCGACCCGTCGTACGGCGGTGCGAGCTACACGGCCGCGGTCGGCGACGGCATCGCCTACATCATCAAGGCCCGCGTCACGCTGCTGCGCGACACCGGCGCCGCGCTGTCGCCCGACAGCTCGTTCGCGCTCATCCAGGGCGTCGAGACCCTGAGCCTGCGCATCGAGCGTCACGTGCAGAACACCCAGGCCATCGCCGAGTGGCTCGAGAACCACCCCGACATCGCCTCGGTGAACTACTCGGGCCTGCCCTCCAGCCCGTGGTACGCGGCCGCCAACAAGTACGCGCCCAAGGGCGTCGGCGCCGTCGTCAGCTTCGAGCTCAAGGGCGGTGTGGATGCCGGCAAGGCCCTGGTCGAGAACGTCACCCTGTTCAGCCACCTGGCCAACATCGGCGACGTGCGCAGCCTGATCATCCACCCGGCGTCGACCACGCACAGCCAGCTCACGCCGG
>Ga0105240_10005268_pt1 | contig 19314 bp, 19 predicted proteins | sample KBSC54metaG_FD_80426 | JGI IMG/M metagenome (GOLD analysis project Ga0105240, IMG submission 80426) | Corn rhizosphere microbial communities from Kellogg Biological Station, Michigan, USA - KBS C5-4 metaG | ecosystem: Host-associated > Plants > Roots > Rhizosphere > Soil | place: Michigan, USA... | reverse complement strand
GCGTTGACCATACCTACCTTGACCGCTATACTTAGTTCTGTGAGAGCGGGAGTAGCTCAGTGGTAGAGTGCTTCCTTGCCAAGGAAGATGTCGCCGGTTCGACCCCGGTCTCCCGCTCCAAACGATCCCTGTCTGCTGTACACTTCACCTACAATTGATCAGGGCGGAACGTCGAAAGCCCCCGTGAGGCGCGGTACCCAAGTGGTAAGGGAGAGGTCTGCAAAACCTTTATGCGTCGGTTCGATCCCGACCCGCGCCTCCAAATTTCCCTTATAAAATCGACGGGTTGAACGATTACGGAGGTTTCGCCGGATTTCTTCTGCGTTTCTCTTTTGCCACATTTCGTGTCTTTTCGTCGAAAATATTGCGATTTATACTTAGTGCGCACCAATTACGGGGCGACAATTTTAAGCTTCCGAATTATGTAGTCGAGCATACGTCCGCGAACGAATAGGCAGCACACGCATGGGCTTGCAAGTAGTACGTGGACGGGATCAATGTCTAACTTCCGGAGCGAGGCGAATTCTCTGTTGGGCAGACCCGTGTTTGCGATGACCCAAACCATATTTCCAAGCATTTGCAAGTCTGGGTGTTTTTCACAGCGCGGGATGATCTCGCGAACATCGTCCGTTGCAGCAAGCTGCATATTCAACCCGCTTACGCATCTTTGTATTTTGTCGTGTCGTCAAGTACACCTCCTTGGTCTGCGCGGTTTGACCGTATATTGCAGCCGGACCGTTGTCCTGGTTGGTAGGCAGCTCTCTGAGCTTCTTGGCTTGGCAGATGCTCTTCGTGATGGGCGCATCCGTGAGCGCAAGATCGCAATGGACGAACTGAGCAAGAGGATTTTGAATCATGCCTAGCAACCTACGTTTGGGCAGCGTGACCAAGTCATTTCTTTCCCGAGGCAAACGCGGCGCAACTCTCGTAATCATGACGGGGTATGAGCTTTAGGAGGATCGATTTTCGCCTTTGCTTGCAGAGCCGAGGCATTGAGGATTGTGATGCGATGTCCATGGATGACGATCAGATGCTCATTTACGAACTGGCGTAGAATCCGTGTGACGACTTCGCGTACCGATCCTAAACGCGAGCCGATCTTTTGATGAGGATCAGGCAGAGAGAAGGAGACGCCGTCCTTGACATCGCCAGAACTTGCCGCCTCTTCCATCAGCATCGCCGCCAATCTCTGGGTAACATCCTGCAAGGAGACTCGTTCCAGCAGTGTTGCCATCTTTCTAAGTCGGCTGGCCAGGACACCCAGGGCTGCAAGCGCTGCCTCTGGATTCTGGAGCAGAACGCACTTTACGTCTTCTTTTGCAAGAAACAAGACCACGGATTCCTCTTCGGCAATTACCGTGGAAGGATAAGTTCCATTATCGAAGACCGGAACTTCTGCAAATGTGCCGCCGGCGCGTTCCACTCGCATGGTCTGTTCGCGCCCGTCTTCATTTTCGCGGTAGGCACGGAGCGCCCCGGAAATAGCCACATACAATCCTCGGGCCGTTTCCCCAGCAATGAAGAGAATTTCCCCTCGATGCAGGTGCCGTTCAACAGCGTGGCTGGCTAGCAGTTTCAGGGCTGCTGCTGAAGCATTGCCAAATAGTTCAGTTCCATGCAGCACCTCTACTCGTTCCTGCGGCGTCATTCTTCCCCCCTGCGGAGACATGTGCATTTGTGACTCAGATTACGACATTCTGCTTCATAGGTTGTGATCAAACACCTTGAAGAGGAATTGCCACTATACGTCGGAGCAAGATGGCGCAGGGCACGCAAATTGGCGGTACGCCTCTACTGGATACTTCGCACCCTGACGCCGTACCCAAGAGTCGTTACATCGAGAGTGGCCTGGCACGATGGCCGGAGTATGTGAGACCAACTGAATGGAGGTCTTGCACCCTGTGTGTAGGCTGGGTGTTTGAACGGAAGAATCATCGCTCGAAGTCTCACCGCTGCTCGCTTACGACCCCGCGAGTACCATCGCCGAGGTCAAGCGGGGCTAACTCATGCGCGACTGGGTGCGTTGTCTGAGTGGTGCACGATGGCTGGTTCGCCCGCATGATGGTCAGTCTCGCGCATGCTGTACATTGTGTTATCTGCGTTGGTGCCCATCTCGGACACACCACCATGACACTTTGGTGCCAACGGGGATTGTCTTGAACGTCTTCTTTTAGTAGCCATATCATCTCTCCGTTCTCCGTCGAGGTTGACGTACTTTCAACCAGCAAACAGACTCAGGATCGCCTCAGATAACAGCAATATCGAGTCTACCTTGTGTTTGACGGTGTCCCAGCTGGCCACTCTGCTGGGATGAGTGGATTAGCTTGTTCAGGCAGAATGGACTCAAAGTGATCTGGAGTGGTGAAGCACCAATGCATCTGCTGGATGCCGCGCCGGTTGCTGCAGGACGAAGGACTGACGGGCAGTCTCCGCATCGCATTCCGTGTAGCGACCCGGCCGGAGCTCGGTTCGCCGTTCGTTCCATGCGGCGTCTCTTCGCCCAGTATGGAGAGCATCTCGGAGCAATCTCACTGGTTGGCGAGAGAGCAGATGACTGCCTGAATCGGTTCGTCCGGAAGTGAGGTTGAAACTTATAAGGAATCCCACGCAAAAGGAGTCAACTCATCAAAAACATCCTCACCGCATGAGATCCAAACGTCTTGTATCTTCACTCCTAACCACGATCCGGAGAACTTCGATCGACATTCCGAAATTGAAGCGATGATCTTGTTTATTTTCCGAGTTCGTCCGGCACCGGCGGTTGACTCGCAGGGGTGGAACGATCGCTAAGGCTATTGATGTACCAAATAATCGCGTTCAGCTCACGTTCATCGCTGTGCGCAGGACCAGATAGCATCGCTCCGTAAGTTGCTGGCATTTCACCATGCGGAAAGCCCTCCAACTGCAAAAGCTCGGGGTGGAGTATGGCGTCCCGCAAAAATTGGTAATTGGCAACCACCGTTGTACCATCTGAAAGCTTTTGCGGATAGCCCGCAAGATTCCTCCATGTTGGCCCAATGCTCCTGGTGCCATCGACTCGATGACATGCCCCGCAACCCATGTTCTGAGCCACGCGCTTTCCTAAAACATGAAGCGACGGTGCTGGCCCTTCGGCGGTAACGGTCGATAGCGGAAGAGACAGCAGCGCGCTGGGGCCAGGAGCTACGCCGAATCCGCCTGCGGCGGCGGCATTCATGGACACCATCAGCACCAGCATCGGCCATCCCAGGCCACGCACATACGCCTGGGCCGCGAAGACCGCCAGCCAACTGAAGGCGATGATCCCTACGTGGTCAAGCATATGCAACCCGTGGTGTTCCATGAGATAGGCATATTCCGATGGCCACATCAGAAACAATCCAAGGATGGGAGCAAGGATTGCCGGAATGACCCACACACTGCGCTCGGAGCGTTGTGACGGAAGCTTGGCAGCCAGAGCAATCGCCAACATCCCCGCACCCAGGGTCATCCCAGCGTGCAGCAGGTGGTGGACAGGAATGCTCGCCATCCCCAACGGGTGTAGAGTTGCTGCGATCCCGCCAACCATGATGACGGTGCCAACAACTCCCATTCCGACAGATGCCATTCGTGTGATCGAATCGCCGGCCTTCATGAGATGTTGACCTTCAAATCCTCAGGCAATGAGGCGTCGACCTTCAAATCCTCAGGCCACAACATACGGTCTGCTGAAAAGGCCGATCGCAGCCGCAGTCCTTCGAAAAACGCTAGAGTAAAGCCGAGAAGCATGATGATGGCCCCAATCGTAGCGAACTGCGCGATGAGCGGCCCCGGCAGCGGTTGCGTGGCGTATCTTCGGGGCACTCCGCTTGCGCCGCCGAAATAGAACCCAAGGAGAAAGGCCACCATGCCTCCGAACGACAGAGTGAAGATCAGCCAGCACATCAGTTTGCTCGTACTGTGCTCGCTGCGTGATTCCAGCAGAAGAAACACCCAACCCAGTACAAACAACAAGCAGCCCCCCAGCAAATAGGTGTGAAAATGAGCCGGAACCCAAAGTGTATTGTGCAGATGCAGGTTAAACGGGACACTGGCGTCAATCTCCGCGCCAATTCCACCGACTACCCAGCCGATCAAACCGGAATACAGAAAGACTGCCCCGAGGGTCCACCGCGTACGTGAACGCCACACCAGCATCAGGGCGCCGAACACCGTCACCGCAGTCACCGGAACCGCCGTCAGATACGATGATAATTCGCCAACATATTGGAGAATCCGAGGCTGGGCGGAAGCATCCATATAAAGATGATGAAAGTAATTGGTCAAAATAAAGACCAGCGAACTCCACCAGGCAATCACGAATACCCTCGAAGTGTGATACTCGCGTTTAGTCGCATAGGATAAGCCAACATAGATAAACGCGGCCAGCATGTAAATAATCAGGTTGGCCAAAGCATGCATGTAGAAATAGGTGAGGTTTTTCGCCCATAAAGGATCGATCAGTACGCGCGGGTCGATCCATCGCACCAGGAGGGCAACCCCCAGGAGCATGGCGCCCATTCCAGTCACCAACCCATCGAGACCCGCAACCAGCGCTGGAAATGCCTCGGGCGGTGGAGGCTCGCGGCCCGCAGCCGCGAATGCTTTGGGGTGCCAGACGAAATCCCACCCCAGCGCCCCGCGTAAACTCCCATACGCTCGTAAAACAGCTCCCAATATCTGAAAGCACCAGATCATCCACCCCATGTTGATCAACATCATGCCGATGAGAAACACACCGGTAGCCCAGCTAGGCCAGCTGCCAATAAAGGGCAAAGGATACAGAAAAGTGTATAAACCGGCGTAGTGCCCAAACACAACTGATATCACCACGCCTGCCACTCCCAGCATGATCAGGATCCACGATGCTACCGCCAGCGGTGCACTGAGACTGATCCGTCGACGCATGAGGAACCACAGCCCACCCATCGCACACACCACTAACGCAATAATCATTCCGGCGCCATGCAAAGTCAGCAACTCATAAAACATAGTCGGCTGAATCGATATCCACTGTGCTTGCGCCATGCGCATGGTCAGACCTACAAGCATCATCAGTGCTGAGAGGACTAGACCCGACGTGAGGTAGAGCTTCATCACGCTGCGGCCAGTGGAATCGTTTGTTGAGATCGCCACTCAGTTCCCTCCGACGGTAAACTCTTTTTCCATGCGTGCGTGACCAATTCCGCAGTATTCCAAACATTGCACCGTGTAACGTCCGGGTTGTTGGAAGGTTACTTCCAGATCGTTCACGTAATTCGGCATTGCTTGTGTTTGTGCGATCAGCTCTCCCTTCGAGTTATAGATCCCAAAGTTATGGTTGACGTCGCGCGAGGTCACTTCAAAGATTATTCGCTGTTCCAGCGGGAAGTGGGAAGGCATGAGAAAGGTGAATTGCTGGGCAATCACCGGCACCCTTAGAGCGGGACCCTGTGCAGCCGCCACGTTCGAAAGATATGGGAAGAATGGAATTGTGGTCACGAAGGCCGCCAGCATGAAGAGCGCCACAAAGATGAACCATGCGCTTCGAGCGGCATATCCATGACGATGGATTCCAGTCTGATCTTCAGTCGGGAAACGCGTAGATAGCACTACGCCGAGGAACACTAATACGGTTTGGGCAGCCACGAGGAGGAACATCGACAACAATAGCGCCGACGGATTAGTGGCCAGCTTAGATCGCACTACAATGACGAACGCTGCGTCTGCTCCGACAGCCAGCAGAATGAACATCGACCACAATAATGTTGACGGAGTGACCATGCCCTCCCCTTCATTTCCTGGGCAGAGAAGCTATGTGAGAACCAACTTATGACATGAGTTGGACGTGAGTGATACGGCTCACGCTCACTTCAACGTTTGGCTGTGTTTGCGCACGGTCCTTGAGCACGCCGAGGCGATGCCGATCGTAGCACACCGATGCGACTGCTGATTGATATGGCGATGGCCTGTTGGCTATCCACATAAAAGAATCCTCTTATCCGAACGGTTCCGTCTATTTCATGCCTCAGTGTGCGCTCGTCTTCTGGACTTCGCCCTCCGCCTGTTTTATGGCGCGCGGGAAAAGGATGTTGTTCTCCAAGTGTATGTGCTGATGCAGATCTGCCTCCAGTTCTTCGATCGCACTGTACAGTCCGCGCCACGTCGGACATGCCTCAGGCGGTGGGGTGTAGTTGTTGGTCAGCTTCCGCAACGTTTGGAGATCTTCGCCTGCCTGATCGTGATCTGCCATCATGTGACTGATGGGCATCTTTAGGCTGCCCTTTGCCGGCGCAGGCAGTTCCTGTAACTGATCCGTTCCAATGGCTGCGATGTACGGGAAGAGATTCGTCTCCTCGCATTCGGTGTGATGCTTCAGCTCAGTTCCGAATACCGCAAGCGCTTTACCCAATTGAAAGACTTCGGGATGCTCGGCTCCGTGGCGTTGTTCCACTTTCGCCATCAGAGTATCGATCAGTTTCAGATGCTCACGGGTGTATGCATGATGCCTTTTGACGATGTGCTCAGAGAGCTCTTTCAAGGGAGCATGCGCCCATCGACTTTCCTCTGAACCTGTACTCTGTGGCTGGAGTTTCTCCAGTTCTTCCAGGATGGGGGCGAGCGCAATATCTTTCCTGGCGCAGGCTTCCGTCAACGTATGCTGGCCGTGACAACAATAGTCGATCCCAATTCGCTCCAGCATCGGAATGGCAGTTGGCATTGCGACTGCGATATCGCGTACGGGTGTCTCTGATGTGATTACCATGAAGATATCTCCTAATCTCGGCTTTGAAGATATTTGCTGCCCTATAACTATTCAGTGACATAGGTCACACTACAGGATCACATCTCTGATACCTCCGGCTCTTGTAGTGGTAAACGGAAAAGCGTGGCCTAGAAATACTCATACTTCACTGATTACACGGAACATCGGTGACCTATGTCACAGACGGTAAGGCGGGAGCCACCTATGCTTTGTGCATCGGTTCGACCTCGTCCTTCGAGAACCGTGGATGGCGAGAGAGTAGATGAGCATTGCACCGTTTCACGTTCTAGCAAAACCAATCGGAAGGCATTCACAATGCTTTCCAAACCAATGGAGTGCTGCTCGACGATATTTGGGGGCGCTTCCTTGCAGAAAATAAATTTCTGGTGGGCATCTCTATTGGAGAGAGAATCCATGAATCGTAGAAAATTTTTGCCAGCCGGCTTCCACTCCTTTACAGCTTGTTGTCTCCGCCCACACGATTCAGCGTGAGCCGAGCTGTGATTGCCGATTAATCCCTATCGAAAGCTCACCGACTTCCACTCAAACAGTTTGTGGGTATCTCTTGGAATAGTTTGTCTTGTGCAATCCAGGTCAATCACCAGGAGCGATCAAGGAGAACAAAATGCCGGAATATATCAACTCTCAGACAACACATAGCAGGACCGTCATCGTTGGCGGTGGAACTGCCGGAATCATCACAGCCAGCCTGCTGCAAAGGGCTGGTCAGACGGGAATTGCCATCATCGAGCCCTCCAACCAACACTTCTACCAGCCCATCTGGACACTGGTAGGCGCCGGCTCGGTACATAAGGAAACGAGTGCCAGGAAGGAAGCCCGCTATATTCCGAAGGGAGTCCGTTGGGTGCAAGACGCGGTCGCGGAAATTGATCCGGAGAAGCAGTACGTCATCACCCACTCCGGCGCGCGCATCGGATACGACTTCCTCGTAGTGGCAGTGGGTATTCAACTCAATTGGAACGCCATTCCCGGCCTGACCGATGCAATTCAGCGCGGCGATGCTTCCAGTAACTACTCCTACGATCTCGCCCCCAGGACCTGGGATTTGATCCGAAACTTCAAGGGTGGCATCGCTCTGTTCCACATGCCGAACAACCCTATCAAATGCCCTGGTGCCCCACAGAAAATTATGTATCTGGCTGCCGATCACTTTCGCCGGAAGGGCATCCTGAAAGATGTAAACGTAATTTACGGCTGCTCCACACCCGCCATCTACGGTGTCAAGGAGTACGCTGCGGTATTGAGTCAAGTTGTCGCGCGCTACGGTATAGACACGCGCTTCAAACAGGAACTCATCGAGATTCGTCCTGAAAAAAAGGAGGCAATATTCCAACTCAAGGGCGATCCCGCGCAACAACGGACCACCATTCCCTACGACATTCTGCACGTCGTCCCGCCGCAAAGTGCGCCCGACTTCGTCCGCGACAGTCCGCTCGCTGACCCCGACACGCCAAAAGAGGGCTGGGTGAAGGTGGACAAATACACCCTGCAGCATCCGAACTACTCAAACGTGTTTGCGCTCGGTGACGTGGCAGGCACTCCCAACGCAAAGACGGGCGCTGCGGCTTCACGCCAGGCACGGGTGGTGGCAAGCAACCTCGTCGCGCTTATCCGAGGCCAGGAACCAACGGCGCGATACGACGGCTACATCGCCTGCCCGGTGGTCACCGCCTACGGCCGCATGCTGCTGTGCGAACTCGATTACACACACCGCCCCGCCCCAGCCATCCCCTTCATCAACACGTTCAAGGAGCGCTACGACATGTGGTTATTGAAAAAATATGGCCTGCCATGGCTTTATTGGAATGTCTTGCTGCGCGGAAGAAAAATACCCTTCGTGGTCAAACGCGAAGTTCCGGAGAGGCTTCGCGTTTGACGGCCTGATTCTGCAGCGTAAAGTGTTCGGTGCGTCTAAATCTCTTCTTCACGAAAGATCAGCAGAATACCAAAGGCAATAGCCAATTGTGGAATAACGATGAACCAGCAAATCAACACGATTAATTTTGACGAGCGTCCCTTCATTGCAATCTGGGAGGTGACTCAGGCCTGCGATCTGGCATGCGTTCATTGTCGCGCGTCAGCTCAACCCAATCGCCACCCGATGGAACTCACTACGGATGAGGGCAGGCATCTCATTGACCAGATCTCATCTATGAAAGTACCCGTGTTTGTGCTCACCGGTGGAGATCCGATCAAGCGGCCTGACTTATTTGAATTGATCGAGCATGCGCACCAAGCTGGCGTGCGTGTATCCCTGACGCCGAGCGCCACTCCTTTGCTGACCGGAGAGATTATCAACCGGCTCAAACAGGCGGGCTTGGCCCGGCTTGCCGTCAGCATGGATGGTGCGAGCGCAGCCACGCACGATGCATTTCGGGGAATGGCAGGCTCCTTTGCGCGAACCCTCGATGCAATCCGCTGGGCCAAGGAGACTGGGCTGCCCGTACAGATCAACACCACCTTCAGTCGCCGGAACATCGCCGAGATTGACGCGATCGTAGCGCTCATGGAGAGCTTGCCAATTACACTGTGGAGTGTTTTTTTTCTGGTGCCCACCGGCCGAGGAAAGTTGGACGACCTCTTGAATGCGGACGAATTCGAGCAGGTGTTCGCAAAGCTCTACAGTCTCTCCGGAACCGCGAGCTTCGATATCAAAACTACCGAAGCGCAACACTATCGTCGTTTCGTGTTACAGCAGCGGGTCGGCGAACGGAAGGCTGGTATAGTTACGCCTTCCGGACCAGAAAGATCCGCCGATTCAGTTGGGCGTGCACCGCGAGGGCTGAACGACGGCAAAGGATTTATGTTCATCTCACACACGGGTGAGGTCTTTCCGAGCGGGTTCCTTCCACTTTCTGCGGGCAATATCCGTCGGCAGCCGCTGGCCTCCATTTACCGTGCGTCTACGTTGTTCCGCGATCTGAGAGATACCTCCCGGTTGGAGGGAAAATGCGGTGCTTGCGAGTTCAAAGAGATTTGTGGAGGCTCTCGATCTCGTGCCTATGCGCTCACTGGAAATCCGCACGCGGAGGAGCCCTGCTGCTCCTACGTGCCCCAGGGCTATGTTCCATCGTCTCGAGCCGTGAAAGCGACAACAACACTTCACGTGTTGCAGGGAGAGTAAAAACCTCCAAATCCATAAAATTCAAGGTAAGGTGCAGGTAAGTCTTCGGACGGGAACATACATCTGCAGCACCTCACAGGCATGCTGGCGGTGAATGATCCACAGAATCCTCTGGAACCGTTGCCAATTTGCGTTCGCAGTTGGGCGCTCTACCCCGCCTATCTGGACCGCATTGAGGCACTTTCTGGCACGCCACTGGACATTATCGCGATGTATCCTGCTCGTCCGCGCGACCGCGCGCCTGATAGCCCAATCCATGCTCGGAGAATCCCCCGATGTATCGCTGGATGCTTTCCTCCCAGCACGATTCTAAACTTGGTACTGCAATCAACGCATTGTGCTTTTCCACCAACGGATAGCCCAGCCAACTCAGCTTGGAACCTTTACCCTGCTTTTCTTGCAAAGCTGGAGATCGGGATTGGAGGTCGATACTGGCCTCTCGTCGTTGTGCTTCTGTCGGTGGAGGTTCAAGTCGTCGAAACCGTCTCTCGAGCAAAAACTCTTCTATGATGCCCAAGCCTGGATCGGTGTGAATCGCTTCTCAGAATTCTCAATCTTTGATCGATGCGAAATTCGTCCAGGCATCACGACTCTCACGAAATCGTGGCCATCCGGCTTTCTTCCCTCAGATGCTGTATTTCTTTTGTGATTGATTGTGCAATCCTGTTAGCACTCTGAATGCAATCGGGAACACCGACACCATGATAGGGAGAGCCTGCCAGATACAAACCGGGATGCTGTGACGCGATCTTGTCAATGTCGGAGATACGCGCCTGATGGCCGACCTCATACTGCGGGTTTGCCTTGTACCAGCGATTGACTTTGGTCAATACGGGAGTTGCGGTGATCCCCATGATTGTGCGCAATTCCTGTCGAGCGAGATGGACCAATCTCGTCTCATCCTGTTCCGCCAGAGATTCGGCGAGTGCCCCTCCAACAAATACACGGATGAGGATGCATCCTTCTGGTGCACGATGGTTGAATTTTGAGGAAGACCAGGAACAGGCAGTGATCTTTCGTTTCTCGCTATGCGGTACAACGAAGCCGAAGCCGTCCAGTGGGAATTCAACCTCCCTGCTTCTAAATCCCAGCGAGACCGTTGCGGTGGAGACATAACGGATTGTACGCAATTTCGATGCCAGTACAGGATCAATGTGCTGGATCAGTTCGGCAGTTACATTGGCTGGGGTTGCGAAGATAATGTCGTCTGCCAGAATGCGCGATCCGTCACTCAATGCAAGCCTGTACTGATCAATATGGGTGTCCACGCTCAACACACGACAGTTTAGCCGGAGAGCTTTGGGATCTAACTTGGAAACGACTGTATCTGAAAGCTGCTGCAAGCCTCCGCGCAAGGTCATAAACATCGGGCCGAGTTTGTGTTGTGGGCCACGCGTGGCTTGCGCCCATCGCTTCTTGATCATTCCGTAAACGAGGCTGCCATGTTTTTTCTCCATCTCTAAAAATATCGGAAAGGTGCTTTGCAGACTGAGCCTTTCCGGGTCCGCGGCATGGATGCCCGCCATTACCGGTGCAGCAATCTTGTCGAGCAACTCCGCACCAAGCCGCCTGCGCACGAAGCTAGCCAGACTTTCATCCTCATCCTTGAGGCGTCTTGGAATGAATATTTCCATCCCCATGCGTAACTTGCCCCGCCATGAGATCAGCCCTGACCGCAAGAATGGAAGGATCATGGTAGGGGCCATCAGCATCATGCCTTCGGGCATGGGATGCAGTCGTCCCTGACTCCAGACGTAAGTAGCATGTTCCGCACTGTTCGAACCGATTAGCTGATCATCCAATCCCAACGTGTGGCACAAGTCCAACATGGCTGTCTTCTGGGTCAGGAATGAATCGGGGCCACCTTCGACAATGAAACCGCTCTCGTGCGTCGAGACAATTTTCCCTCCTGGCCTCGGCGTACCTTCGATAAGGGTATAGTCGACCCGACCGCGCGCGTATTCCTGTAGATAGAATGCTGTCATGAGTCCAGCAATTCCACCGCCAATAATCGCTATCTTTCTCATAGCATGATCCAGATCCATTCACATGAAACTACATATTGACTGAATTCATCCATGCGTTTCAGATTGGATTCACTCCATAGTTTCATGTGATGCTCCCCAACTATTAGCTACTTATTCGGCATGCGCAGTGACAAAAATCACACCAGTTCCGCGCCGCCTGGCAAGGCATTCCCATATAAGGTTCCGAGGCTGCAACAGGTAATTATAGAAATTACAAAACTAGGACGTTCGGCGGTGCCGCTGAATGAAAAGATAAAGCCATCATGACGGAGTATCCGGTAATTATTCAGGGTGGCATGGGTGCAGGCGTATCGAATTGGCGGCTCGCTCAGGCTGTATCGCGGGCCGGTCAACTTGGAGTAGTGTCAGGAACCGCGCTGGATCAGATTCTGGCCCGACGTCTCCAGGATGGCGATCCCGGCGGGCACATGCGGAGGGGATTGGATGCTTTTCCTTTTCCAGCCATGGCCGAGCGCGTCTGGCAAACGTACTTCATTCCTGGAGGCAAGACCGAAAGAACGCCGTATTTGCTGGCGCCCGCGCACACCCTGGACAATCCCCGCGAGTTGGTTGAACTGGATATCGTCAGCAATTTTGTCGAAGTGTTTCTGGCCCGTGAAGGTCACTCCAATCCAGTAGGAATCAACTACCTCGAAAAGATCCAGGTGGCGCATCTATCGACCATTTACGGGGCGATGCTGGCTGGTGTCAGGTATGTCCTGATGGGAGCGGGGATCCCATTAAAGATTCCCGGTGTGCTCGATCGCTACGTCGAGCACCAAGATGCGGAGTACTCAGTGCACGTGACCGGCGCGGGGGAGGACGATGACACAACCATGCACTTCGATCCGCGCGACTTCATGGAGGGCAATCCTGCTCCGTTAGTGCGACCCAGGTTTCTGCCCATTGTGTCTTCCAACACGCTGGCCACCACCATGCTCAAAAGGTCAAACGGCAGAGTAGATGGGTTGGTCGTCGAGATGAGAGCGGCAGGTGGACACAATGCGCCTCCCCGTGGAAAGATGCATCTCTCGGAGGAGGGCGAGCCGGTTTACGGGGAACGGGACGACGTAGACGTAGAAAAGTTACGCGAACTCGGCGTTCCTTTTTGGTTGGCGGGAGGCTATGGACACCCGGAGAAATTAAGCGAAGCACTGTCGCAGGGAGCGGCCGGAGTCCAAGTGGGAACTGCGTTCGAGTTTACAGAGGAGTCTGGACTGAGAGAGGACTATAAGCGGGCGCTGCTGGGCCATGCCACTGATGGCAATGCACAGGTTTTCACGGACCCGTTGGCATCGCCGACAGGATTTCCGTTCAAGGTCGCGAGGCTGGACGGCACCTGTTCTGAGCCGGAGGTCTATGCTGCGAGACCGCGTATCTGTGACCTTGGCCTTTTACGCGAACCTTACCGAACCCCCGATGGGACCATTGGGTATCGTTGCGCCTCCGAACCAGTTAGCCTCTACGTTGCGAAGGGCGGCAAAGCGGAAGATACAGTGGGCAGGAAGTGTCTCTGCAATGCACTGGTGGCGAACATCGGTTATCCGCAGACCAGGAATGGACGACGTGTAGAAAATGGCTTGGTGACGGCGGGTGACGATCTAAACAGCATCCCACAATTTTTGCGGCAAGATCGCTCCCACTACAGCGCGGCAGATGTGATTTCAGCGCTTCTGAAGGGCACCCTCTGAACTTGGTCGCAGAATGCTATGCTCAGGCCTTGAACCCGATTTTACCGCCTTGTTGAAAATCTTCATCAGAGTCCAGATATTCGCTGCGATCAGTCCTCTCAATAGAGCCGAAGGGGTACGCGCCGCCAACCGCCAAGCGGGTAGGTCTCTCGGATAGGTTCCTCGTCGACCGCCAGTTCGAAACGGGTTGTCATTCCCAGCAACGTCTGTACAACCACGACGAGTTCCAGCGTCGCCAGAGGGCGACCCGGGCAAGCATGGATGCCTGTGCCATAAACCAGGTTATCCGCCGCGTGTTCCTCGGGCTGATAGGCATTCGGGTCTGCAAACACTTTCTCATCGCGATTAGCCGACGTCCAGTTCAGATAGATTTGCTTGCCGGACTCGACCACGAATCCGGCAACACAGGTCGCGGCCGTCGGCACACGACGGCTGACGAGGAACGGGTCGTCGATCCGCAACATCTCGTCGACCGCGGCAGCCAGATTGCCAGGCTGTTCTCGAAGTGCTTCTTGCACATCGAGGTGCGTTGCAAGGAAGTAGATAACGACACCAACCGACGCCGCTATAGAACTGAGGTCACCTGCCGTCCAGTTACGAAGAATGGACACGATATCGGCATCCGACAACAGCCCTCCGTTGACCGTGACCGCAAGTAATTCGGTCGTGGGATCCTTCGACGCAGTACTGCCCATCCGCCGCCGAAGCTCCACCTGTGCCAGGACGATGTCGTCGAATGCGGCGGCCACCGTGACCGCGCGTGATCGATCCCGCGAACGGGTCGCAGCATGATTCTCAGCCATCCACACGAGAAGTTCGTCTTCGATGCCTTGCCACCCCAGCCAATCTGACTGTGCGCGCACGGCAAGCGGGTACCCGATCTCAGTGACCGCATCCACAGTAGCTCCACGCGGCAACGCGCCAATAATCTCGTGGGTGATCCTCCGGACGAGTGGCTCGAGCGCTCCCACGCGCTCGGGCGTGAAGAAAGGATCGATCGCCGCCCGAAACAGGGTGTGCTCAGGCTGGTCCAGGGAGTTCGGCACCATGCGACGAGCGGATACAGCCGAGGAAAACGTGGCAGGGTCGGCCGCTGCGGCGACAACATCGGCATGTCTGAATAGCGTGACACCACGCGGCGACTCGGCCACCGGGCATGCGGCGCGCATCCGATCGTAGGTACCGCGCTGATCAGCAAGCACCGGCTCTGACAACGGCTCCCATGAGGGAATAGGTGCTTTCACTCCATCATCTTCGCATGTGCGGCGACGCATCCGCAATGTATGGGGCGAATCAGTGATGCCCTTGCGTGACTTCAGCGTGACTATGGGGACGTGGCTGATTTATACGCATCAGTCGGTTGGCTTTACACCGTATGGATATCATCAGGGACCTTGGAAGACAACGATCGTGCGGCACTCCTGTCCCAGTCAGGCAGCCTGAAGCGTCTCTATGCTGACCATATCCTTGTCGAAGAGCGCGAGTTTTTCCCCGCGCACACTTGTATTAGATAAGTAAAGCTTGAACGAGACTGGCCGCGAATTCAGTATCCGACGGAAATAATCCAATCAGCGGCGGAGAGACCGGTCGAAGCGGAGGACGTAACGCAGGAGGCCCATGTTGATTGCGAAAAGTACGGTTGAGCTAACAGCCGCAGGAATCGCCGTATGGGCATCATGGCGGGCAACCGCCTCCATACTGACGGTCAACAACCAGAGCTGGACTACCACCCCTGTTGCGACCAGTACAAGGATGGCGGTGAAGAGAGTTGTACCTTGCCGCTGGACACTCATGCCGTCACCTCCACTCCGGTAGCGAAGAGCTGGTCGCCGCGCTTCTCCAGAACGATCCGTGGCAGTGAACGAGTAGGCGGACCTGCCGTCGGGCGGCCTGCCTTGAGTTCAAATACGCCGTTGTGACACGGGCAGAAAAGCTCCTCTTCCTTGTAGATCACGGCACAGGAGAGATGTGTGCAAACCTGGGAATACGCCACGAGTTCGCCGGTTGGAGTGCAAACCGCAATACAAGGGTCTTTCTCTGTCGGATAACGGAACAAGATTGACTTGTTGCGTTCCAGATCCGCGACCGATCCAATCATTTGGGCTTGGAAGGTCCCGTTACGACGACGATGCCATATCCATGCCACCAACCAGTTTGCAGCCGCCAAAATGGCTGACCCAAGGGTGAGGAACTTGACCATCTCGCGACGGCTCACATAGTGGTCGCCTTCCCACTCGATGGGAAAGTCTTTCTTCCATTGCGGATCAGCCTTATTCTCCCCGCATTTCTTACAGCTCTCACAGCCGCTCTCTTCATTCATCCTAGTTCTCCAACATCAATGCCACGTCGTAGGGATCGCTCGGCAAAGCCGCTGCGGTCGTCTGAATCTGAATCAGGCCAATGTCCACGCGTGTCAACTCCGGAGGAACCATCACATAGACCTTCGTATGTACGACCTCAGCGCCGAACTTCCATTCATTCACGGGAACGCCTTGGCGGGTCTGTTGGATATCCTGCATTGTCGTAAAAGTCAGAGCTCCCGACGGGCACACAGTCGCACACATCGGCTTCTTCCCGACGCTCGTGCGGTCGTAGCACATGTCACACTTCATCATCTGATCGACGTCGATTTGATATTTGGGAACCCCAAAAGGACAAGATACGACACAGTTTGAGCAACCAATGCAACGCGGTTTAAGGGAACTCTGAACCACGCCGTCCGGCGTCTTTTTGATGGCATCCGCCGGGCAGACCTGGGCGCAGATCGGATCTTCACAGTGCATGCAAACCTGCGGTGCCGTCTGCACGCTGTCACGGCGTTCGATCGTTTCCAAGTGGATCAACGAGACCCCACGATGGGTGTCGCATTCGCCGCAGGCTTGAACACAGGCCTCGCAACCGATACAACGTGAATAGTCGATGAAGAACTCGTTCTTGATCATCGAATTCCTCCTGCCTGGACTTCAAGCTCCGCAACCGGGTCTGTGGGTCGTTCGGTCTTCACCACTCGCACGGCGCAGACCTTGAACTCCGGAATCTCGGACTGAGGATCCAGCGCCCGAATGGTCATGTTGTTTGCAGAGCGGTCGTGGGGCCAATGGTAGGGAACGAATACGGTGTCAGGGCGGATAGTCTTCACTACTTTGGCATGAACAACCACATGACCTCGCCGACTTTCCACCTTCACATAATCGTCATCGACGATTCCCAATTTCGTTGCAAGCTGCGGATGCATCTCGCAGAACGGTTGCGGGATCTGATCGATCAAGGCACCGATGCGACGTGTCTGTGTTCCCGACAGAAACTGAGAGACCACGCGTCCTGTCGTCAAGACAGTCGGATATTCCTCATCGGGCATTTCGACCGATGGACGCCATTCGACGGGAATGAAATGGGCCTTGCCATCGGGGTGTCCGAATTTGCCATCTTCGTAAAGGCGCGGTGTGCCGGGATGATCGGCAGTCGGACATGGCCAGAAAAGTCCGTTGTTCTCCTCAATCCTCTCCCAGGTCATGCCGTAGTAGTCAGACACGCTGCCTTTTGAGGCAACGCGCAGTTCGTCGAAGATCTCGCGCGGTCCTGCGTAATTGAACTTGTCGCCTTTACCAAGCCGACGCGCAATCTCGCAAAGAATCTTCCAGTCTTCCCAGGCGCCCTGGGGTGGGGAAACGACCTTGCGATGACGAATGACGCGGCCCTCAACATTGGTCGTCGTACCTTCATCCTCTTCCATAAGCGAACCGGGAAGGACGATGTCGGCATGCAGGGCGGTTTCGGAAAGAAAGAAGTCGATGTTGGTATAGAACTCCAGCTTCCCGAGCGCCTCGCGCGTGAAGTTAGCATCGGGCAGCGAAACCACTGGATTGAAGCAGATGGAGAGCAAGCCCTTGATCTTACCTGCATGGATGGCTTCGACGAGCGGAATGGCCGAGAGGCCTTTCCCTGGGATCGATTCTTCTGGAACGTCCCAAACGCCTGCGATGTACTTCCGCGCTTCGGGATCATCGATCTTGCGATTGCCGGGTAACTGGTCGCATTTTCCGCCCTGCTCCCTCGCTCCCTGGCCGTTACCCTGGCCTGTAATCATCGCGTAACCGCAACCTTCGCGACCAAGCCGTCCACTCGCCAACGACAGGGACATCATCGCGATGCAGTTCTCCACGCCTTTGGAGTGGTGCTCGATGCCGCGCGCATGCATGACGAAGCTCGTCTTCGCCGGCCCAAACAATTCAGCCGCCCGAACGATCATGCTCGCAGGAACGCCCGCAATCTTCGCCGCATATTCCGGTGTGTACTTCTCGACGGTCCGGGCCACTTCCTCGAAACCAATCGTGTTCTTGGCGATGTATTCCTGATCGATCCATCCCCGCTTGATCATGATGTGCAGCATTCCATTGAAGACGCCGATGTCTCCGCCAGGCCGAACTGGGATGAAGAGGTCAGCATTCCGCGCAATTGGCGTCATGCGCGGGTCAATGACGATCAGCTTGGCTCCCCGGTCCCGGGCCCGCCAGATATAGTCCGTCGTGATCGGTGCACACTCCGCGATGTTCGCTCCGGCAACAAGAATCACGTCGGCTGCGATGATGTCACTCCAGGGATTCCCGCTGCGATCGATTCCAAAGACCTTCTTCGATGCAGTTCCGGCCGAGACCATGCAGAGCCGGCCGTTGTAGTCGATATTTGCGGTCTGCAGCGCAACGCGGGCAAACTTGCCCATGAGGTAAGCCTTCTCGTTGGTCATCGAAGCGCCGGTCAGGATGGCGAACGAATCCTTACCGTACATCTCCTGGATTCGTTTGATTTCGCTCACGACGCGATCGAGTGCGGCATCCCACTCCACAGAAACGAAGCCCAAACCTTCGACACGTTCAAGGGGGCTCTTCAGGCGGTCGGGGTGTTCGTCCTGCATGTACCGCTTGACGCCTTTGGGGCAGAGCTTTCCCCGATTGAAAGGAAACTCTTCCCAGGGCTCGAAGCCAACAATCTTGTTCGACCGCACACGGAGTTGAATGCCGCACTGCTGGCCGCAGAAGCAGCAGTGCGTTTTGACGAGCTTGTCGTCCTCGCGAGTATCCGACCAGCCTCCGGCGGGAACGCGGCTTAGACTTGGGCCGAAAGCTTTAACGAGATCAGGAATGTCAGTAGAAAGTTTCGCCATGTTGCTCCTAAGAACCCTCACCCTTATCTACCAAGGCCTTCCACATACTGTCCTGCGTCAGCGCGAGGTTCTTGCGGCGGCATTTGGGGCAGACGTCCTGATAGTGAGACCCGTTCTCTAACTGATAGTGGATATGGAGCGCTGCCTGCACCCGCTTCATATCATCCATCTGCATCCGTGAGGCATACTCGTTTCCGCAGCGGATGCAGACCGCCTGCTCGCCTTCCTTGCCGGCCCTCTTGTAGAAGTCCACACCGAGCTGGGCAGGTCGCTGGAAGATGTGGAAGAACTTTCCGAACGGGAGGTACACCAAGGTGACGATCACGGTAATCGCGTGGAGTTGGGACAAGAACGTGTAGTGCAAGCCATGCATCAGGTGTGTCGAAGCTGTGAGGAACAGTCCCGTGACGCAGATTGCAAAGAGCAGAATCAGCGGCATCAAGTCATCGGCGAACTGTTGCACGGCCATAGCCCCGTGGTCCCGGCCTCGCCGCCACAAAGCGGTGAACACGCCGATTAGAACCATCACGGCAGCGATGTCGAGCGCG
>Ga0105240_10005267_pt1 | contig 19314 bp, 20 predicted proteins | sample KBSC54metaG_FD_80426 | JGI IMG/M metagenome (GOLD analysis project Ga0105240, IMG submission 80426) | Corn rhizosphere microbial communities from Kellogg Biological Station, Michigan, USA - KBS C5-4 metaG | ecosystem: Host-associated > Plants > Roots > Rhizosphere > Soil | place: Michigan, USA... | reverse complement strand
CTTCAGCACGCCGGCGACCGGTTCCAGTTCGGCCAGGTCGATGAACAGGGCAAGGTCGTCACCGGCTGCGACCCATGTCGCGGTATCGGGAGCACCACCCTCGGCCGGTGCCGCGGTAAGCACCGCGTCCAGGCCGTTCAGGCTGGTACCGAGCAGATCGGACTGCACCATTTCCAGCAATTGGGCATGGCTGACCGCGCCGCTTCGCAGCAGTGTCGTGGTACTTCCCGCGGTCGGGCTGGACAACAGCGCCAGGGCCAGCGCTCCCGGCTGGACCGGGATCATCGAGTATCGCTCCACAAGCGCGGCCAGGACGGTCAGTGCATCGGTCAGGGCGGGCGAGAGCGGTACGCCGTGCCAGGTGTTTCGCCGTCGGGAAACCGGATCTTCGGCTACCGGCGGTGTGTCGAGGACCTGTGCCAGCCCGAGAGCGCTCGGCAGCCCGGTATGCATCCAGATCCTGCTCCAATCACCGAGCGTGTCCACCCGTTCCAGCGCTTCGAGCAGTCGACCCGTTTGTAGCGGTTGGGCCGCCGGTCGTTCGGCGGATGCCAGTTCCAAGGCCGTCAACACCGTCTGGCTCAGAATCAGTTCATCGAACGATGCCGTCACGAATCCCCCTGTGGCGGTATGACGAACCGGTCGAGCGAAGTGACCCCGCGAAGGAGGTAATTGGTCAAGGCCTCGCCGAGTTGCCGGTCATGCTCCGGAGCCGACGGAAGCGGCCAACGTAGCGTCTTGAACAGTTCTGTGCGGTGTAGATCGTAAGCGGCTTCGAAAAGGGAGCCAAAAGTAATGGCGCGCGCTGGCAGAATCAAGAAATAAATTGTGGCGGCCAGGATCAGTCCCACTGCGACCGCTGCGATATTCAATACTCCGAAACTGCAGAAGGCGATTGCCCAGATGAATGCCGCGACTCCGTGGGTCAATGCCGACCGGGCGCCACCCACCTCTACCCGGACGGTGACCGGTAGCACCAGCCACAGCCGTGGCCAGGTCACGGTGCTTTCCAAGCGGTACCGATGCCAGGGCTGTCCCTCCGCCGCTCGAAGGATGTTGCCGAGCCGGGTAGGCATAACCAGACGGGCGTCGGCGGGCCATATCCGCAGTTGCCGGTCCAACTCGAGGTAGCTTCGCCGCTGCTCCGCCGAGGCGGTGTTCTTGTGAACCGCATCCGCCACGGACGACCATTCGGAGCGCAGCCCGGCCAGCCGGTGGGCCTTTCGCCGGACCAGCCAGTATCGGAGCGGGTTCGTCCAGGGCGGCCAATACCCTTCCAGCAGCGGTAGTGCCCGGATCGCCAACTGCTCGACCACGACGGCGGACGACGCTATGCCCAGCAGCAATATCATCAGCACGATCACCTGCATCGAAGCCGGTCGGTTCGCGAATCGGGTGAGGGTGCGTTCGACACCGCCGAAGCCGTGCCGGCTCGTCCATGCGAGAACGCCGCCCAGCCAGAACACCATCGCGGGCGTGGACACCGTGATCCATTTGTTCGCGAGACTTGTTGCCAGGCTTTCCCAGAACTTGTCCAACATGGTGCTGCTCAGAAAGCCGGCACTAGGGCGACTTGGTGGGTCGGACATTGTGGGGCCGGGTCGCTGCTATGCTGGTAAACGACGTAGTCATTGCCGAGCGGGCAGATCCATTGCGGCGGCGGTATCACGTTTCCGTGGCCGGGCAGCGGGTCGTAGCCGGCGGAACGCACGCTCTGGAATTCCGGCGGTATACGGGTCGGGTCGTCCGAGAACTCGGCCAGCCATTCCTGCAGCGACTCGTCCGATTCGAACACCAGCCGAAGCGATTCGGTGACATCCGCCCCGCGACTGTGTTGTTCCAGCAGTTCGGCGATCCGGGTGTCGAAATCGCTGGATCGTTCTTCCACCAGATCCGTTAAGTACGGCCGCACCTTCCGTGCCGCATCGATTTCTACACCCTGATCCGACATACCGACCCCCGTGGTGACGCGTCCAATGTGCGTATGTTTACACAAATCAGGGCGACAGCGGGCGTGGATCCCCGGTCCAGGCATAAACCCAGGCGTTTGTCATCGCCTTGTCACCGCGCGGCCAGGCAGCGTCTCGCATCGATACGACCGGGATCGCGGCCATCAGGTATCGACAACTCGCCCCTCGCCGTGAGCGGAAAGCGCGCAGGCTCGGTTTCCGAGGCCGCCATCGGGTGAGCGATGGGGCTCGAAGTCGGCGGTTCTGTAAGGCCTGAACCTACATGCAGCTGAGAACTCCTGAATCCCCGGGCATACGCGGTGGATGTCAGCCAGCCTTAGCTGTATGTAGTGCAAAAGCTACAGTAACTCGGGCTTGGGAAGCCGTCCCCTGCTCGACTTTGCCTGGAGAGGACGGCTGCCACTCTGGCAGCCAACGGCGATCGTTAGTCTTCCTATCTGCCTCACTCGTACGCACGCTTTGCTGGAGACACGATGACAACCAGGCATCGGATGCCTTGGCCCATGCGCATCTGCCTCGCCATTTTGATAATCCTTTGCCTGGCCCCTTACGTATTCACTACCTTAACGCTGAATGGGCAACCAACCGCTCACGGATTTGACGGATGGATTGCGGTTCTTAGCCATGACCCCATTACCTCTGACCAGGTACGCCTGGACATCGATGCCATTACCCCTGGAGCACCAGGCGCTAGGCCAAATCTTCTCTATTCCGTGGCTGTATGCGGAAGCAAACCGTTCCAAGGCGTCCTGCTCATGGGCGGCGACGCTCGCCTCACCGTCGGCAAGGGAGCGGCACCTCAGATTACCGCCAGCGAACTGATCTCAGGCGCGGAGACTCCCGTTCGGAGCGTTCGCAGAGCATCGGCGCTCAGCTTCTCCGATGTAGGGTTCGGAACGACGACCAACCTTGGCGCCGTCGACATAGTCGACCTTTCTTTTGAGTCACCTCTCCAATGTCTAGGCGCTGTTCACCCCACTGATCCGAACGCTCCTTTCACCGGCGAGGCTTTGACAATTGCCGGGAACGCCAAGTCGCCCATTCAGCGTAAATGGCGGCTCGGACCTCTCGTCGGTCCTCGGACAACTACCAGTTGGCCCCTGGTAGGCACATTGCCCGGCGCGCACTTCGCCGAGACGGGCGCCTTCCGGGCCACGAGTGGGCTCGCCGGGGATTACTTCATCCCGGCAAGCCTCATCACCCGAATCGGCTCCGGAGGTCTCACACCTATCGCGTCGGTGGAGGAGGCGCGACCCTCGACGATCGATGAAAGCAGTCTTGACTGGGCTGCAATCGGACCCTTACAGCCAACGGCACGAGTAGCTAACACGCTAGAGATCAGCAGATGGAGTGCATGGCAGTTGGTAGGGGCCATCTTGTTGGGTATTGCCGGCTCGATTCTCGCCACGCTTCTCCTCGACTTCGTCCGGACAGGAGTGCGCGCGAAGGAGAGGCAGGCCACCCAAGCAGAGGTGTCGGACACTTTGCCTTATTCCGCAGCATCGTCACTCAAACTGGTGCTCCTTGTCCTTACGATTTTCGCGGCCAGGCGTGTCCTTAGGCCGTCGCTCAAGACACCATCACTCGGCAATCGGCCAAGTGACGACGCCGCCTGACGCCAAACTATTGCGGACAGTGGTCAACGCGTATGTCGAGGATCGCTAACTACGTAGTTGGTCGCGATAGCGATCCGCGGGTCAACAGGCGTGCGCTAGAGATCGCCGGTATACGCGTGACACCCCCACCGTCTGAGCAGGGCTTTACCACTGTAAGTTGTCAAGCGGTGTGATGCCCTGATAAAGAGGAGCGCCCCGGGACGGCGTCATTGAGCTGATTCGTGGCTGTAGGTAGATATGGTCGCAGAAGCAAGGGTTGAGCGGACGGGGGCGGCATGAGACAAGAGCAACTACTTCAACTGTGGGATGACAACCCGAGCATGGTTGATCTGCTCGGGTTCGATGCTGTTGTCGAGCCGATCGTAACGGCGATCGGGGCACCCAATATCGATCCCCTCGCGATCGGCGTCCACAGCCCGTGGGGTGGCGGAAAGTCAACGATCCTGAACCTTTTAGAAGCAAGGCTCGAGGCCAAGTCTAGTTACGTGGTGGTCCGTACGGATCCCTGGCAGTATGACAACCACGCCGATGTCCGGGGTGACCTGATCGTCGAGGTACTCGATCAGCTCGCAGCGAAGTTCACTGCTGAAGGCAAGGTTGCTGACCGGATCAAGGACTTGGTGAAGCGGCTCAGTTGGGCTCGCATCGGCCTCACCCTGGGTAAGGGTGCTCTGGCGATGCAGTGGAACGTTGAGGAGCTAATCGAAGCGTTCACCCCGCGTGGCCGCACTGACGATCTCTCTATGACGGGCTTCAAGGATCAGTTCGCCACACTCGTCGACGGTCTCCCTAACGTCGAACGGGTGGTTGTTTTGGTTGATGACCTTGACCGTTGCCTGCCGCCGGCAGTGATGGCCACGCTTGAGTCGATCAAGCTGTTCCTAGCTGTGCCGAAGATGGCGTTCGTGATCGCCGCCGACCAGGAGATGGTGCGTGACTCGATCGCCGTGAGCCTTGGCGAGACGAATCGCAGCAGTGCCTTTGCCGTGCGATACCTAGAGAAGATCGTCCAGCTTCCAGTGACTCTGCCGCGGCTAGCCATTACCGACGCGGAGGCCTACATCGGCCTGCTCCTCTCCGAGGCTGACGGCGCGGATGAGAGCACGTTGCAAGCTCTGACCCAGCACTGTGCGCGGCGGCGCAACGATGGTCTGGTGCCGCTGTTTGGAGATCTCGGCAGCTTGGCGTGGACGCCGAGCGAGGAGACTCTGGCGTTGGCTGCCCAACTAGCCCAAGGCTTGTCCTCCGATCGGCTGGCCAACCCGCGTCAGATCAAGCGATTCCTCAACGCCTTTGGTGTGCGTTCGATCATCGCGGAGTCTCGGCAGGTCGAGATTGAGCCGGCTGTGTTGATGAAGTTGCTGCTGTTGGAGGATCTGCACCGGTCCTCGTTCGAAACGCTGGCTGGCACACCTGTTCCCGATCGTCCCGCACTCCTTACCGCATGGGAGGACTGGGCTACTGAGTCCGACCGAGACGACGTCGCGATACCGACGGGAATCAGCCCGGACAGCCGCCATTGGGCGGCATCCAACCCGTCACTGGCGGGGAAGGACCTAACTCGATACCTCGACCTGGCGGCCTCGTTGCTGAATGTGCGTGTCGGCGAGCAGGCAAGCGATGCGGTCATCCGACTTGTCACCGACCTCCTGAATGATACCGAGCCGATCCGCGAGGCGGCCTTAGCTCAGCTCTGTCAGTTGCCCGAGCCTGAGCAGCGCTCGGCCATGGAGTTCATCTTCAGGCAGGGCCGTAATCTCCCCGACGTCGACATTCTCTTCGAAATGGTCATCAAGTGGGCCGATAAGACTCAGAGCCTTGTCGAACTTGTCAGCAGCGCTGCCCAGGAGATGCTGCGCCGGCTCGGCCCTGGCGTACCGCCCAGCATGGCCGGTTCCCCGCTACGGAGCCGCTATGAGCCAATCATCCGTCGGCTCGCACAGGAAGGAGCCGATGAAATGGTGCGAACAGCGGCGCGGATGGAGCTGGAGAACCCGGGTGGGAACTAACGAAGCCTTCGGCGGCAGCGGCTCAACAGCCTGGGAACGGGTTCGTGGAGAATGGGATTCAATCGGCCCGACTACCGACGCCGCGAGCGCAGGTGCTGCGCAGAGTGAGGACCCATCCGTCGATCCGGCCGCGGCTGATCCTGCCTACGACGCGTTGGTCACCGCGATCGCCGAAGCCTTGATAGGGGAGGACAAGTACGCCAGACGGCCTTCGGTTCCTCGCGTTCCTCTTTCTGCGGTGCTCCCACACCGCGGAGGCGGTCGTGGCGGTGGTGGCGCGGGTGACGGAGGCGCCGGTGGTGGCGGGTCCGGCGGCGGCTCCTCATCCGGCGGCCGCCGTGTCACCGCTCAAGCGGCACGCGGCGGCGCGGCTATCGGTGCTGCGGCGGCCTACCGTGATCGGGACGCGGCGGCCCTCGCCGGCTATGGGCTCACCCTTGAGGAGCTGGATGCATTATCGCCGCGCATGCGGTGCGCCCGTATCCTCGAAGTCGCGATCGGTCAGGCCGGTCATCCCGATGAGCAGGCGATGCGCGATGCCTCCGTGGCGCAGGTCAAGGCGCTGGTATCTGGCACGCCGGAAGCAGCCGATATTTCGCCTCTGGCAGCGGTCCGGAACTTCATCGGTGAGCTGACGGTCCGGCTCGGTTTGATCGAGTTGCGGGATCAGCATCTAGCCAAGGCAATGACTGCGGCCGAGTCACGAACCCGAGTGAACGGTCTGCGGCAGTGGGTCCGGGCAAAGATCGCCAGACTGGATCTCGGCAGGTACGGCACGGTGTCCACCGCCCAATTGCACCAAGTGGGACGGCAGATGAGTGCCGACGTTCTCCGGCTCCTGAGAGGCGAGTCGTGACCGAGGGAGCCTTCTTCGTACGCCCAAAAGGCGCACGGGACATGATCGCCGACGGGTACACCACGCTTAGGTGGCCGGTCAAAGACCAGCGAACCAAGACGGTGGTCTCCGACTTGGCGTGGAACCTTGCGCCACTGCCACAGACTACGCCCCAGGTCGCCGACCTCGTGCATATCGCAGCCGGTGCCTATATGGCAGACCGATCTACCCGCCGAGGGACAAGGTTCAGCCGGGATCTCAGGTTGAAGGTCGCCGTCTTGGCGCCAGAGATGTGGAGCGAGGATCTGCTCGACACCGTTGCTGGACTCCTCGGCTGGCTTACCGGCGACGTGTGGGATCTGACCGTGACGCCCGCACCGGAAACCGAACTTCCCAACACGATCCCTCAGACGGAGGCGACACAAGTCAGTCTTCTCAGCGGGGGCCTGGACTCCTTCCTCGGTGCTCTGCGTCTCCTCCAGTCCGGTCAACATCCCCAATTCGTCGGACACAAGGACACCGCACCTTCGGTCAAGCATGCCCAGGCACTGACGCGCGATTGGTTGCAGCGATCATTCAGCCCGGCGCCCTCCTACTCCCGCTTCGCGCTCTCACAGGCAGGCTCCCGGATCGAGGCGTCCAGCCGGAGTCGGTCGCTGATGTTCCTCAGTCTCGGGATCGCAGCGGCAATCAGCAGCGGATCGGCGTCATTGATCATTCCCGAGAATGGCTACACCGGTATCAACCTCCCGCTGCGTCCAAACCGTGGCGGTGCGCTGTCGACGCGCTCCACCCACCCGGAGACCTTCCACCGAGTCGCTCAGATCCTTGATGCTCTCGACATTGGAGTCACCGTCGCCAATCCCTTCGAATGGATGACCAAAGGCGAGGTCATGACGATGGTCGCCGCTGCCTCACCGCCGGACGGCTGGGAGGAAGCGGCTGCCTGCACACTGTCATGCAGCAAACTCGACGGTAACTGGTTCGGTGCCTCTCCGAACTACAATTGTGGGCTGTGCGTGCCCTGCCTCGTCCGCCGCGCAACCTTCCTCAAAGCCGGCATCACAGACAAAACCCCGTACGTATGCGAGGTCGTGACCGGCCAACAGCTTCAAGACCTCATTGACAAACGCCGCGGCGACATCGAGGCAGTCAAATACGCCATCATCAGCGGCGTCAACCCCGACGATATCGACGCTGGAACATGGCCACCGGGCTATGACCTCGACCGGGCAGAAGCGCTTGTGCAACGAGGTCTCGATGAGTTGGCATTGCTGGAACTGCCATGACCGAGGCACATGTCTTACCGGCTCTGGACTGCCACGCCCACATAGCCCCCGATGTGACTCAGCTCCAGCTTGCTTCACTAGGCGAGGCGCACATCTTTGCCGTCACGCGCAGCCTCGGTGAGGCAAGCCATGTCGCCCGGCGTCACGACCCTGTGCTCACCTGGGGAATCGGGGTGCACCCCGGCGTCGCAACATCGCGCTCTGCCTACGATGCAGACCGCTTCCGAGCATTACTCCCGAATTTTGCACTTGTTGGTGAGGTGGGGTTGGACCGAAGAGCCGCACGCGATGAACAGACCCGCATCTTCACCGACATCCTTGACGCCTGCCGCGGCTTACCGGTCCTCATCTCGGTGCACTCGACCGGCCGCACCGCTGAAGTCACCGATCTCGTGGAGCGCTACCGGCATCCAGGAATGATCCTGCACTGGTTCCTCGGCACTCATGACCAACGGGAGCGCGCTCTCGCGGCGGGTTCCTACTTCTCCACCAACAACGCAATGAGTGACACGATCTTGCAGGCCGTGCCCATGAACCGAATGCTCCCCGAAACAGACTTCCCAGCTCGTCAAGTCCAGACGCCTCTCCCTGGAGCGATCGTGCCACTTGAGCAACGCCTATCCCGGCTGTGGGGAGTCTCCGTCGTCGCGGTCAGGCACCAGTTGTGGACGAACCTTAAAACCATCGCGATCGCCAGCGGCGCCATCGACACATTCTCGGAGGAACTCGCCGACAGACTGCTTGCGATATAGCTGGCTACCTACAATTGGCTTGTATCCATATGCAAGCCCGCACGGGGGGACCCAGATTCGTCGCGTCGAGCTTGCGCTTTGTGGCCGGGCGCGCCTGCCTGTAGTCACCGCTCCGGCTCAGTAAGAGTTGCCTAGCCGGGCGGAATGTGGCCAAGACGGCCGATCCATGCGAGGTGACAGTCGGACGTAATGTGTGCACGTGGACGGCACGAAGAGCTGGGACTGTGCACGAGAACCTCATGATCAGATGGTCGGTTGCGTCGAGGGCGCCTCGGCTCTCCTGCTGTATGCCGGCGGCTTAGACGCCCTGCTCGGGCCGGATCGTAGCCGGGTCCAGTTCCGGGATGGGCAGGATAGCGAGACCATCTGCTCGAGCGGCGAAACTCCATGAACCGATCGCCGGCGACAAAGCGCGATCGGCTGAGCCAACAGCGACTGTGCCGTCAGGAGCCGAGCCACGCGCTTCGGCATTGAATACCCTGGCGACCGGCTTGAACCTGACCGTCAGCAATGTCGCGACTCACTCGATCGTCGAGCTAACGGAGCAAGGAGCGATGGAACGACTCGCGTCCTACAGCTATCTGGCACGACTCTTGGATTGCTGCGAGGTCCGCCGTGGATAAGACAACACCGAATATTGCGGCTTGGCGGCTAGCCATGTCGATCTTGCCCGCGTAAATCGATATGCCCGGGCCGTTCGGTGATGATGGCCTTCGATCGACACGCTCGGCGGCGCGTCGAACCTGATCGAAGCACCGGAGCTGGAGCACACTCTGCAAGTGTCACTAGAGTTGCGCCGCCCGGCCCACCTCGAAGACGAGGCGTGGAAGGCCATTCAGGTTCACGCCCGTCGACTCGAGACTGCGAAGGACTCGTCAGATGCCGGATGGGTTATCGGGTGTGCGAAGGATTTGATCGAGTGTGTCGCTCGGGTTGTTGTCGATGCCAAGGGATTGCCGCTATCCGGCACAGCAGACTTCGATGAGGCGATAAATGCCGCCCACGTTGCGCTCGAACGTCAGCCAGGGCAAGACGTCAGCATGTCGCCCGACATCCGTGCCATCGCCAGCTCGGCGAAGAAGATGGTCCTCAACGTCCGCTCGGTCCGGAACAATGACGGCGCAGGCCACGGTCGTGCGCGCGTACGGGCGATCGAGGAAGAGACCGTCACGGCCATCGTAGATGCAACAGCCTTGTGGGTCCGATGGGCTCTGCGACGCCTCGGGCACATCTTGATTGGTGAAGCGGATCGACTGATAGCAGAGGTGCGCGACGCAATCGTTCACAAGAAGTCGCTGACTGAGCACCTCGATGCGGTCATGCTCCCGGACCAGCCAGCCGAGACGCAGCGAGCTATCGGCATCGCTTTCGGTGCCCGGGCCGCGCAGGACACCGGCAACCCTCGCATCGTCGGCATCGATCCGGCGATCGAGTCGAGTGACGTCAGGGCGTGGCCGATTCCGTACCGGCTCGGGGTCACCGAGGGTTTGATTCTCGGTCGTTGGGGCTACCGAACCTCGACCGATCGCTATGTGCCCGAGATGGCCGGCGTCCTGACCGCCGTACCTGCGGGGGACCTGAAGAGGGACTTGCCTGCCTTGATCGAGAAGGTCAGGGGAGCGGGGTACCCGTCCGGCTATCTGCCGCCGATGGCGGATCGCAGGCAGGTAGCCGCGGCACTGCGAGCGCACCTCGAGTTGATCCCCGCGGAAGCGCGTGACATGTGGCTCGAGCTTGCCGCGGTCTTCGAGCAGCCCGACCCGTCTGAACTCACGATCGACGAGGAGCCGGGATGAATTCGACGTACTGCCATCGGCATGCGGCGCTCCGCCACGTGAAACTGGTCGTCGTGTGATGCGATCGCTCGCCCCGGGTCTGATTCGTGATCAGGTTCATTGGCATGCTTGCCGACGATCGGTTCGGCGGCAGGAGGCATGTGGCCAGTCGCGCTCGTCGGTGGTGGGGTTATGGGCTTCGACCGTATGTGAAGCTGGGGAAGGCTCGCGGTCACAGCTTCAGTCGTATCTAGGGCCTGTTCAAGAAGCAGGAGGGCGACGCCGCTCCTAGCCGAGGTGGTTGGAGGTCGGGGCCAGAACCCCGGCCGCCTCCATCACCTTCATGGCGACAAGCGCTGGGTTGTCACGGTAGGTCTTGCTCGAGGCCACCTGTCTGGCCGTGGCGACGATGTCCTTGAGTCCGAAGACCCGGATTGGGCCCGCGCCGACAATCTGGGTCGCGGCCCAGTCGCGGATGCGGCGCTCGTGGTCTCCTGTCTTGCCGCCGGCGAACTTACCGACGTAGAGCCTAAGTTCGATTTGATCGATGGGGTACCCGTATCGGTTGGCAGCACCTTGGACGACGGCGTCTCGTACGACTGGATCGTTGATCATCGCGTAGAGGGCGTTGAACCGCTTCGTTGCCGATTCTCGCATAACGTGCTCGGCCACGACGCCGCGCGAGCCGAAGAACGATTTCACCGTGGCAAGTACCAACTTGTCCCGTCGTGCTCCGACCAGGTCGACCTCGAATCCGTGCGTCTGAGTCTCCGTATGCGCGGTCTTGGCCGTCTGGCGCGTGACCGAGAACTTGATGGACTCGGAGACGACCAATCGGCCGTCTTCGGTGTCGGCTTCCATCGTCAGAGCGACGAACGACTCAAAGGCTTCCACGGGCGGCACCCTTCGGTGATCACTTGAGCTTGACGAACGTACCGGCACGCTCAAACAGGTGCTCGTAGTTGCCGACCCGAGCGTGAATCTGCTGCGTTTCCACCGGCCGGCCGTCGCGCATTCGGTAGAGGCCTCGGGCGTGGATCGCTGCGGCGAGGTCCGTCGGCCGCATCATGTGGTTCGGCGCATCCTTCAAGACCATCTGCATCGCCACATGCAGGGTCACGTGGCCGATCGGTACCTCGCCGGACGAGGGGGCCTCCTTGGCATCGAACGCCAGCAATGCCTCGTACGACTGCACTCTGCGCTCGGCTTCAGCGAGTTGGGCGCGAAGGCTCTCGACAATCCGCTTCGCTGCTTCGAGGTCGCTCTCGAGTTCCTCTCGTCGGGCGGCAACCAAGCTGGCTACCTCTTCTTGGTACCCCACGGTGACTCCAAAAGTATCGGACTGTGTGACGATGTTGGACGACAGTCGCACAAATTTGGAGTCAGGTCAAGGACGCGTCGGCTGCCGTGCTTGCCTGCAGCGACTGGGCCAGGCGCCAAAGGGATCCGCGCTCGCTGCCCGACCATGTGCTGAAGAGATTCGGGCGATGGCGCATCACCGGTTCGGCGCTGGATGGCGGACGGCTCTTAGATGTCCAAGCGGAGGACTCCTGCCGGGTGCGTCAGCTTCTAAGCAGGAATATTCTTGCTTAAATTCTGCCGCCCTGTGCTAGGGTCTGCGCGTGACCGCTGCCTCGTCTGTGATCGCGACTCCTTCGTCGCTGAGCTTGGCGCGCACTGCGCGAGGGATGACACAGAACGAGCTCGCCGAGCGGTCCCGGGTTTCGCAGGCCTACTTGTCCAAAGCGGAGAAGGGCGCAGTCGAGTTGTCCGGGGAGCGGCTGGCTCAGGTCGCGGATGCTCTCGGTTACCCGGTCGAGTACTTCGCGACCGATCCGGGCGCCGAGCCGGCTGCGACCGCGTGCGCCTTTCCCCGGAAACGGAACTCGCTGCCGACGTCGACAGAGAAGAGGGTGCGGGCACTCCTGCAGCTGACCCGGATGCAGGTCGAGCCGCTGCTAGACGACCGCGTCCCTGCGGTCATAGTGCCTCGCCGCGATCCTGAGGATGAGGACTGGATCACCGCAGTCGAGATGGCCGAGCAGGTCCGAACTCAGGCGGACATGCCGCGCGGGCCGATCGACAACATCGTGCAGTTCGCCGAACGTCTGGGTGTCGTCGTGGTTGTGCGCGACTTAGGCAACCGGCGTTTGGATGCGATCGGGCAGTGGCCGATAGGCCACAGGCCGTTGATGCTGGTCAACGCGAGCGCCCCAGCTGATCGAGCCCGGTTCACCCTGTGTCACGAGCTTGGTCACGCCGTGATGCACACAGTGGTGCGGCCGAACCAGGAGGAGGAAGCTGACCGGTTCGCAGCTGCTCTGCTGATGCCCAGCGCCGATGCGCGTGACGTCTTCGCCGGGGAGGTGAGTCTGCCACGGCTGGCGGAACTGAAGCCTATCTGGGGCATGTCGATGGCGTCGCTCGCGCGCCGAGCCTGGACTGCGGGCCGGATCAGCGACTACCGGTACCGGCAGCTGAACATCGAGCTGTCGGCGGCCGGGTACCGACTGACCGAGCCAATACAGCTTCGGTCCGAGCGCCCGTCCCTGCTTCCAGCGTCGCTCGCTCGTCATTTGGCCGCAGGTGAAAACACCATCAGTCTCGCGCGCCGAGCGCGGATGAAACCCGACGAGTTCTCGTCGCTGTACTTGGAGGACGCAGCATGAGTACGCCCATCGCCGTCAAGGTGACCCGAGCGCGGCTGCTGCTGCGCGACCGCATCCTGATGCTCGGCGTCGGCTCTGACGCCCGTCTGCTGGCCGGCGCCGTCGACCAAGCCATCGGTGGCTTCGTTGTCGCAGGCGCCGACGCGCGCAAGGCTGTCCATGCACTGCATGGGATTTACCCGGACATGGTGCTTATCGAACAACCCGACATTCACGAGCTGCGCGAGGCGACCCCGTACAAGCCGTTCCCGTTCGAGGACGAGCCGAACCCGGACGTCCCCACCCTGTTCCACGTGCAGCGCACTCTGCAGGACTACCTCGACGAGCAACTGCGCAACGGCGCCAGCCTCGCGCTGCTACCAACCGGGTTCATCGCCGCCGAGGAATTCTCGACCCTGACCGCCGTCATCGAGACCGCCAACAAATTGAAACGCGAAGACGTAGTCCTCCACCTGCCGGTCAGCTATAAATGGCTGTCCGACGCGGCGGCCCGCGCCAAGCTCGCCAAAGCTGTCCGGCGCTCTCGGCACCCGGTTGCGATCTCAATGGCGTACAAGGGGGACCCGGCCAGCCAATCCGGCGTGGCCGAGGGAATCCATACCCTGCTGGCCGCAGCGGCCGACAACGTGCTCCTGTGGCACGCCGACCTTGGTGCGCTCGACGCGCTGGCTAACGGCGCGCTCGGCGGCGCAGTCGGCGTGACGGCCTCCAAGCGGCACATCACTGAGCCGGGCGAGACCGCGTACTCTCCCTCGGTGCATGACAAGTCACCGAACGTTCTGCTCCCCAGCCACCTGCGGTTCGGGAAATCGCACGACATGAGCATCAAGTTCTTCGCCAACGGCGGCGAACCGACGTGCGACTGCGGAACCTGCCACGGGCGCGGCCTGTGCCGATTCACGGCGGCAGACAGGTCCGTTCAAGAGGCACACCAGCACAACCTGGCCGTGTTGAACTCGCTCCACCGGCGGATTCTGGGCTCCGGGGACCGAAAGGCGTGCTGGGCCGACATGCTAGCCGAGGCCGACGCCGCGCACGCCGCCACCGCCCTAGAGATTCAGGTGACGGCGTTCAAGCCAGCAGGGGCGCTCAAGCGCTGGATCGAGCTAAACCCGGTGTTGAGGACGACCGCCTAGGTCCGATCCAGCCGGGCCTGGCGCTGGTTAGACCAGTTGACCCGGTGTGGGCCGGACGGCCTGGGCCCAGGCCTGCTCGTGGAACAACCATGATGCCCATGTCCAGCGACGCTGCGTGAACGGCGCAGGTTCTACGACCTGGAGGTACTGCCCACTCTGCCGGACCGCAATACCGACCCCATACAGCTTCGCGTCCAGCAGCGTCGTTTCGTCGTCGGCGTCAGCCGTCGGGATCGCTGCAGTGCGACGGCAATAGGGGGCATACGCCGACGCCGCGGCTAGCCCAGCGGCGCCGCTGCGCGCCTCGACGGTAACGCTCTCGACGTTGGCCGCCGGCACGACGAGCCGCCGGGCTGTCCCGCCGGCTCGTTCGAGGACTCCTGGCGGCGCGGACCGAAGAATCCGCTGCTCGCGCCGGCTGAGCCCGGACCAGGGAAAAGGCACCCAGGCGGGTAACGCGGCCAGAATTTGCAGCAGGGAGATATCGGTCAAGGCGCCGGTGCCCGCAGCCTCTCGCCGGGCGGCTTCATGCTCGTTGACATGCAGGCGTATCAGCACGCTGCGTCCTAAGAGCCGAGCGCGGACGAGGTGTTCCACGCCCGCGATCGTGCTGGGACAGGTGCTCGGCGCAGTCATGATCGTCAAGCCTCGCCCCGTACTCGCACTCGGAAAAGATAGCGGACCATGCCTATGGTCGGCAGGTGCCCGTAGTCATCCACACCCCTGTCCTACCCTCTACTTTAGGTTGAGAGTCGGAGGCGCGCTGCACCGTCAGACAATGACGGCCGACGATCGCATTAACAAGAGGCGCTCCGTTAATGCCGCCGCCGGGCGTTTCCGTGGTCTGACGCTGCTGGAGGCTTACCCGCAGTGCAGGCTGGAGCGGTATCGGCGGTATCCGACTGAGCGCGGTTCGGTTAACGGCGCCGGCTCGGCGGATTCATGATCGCCAACAGCGCTCCGCCAACGAGGGGAACGAGGGCCGGCGGGATGCCGACTCGCCCGCCGTACTTCTTCGCGGCAGCTCCGAAGCCGGCGGCGCAGGCGGAGAACAGGAGGAAGAGGGCGACGTCTTCGGCGTTCATGGGACATCCTTTCAAGTGACGGAGTTGTCGAGGTACAGGATGCCGTCCTGGTTCGCACAAATCTGAGCCGCGCAACGCGGGGGTGCAGGGATACTGTCCGGATGGTGCGCACCGCTCCAAGCCAGGCCGATATCGAGCTGATCGCGATGCTGGCAGCGCGAGGTGTTGTGGTGTCGGCGACGCAGTTGGAACGGTGGCGGCGGGCCGGGCTTCTTCCTCGCCCCCAAGTCTCGTCGGACGGCCGGCTGGGGACCCGAGTGACCCATCCCGGCGGTCTGGCCGACCTAGTCGCATCCGTCGCCCGGCATGCACGGCGCGGCCGGCCCTTGGAGATAACTGCGTTCGCGGTCTTCCTGGACGGGCACGATTCGGTCTCGGACGGTTTGCTGCTTGCCGGAGTCAGGCGAGCAGCGGAGAACTTCGCCGCCGAGTGGGAGAGGTGCCGAGCGCAGGCGGTGCGAGCGTTGCAGACGGCCGACCCGGACGCGCCGGTCGACGAGCTCGCGATCGCTGAGCATATTGCAGCGGAGTTTGCTCGCAACAATGGACGGATGGTGCGCCAGTGGCGGCGCAACCTGCGCCGTCACCCTCCGCCGGATGCGACAGCTGACAACAGGGAAAACGTCCTCGGTGGCGCGTTGACCACGGTGTTCAGACTTATGGGAGCGGATCAGCCAGAGGCCGACGATAGCCTTGTTGACCTCGCGGCCGCCTCCGGTAGCAACGGTGCGTTCGAGACGGCACCGTTCGCGGACTCGCCGGCGGTCCCGGAAGGCGCGGTCGCCCTACGAGGAGTGTTCGGAGGCTTCGACGCCGTGTCGATCTTGCGCAGGGCTGGTGATGTCACGGCCGATGAGCTGCGCCATGGTTTCGTCGTTTTCTCGGCGTTGTCCCGGGTGATCTCCGCAGTTCCTGAGGATGTTCGCTACTTCCTAGGCGCGTTGGACATCCCTTGCCCGGATCCAGAGAACCCTGAGGGGTCTGCCCTGATGCTGCTCGCCTTCCTGAAGATGTCGGCCCCACTTATTGACACAGGCCCCCTGATCGAGATCGGCCAGCATCTGGGGTTGTTCAGCGAGCGCGATTCTGCGCAGATCCAACGAAGCGCCCGGTGGCTGAACGCGCGGCCGGTCGGCTGGTGAGCAGTCGTATTCGATCGGTTATTTGCGAACTGCGGCAGAGGCGGCGGCCCTCATGAGCTGAGTGCGGACGCCGACCAGCCAGGCGGCCGCCGATAGTGGTTCAAATGGTGCTTATACCTAGGTCGGACATGCCGATTAAGTGACATGTCTGCGCAGCATGACCTCCTCAGCGCCGCGATGGGGCCACACCGCATTGAGATCACCGGCCAAGAAGGGGATAGCCATGACAGCCGCGGCAGCGAACGCCCTCCGTGCGCTGTGGACCGAGGGCATATCGGTCTATAGGTGCAACGGCACCCCGGAGGAGGTGGCCGACTACGCAGCCGGTGACGGTGGCAACGGATGGCGCATTCCGAACAGCCGACGGCCCCGGGTCGGGGATCTGCTGGTCGGTGTCGCATCCCGCCGAAGGCTTGTAGTCGATCTGTGCCGGGTCGAAGGCGTCGTGCCGAAGCAGGGCGGCCGCGGGTTCTGGGCCGAGTGGAATGACGAGACCGATGTGCGGCTGCTTCCCGGGATCCCGCTGACGGTTATCACCGACTATCTGCGCCCGGACCTGCCGGCGAACTGGACGCGGCTGGATAGCGACGACGCCCAGCAGTTCGTCGAGCGCCTCGCCGCCGCGGTCGAGGCTCCGGATGTCGCCTACGACGAGGGCGGCGAACGTATCGCCGTGTGCCGGAGGCGCTCGCGCGAACTGCGCGAGGCCGCGCTGGCTAAGTACGACCAGACGTGTTTTGTCTGCGGGTTCCGTCCGCGGGACGCGTTCGGGGATCTCGGCAGCCGCGCGCTGGATTGCCATCATCTGGACCCGATGTCTGCCCGGAAGGGGCCGAGAAAGTCGCAGGCGAGCGACGTGCGCATCCTGTGCGCGACCTGCCATCGTCTGGCCCACACGTTTCCGGTTCCGAACCTCAAGGTGCTCGACGCAGTGCGGGGATGGTGGACGGATGCGCGGGACGTCGGTGTACTCGTGGGTCCGATGACTTGCTGAACTGGCCCAGGTACGGTCAGCGAGGCTGGCCGGATTAGGAGCTGCCAGGCACGGTGGCCCGGAGCCGCTATGCGGCCGCGGGCGTGTTGGGGATTGCTACGCGCTGGACGTGCTCTGATCCGGGGGTGCAGCGTTCAACGATCACGGGCACCGACAAGATGAACGCGCAGCCTACCCAACAGGCGGTATCTCCGGCCGATTTCGCCAAGTCCAAGCTCGCGAGGTTGACGAGGACTCGATCGCTGCCCGCGACAACGTAAAGGTAGGTCGCAGCGTGAAGTTGAGAACCTGCTCCTGGTGGAACTTGAGCGGTACGGCATAGTCGGCCCACATCACCAGGTGATCAAGACCGGCACGTAGGTAAGCACGTGCACGATCTGCGACCCTCTCGTACGGGTACAGTTCGGCGACTTGGTCGAAGTTGGAGCCGGGCGCCGGGTCGCCGATCCGGGACAGCATGCGTTCGTTGATGCGAGTCCAGTGCGCGACTGCGATCCAGGCTTGCTGGTTGATGGCGTCAACCAATATCCGATCCGGCTCCACGCTGGCAGGTTACGGCCATCGGACCGGGTAACGCGGCGGCGCGCGCTGAGCTGTGGCGCGCGCGTCGCAGTGCCTTCAGGGCCGGGTCCTGCGACGGTGCTCGTCCCGCAGTCACAAGGCTCGGTCTGCGAACAGTTCCTCGAGTGGCGGGACGTCAAGGCGCTGCAGCGCCCAGGCAAGCCAGCTGTGCTCGTCTCGGTACCAGTTCAGCCAGTGTGGTAGCTGCTCAGCTGATGCGCTCTGGGAGGCAGGGATGAGAAGTGACTCTCGCCAAAAGTCTGGGCCAGTTCTCCGGCCCATGAGCACGGCCCGGCTGCCGAGGAGTCCCATCTCGACGTCGTGAGCGGTGCTGGCGCCCGGCAGACCGGACAGCACCAGGCCGGCCAGGTTGTCGAAGTCGGCCATCACCAGTTGAACCTGACGGGCGAGTTCGGCCAGCCAGTGGATGTGTGCTGGACCGGGTGGTGCTGAAAGGTTCCAGAATTCCGAGGTCTCGTCGAACCGCAGCCAGAGCGGAAGGTCGCTGCGACCTTGGTCTGCTTTCGAGCGGATCGCAGCGCGCAGGCGGAGCCACTCGTCGCCACGTCGAATGGGCAGGGAATACCCGGAACGCTCCGGCGGCAGTCCGGGTGTGACGTGCATCGTGCCCCCGAAGGGGGCATCGAGCTCTGCGGGGATCCCGGTCTGGCTGACCCGACGGGCAGCTGCGGACAGGTTCTGAAGCCAGCCTTCCAGCTCGGTAAGGTCGTCTCCGATGCCGAGCTCACCACTGAAGCTGACCTGTTCGGTCATCTCCAAGGCGAGCACCGTGTTGTGGATCAGGTCGGTGAACTTCAGGTCAGCCGCCGTGTGCTTGTCCAGCCGGAAACCTTTCGTTTCCACGAGCATCGCTTCACCGGCCCGGGTGAGCGCGACGTCCGCGCGGCCGTGCTGACGTGAGCCGACCTTCGGTTCGAAACGCACGCTCCAGCCGTCGCGAAGCGCGAGCGCACCGACTTCTAGCTGTAAGTGGGCGTGCGCGAAATGGCCTACGTCGGAGCGCATGTCGCGACGAACCTGCGCGATGCCTTGCGCTCCAGCGAAGAGCCGGATCCGCGCTGCGAAGGCGAGCAGCCGGATGTAGACGTGTCTCGCGCCGTTGCCTGGCCACCAACTGAACGACATCAGCGGCAGGTGATCGTCATTCCCTGCGGTCGAGCGAGGACGGAGGAACCTCGCTAGCCAGTCCTCTCCCAGGAAATCAGCGATGCTCGCAACGGCTTCCTGCATCACGCGTTGGCCTCGTGGGCTCAGGGCGGTTGAGTAGCCGATAGGGGCGGACCACAGGTCCCAGGTCAATCTCCGATGACCGCGATGAATTTCCTCCCAGGCGGTGACCTCGTACTCATACACGGAATGATTCTCTAGGATGCGGCACCCCGAACGTGGCATGACCACACGCCGTGTTGACAGCGTTGGACTGAGCGCGTGCGCTTTGAGTTGGGTACTGCTGGCTGCCT
>Ga0105240_10005266_pt1 | contig 19314 bp, 17 predicted proteins | sample KBSC54metaG_FD_80426 | JGI IMG/M metagenome (GOLD analysis project Ga0105240, IMG submission 80426) | Corn rhizosphere microbial communities from Kellogg Biological Station, Michigan, USA - KBS C5-4 metaG | ecosystem: Host-associated > Plants > Roots > Rhizosphere > Soil | place: Michigan, USA... | reverse complement strand
GGCTTCGCCGAGGTGATCCAGGGGCCCTGGCTGATGGACCAGATGCGGGCCCAGGCCGAGCATGTGGGCACGGAGATCGTCAGCGACATCGTGCTCTCGGCCGACCTGTCGAAGCGGCCGTTCCGGCTGACCACGGATAGCGGCCAGGTCTGGTTCGCCGAGACCCTGATCATCGCCACCGGCGCCCAGGCCAAATGGCTGGGCCTGCCCTCGGAGCAAGCGTTCCAGGGCTTCGGCGTCTCGGCCTGCGCCACCTGCGACGGCTTCTTCTACCGCGGCAAGGAGGTCGTGGTGGTGGGCGGCGGCAACACCGCGGTCGAGGAGGCGCTGTTCCTGACCAACTTCGCCTCGAAGGTCACCGTCGTGCACCGCAAGGACGAATTCCGGGCCGAGAAGATCCTGCAGGAACGCCTCTTCCACCACGCCAAGATCGCCGTGGTCTGGGACAGCGTCATCGACGAGGTGACCGGCGCGACCGACCCGATGGGCGTCACCGGTGTGCGACTGAAGAACGTCAAGACCGGCGAGACGCGCGAGCTGGCCTGCGACGGCGTCTTCATCGCCATCGGCCACGCCCCGGCCTCGGAGCTGTTCAAGGGCCAACTGGAGATGGACGGCTCGGGCTACCTGAAGGTGAAGGCGGGCACGGCGTCGACCGCGATCGAGGGAGTCTACGCCGCCGGCGACGTCACCGACGACATCTACCGCCAGGCGGTGACCGCGGCCGGCATGGGCTGCATGGCCGCGCTGGAGGCGGTGCGGTTCCTCGCCGAGGAAGACCATCGCAAGGCGCACCACCCGATCAGCCGCCACGAGGCCGAGAAGATCGGCGTTTGGTGAATCGGGACAATGGCTTAGCTCAAATTCCCGCCGCAATTCCCGAGGACGAAACCTTGTGAGGCCGCCGATGGTTGGGCGGCCGATGATGCAAGGCGAGATGCGCGACAGCGAGCGATACCAGGCGCAGGCGGAAACCGTCCTGCGGATGGCGGCCCGCGCCGACAGCCAGGCGGAGCGCCAGGTCTATCTGAGCATCGCCGACGGATGGACGCGGCTGGCGGCCGAGGCGGCGCGCAACGAGCGCCAGGGCCTGCGGCCCAGCGAGCGGCGCAGCTTTAGGTCCCCCGACGCGGAATAGGCCGCTAGCATGGCGGCATGATCCGCCATGCCCGTCCCGGCGACCACGCCGCCATCGAATCCGTCCTGACCGCCGCCTTCGGGCGCGCCGACGAAGCCGCGCTGGTCGCCCGGCTGCGCGCCGAGGAGGACGCCCTTTTCGAGCTGGTCGCCGAGGCGGACGGCGCCGTCGCGGGCCATATCCTGTTCAGCCGCCTGTGGGCCGACCGCCCCGGGCTCTATGGCGCCCTGGCGCCGCTGTCGGTCCGGCCCGAGCGCCATCGCCAGGGCCTGGGCGACAAGCTGGTGCGCGCCGGCCTGGAGAGCGCCCGCGAGGTCGGCTGCCACGGCGTGCTGGTGCTGGGCGATCCGGCCTACTACGGCCGCTTCGGCTTTTCGGCGCAGGCCGCGCGGGAGGTCGAGGCGCCCTATCGGGGGCTCGCGGCCTTCCAGGCGCTGGCGCTGGAGGAGCACGCCTTCGCAGGGCCCCTGAGCGTCGCCTATCCCGACGCCTTCGCCGGGCCGCCGGGCTAGCCCGGCGTGTTGGCGAGGCCCTGGGCCTCGGCCTTGGGGCCGGGGGCGGGCTTGGCGGGGGCCGAGGCGTCCAGGCCCTTTTCCATGACCGCCAGGCTGTCGTTGATGCGCTTGATCTCGTCCGGCGTGGGCTGGCGGCGCGGGGCGTAGAGCGTCCCGCTCGCCCGCGGACGATCGCCGGCGGCGGTCGTGGGATCGGCGACGGTGTAGGTGCGGACCTCGCCGGCCACGGCCAGGGTGACCTGGCGCACCACGGGGGCGGCCGGCGCGCCCTGGGCGGTGCGCGGGTCGAGGCTGGCCAGCAGAGCCGGCGACAGGTCGGCCTCGCGGCCGGCGTAGCGGCCGCTGAAGGCCGGCGGCTCGCCCCACGGGCCGGTCCAGCGATAGAAGATGTGCTGGCCCACCTGGGTCATCTTGACCAGCGTCGGGGCCCAGTACGGCACCACATAGGCCGCGTGGTAGGAGGTGGCCGAGCCCACGTCCTTGTCCACGAAGCCGGCGAGCGCCCGCCGGGCGACCTCCTGGGCCTGGCGCCACAGGGCGGCCTGCGGGGTCCAGCGCAGGGCCCCGTCGCAGGTGAAGGTGAACTGGCAGCCGGTGGGCCTGGCCGAGCCCTGGTAGACCACGCCGCAGACCGACTTCGGATAGGCCGGGTGGCGCAGCCGGTTCAGCACCACCTGGGCCACCGCCTGCTGGCCCCGCACCGGCTCGCGGGCGGCCTCGTAGTAGATCGCCTGGGTCATGCACTGCAGCGCGCGCGCCCGGTCGTCGGCGTCGGCCTGCAGGACGAAGGGGCGCATGGGCCGGATCGGCAGGCCGGCGAAGGGCCGCAGGTTGTTCACCGCCACGGCCACGTCGGCCTGGTCGAGGGGGATGCCGAGGTCCGGCGCGCGGCGCAGGTCGAGGTTGGCCCAGCCCACCGGCCGGCCCCACAGGTCGGGGCGGCGCAGGCCGGGGTCGTGGCGTCGGGCCAGGTCGCGCACCGCCGGGTCGAAGCGCGAGGTGGCCGCGATCAGGGCCGGGTCCGAGAAGCCGTCCGCCGCCAGCGCCCGCGCCCCGGCGCCCGGCGCATGCGTCGACGCCGGCTGGCAGGCGCCTAGCGCCACGCCTGCGAGGACCGTCGCCAGGCCGGCGCGGCGCCATCTGTCGAAGAGCTGGCGGATCTGGCGGTCTTCCCTGTCTCTCTCGGTCCCTCGGAGCGCACCCGCACCTAGGCGGGGCCTTCGCGTCATGGGTTAGGCCGCAACCCGGCCAAAAGATGCACAAGCGGCGCCGCACCGGGCCTCGCCGGCCGCGCGGCCCAGCGTCATATCGCCGGTTGCGCCTCGCCGCCAGCGCTCCCATTCTGGCGCGTCGCAGGCCCCGCTTGCAGTTCGTGTGCCGGAGACGCCGTCGAATGACGCCTTCCGAATGGCCCTCGCGGCTCATTCCCCGACGCCGGGCCCCGCTCTGGCAAGCCGCGCTGATCACCGCGGCGGCGCTGGCCGGGGCCATATTGATCCGCGGCCTCCTGCTGGGCTTCGAGAACCCCACGGGGCTCTCCTCCACCTATTTCCCGGCGCTGATCATCGCCACCCTCTACGCCGGGCCGCGGTTCGGGTGGGGCTCGTTCGCCCTGGTCATGCTGGCCGGCTACTTCGGTCCCAATTCCTTCATCTCGGAGGCCGCGCGCACCGGGGTGATCGTGCAGTTCGGCCTCTCCGGCGTGGCGACGGTGCTGGTGGCCATAGCCCTTCGCGAGACCCTGCTGCGGCTCGACGAGTCGCAGGCCGCCGAGGCCAAGGCGCGGGCCGACATCGTGGCCACCGAGCAGCGTTTCCGGATGCTGGCCGACAGCGCCCCGGTGCTGATGTGGCTCTCGAACCTGGACGGCACGCGCGAGTTCGTGAACCGCGCCTACCTCGACTTCCTGGGCCTCGACTACGACGAGGCGATCGCCTTCGACTGGCGCGGCCTGATCCATCCGGACGACCTGGAGCGGATCGCCGCCGACGAGGCCCGAACCCTGGAAACCGGTGGCGACTTCATCTGGGAGGCCCGCTACCGACGCCGCAACGGCGAATACCCCTGGATCCGCTCGGTGTCGCAGCGGCGCTATTCGGCGGACGGCGAACTCGCGGGCTTCATCGGGGTCGGCTACGACGTCAGCGACGCCAAGCGCGCCCAGGCGGACCTGACCCGGATCAACGACCTCCTGGCCGAGCGGGTGGCTGCGGCGCTTTCGGAGCGCGACGACGCCGAGGCGGCGCTGCGCCGGGTGCAGAAGATGGAGGCGGTGGGCCAGCTGACCGGCGGTGTGGCGCACGACTTCAACAACCTGCTGACGGTGATCATCGGGGCGCTCGACCTGATCCAGCGCCATCCCAAGGACGAAGGCCGCCGCGAGCGGATGATCGAGGCGGCGCTGGGCGCGGCGCGGCGCGGCGAGCGGCTGACCCAGCAGCTGCTGGCCTTCTCGCGGCGCCAGGCGCTGAAGCCGGAACTGGCCGCCGTCGACGAACTGCTGGCCGATAGCGAACCCCTGCTGCGCCGCGCGGTCGGCGAGGCGGTGACGCTGACCGTGGCGCCCGGCGCGCCCGCCGCGCTCAGCCTGATCGACCCCAGCCAGTTCGAGGCGGCGGTGATGAACCTGGTGGTCAACGCCCGCGACGCCACCCCGCCCGGCGGCGTCATCCGGGTGGAGACGCAGGCCTGCGCGCTCCGGGCCGGCGAGGCCGAGGACGCCCCGGCCGGCGACTACCTCTGCGTCTCGGTGCACGACACCGGCGAGGGCATGGACGCCGAGACCGTGGCCCGCGTCTTCGAGCCGTTCTTCACCACCAAGGAGCCGGGACGCGGCACGGGCCTTGGCCTCAGCCAGGTCTACGGCTTCGCCCGCCAGAGCGGCGGGGCGGTGGTCGTCGAGAGCGCGCCCGGCAAGGGGTCGACGGTCAGGGTCTACCTGCCGCTCGCCGAGGCCGGCGCCGAGCGCGCCGCCGACGCGCCGGAGGCCCTGGCCGCACCCCAGGGCCCCGCCCGGCGGGTGCTGCTGGTCGAGGACGACGCCAGCGTGGGCGAGATGGTCGAGGCCATGCTGACGGACCTGGGCCACGAGGTGATGCGCGCCGAGGCCGCGGCGCCGGCGCTGTCCATCCTGAAGCGCTCCGAGCGCATCGACCTGATGCTCACCGACCTGATCATGCCGGGAGGCATGAACGGGGTGGAGCTGGCCCACGCCGCTGTGGCGCTGCGCCCCGGCCTGCCGGTGATCCTGACCTCCGGCTACACCGGCGAGACCCTGGGCGCCGCCACCGAGGCCCCCTGGCCGCTGCTGGCCAAGCCCTACCCCGCCGAGGCGCTCGCCGCGGTGATCGACGCGGTGATGGGGAAGACGGTGGAGGTGGCGTGAGGGGCGGCGGGACCGGCGCCGAGCGACGCGCGTCCTGCGCCTGCGGGCGGGTCCGACTGCGGCTGGCGGGCGCGCCGATCCTCAGCGCGGCGTGCTGCTGTTCGGACTGCCAGGCCGCCGGCCGGTTCATCGAGGGGCGGCCGGGGGCGCCTCCGATCCGCGATGCGTACGGCGCGACGCCCTACCTGATCTATCGCGACGACCGGTTTGCCTGCGTGGCCGGCGCCGAGGCGCTGGAGGAGGTCAGGCTCTCGGAAACCGCCCCGACGACCCGCCATGTCGCGACCTGCTGCAATTCGGGCATGTACCTGAAGTTCGCCCCGGGCTGGTGGACCTCGGTCTATCGCGCCCGCGTCCTGGACGATCCGCCGCCCGTGAAGATGCGCAACAAGGTCGCCAGCCTGCCGCCGGACGTGACGCTGCCGCGCGACATCCCGGCCTATCGGGGATTTCCGCTGCAGCTCCTGACGCGGCTGCTGTCGGCGCGGCTGGCGATGTGGCTGGGACGCTAGAGACGCAGCCCGGCGCGTCTGATCCCTTGCGCCCCGGCCAGATCGGTCTATATGTGGTTCCGCGCTTTTGCTCGGATTGAGCATAAGCGGCGGATAGAGCGCCAGCGGACCTGAAGCTTTAGATCGGGGACTCGTCTGGCGTCTTTTTAGGCCGAAGAAATGCTCATTTTGAGCATAAGGAGGCTCCGATGGCCGACGGGTTCGAGTTCGCCTTCACGCCCGATGTCGAGGTCGCCACGGCGCCGGTCTGGGAGAAGGTCCGCCGCCAGGTGACGCCGATGGAGTGGCGCGCGCGGGCGCCGCTGATCGCCGCCATCAACCGCCTGAAGGCGGAGAAGGACGCGGTGATCCTGGCGCACAACTACATGACGCCGGAGATCTTCCACGGGGTCGGCGACTATGTCGGCGACAGCCTGGGCCTGGCCAAGGAGGCCGCGCGATCGAAGGCCCGGGTGATCGTGCAGGCCGGCGTCCACTTCATGGCCGAGACCTCGAAGATCCTGTCGCCGGAAAAGACCGTGCTGATCCCCGACCTGCGGGCCGGCTGCTCGCTCGCCGCCTCGATCACCGGGGCCGACGTGCGGCTGATCAAGCAGCGCTATCCCGGCGTGCCGGTGGTGACCTACGTCAACACGACCGCCGAGGTGAAGGCCGAGACCGACATCTGCTGCACGTCCGCCAACGCCGTGCAGGTGGTGGAAGAAGCCGCGCGGCTGTGGGGCGTGGACCGGGTGATCCTGATCCCCGACGAGTTCCTCGCCCGCAACGTGGCGCGGCAGACGGACGTCAGGATCATCGCCTGGCAGGGCCGCTGTGAGGTGCACGAGCGCTTCACCGCCGCCGACATCCTGGAGATCAAGGCCGCCTACCCCGGCGCCGAGGTGCTGGCCCACCCGGAGTGCCCCGCCGAGGTGCTGGAGGTCGCCGACTTCGCGGGCTCGACCCAGGCGATGAACGACTATGTGCTGACCCGGAAGCCCCGGCGCGTGGTGCTGATCACCGAATGCTCCATGGCCGACAATGTCGCGGCCGACGCGGTCGACACCGAGTTCGTGCGGCCCTGCGTGCTCTGCCCGCACATGCAGCGGATCACGCTGGAGAACATCTACGAGGCCCTGCTGCACGGCCGCCACGAGGTGACGGTGGACGCGGAGATCGCGGCGCGCGCGCGGCTGGCGGTGCAGCGGATGGTCGACCTGCCGCCGCCCGCGGTCCCGGCGCGCTACGACCTGGTGAAGGCGCGCCACCACGTCGACGTGGAGCTGATCTGATGCGCCGACTGCGCCACGAGGGCGTGCTGATCGTCGGCGCCGGGCTGGCCGGCCTCTCAGCGGCGCTGGCCGCGGCGCCGCGGCCAGCGCTGGTGCTGACCGAGGCCCCGCTGGCGCAGGGCTGTTCCTCGGCCTGGGCGCAGGGCGGCATGGCCGCGGCGCTCAGCGACGGCGACACCCCCGAGCAGCACGCCGCCGACACCGTCGCGGCCGGCGCGGGCCTGGTGGACGCAGCCATGGCGCGGCTGCTCACCACCGAGGGTCCGGACGCGGTCCGGGCGCTGGCCGAGCTGGGCGCGCCCTTCGACCGCACGGCCGACGGCGCCTTCGCCCAGAGCCTGGAGGCCGCCCACGGCCGCCCCCGCGTGGCGCGGGTGAAGGGCGACCAGGCGGGCGCGGCGATCATGCGCGCGGTGGTGGTGGCCGCCCTGGCCGCGCCGCATATCGAGGTCCGCACCGGCCACCGGCTGCGCGGCCTCCTGCAGGACGCCGCCGGGCGGGTGCGCGGCGTGGTGGCCGAACACGACGGGGCCTTGGTGGAGATCACCGCGACGGCGACGATCCTGGCGACCGGCGGGATCGGCGGACTCTATGCCGTCACGACCACGCCGGCCGAGCTCAAGGGCGAGGGCCTGGGGCTGGCGGCGCTGGCGGGGGCGGTGATCGCCGACCCGGAATTCGTGCAGTTCCACCCGACCGCCATCGACATCGGCCGCGACCCGGCGCCGCTGGCCACCGAGGCGCTGCGGGGCGAAGGCGCGCGGCTGGTGGGCGCGGGCGGCGCGCCGTTCATGGCCCGCTATCACCCGCAGGCCGAGCTCGCCCCGCGCGACGTGGTGGCCCGCGCCATCCACGCCGAGCGCGAGGCCGGGCGCGGCGCGTTCCTGGATGCGCGGGACGCGGTGGGCGAGGCCTTCCCCGAGGAGTTCCCGGCCGTCTTCGCGGCCTGCCTGGGCGGCGGAGTCGATCCGCGCGTGCAGCCGATCCCGGTGGCGCCCGCCTGCCACTACCACATGGGCGGGATCGCCACGGACGCGGACGGGCGAACCTCGCTGGCCGGGCTCTACGCCGCCGGGGAGTGCGCCTCGACCGGCGTGCATGGCGCGAACCGGCTGGCCTCCAACTCGCTGCTGGAAGCCGCGGTGTTCGGCGCCCGGGCCGGCCGGGCGGCCGCCCAGGTGGCCGAGCCCCCGCCCGCCCGGCTGGTGCGGCTGGTCGCCCCGGACCTGCCGGCGGCGGCGCTGGCGCAGCTCCGCACGGCCATGAGCCGCGACGCCGGCGTGGTGCGCGCGGCCGAAGGGCTGTTGCGGCTGCTGGACGAGATCGAAGCCCTGGAGGCCGCGTGGGGCCGGACCGCCGCGCTCGTCGCCGCCCGCCTGGTGGCCGCCTCGGCCCTGGCCCGCACCGAGAGCCGCGGGGGGCATTTCCGCGCCGACGCGCGCGAGCCCGACGCCGAGCCGCGGCGGACCATCATCGGCTTCGCCGACCTCCTGCCCGCCGCCGCCTGGGCCGCCGAATGACCGAACCCCTGCCCGACCTGCTGATCGCCCCGATCGTCCGCGCGGCCCTGACCGAGGACCTGGGGCGGGCCGGCGACGTGACGTCGCTGGCCTGCGTACCGGCGGAGACGCGGCTGCGCGCGGCCTTCGTCTCGCGCAAGGCCGGGGTGATCGCGGGCCTGGCCTGCGTGCGCCTGGCGATCGCCGAACTGGATCCCACCGCCGACTTCAAGGCGGTCGTCGAGGATGGGGCGCGGGCGGGCGTCGGCGAGAAGCTGGCCTGGGTCGACGCCAATGCGCGGGCGCTGCTGGGCGCCGAGCGCGTGGGCCTGAACCTGATGGGCCACCTCTCCGGCGTCGCGACCCTGACGGCGGCCTATGTGGCCGCGGTGGAGGGCGCCGGTGCGATCATCGTCGACACCCGCAAGACGACGCCGGGCCTCAGGGCGCTCGAGAAGTACGCCGTGCGCTGCGGCGGCGGGGTCAACCACCGCTTCGGCCTGGATGACGCGATCCTGATCAAGGACAACCACATCGTCGCCTGCGGCTCGGTCGGCGAGGCGGTGCGCCGGGCGAGGGCCGCCGCCGGCCACCTGATGAAGGTCGAGGTGGAGATCGACAGCCTCGGCCAGCTCGAAGAGGCCCTGAAGTACGGCCCGGACGTGGTGATGCTGGACAACTTCAGCCTGGAGGATCTGGCCGAGGCGGTACGCCGGGTCGCCGGCCGCGCGGTGCTGGAGGCCTCCGGAGGCGTGACCCTGGAGACCGTGCGCGCGATCGCCGAGACCGGCGTCGACGTGATCAGCGTGGGCGCGCTGACCCATTCCGCCGGCGTGCTGGACATCGGCCTGGACGCGGCTTGACCTAGGGGCGCGCTTGTCTCGCGTCGTCGCGGGGTTCACCGTGCCGGCGCGCAGAGGGAACGACCGTCATGGGCCTGGAAACCAAGATCGAAGCCGCGGGCGACGTCCAGCGGATGGCCGACGTCCTGGCCCGCCAGAAGGCCGCCAACATCGCCGAGGGCGCGCCCGGCCTGGAGGTGCGGATCGGACGGCTGGACCGCGCCATCGGGGTGCTGATCAAGAACGAGGCGGCCATCGTGGCGGCGCTGACCAAGGACTTCGGGGCGCGGGCGCCGGCGGTGAGCGGCATCACCGACGTGGGCGCCTCGCTGGGTCCCCTGAAGCACGCCAAGGCGCACCTGAAGACCTGGATGAAGCCCGAGCGGCGCAAGACGACGCCGGCGATCCTGGGCTTCCTGGGCGCCAAGGCCGAGATCCGCTTCCAGCCCAAGGGCGTGGTGGGGATCATCAGCCCCTGGAACTTCCCGGTGAACCTGACCTTCGCCCCGCTGGCCGGGGTGCTGGCGGCCGGCAACCGGGCGATGATCAAGCCCTCGGAATATACGCCGGCGACGTCGGAGCTGATGGCCAGGATGTTCGCCGAGGCCTTCGGCGAGGACGAGATCGCGGTCTTCCCCGGCGGGCCGGAGGTGGGCCAGGCCTTTTCCGAACTGGCCTTCGACCACCTGGTGTTCACCGGCGCGACCTCGATCGCCCGCCACGTGATGAAGGCCGCCGCGGCGAACCTGACGCCGCTGACCCTCGAGCTCGGCGGCAAGAGCCCGGTGATCCTGGGCAAGTCGGCCGACTACGCCACCTCGGCCGCCCGGATCATGGCCGGCAAGACCATGAACGCCGGCCAGATCTGCCTGGCGCCGGACTATGTCATGGCGCCGGCCGACCAGCTGGGCGCCTTCGTCCGCGAGGCGACCTCGGCGGTGACCGCCATGTTCCCGACCATCAAGGACAACCCCGACTACACCGCCGTGATCGCCGAGCGGCACTACGAGCGGATCAAGGGCTATGTGGACGACGCCCGCGCCAAGGGCGCCGAGATCGTCGAGATCAACCCGGCCGGCGAGGACTTCAGCCAGCAGGAGCACCGCAAGATCCCGCCGACCCTGATCCTCAATCCCACCGACCAGATGAAGGTGATGCAGGAGGAGATCTTCGGCCCCGTGCTGCCGGTGATGACGTACAGGCACGTCGACGAGGCGATCGCCTATGTGAACGCCCACGACCGGCCGCTGGGGCTCTACTACTTCGGTGACGATGCGGGCGAGGAGGCCAAGGTGCTGGCCCAGACCACCTCGGGCGGGGTGACGGTCAACGACGTGATCTTCCACGTGGCCATGGAGGACCTGCCGTTCGGCGGCGTCGGCCCCTCGGGCATGGGCAGCTATCACGGCGTCGACGGCTTCCGCGAGTTCAGCCACAGGAAGTCGGTCTACCGGCAGATCAGGAAGGACCTGGGCCCGATGAAGGCCCTACGGCCCCCCTACGGCGAGGGCGTCAAGGCGTTCCTGGCGGGGCAGCTCAAGCCGTAGGTTTTCGTCCACGACCTGCTTCGTCACGCCGCCGCCTAGAGGTGCGCCTCGGCGGGGATGACGGTCTCGTCGTCCTTCTCCGAGGCCTGGGCGCCCATCAGGCTGCGGTCGCGCATCGGCAGGTTGGGGATCAGCAAGGTCACCAGGAGGGCCGCGGCCACCACATAGAGGCCGAGCGCGAAGACGCCGGTGATCGCGTCGCAGATGATCACCTTGACGAACTCCGGCAAGGCGGGCGCCGCGCCGACGTGGGCCGCGCCCATGGCGCGCAGCTTGCCGACGTCCACCCCGGGCATGATCTTGCCCAGGCCGGCGTTCAGGTGCGCGGTCAGGAAGGTCCCGAAGATCGCCACGCCCATGGTCGAACCGATCTGGCGGAAGAACTGGCTTGAGCTGGTCACCACGCCCAGCTTGTCCATCGGCATGGCGTTCTGGATGGCGAGGCTGAACAGGCTCTGGCCGGGTCCGAGCCCGATCCCAAGCACGGCCATCCGCCAGGCCAGGTCGAGCCGCGTGGTGGTGTCATGCATCTGGCTGAGCAGCCAGATGCCCGCGAAGGTCACAAACAGCCCGCCGATCATCATGGCCTTGTACTTGCCGGTCTTGCTGACCAGGCGGCCGCACAGGATCGAGGAGGTGAACAAGCCAGCCATTAGCGGCAGCTGGGCGAGCCCGCTGGTGGTCGCGGCGACGCCCTGCCCCAGCTGCTGGAAGAGCGGCAGGAAGGCCACCGTCGACATGAACGACATGGAGACCAGGAAGCCCGCCAGGTTGGCGGTCGAGAAGGTCCGGTCCTTGAACAGCTCCAGCGGCAGGATCGGATCCGAGGCGAACCGTTCGTTGATGACGTAGAGGAGCAGTCCCACGGCCGAACCGGCGAACAGCATCAGCTCGGTCGGCGATCCCCACGCATATTGATGGCCGCCGAAGGTCAGGGCCAACAGCAGCGGCACGACGGTGGCGATGATCAGGGCCGCGCCGATGAAGTCGATCTTGCCCTTCGCCTGGTGGCTCATCTTCGGCATCTTCACGATGATCATGAAGAGCGAGAGGATCGAGAGCGGCAGGTTCAGGTAGAAGACCCAGCGCCATCCGGCCACGACGTGGCCCAGCAGGGTCACCGTGCCGTGGTCGGTGAAATAGCCGCCGATCAGCGGGCCGATGGTGCTGGAAAGCCCGAACACGGCGCCGAACATGCCGCCGATCTTGCCCCGCTCGCGCGGCGGATAGAGGTCGCCGATGATCGCGAAGGCGGTCGTGAACAGCGCCCCGCCGCCGATCCCCTGGATGGCGCGGAAGACGATCAGCTGGACCATGCCGCCGCCGATCAGCGGCAGAGCCCCGAACTCCCCGGAGAGGCCGGAGAGCCAGGAGCCGGCGAGGAAGATGGTGATCCCGGCCAGCAGCACGGGCTTGCGCCCGAAGAGGTCGCCCAGCTTGCCCCAGATCGGCACCATCACCGTCGAGGACAGCAGGTAGGCCGTCGTCACCCAGCTGTAGAGCGCCAGGCCGTTCAGCTCGGCGATGATCCGCGGCATGGCGGTGGCGACGATGGTCTGGTCCAGCGCCGACAGCAGGAAGACGATGGCGACGCCCCAGAGCGTGACGCGCTTCTCCAGGTCGGTGAATTCAACTGCGCTCACGAATGGGCCCCCTCAGACTCAAGGGGCCCTCCATAACCTAGGCCGTGGGTCGGGGGCGAGCGCGCGTATCGCCGCGACGCGACAGCTACTGTTTCGGGGCGGGCGCAGCCGGGCGCGGGGCTGGCGGCAAGGCGTTGGGATCGGCGACGCCGTGGCCCACCACCTCGCCGCTGGCCAGCACGTGGCCCTCCATGGCCTTGGTGATCGCCGCATAGTCGGACTTGCCCTCGTCCGGGATCGTGGTGTCGAGGGCGAAGATCTCGAAGTGGTAGTTGTCGCCCGGGCCCGGCGGGGTGCGCGGGCCCGTGTAGGGCTTGGACGCGCCCATGTAGTTGGGGCCGTAGGACGAGCCCGGAGGATTGCCGGCGGGCGCCATGCCGGCCTCGAGCCGGGTGACGCCGGCCGGGATATTGAACAGCGTCCAGTGCAGGATCGGCGCGCCACGCAGCAGCAGCGAATTATCCTGCATGATCAGCACATAGGACTTCGTCGCCGCCGGGCCCTTGGTCCAGGCGAGCCCCGGGAAGGTGTTGGTCCGGTATTGGGTGTTCTCGAACGGGATGTCGCCGCCGTCCTTGAACGCCGGCGTGGTCACCGTCAGCCTGGTCTTGGCCGGCATCAGGTCCAGCGCCGTGCGGGCCTCGGGCTGGCCCGGCGTCGAGCGGCTGAGCTGAGCGAGCGCGGGCCCGGCGGCCAGGCTGAGCGCCGCGGCGCAGGCCGCGAGGCGGAGGGGCGTGTTCATCGGTCTCTCTCCCGTCATTTCTTCTGGTGGCCCACCGCCCAGACGTAGGCGCCGAGCGCCGCCAGGTCGTCGGGCGAGAGCTGCGCCCCGCCCATCGGCGGCATCGGGCTGCGGTACTGTTTGGGGGCCGGCACGCCCTTGGCGATGACGTCGGTGATGGCCGCCAGGCTGCCGTCGCCCCAGAGCCAGGTCCCGGCGGTCAGGTTGGGACCGATCGCCCCGCCGGTGGCGTCCTTGCCGTGGCAGGCGCCGCAGGTGCCGCCCTGGAAGAGCGCCATGCCCTTGGCGACCTGCTCGGCCGTCCCGCCGGGCGGCGGGGGCAAGGCGCCGGCCTGGGCCGCCTCCGGCGCGGGCTGGGCGTCGGTCGGCCGCGGCGCGGCGGCGACCGGGGCGCCGGGCGGGCCCTGGTAGGTCACCCGCCAGATGCGGCCCTTCACGTCGTCAGAGATGTAGAGCGCCCCGTCCGGGCCGACCGCCAGGCCGCTTGGGCGGAAGGTGGCCTTGCCGGACGCCTTGCCCGGCCCAGCAAACCCGTCGGCGAACACCACATAGGGCCCCGACGCCTTGCCGTCCTTGAGCGGCTGGAACACCACGTTGAAGCCGTCCTGGGCGGCCGGGGCGCGGTTCCACGAGCCGTGGAAGGCGATGAAGGCCCCGCCCTGATAGGCCGCGGGGAAGGCCCTGGCGGTGTAGATCGCGAGCCCGTTGGGCGCCCAGTGGGCCGGGAAGGCCGCCACCGGCGCCGTCTTGGCTGCGCACAGGCCGACCGCCTTGCCGCCGTCGCCGCCGTATTCCGGGGCCAGCACCAGCTTCCTCTGGACGTTGTCGAAGTAGCAGAAGGGCCAGCCGTAGTCGCCGCCCCGGGTCTCCAGCATCAGCTCCTCGGAGGGCAGTTCGGTGGCCGCCGTGGCGTCGGGGTAGAGCTTGCCCCAGTTCTGCAGGAGCTGGTCGCGGCCGTGCTGGGTGGTGAAGAGGCGGCCCTGCGCGTCGAAGGCCAGGCCCATGCCGTTGCGGATGCCGGTGGCGTAGCGCTCGGCGGGCGAGAAGACCTGCCCGAGCTTGTCGGCGGAATAGAGCCAGGTCCCGCCGCGGGTCAGGAGTTCGTCGCAGGGTTGGGCGCCGGGCACGCCGGCCACGCGGTTCTTCGGCTGGCAGGAATTGGTGGCCGTGCCCATGTCGACGAACATCTGGCCCTTGGCGTCGATCGCGAAGGGATGCATCGGGTGGTCGCCGCCCAGCGGCATGCCGGAGAGCACCACCTGCGGCTTGTCGGCGGGGACAACCGAGCCGGCCGCCAGCGGATAGCGGACGATCCTGTCGTTCATCTCGGCGTAGACGAAGCCCTTGTAGAGCCCGATGCCGGTGCCGCCCTTGGAGCCCTCGGTCGGCGTCTGGCCGAAGTGGACGACCTTGTCGGCCTTGCCGTCGTGGTCGGTGTCCTGCGCCGCGATCAGGAAGCCGTCGGCGGGGACGGCGGTGCGCGGGAAGTAGGACGAGCCGTTCCACAGGTTGCCGTAGAGCGTGCCGTCGGCGGCCACCGCGATGTGGCGCACGTCGCCGAGGTTGTCGGCGAAGACGGTGGCGCAGAACCCGGGCGGCAGGGTGATGCCGGTGTCCCCGCCGGGACAGGCGACGGCCCTGGCGGCCGTCTTGGGCTGCGCCTGGACCGACAGGCCGATCCCGGCGGCCAGCAGCACGGCGGCGCCCAGGCCCGTCGCCGCCATCGCCTTCAGCTTCATCCTCATCGGCGTGTCGTCCCCATCGTTATGCAGCCAGACGACCTATCGCGTGGCCGGCGCTTCTGGAAAACCCGGGCTCGGCGGCTATTTCTTCTTCGCGGTCGCGAGCCTGTCGACCTGGCCGCGCAGGAGCCGGATCGCCTCGCGCTGCTGCTTCAGCATCTCCAGCATCTGCTTCTCGCGCATCGAGTCGATCTTGTCGTGCAGGTGCATGATCTCCAGCTCGGCGCGCAGGTTGACGGTGTAGTCGTGGCCCGCGGCCTCGCGGTCGCGCGCGGCGGCCCGGTTCTGGCTCATCATGATCACCGGGGCCTGGATCGCCGCCAGCATCGAGAGCATCAGGTTGAGGAAGATGAAGGGATAGGGATCGAAGGACAGATGACCGCCCTTGGTCAGCTCGTTCCACCCCATCCAGGCCGTCAGGATCAGGCCGAAGGCGATGATGAAGCCCCACGAGCCGCCGACCGCGGCGACCCGGTCGGCCAGCCGGTCGCCGAACTTGCGCTCGTCGTGGTTCAGCGAGGGGTGGACGCCCGAGGGCGCCTCGTTGGCGATCAGGTCGATGACGCTGCGCTGGACCGGGTTCAGCGCCTCGTAGCTGCAGCCGAGCAGTTGCTGCGCGAGTTCCTGATGGGCTTCTTCCGCCATGACGTCACCGCCTCCCCTTCTTGACCGGCCTTCAGGCTGGCGGGGAAGTGCGGATGACGCAAGGTGAAGCCGTCGATCAGGAGCTCGCCGCGTCCGTGGCGGCGTGGAGCACGTTGGGCGCTTCCGGGGGCTTGGCCGCGGGCGCGGGCGGATCGGCGGGCTTGGCGGCCGCGACCTTGGAGTCGGCCGGCGCAAGGCCGCCGGCGGCGACGGTGGCGTCGGCCGCCTTCTCCAGCATCGCCGTGGCCAGGCGCAGGTTGCCGCCCGGCGCCATCGGCAGGCTCACGAACACCGCGCGCTGCTCCATGTCCGGACGCGTCGCCGGGGCGTGCGGATTGAAGCGGTAGAAGACGTGCAGGCCGACCTGGGCGACGCGCAGCATCTGCGGCCCCCAGTCGGGCTGGACCGCGGTCGTATGGAAGTGGGTGGCGGCGCCGATGTCGGCCAGTACGCGCCCGGTGAGCGCGCGTTCGGCGATGCGGCGCGCCCGGTCCCAGGCCCCGGCCTCGCGGCCATGGCGCATGGAGCCGTCGCAGGCGAAGCTGAACTGGCAGCCGTGCGTCGCCGCGCCCTGGAAGACCACCCCGCAGACGGTCTTCGGGAAGGACGGGTTCTTGACCCGGTTCATCACCACCTGGGCGACAGCGGCCTGGCCGCGCGGGGTCTCGCCGCGGGCCTCGAAATAGACCGCCTGGGTCAGGCAATCGAGCTGGCGGGAGGCCTCCAGGGCCGAGGCGTGATGGCCGGCCGGCTGGCGGTCGTCGAGCCGCGAGGGCCAGGCCTGGGCGAAGTCGCGCTCGGCGTCGTCGGCCTGATCGTCGTGCAGCCGGGCCAGGCGCAGGGCGGCCGGACCCATGCGCGCCATTTCGCGCTGCAACATGGTTTCCGAGAGGCCGCCCTCGGCCGCCTTGGCGATTCTCACCGCCCGGCTGTGGTCTGCGGCGGCCTGCGCCATACCGCCCACCATATAGGTCGCACCCAGGCCCAGGCCTATGCCGGAACCGATCAAAGCGGCGCTCATCAGCACGCGCCAATCGGCGCGGGCCTGCGTTCCTGATGTCAAAACAAACGTGTCCTACACGGCGAGGGCGAACTGCCCCCCGACATTGTCGCCGCGATCGCCCCTGCTCGTGCTGGCAGTGACCGCTGGCTGTCCCGGCCCCGGACTCGGATGGGGCGGGCGACGGCAATTGGTGAAGGATCTATGAACAACTTCGCCCGGCTTGGCAAGCTTATATTGCACCGCAACATGAAATCGGCCGAAACCTGAGAGCTGTTCCCCTTCGGGATGACGGGTATTGCGCCCGCAAACCGCGGGCCAGCCTTGGGGGTTGTTGCGCCCCTGCCGGAACCGCAAGCGGCGCCGTCACGTTTCGGTGGCCGTTGTTCCCGGATTGGAGAGAGACTCATGCGCAAGACGCTCAGCCTGATTGTCGTCGCCGGCGCCCTCGTGGCCCTCGGCGCGTGCAGCAGCACCACAGAACAGAAGGCTGGCGCGGGCGCGGTCGCCGGCGCGGTCGTCGGCGGCCCGGTCGGCGCGGCCGTGGGCGGCGCCGCCGGCGCGGTCGCCGGCCACGTGCAGAACGACGCCTCTAAGCCGCACATCTAAGCCGCCGTCGGCGTCCAAATCCCGGCCGCGTCCGTACTACCTCCCAGGAAAGCGGGAGAGCGTACGGACGTGCGCCATATCTTGATCGCACTCGCGGCGCTGGCGGCCTGCGTGGCCGTGCTCGCCAACGCCGCCCACGGCAGCATCTAGGCCGCCTGGGGCGCCCCGGCCTGCGCGCGCAGCAGGCGACGCAGGCGCCAGACCTCCAGGACGATCCGGAGCGCCATGCCGGCGATGGTCAGCCCGACGCCGCCCCGCATGGCGAGGTCCGCGTTGGCTTGCACGATGGCCAGCGCATGCGGCGGGATCGCCGCCGAACTGACGCTCAGCCAATGGCCGGCGCGCATCACCTGCAAGAGGATCGCGATGCCGGCGAGGTAGCGGACCGCCAGGATCGCCAGGTTGGCGCGGGTCCAGTCCGGCCGGGCGATGGCGATCAGGTCCGCGACCATCTCTACCACGAAGTAGCCCAGGATCGGCCAATGCCAGGCGGCCCAGACCGGGGCCAGATCGAAGCGCACGAAGTGCGGGAACGGGACCAGATCGGCGAAGCGGATCAGGCCGCTCCACCAGGCGATGAACACCAGGTCGGCGCCGATTTCCGCCGCCAGTTCGACGCGCGAGCGCTGTTTGCCCCTGGCGGGCGGCAGCCTCGAGGGCTTCCACCGCTGCAGGACCCGGGTCTTGCCGAAGCGCTCCACGCCCATGCAGACCAGCGTGATCAGGCCGAACAGATAGACCGCCACGTAGCCGAAATTCGGGACGGCGCGATTGAAGTCCGAAAAGGTCTTGTGGGTCAGGATTCCGGCCACGATCAGCACCAGGTAGACCCCGGCCAGGATCGACAGCATCACCTTGATCGCCGCCCACCAGAACGGGAAGACCTCCGGACCGATCAGGTGCTGGACGCCGCGATAGCGGCCGGCGACGCTCAACGGATGGCCGAAGTCGACCAGCACGGCCTCGAGCTCGGCGCGGGTCAGCGGCCGGCCGAGCCGCGCCTCCTCGTCCTCGACCCGCGACAGCAGCACGTCGCGCAGCTCGGCGGTGATGTCGCCCACCTGCTTGTCGGGAAGCTGCCGGGCGATGGCGGCCAGGTAGCGTTCGATGAGGTCCATCACGATTCCCCCTTCAGAATGTCGGAGACCGAGGCGTTGAGCGCGCGCCATTCCGCGGTGAGCCGCTCCAGCACCGCGCGTCCCTCGCCGGAGAGCCGGTAGAAGCGCTTGTTGCGCTTCTCCTCCTCGCGCCATTCGCTGGTGAGCAGGCCCTGGGTCTCCAGGCGCCGCAGCATCGGGTAGAGCGCGCCTTCGTCGATCTCGACGCCGGCCTCGGAGAGCGCCTTCCGCAGGGTATAGCCGTAGTGCTCGCGGCGCAGGTGGCCGAGCACCGCCAGGATCAGGGACCCGCGGCGCAGCTCGAGGCGAAGGGCTTCGAAGATCTCGGTTTCGGTCGGCATGCTGTGCGTCATATACTGTGTGTCATACACTGTCTAGCGCATAGTATGCGCCGCGCTTGCCGCTTACGTCGTAAGCGGTGCTATGGTCGCGCAAACGGGAGGCTGACGAGGATGCGCAGATTGACCTTCGCGGGCGCGATCGCCCTGGCGATGACCCTGGCCCTGGCGGCGAGCGCCGCGCCGCCCGCCAAGGTCGCGGCGGGCCGGACGCAGGACCGCTACGCCCAGAACGGCGCGGTGAAGATCCACTATGTGGTCGAAGGCAAGGGGCCGCTGGTGGTGCTGATCCACGGCTTCCCGGACTACTGGGCCACCTGGAAGCCGCTGATGGCGACGCTGAGCGCCGCCGGCTACCGCACCGCGGCGCTCGACAACCGCGGCTACAACCTCTCCGACAAGCCGGCCGGCGAAGCCGCCTACGCCATGCCCAACCTGGTGGGCGACGTGGCCGCGGTGATCGCCGCCGAGGGCCAGAAGGACGCCGTGGTGATCGGCCACGACTGGGGCGCGGCGATCGCCTGGAACGTGGCGATGAGCCGGCCCGAGCTGGTCAACAAGCTGGTCATCCTGTCGGTGCCGCACCCGGCGGGCCTGGCGCGCGAGCTGGCCACCAACAAGGCCCAGCAGGCCGGCTCCAACTACGCCCGCAACTTCCAGAAGGAGGGCTCGGAGAAGGCGCTGACCGCCGAGGGCCTGGCCGGCTGGGTGAAGGACCCCAAGGAGAAGCCCGGCTATGTGGAGGCCTTCAAGCGCTCCGACTTCGGG
>Ga0105240_10005264_pt1 | contig 19316 bp, 15 predicted proteins | sample KBSC54metaG_FD_80426 | JGI IMG/M metagenome (GOLD analysis project Ga0105240, IMG submission 80426) | Corn rhizosphere microbial communities from Kellogg Biological Station, Michigan, USA - KBS C5-4 metaG | ecosystem: Host-associated > Plants > Roots > Rhizosphere > Soil | place: Michigan, USA... | reverse complement strand
TCGGCCGCGGTAACCCCCAGCTCGACAACCGCGAGTTCGAGAAGCAGCTCTACATCCTGCGCCGGCGCATGGAGAAGGCGGCGATCGCCGAGAACATCGGCGAGTTCTACGTCTGCTCGCTGTCGTGCCGCTCACTGATCTACAAGGGCATGTTCCTCGCCGAGCATCTGTCGGCCTTCTATCCCGACCTGCTCGACGAGCGCTTCACCTCGCGCTTCGCCATCTTCCACCAGCGCTATTCGACCAACACCTTCCCGCAGTGGAAGCTGGCCCAGCCCTTCCGCGTGCTGGCGCACAACGGCGAGATCAATACGCTGCTGGGTAACGTCAACTGGATGAAGAGCCACGAGGCGCGCCTCGCGCACGAAGGCTTCGGCCGCGCGATCGAGGACCTGAAGCCGATCGTCCAGCCCGGCGCGTCCGACTCCTCGGCGCTCGACAACGTCTTCGAGCTGCTGGTGCGCGGCCATCGCAACCTGCCGATGGTCAAGTGCATGATGATTCCGGAGGCCTCGTCGCTCAATCCGAACATCCCGCCCAAGCACCGCGCCATGTACAACTACGTCAACGGCGTCATGGAGCCGTGGGACGGGCCGGCCGCGATCGCCGCCGTCGCCGGCAAGTGGGCGCTGGTCGGCCTCGATCGCAACGGCCTCAGGCCGATGCGCTACGTGCGCACGTCGGACGAGCTGCTGATCGCCGGTTCCGAGGCCGGCATGGTGCCGCAGGACGAGGCGCGGATCGTCGAGAAGGGCCGCCTCGGCCCTGGCGAGATGCTGGCCGTCGATATGGACCAGCCGCTGCTCTACAAGGACCGCGAGCTGAAGGACATGCTGGCGGACACGCACGACTACGCCAACTGGACCGACCGCACCGTCGAGCTCGACTCGCTGATCAAGCAGGACGTGCCCCACGGCGAGCACTTCCCGGCCGACGAGCTGCGCCGCCGCCAGTTCGCCGCCGGCTGGTCGATCGAGGATCTCGAGCTGATCCTCCATCCCATGGTCGAGGACGGCAAGGAGGCCACCGGCTCGATGGGCGACGACGCGCCGCTGGCGGTGCTGTCGGACACCTATCGCGGCATGCACCACTACTTCCGCCAGAACTTCAGCCAGGTGACGAACCCGCCGATCGACTCCTTGCGCGAGCGCAACGTCATGACCCTGCGCACGCGGCTCGGCAACCTCGGCAACATCCTCGACGAGTCGCCCGAGCAGAGCGAGATGCTGTCGCTGCAGTCGCCGATCGTGCTGAACGCCGAGTTCGAGGCGATGCGCAAGTACATGGGCGACACGGCCTGCCGCATCGACTGCACCTTCGAGGCCGGCGACGGCAACCCCAAGGGCGGGCTCGACGCCATGCGCCAGGCCTTCGAGCGCATCTGCAAGGAGGCCGAGGACGGCGTGCGCTCGGGCTGCCTGCACATCGTGCTGACCGACGCCAATGTCGCCGCCGACCGCATCGCGCTGCCGATGATCCTGGCGGCGGGCTGCGTGCACTCCTATCTCGTGCGCCAGTCGCTGCGCACTTTCACCTCGCTCAACGTGCGTTCGGGGGAGTGCCTGGACGTGCACTATGCCGCCGTCATCATCGGCGTCGGCGCCACCTCGGTGAACCCCTACCTTGCCGAGGAGACGATCGCGGCCCGCCACGCGCGCGGCCTGTTCGGCAAGCAGACGCTGTCGCAATGCCTGGCCAACTACAAGAAGGCGCTCGACGACGGGCTGCTCAAGACCATGTCCAAGATGGGCATCTCGGTCCTGTCGTCGTACCGCGGCGGCTGCAACTTCGAGGCCGTCGGCCTGTCGCGCTCGCTGGTCCAGGAGTTCTTCCCCGGCATGCCCTCGCGCATCTCGGGCATCGGGCTGCGTGGCGTGCAGGAGAAGATCGCCCGCCAGCACGCGCGCGCCTTCGACGAAGAGGTGATCGCGCTGCCGATCGGCGGCTTCTACAAGACCCGGCGCGGCGGCGACCGCCACAACTTCGAGGGCAACCTCATCCACATGCTGCAGGACGCGGTGAACACCGAGTCCTTCGCCAAGTACCGCAAGTACAGCGAGGCCGTGCGCGCCCTGCCGCCGATCAACCTGCGCGACCTGCTCGACTTCAAGACCGACCGCAAGCCGGTCGCCATCGAGGAGGTCGAGTCGATCACCGAGTTGCGCAAGCACCTGGTCGCACCCGGCATCTCGCTGGGGGCGCTGGGGCCCGAGGCGCACGAGACCCTGTCGATCGCCATGAACCGCATCGGCGCCAAGTCGGACTCCGGCGAAGGCGGCGAGGATCCGGCGCGCTACACGCCGCGCGCCAACGGCGACAACGCCTCGTCGGCCATCAAGCAGGTGGCGTCGGGACGGTTCGGCGTCACGGCGGAGTACCTCAACAACTGCCGCGAGCTCGAGATCAAGGTCGCCCAGGGCGCCAAGCCCGGCGAGGGTGGCCAGCTGCCGGGCCTCAAGGTCAGCGAAATGATCGCACGCCTGCGTCACTCGACGCCGGGCGTGACGCTCATAAGCCCGCCGCCGCACCACGACATCTATTCGATCGAGGATCTGGCGCAGCTGATCTACGACCTCAAGCAGATCAACCCGGAAGCGCGCGTGACCGTGAAGCTGGTGGCGCGTTCGGGCATCGGCACGATCGCGGCCGGCGTGGCCAAGGCCAAAGCCGACGTGATCCTGGTATCGGGCCACAGCGGCGGCACCGGCGCCAGCCCGCAGACCAGCATCAAGTACGCCGGCATCCCGTGGGAGATGGGCCTGTCGGAGACCCACCAGGTGCTGACGCTCAACCGGCTGCGCGAGAAGGTGCTGCTGCGCACCGACGGCGGCATCAAGACCGGCCGCGACGTGGTGATCGCGGCCATGCTGGGCGCCGAGGAGTACGGCATCGGCACCGCCTCGCTGATCGCCATGGGCTGCATCATGGTGCGCCAGTGCCACTCCAACACCTGCCCGGTGGGCGTGTGCACGCAGGACCCCGTCCTGCGCGCCAAGTTCGGGGGATCGCCCGAGAAGGTCGTGAACCTGTTCAGCTTCGTGGCCGAAGACGTGCGCGAGATCCTGGCGCAGCTGGGCTACCGCTCGCTGACCGAGATCGTCGGCCGCTCCGACCTGCTGAGGCAGGTGAGCCGTGGCGCGCGCTATCTCGACGACCTCGACTTGAGCCCACTGCTGACCCGCGCCGACGGCGGCTCGGGCGCCGCGCACTGCACGGTCGTGGGCCGCAACGAGGTGCCCGACACGCTGGACGCACAGATGATCCGCGACGCCCAGCCGCTGTTCACCCACCGCGAGAAGATGCAGCTGCAGTACAGCGTGCGGAACACCCATCGTGCGGTCGGCACGCGGCTGGCCGCCATGATCACGCGCAAGTACGGCATGGCCGGGCTGCAGCCCGACACCGTGACCGTGCGCCTGCGCGGCAGCGCCGGCCAGTCGCTCGGTGCCTTCGCCGTGCAGGGCATGAAGCTCGAGGTGTTCGGCGACGCCAACGACTATGTCGGCAAGGGCCTGTCGGGCGGCACCATCGTGGTGCGGCCGACCGTCTCGAGCCCACTGGTGCCCGAGCACAACGCCATCATCGGCAACACCGTCCTGTACGGCGCGACGGCGGGCAAGCTGTTCGCCTCTGGCACCGCCGGCGAGCGCTTCGCCGTGCGCAACTCGGGCGCCGACACGGTGGTCGAGGGCGTGGGCTCGAACGGCTGCGAGTACATGACCGGCGGCACCGCCGTCGTGCTGGGCCCGGTCGGCATCAACTTCGCCGCCGGCATGACCGGCGGCATGGCCTTCGTCTACGACCCGAACGACGCCTTCCGGCTCAAGGTCAATCCCGAGACCGTCGTATGGCAGCGCCTCGACCATCCGCACTGGGATCAGGTGCTGAAGGCGATGCTCGCCGAGCACGTGGCCGAGACCCGCTCGCCGCTGGGCGCGCGCCTGCTGAACGACTGGGTCCGCGAGGTCGAGAAGTTCTGGCAGGTCGTGCCGAAGGAGATGCTGCAGCGCCTGCCGCAGCCGCTGTCGTCGGTAAAAGAGAAGAGAGCGTAGACCTTTGTCGTCCTGAGAGCCTGGTTGAAAATAGAACGAGCCAATTCAAACGCCAACCTCATCCTGAGGGGCCGCGCATCGCGCGGCGTCTCGAAGGATGGGCAACAGGTGTGGTGCGCGTGCCCACCCTTCGAGACGCGGTCCTTTGGACCGCTCCTCAGGGTGAGGTTTACATCGGACCAACTACGACCCGCTTGGGATCTGTCGCGAGCCATTGTTCTCGCTGGATTCATTTCGAGTCGGACTCTGAGCATGGCAAGGGACCTAACGTTTCAACCGCGAGATGCTTCGCTGCGCTCGGCATGACAGGGGGCACGCGCGTTGCCTGGCTGCAGCTTGCCGCCACGATCGTGCTGTTCGGCTTCACCTGGCCGGTGTTGAAGATCGGCCTGGTCGCCGGCACGCCGGTGTGGCTGGCCGCGGCGCGCGCCACCGTGGCGGCGATGACGGCATTCGTCCTGCTGGCCGCGCTCGGCCGCCTCGGCTGGCCGCACCGCGAGGACTGGCCGGTGATCCTGTCGGTCGGCGGCCTGCAACTGACCTGTTTCTTTGCCCTGGCCAACCTCGGCGTGCAGGGCTTGCCGGCCGGGCGCTCGGGCGTGCTGGCCTACACGACCATGCTGTGGATGGTGCCGCTGTCCTTCCTGGCGGGCGAGAAAGTCGGCTGGCGCGCCGTCGCGGGCGCTCTCCTGGGCGCGGCGGGCATCGTCGTGCTGGCCGATCCGCAGCGCTTCGACTGGCGCGACCGCCACATCGTGCTGGGCCACGTCTATCTCCTGACGGCGGGCTTCGCCTGGGCGATCGCCATGATGCACACGCGCCGCCATCGCTGGAAGGGCACGCCGCTCGACGCGCTGCCGTGGCAGATGAGCGTGGCCGCCGGGCTGCTGTGGATCGTGGCCGTGCTGCTCGAGCCGCGCGGCTATCTCGATCCCGGCAAATGGGAGCTGTGGGCGGCGCTGCTCTACGTCGGCGTCATCGCCGGGCCGACGGCGACCTGGGCCGCCGTCTCGGTGACGCGCGCCCTGCCGCCGCTCACCAGCTCGCTCGGCATGCTGGGCGTGCCGCTGCTCAGCATCGTCTCGTCGGTCGTCCTGCTGGGCGAGCCGATCACCGCGCCGCTCGCCATCGGCACCGCGCTCGTGCTCGCGGGCATGGCGGTCGTGATCCTCGATCGGTCGAAGTAGAAACCGTCAGACGGCCGCGACCCTGCTCCAGAGCTGTCGAGCCTCGCCGTCGGGATCGACCGCGACCGTGCAGGTGTCGTTGAGGACCATCGTGTTGCGATGGTCGGCCGAGTAGGTCGGCCACGACGGAAGCGAGTCGCTGCCCGGATTCCCCTTGCGCGCAAATGTGGCCCAGGTCGCCGACACCTTGTCGGCCAGGTCCTGCGCATGCGGCTTCTGGTGCTGCGCGCCGATCACGGCCAGCGTGTTGAAGACGAACGGGACCTCGACCGAGTGCGGCGCCTTCAATCGTCCGCCGAAGGCCGGCGTCTCCCAGTCGAAGCGGTACATCCACACCGGTGCCTTGCCGCGGGCGGCCTTGCGCTCCGCCAGCATCATCGAGCGCACCTCGAAGTTCGATCCCGTCGTCAGGGTGATCAGCCGGTCGGTCGGAGAGGCGCCCGGATAGTGCTTCCTGTAATGGTCCAGCAAGCCGTCGGCCTTGTCGCCGGCGAGCGCCACAATGCGTTTTCGCAGATCGTCCTCGGTGATGGAGCGATTCCACACCGCTTCGTCGGGCGCGAGGAAGATCGCCGATTCGTCCTTGGTGCCGCCGATCAGAAGCGGGATGTCGTCGGACAGCGCCGTCGCCGCCGGATCGCAGGGATGGGCGGGCAGCACCTTCCCGTCGATCACCGGCCCGAAATTGTAGCGGTCGAGCAACGGATAGTGCGGCTTGGGCAGCGTCTTCTGCGCCGGGCCGATGGCTTCCTGAAGGCGCGCGACCGGCAGGGCCTGCAGGGCATCGAGCTGATTGGGCGCGATACCGAGATGCTTCAGCACGGCGTCGGCCAGCCGCATCGTGCGCTCGCGCTCGGCGAAGCGCACGCTGGCGCCGCTCTGCACGATGGCTTTGTGGAACAGGCCCTTGGCGCCCGGCATCGCCAGCAGCGCACTCACCTTTCCGCCGCCGCCCGACTGGCCAAAGATCGTGACATTGCCCGCGTCGCCGCCGAAGCGCGCCGCGTGATCGCGCACCCATTCGAGCGCCGCCACCAGGTCGAGGATGCCGACGTTGCCCGATTGCGCGAAGCGTTCGCCGCCGGCCGCAGAGAGATCGAGATGGCCGAAGACGTTCAGCCGATGGTTGACGGCGACGACCACGACATCGTCGCGCCGCGCGAGGTTGGTGCTGTCGTAGCGCAGCGAGTTGGCCGAGCCATAGGAGAAGGCGCCGCCGTGCAACCAGACCATGACCGGCCGCTTGGCCATGTCGAGACCGGGCGTCCAGACATGGAGCGTCAGGCAGTCCTCGCCGACCGGCAGCGTGTCGACCGGGCCCCACACGGTGGCCAGTTCCGGACGCTGCGCGCCGCCGGGCGCCTGCGGCGAGCGGCCGGCATAGGCGACCGCGTCGCGCACGCCCGTCCACGGCTCGGGCGCGCGCGGCGGCATGAAGCGGTTGGCGCCGGCGGTCGAGGCGCCGTAGGGAATGCCCTTGAAGACATGCACGCCGCCCGAGGTGACGCCGCGAATCTTGCCGTGCGCGGTCTCCACCACAGGCGCGTCATCGGCGCTCGCGGAGCCGGCCGCGACGCCTGCGGCGGCAACGAGTCCCAACGACGTTCCCAGCACGGTTCGACGGTTCGGCATGGCGGCTCCTCCAGGGCAGGCTTTTGGCGATCTTGATCCCCAGCCGGGCCAAACACTAGTCTCCAGCCCATGAACTGGAGCACGATGAGCCGCGCCGAGCGCGATGCCGCCTACGACAACACCAACGCGGTGAAGAACAGCCCGGCGCTGAACGAGGCGCGGATCGCCGCGTCGGCGGCGTTCCGCAAAGCGCACCCCGGGCATCTCGACCTCGCCTACGGACCGAAGGAACGCAACCGCTGGGACCTGTTCCCGGCCCAGGATCCCAACGCGCCCTGCTTCGTGTTCATCCATGGCGGCTACTGGCAGCGCAACAGCAAAGACCAGTTCGCGAGCCTGATCGCGGGCCCCCATGCGCGCGGCTGGGCGGCGGCGCTGCCGGGCTACACCCTGGCGCCGGACGCCACGCTCACCGAGATCGTGGCCGAGATCGACGCGGCGCTCGACTGGCTGGCGGCCAACGGCGCCCAACACGGCATCAACGGCAAGGTCGTGCTGTCGGGCTGGTCGGCAGGCGGTCACCTGACGGCGCAATGTCTCGGCCACAGGAGAGTGAGCGCGGGGCTCGCGGTATCGGGCGTGTTCGAGCTGGGGCCGATCCGCGACACCTCTCTCAACGACAAACTGAAGCTCGGCGAGGCCGAGATCGCGGCGCTGTCGCCGCTCCGGTTGCCCATGGTGAAGAAACCGCTGGCGATCGCCTACGGCACGGCCGAGCTGCCGCCGCTGGTCGGCGACAGCCGGGCGCTGCACCGGCGGCGCGCGGCCGAGCACCTGCCGGGCGCGCTGATCCCGGTGGCGGGCGCCGACCATTTCACCATTACCCACGAGTTGCGCGACGCCGACGGCGAACTGACGCAGCAACTCCTGCTCCTGCTGGACTGAACCGCCGGCCGTTGTTATTGCCTGCCAGACAGGATTTGCAGGATCGGGGAGCCATGGCGAACAAGGTCTACAAGGACGCTAAGTCGGCGCTCGAGGGCGTTCTGAAGGACGGCCAGATGCTGATGTGTGGCGGCTTCGGGCTGGTCGGCATCGCCGAGCGCCTGATCCAGGCCGTGCGCGAGTCGGGCGTGAAGGGCCTGACCTGCGTCAGCAACAATGCCGGCATCGACGGCGCGGGCCTCGGGCTTCTGCTCGAGACCGGGCAGGTCAAGAAGATGATCAGCTCCTACGTCGGCGAGAACAAGACGTTTGCCCAGCTCTACCTCGCGGGCAAGCTCGAGCTCGAATTCAATCCGCAGGGCACCCTGGCCGAGCGCGTGCGCGCCGGCGGCGCCGGCATCCCGGCCTTCTATACCAAGACCGGCGTCGGCACGCTGGTCGCCGAGGGCAAGGAGACCAAGACTTTCGACGGCGAGGAATATCTGATGGAGCGCGGCCTGTTCGGCGACGTCGCGCTGGTGAAGGCATGGAAGGGCGACAAATCCGGCAACCTCGTCTATCGCAAGGCGGCGCGGAACTTCAATCCGATGATGGCGACGGCGGCGAAGGTGTGCGTGGCAGAAGTCGAGGAGCTGGTCGAGGTCGGCGAGCTCGATCCCGACCACATCCATACGCCGGCCGTCTTCGTGAAGCGCATCTTCTGCGGCGCGCCGTACAACAAGCAGATCGAGCAGCGCACAGTGCGTAAAGCCTAGTTGGCGCAAGGCTCAAGGAGAACACCATGGCCTGGACTCGCGATCAGATGGCGGCGCGCGCCGCGAAGGAACTGAAGGACGGCTTCTACGTGAACCTCGGCATCGGCATCCCGACGCTGGTGTCGAACTACGTGCCGGACAACGTCGACATCACCCTGCAGAGCGAGAACGGCATGCTGGGCGTCGGCCCCTTCCCGTTCGACAACGAGGTCGACGCCGACATCATCAACGCCGGCAAGCAGACCGTGACCGAGGTGAAGGGCACGTCCTATTTCAGCTCGGCCGACTCCTTCGCCATGATCCGCGGCGGCCACATCGACCTGTCGATCCTGGGCGCCATGGAAGTGGCCGAGAACGGCGACCTCGCCAACTGGATGATCCCGGGCAAGATGGTGAAGGGCATGGGCGGCGCCATGGACCTGGTCGCCGGCGTGAAGCGCGTGATCGTCACCATGGAGCATGTCTCCAAGGACGGCGCGTCGAAGCTGCTGGCGAAATGCACCCTGCCGCTGACCGGCCGCCGCGTCGTCGACATGGTGATCAGCGAGCTGGGCGTGTTCGGCGTCGACAAGAAGGGATCGGGGGGCGTCACCCTGCTTCAGCTCGCCGACGGCGTGAGCGTCGACGAGGTCAAGGCCAAGACCAAGGCGAAGCTGTCGATCGCCTCGGGCCTCAAGGTCGCCTAGCTCAACTCACCACTTGGCGAGGAACTGCCGCAGTGGCTCGGCGCCGGGATTGGTGAAGCGGCGGTCCATCACGATCGCGCGCGCCGTGGCGCCCGGTCCGTAATAGAGCGCGTTCCAGTCGTTGTCGGCATCGAGATACGAGCCCTCGATCGACGCGCCGGCGAACAGCCCGGTGGAATTCGAGTAGGCGACGATGTCGGCGCCGGCCGCCGCCGTCGTGGCGCCCTCGATGCCCGTGCCGACGGCGACCATGGTGACGCCTGCCTCCGCGCCGAACTTGAACTTGCTGTTGAGGAGCGCGTTCAGGCCCTTCTCCGTCAGGATGATGAACACGATCTCCGACACCTTGCCGCCGATCTGGAAGCCCAGGCTGCCCGATCCCATGCCGTAGAAGGCGGGATAGCTCCAGTTGCCGGCGCCGGTGCGCACCGACAGCGTGCCGCGGCCGCCGGCGGCGCCGAGGATGAAGCCGCCCTGCACCAGCTCGGGGATGATGAGCACGGCCCGCGCCTTGTTCATGTTCTTGAGCGCATCGGGATAGTCCTTGCCGCTCAGCACCTTGCGCCCCGAGTCGAGACACTGGTCGACCAGCGACTGGCGCTTGGCGTCGGCGCGCGACGGGGTCGCTGCGAGAAAGGGGGCCGCGAACGCGGCGGCGGTGCCGGACAGGACGGTTCGACGATCGAGCTTCATGCGTTGCTCCTTGTTTTGGCGGCCGGCGCCTGTGGGAGGGGGCAGCGCTCTTTGGCCACGAGACCCCGACCATATCACGGTTCAGGCCGCGATTCGGGGCGGAAATGCGGCGTCAGGCGCGCGGCGCGGGCCGGTCCTTGAGCACGAGCGGCAGGCCGGCGGCCATCAGGATCACGCGGTCGGCCCGCTCGGCCATGCGCATGTTGAGCCGGCCCTGGGCGTCGCGAAAGGCGCGGCCGAGCGGCGTCTCGGGCACGATGCCGAGGCCGACCTCGTTGCTGACGAAGACCACCGGCGCGGCCAGGCCGTCGAGCGCGCGCACCAGATCGTCGGTCGCCGCATCGACGTCGGCGCCGACATGCATCTGGTTGGACAGCCACAAGGTCAGGCAGTCGACCAGCACCGGCCGGCCGGCGACGGCGTTGGCCAGCAGGGCCTCGTCGAGCGCGAGCGGGGCCTCGATCGTGGGCCAGTTGGCGCCGCGGCGCGCCCGGTGGGCCATGATGCGCGTGGCCATCTCGACGTCGCCTGCCTCCGCCGTGGCGATATAGAGCGCGGACCGCGGGGCGCCGCCGAACGACGTTCCGGCCGCCAGCCGCTCGGCATGCGTGCTCTTGCCCGAGCGGGCGCCGCCCAGCACGAGGCTGACCGGCGGCAGGGGAAACGTCGGCGGATGCTCCATCAATGCTGCGGCGCGCTGACCAGCCAGCAGGCGGCGGCCAGCCGCACGCCGTCGGGCGTCGCATGGGGCGCGAGCGCCTCGGCGACCGCGGTCTTGGCCTTGGCGACCTGTTCCGGCGCCGCCTCGGCGAACAGGCGCGCCAGCGGGCCGAACTTGCCCAGGTTTTCGATCACTTCGGGAATATCCCGGCCCAACAGGTTGGGCTGGTCGAGCGGCCGGAACGTCGGCGCGCCAAAGCCCGACTCCTTCAGGATGCGTTCGACCCTGGTGCGGTCGCCGAAGGCATATTGGCCGGGATCTTCCGGCCCGGGCCGTTCGAACGGCGGCAGATGGGGCAGCGCGGCGCGCATCGGCACGAGGCCCCACGGATTTTCCTGCGGCGTGCGCCAGCACACGAACACCAGGCGGCCCGACGGCTTCAGGGCGCGCCGCAGGTTCTTGAAGGCCGCCACCGGATCGCCGAAGAACATCACGCCAAAGCGCGAGAAGACGAGATCGGCGGAACCGGCCTCGAAGGCATAGGTCGTCGCATCGCCGACGGCAAAGGTCGCGTTGGCGAGCTTTTGCGCCCGCGCCGCCTCGACGAGAGCCTCGGCAATGTCGACGCCCAGCACATGGCCTTGCGGGCCGACCGCCGCCGCGAGCCTTCCGGTCGTCATGCCGGTGCCGCATCCGACGTCGATCGCCTTCTCGCCAGGCTTCGCCGCCGCCGCCTCGAGCGTCGCGTCGCCGAAGCCCGCGATGCCGCGCTGGATGCGGTCGTAGGCGGCGAGCCACATCTTGCCGCCCGGCCCGTTCCAGAAGGCGGCCTGGTCGGCCGCGAGTTGCGCTGCGCTCTTCATGCCCTGCTGCTCCCGCCGTGCGCCATGACGACCTCGCGCGGCATGTAGTTGGTGAAAGCGACCTTCCAGGCATGGGCCGGATCGGCGTTCTCGAAATGCTCGATCAGGGTGATCGACACGTTCTCGATCTCGAAGCGCACCGCGGCCTCGGGATGCATGTTGAAGGCATGCGCGAGGGCGGCGCGAATGGTGCCGCCGTGCGCCGTCGCCACGATGTCGCGGCCGCGATATTTTTCGCTGACCCGCTCGATCGAGCGCACCGTGCGATCGCGCAAATCGGTGAAGCTCTCGCCGCCTGGCGGCCGGAACTCGGGTGGTGCCAGCCAGAACAGATGACCGTTGTCGGGCTTCGCCGAGATCTCCGTGTAGGTGAGGCCTTGCCACTCGCCGAAACCCTGCTCGGCGAGATCGGGATCGATCACCACCTCGCCGAAGTCCGCGCCCGCCCTGCCGAGATATTCCGCGGTCTTGCGCGCGCGCAACAGATTCGACGAGTACCAGACCGCGCCCTTGGGCAGGAGCCTCGCCTGGTGCTTGAACAGCGCCTCGTTGCTCACGTCGCAATCCTTGTCGAACTGGCCGTAGCAGCGGCCCTCCGGGTTCGGCACCGGCGCATGCCGCACCCACCACCACCGCGTGATCGCACCCGTGTCCTTGGCCGTCGGCGCCATGCCTGCTCCTTCAATGACAGAAATTCTAGTGCGCGATGAACAGCGCAGCGACCACGAGAAAGACCATCTCGGCCTTCTGCTCGAGCGCGCCCAAGGTGTCGCCGGTATAGCCACCGATACGGCCCGCGATCCAGCGCGCGGCGAACCAGGTCGCGGCCACGACCGCCAACGGCGCCAGGATCGCCACCAGGAGACCCTTGCCCAGCAACAGCACGAACGCGATCGCCGCACCAATGCCGACCGTCAGCCAGACGTCGGTGTCGGTGGGCTTGCCCGCGAGCACGCCCAGCCCGTCGCCGCGCACGGGCGAGAAGGCGAGCAGCGGATAGGCGAGCACCGCGCGCGACATCGCGTGCGTGGCGATCAGTACCGCTAGTCCCGTGCCGCCGCCGAACTGCGCCAGGCACGCGACCTTGATGAGGACGGAGAGGGCCAGCGCCAGCACGCCGAACGTGCCGTTGCGGCTGTCGCGCATGATCTCGAGCCGCCGCGGCGTCTCGAGCGCGTGCGGCCCCAGCCCGTCGGCGGTGTCGGCCAGGCCGTCTTCGTGCAGGGCGCGTGTGATCAGCACGCCGGCGCCGACGGCGAGCGCGGCCGCCAGCCAGCCCGGCCCCGAGATGCCGCGCACGATCGCGAACACCATGCCGCAGGCGAGCCCGACGCCGGCGCCGACGAACGGCAGCACAGGCAGCACGTCGGCCAGCGGCCAGCGCGGCGCGCCCATGGCGCCGGGGGTGTCGAGCTTCAGGCCGGTGAAGAAGGAGACCTGTTCCTTGAAGGCCTGCAGCCATTCGTCGAACGACGACGGTCGGCTTGGGGGGAGGTCGTTGGGGCTGGTCATGATGGGTCAAATATAGGATGGTCCGCGCCCGCTATGAACGCCCCACCGCCAGCTTCTTTCGACGAAATTCGCGGCATCCTGCGCGACATGCCGGGCCCCGACCAGGCCGCCCAGGCCGAGGTGGCGCGCCACCAGGCCGAGCTGACCAAGCCGCCGGGCTCGCTCGGCCGGCTGGAGGAGATCGCCGAATGGCTGGCCGCCTGGCAGGGCCGCGCCCATCCGCGGGTCGAACATCCCCGGATCGCCGTGTTCGCCGGCGCCCACGGGGTGGCCCGCCGCGGCGTCTCGGCCTATCCGCCGGAAGTCACGGCACAGATGGTGAAGAACTTCCTCGACGGCGGCGCGGCCATCAACCAGCTCGCCGCCGCGATCGACGCGGACCTGCGCATCTACGAGCTCGACCTCGTCCATCCGACCGACGATTTCACCCAAGGCCCCGCGATGAGCGAGACGCGCGCGGCCCGGGCCATGGCCTACGGCATGATGACGGCCGAGCCCGGAATCGACGTGCTGTGCCTGGGCGAAATGGGCATCGCCAACACCACGGCGGCCGCCTGCCTGTGCGCGGCGCTGTTCGGCGGCAACGGCGCGGACTGGGCCGGTCCCGGCACCGGCGTGAGCGGCCCTGCCCTCGCCCACAAGGTCACGGTGATCGACGAGGCGCTGGCGCATCACAAGGACGCCATCGCCCGGCGCGATCCGTTCGAGCTGCTGGCCTGCGTGGGCGGCGAGGAACTGGCCGCCATCGCCGGCGCCGTGCTGGCCGCACGCATGGGCCGGATCCCGGTGCTGCTCGACGGCTATGTCTGCACCGCCGCGGCGGCTGTACTTTATGCTGCCGATCCGCAGGCGCTCGATCACTGCCTGGTGGCGCACCGCTCGGCCGAGCCCGGCCATATGCGGCTGCTCGACTCCATCGGCAAGCGGGCGTTGCTCGACATGGACATGCGCCTGGGCGAGGCCTCGGGGGCCGCACTGGCGGTGCCGATCCTCAAGGCCGCCGTCGCCTGCCATAACAACATGGCAACGTTTGCTTCCGCTGGCGTCAGCGGGAAGGCCTAGCTCTTCTTCGCACCCGGCAGGAAGTCGTCGAGCGGCACGCCAAAGCTGTTGAGCGCCCACGACACCAGATTGTACTGACCGACGGTGAACACCGCGTCCATGAGCTGCTCGGTCGAATAGGTCTTCGACAGGACGGCCCACGTCGCGTCCGAAACGACGGAGTTCTCGAACAGGTCGTCGGCCGTCTGCATCAGCGCCGCCTCATGCGCGCTCCAGCCCCTGGCCTGCGGCCCTTCCTTGATGCCCGCGATGTCGGCGTCGCTCAGGCCGCCGCGCTTGGCGATCAGCTCGTGCTGGGCGAATTCGTACTCGGCCTGGTTCAGCCAACCGATGCGCAGAATCAGCATCTCGCGGTCGCGGAACGGCAATGTCTGCTTCTGCAGGATGTGGCCGGCGAACGGCGTCCAGCGCTTCACCAGCTTGGGATGATGGGCCAGCACCTTGAAGATGTTGAAGATCCGGCCACTCATGGCGTTCTTCTCGACGCCCTCGCGATCTTCCGGTGCCAAGGTCGAAAGGTCGCGCATGGGGATGCGCTGCTTGCGCTCGATCATCGTGTTTCCTCCTGTCCACAAGCGTAACATGCCGCCCCATGTCGTCCTCGATCGAAAGACGCCGTCTTCTGCTGGGCGGTGCTGCGCTGGGCGCGGCGCTGGCCACCGATCCCGTTGCCAGCCCTGCCGCCGCACAGACAGGACCCGTCATGCACAAGCGCAAGATCCCCGCCATCGGCGAGATGCTGGGCGTCATCGGCTGCGGCACCTGGCAGACCTTCGACGTCGGCGCCTCTCCCGCCGAGCGCGCACCGCTCGGTGAGGTCCTCAAGGTGCTGTTCGAGGGCGGCGGATCGGCGATCGACAGCTCGCCGATGTACGGCCGCTCGGAGGGCGTCGCGGGCGACCTGCTGGCCGCTGCCGGCACGCGCGACAAGGCCTTCATCGCCACCAAGGTCTGGACCACCGGCCGCGAGGCCGGCATCGCCCAGATGGAACAGTCGCTGAAGCGCTTCCGCACCGACCACATCGACCTGATGCAGATCCACAACCTGCTCGACTGGGAGACGCACCTGCCGACCCTGCGCGCCTGGAAGAAGGAAGGGCGCATCCGCCTGATGGGCGTCACGCATTACACCGAGGGCGGGCACGGCGCTCTGGAGGCCGTGCTGCAGCTCGGCGGCTTCGACTTCGTGCAGGTCGACTATGCGCTCGACGACCGCAGCGTCGAACGGCGCCTGCTGAAGTTCGCCGCCGACAACGGCGTCGCGGTGATGATCAACAAGCCGTTCGGCGGCGGCGGCCTGCTGCGCAAGCTGTCGTCGCGTCCGCTGCCCGACTGGGCCAAGGACATCGGCTGCACGAGCTGGGCGCAGCTCCTGCTGAAGTTCGTGCTGGCCCACCCCGCCGTCACCTGCGTCATTCCCGGCACCAGCAAGCCCGAGCACATGCGCCAAAACATTCAGGCCGGCACCGGGGAGTATCCCGATGCCGGCCTGGTGCAGAAGATGGTCGCCGCAGCCGGCGACTGAGAGACGCTTCCTACTGGAAGAGCTTCATCGCGTTGGACAGGGTCTGCAGCACGCCCCAGATCAGGGGAATGCCGACGAAGCCCCAGGCCACGACCAGTTGCAGGGTCGAGGTGCCGTTCTGATTGTCGTTGCTCATGCGTATCTCCTCAGGTCCGGACGGTGGCGGCAAGACCGCGCGTGTCGTTTGCCTTCATGTGATGACGGTCGTGGACCGCCTTGACGCAGGCATTGCAGATGAAGCCGACCACCAGCAATCCAGCCATGATGTACATGGTGATGTTGTAACCCTGCGCCTTGGGCACGCCGTGGTCGATCTGGTACTGGCGGATGTAGTTCACCAGCACCGGGCCGAAGATGCCCGCCGCCGACCAGGCGGTGAGCAACATGCCATGGATGGCGCCGACATAGCGGGTGCCGAACATGTCCCTGAGATAGGCCGGCACGGTCGAGAAGCCTCCACCGTACATGCTGATGATCACCACGAAGCACAGCACGAACAGGGCCACGCTGCCGATCGAGCCGGTGTGTGGCACCAGGACATAGAGCACCGTTCCGATCGCGAAGAAGCAGAAGTAGGTGTTCTTGCGGCCGATCAGGTCGGAGGTCGAGGCCCAGAAGAACCTGCCCAGCATGTTGAACAGGCTGATCAGACCGACGAAGCCCGCCGCGGCGACCGGCGTCACCTTGCCGGGGAACATCTCCTGGCTCATGGCGGAAGCCTGGCCGAGCACGCCGATGCCGGCGGTCACGTTGAGGCACAGCACCCACCAGATCAGCCAGAACTGCGGCGTCTTCAGCGCATCGTAGACGAAGACGTCGTTCCGGGTGATCAGCTTCTGCGATTCGGCCGGCGCGGTGTAGCCCGCCGGTGTCCAGCCCGGCGCGGGCACGCGCACGATCGCCGCGCCGATCCAGGTGAAGCACAGGTAGATGACGCCGAGCGCGATGAAGGTCTCGGCGACCCCGATATGGGTGGGCGTCGAGAACCTGGCCATCAGCCAGACCGAGAGCGGCGAGGCGATGAAGGCGCCGCCGCCGAAGCCCATGATCGCCATGCCGGTGGCCATGCCGGGCCGGTCGGGGAACCATTTGATCAGCGTCGAGACCGGCGAGATGTAGCCGATGCCGAGGCCGATGCCGCCCAGCACGCCGTAGCCCAGGTAGATCAGCCACAGCTGATGGGCATAGACGCCCACCGCCGACAGCAGGAAGCCCACGGTCCAGCACAGGCCGGCGGTGAACATGGCCTTGCGCGGGCCGCCCTCTTCGACCCAGCGGCCGAACACGGCGGCGGACAGGCCGAGGAAGACGATGGCGATCGAGAAGATCCAGCCGAGCTCGGTCAGCTTCCAATCGTCCGGCGCGGACTTGCTGATGCCGATCAGCTTGCTCATCGGCAGGTTGAAGACGCTGAACGCGTAGGCCTGGCCGATGCACAAATGCATGCACAGTGCGGCCGGCGGCACCATCCATCGGCTGAAGCCGGGCTTGGCTACAGTCCGTTCTCTGTCCAGAAAGCTCATGGTTTCTTCTCCCGTTGCCATGTTTCTTTTTTTACTTGAACACCCGCCTCTCGCAGCCGACGGATGAGCTGGCGGTCGGGGTCTTGGAGCCCCTGCCCGCGCGCTTCGAAAACCCTACAGCGTGCCCTCCGTGTGGGAGTGCTGGTCGAGCGGCGCCACGCGCGCCGCGCAATACTTGAACTCCGGGATCTTGCCGAACGGATCGAGCATGGGATTCGTCAGCGCGTTCGCCGGGCTCTCGTTGAAGCAGAAGGGCATGAACACCATGCCGTCGGCGACCTCGCGATCGGCGCGCAGGATCGCCTCGACGCTGCCGCGCCGGGTCGCGACCTGGATCATGTCGCCGATCGCCAGCCCGCGCCGCTGGATCTCGTAGGGATTCATCGCCGCGATGCCCTGCGGCTCGATGGCGTCGAGCACGCCGGCCCGCCGGGTCATCGCGCCGGTGTGCCAATGCTCGAGCATGCGCCCCGTGGTCAGCACCAGCGGATACTCCGCGTCGGGCACCTCGTCGGGCGGCAGCAGGTCGGCCGGCACGATGCGCGCGCGGCCATCTTCGGTGGGGAAACCCGACGTGAAGATGATGTCGTTGCCCGGCACATCGGGACCGTCGGCCGGATAGACCACCGAGTCCTCGCGATCGACACGCTCCCAGGTGATGTGCTTCAGCGACGGCATGACCTGCATCATCTCGGCATAGACGTCGGACACCTGCTTGTAGGTCCAGCCGAGGCCCATGCGCTTGCCGATGTCGGCGATCAGCTCCCAGTCCTGCCGTGCGTCGCCGGGCAGGTCGAGGACAGGCCGGCCCATCTGCACCTGACGATTGGTGTTGCTGTAGGTGCCGACCTTCTCGGCGTGGGCCGAGGCCGGCAGCACGACATCGGCATGCCACGCCGTCTCGGTCAGGAAGATGTCCTGCACGACGAGGTGCTCGAGCATGGCAAGTGCCGAGCGCGCGTGATGCTGGTCGGGATCGGACATCGCCGGGTTCTCGCCCTGGATGTACATGCCCTTGATCCCGCCGGCGTGGATGTCGTCGATGATCTCGACCACGGTCAGGCCGCGTTTGGGATCGAGCGTCTGGCCCCAGAAATTCTCGTACTGCGAGCGGATGTCGACGTTCTCGACCGACTTGTAGTCGGCGTAGAACATCGGGATCAGGCCGACGTCGGAGGCGCCCTGCACGTTGTTCTGACCGCGCAGCGGATGCAGCCCGGTGCCCGGCCGTCCGACGTGGCCGGTGATCAGCGCCAGCGCGATCAGGCAGCGCGAGTTGTCGGTGCCGTGGGTGTGCTGCGAGATGCCCATGCCCCAGAAGATCATCGACGCCTCGGCCTTGGCGTAGGTCCGGGCCACGTCGCGCAACGTCGCGGCATCGATGCCGCAGACCGGCGCCATCGACTCGGGCGAGAAGTCCTTGACCTTGGCCTTCAGCGCCTCGAAGCCGGTGACGTTGGCCTGGATATACTGCTCGTCGTAGAGCTTCTCCTCGATGATCGTGTGGATCAGCGCATTGAGCATCGCCACGTCGCTGCCCGGCTTGAAGCGCAGCGAATGCGTGGCGTGGCGCATCAGGTCCTGGCCGCGCGGGTCCATGACGATCAGCTTCATGCCGCGCTTGACGGCCTGCTTGAAGAAGGTGGCGGCGACCGGATGGTTGGTCGTCGGCCGCGCGCCGATGACGATGATGCACTCGGCCTTCATCGCGTCCATGAACGGCGCCGAGACCGCGCCCGAGCCGACGCCTTCGAGCAGCGCCGCCACCGAGGAGGCGTGACAGAGCCGCGTGCAGTGGTCGACGTTGTTGGTCTCGAAGCCCGTACGCACCAGCTTCTGGAACAGGTAGGCTTCCTCGTTGGAGCCCTTGGCCGATCCGAAGCCGGCCAGCGCCTGGCCGCCGTGCTCGTCCCTGATCTTCACCAGCCCGCCGGCGGCACGCTCCAGCGCCTCCTCCCAGGTGGCCTCGCGGAAGATCGTGAGCGGATCGACGCCGCGCAGGTCGATCTCGCCCGACTTGGGCGCGTCGTCGCGCCGGATCAGCGGCTTGGTCAGGCGGTCCGGCGACATGGCGTAGTCGAAGCCGAAGCGGCCCTTCACGCACAGCCGGTTCTCGTTGGAATAGCCGTTGCGGCCGTCGACCTGGACGATCCGGTTGTCCTTGACCGCGACGCTGGTCTGGCAGCCGACGCCGCAGAACGGACAGAGCGTGTCGACGACCTTGTCGAATTCCTGGATGGCGCGAGTCTTGGCCGCCTTGTCCATCAGCGACTTCTCGTA